>Ga0209519_10001219_pt1 | contig 11252 bp, 9 predicted proteins | sample Rifsed13ft1_FD_184005 | JGI IMG/M metagenome (GOLD analysis project Ga0209519, IMG submission 184005) | Soil microbial communities from Rifle, Colorado, USA - sediment 13ft 1 (version 2) | ecosystem: Environmental > Terrestrial > Deep subsurface > Rock core/Sediment | place: Rifle, Colorado...
TTCTTCGACCCGTTCGCAATTGCGCCGCCGGCCACCAGTGCCGCCAGCCCGTACTCGGCGACGTGGTCGCCGGCCTGGTAGTCCGCGTAGCGCTCGCCCTGCTTGTACTGGAACCCCTTCAGCGCCTGCTTGAACTCGACCAGGCTGGTGTCGAACTTGTCCGGCGAGGCGACCACCTGGACCGTCATGATGCCTTTCCGGCCCAGCACCCGGGTGTTGTAGTTGATGGTCTGCCTGGCGGCGTCACCCTTGTCCTGCAGGATCGTCGCCCACTCCAGCACCTTGGTCTGCGGGTCGTAGCGCGGCTCGATGTGCCAGCCAGCCATCTCCAGCTCGGTCCAGCCGCGACGACGGCGCTCGGCGTTGGATTGCTCCTGGCTGCGCTTCATCGACGCCATCAGCTCGTCCGGATCGAGCGTCTCGTTGTCCTTGATGTAGCCCTCGGGGCTGAACTCGAAATACGCATCCCAGTCGCCGGATGTCGGCGCGAACAGCTGCTCGCCCTCGGACGGGATGTTTTGCGACATCACCACGTAGCGGGTGGTCTCGTCGGCATCCAGGAACACGTAATCCTCGGGGATCGCAATCGTGGCGTTGCCGGCGATGGCGCCCGTGGCCGGACCACGCTGCCATTTGAACGCCGGCGCTTCCTCCTGCGCCGTGGCGCCAACGCTGAAACACATCGCCGCCAACAGCAACGACGCCGCAAACACGTTCTTCATGCCGCCCCCTGGTGAATTCCGTTTGTGAACAAACCTGCGGCCCGCTCCCCAGCGGTCGCCGCGTCCCTGCCCGCTTGTACCAGCGCACGGTACCCGAACCCGGGCCCGCGCGCGCCCAGAATTATTCCCAATCCGGGTCCTACAATCGGCCGATGGATTATCAACTCGTCATCAAGCTCTGGCGCAAGTCCCTCGCGGACGAGGCCTTCCTGGCCACGATCGAGAGCGGGCTGAAAAGCGCGCTCGGCGACAGCGTGGAGCTGGAGGGCTACGACGTCGGTCCGAAGGAGATCAACCTGTTCATGCTGACCGCCGATCCGCGCATCGCATTCCGCAAGGCGCGTGACGTGCTGGAGCGTCAAGGCGTCACCAATGGCCTCTCCGCCGCGTTCCGGCGCCATGGCGGTGCGGAGTTCACTTCGGTGTGGCCGCTGCGGGCGACACGGAAGTTCAAGTTGCCGTAGTCGGCGACGGTGATGGGCCACGACGAAAACGATCAAGTCGTTTTCAAGCCGGCCCTGAACGACAAGCAGGTCTCCTCGGTAATCCAGCGTCTTGCTGACAGCCGCAAGATCACCATCGATGGCACCAAGGTGGCCTACTCGCTGCAGGCGCTACGAAACTGCACTGTGACCTGTGTTTCCCGGCCCGCCAAGCAAGCGCGCCGGCAGCATCAGCAAGGCATGCAGGAACGCGAAAAACGCCGAGAAGGTGATCCCGACCAGCCGGAACGGCAGCGACACCAGCCACACCAGCGGCCACAACACCAGCGCCAGCAGCGCCAGGGGCCAGCACAGCACCAGTAACAGGCACCACAGCATCAGTGTGAGTAGGGTTTTCATGGTTCGTGGCCTCGCGTTCGATCAGCGCTGCATGCGCAGCACCTCACACGGTCGCAACCTGCCGTTGGTCTGCGCAAGCGGTTTGCGACGAAACGGGGAATCGCGCGATGGAAGCCCATGAAAGGGCAACAAGGGGCAGCTAGCGTCGCAGGCGGGCCTGCAGGAAGACGTTTTCGCGGTGGAACGAGAGATAGCTTCGCTGCCCATCGCTGAACCGGCCGGCGTTCCCCAAAGATGCCGCACCCAACCCCATGCGTTGCAATGACGGCAGATGCGCGACGGGCGAAACGAGGACCCGCCCGTCATTCTCGAAACTGAGGAATCCGCGGTCGAATAAGTGATCCGCGTCGGGTGTCAGCAGCAAACCGTTCTCGCCATCGAGCCGCTCACTGTTGTCCGCGTCTCGCCACGGTTTGCAATGACTTGCGCGCAGGTGCTCTACGCGCTCCACACCCGTAAGGCGGCATCGGCTTTCGATCTGCATGACGCGCTGCTTGAAAAGGCCCTGGCCACGGCGTGCTTGGATCACCGCCGTCCGCGTGGTCTCTGGCAGCCCTCCATCGGCTTGAACCTGTGCGATCTGGTGGTCTTCCCACTCCACTAAACCGAGCCCAACGGACAGCTCCCCTGCGTCTGCGACGCTATTTGCCCGGATAAGCGTGCGCGCTTCATGCCCGATCAGATCCGCCAACTCCAGTGCGAAGCTTTCCGGCAGCAGGGTCAGATAGACGCTCTGCAAGCCGTGCCCATTTTTTGCCTTGAGCGGCGCGTAGCGGCTCGGCATCAACGGTGCCAATCGATCGATGTAGTCGCTGGGCTTGATGGCGTGCTTTAGCTCCTGAAAGCGGACGTCAACCCGCCAGCCGATCAACTCCCAGTGCACACCGACCTGGCCGAACTCCGGGGGCTTTGGCGACTCGTAGCCGTGCGAGGCGACGATGCCGATGGCCTTGATGCGTGAGTCAGCGAACGAGAACACCACGTCGCCCGGCGCCACTTCACGCATGAACTCGTAGAAAGGGTTCCGATGTCCGTTCTTTTTGCGCTTGGGAGACCACAGATAGCCACCGGGCACTTCGTGCCGGTATGTCTGCTTCTGGTTCACCCACCAATAGCGCATGCGGGGATAGTGCCTGGACCGGTTACAGCCCACCAGTGATCGTTTCTTGCCTGATCTCATCAGGTGCATCTCGCGCGCCAGGTAGGACCAGCAACCTGCTTCTTGCTGGCAAATGCAACTGCAACTGCAACCAAGAAATTTTCTCGGTTCCTGCCTGGCAAGGGTTCCAACGGTACGTTTGGAGCGCCCGCGGCCTGGAACGGTGGTAGGTTCGCCATTCGACTCAAGGATTCGGGGGGATCCGATGAGCTGGGGAGTTGGCTTTGCCGCGTTGCTGTTGCTTGCCAATGGTGCCGTCGCGGCGCACGGCGGCGGGCTCAATGCGGAGGGCTGCCACAACGATCGCAAGAATGGCGGCTATCACTGCCATCGTGCGCCCGCAGCGCGGGCACCGGCGGCGGCGTCGTTTGCCCCGGCACAGGCTGACCGTAGCAATGCCGCGCCGGTCCGTGGCGGTTCGGCTTACTACCGCAACTGCAGTGAGGCGCGAGCGGCTGGCGCCGCGCCTGTGAAGCGGGGTGATCCGGGGTATGGCAGTCATCTAGATCGCGATAACGACGGCGTCGGCTGCGAGTAGCGCAGCCAAATCAATTCCACGGAATGGATTGAAGCGATGTTGATCAAGAAGCCCGATGACCAGTCGGCACACTTGGCAGAGTTGGAAGCGCGGGCGCAGGGACGCAGCGCGGACGCGAAGCGTGCTGAGGTGGAACTACGCAATCGCCGTGCGGGCATCCGCGGCGAGGAGCAGGCGGCGTATCTGATCGATTTCGACTATGCGTCGTCGGCCAACTGGTCGGTGATCCACGACCTGCGCCTGGACCACGGCGGGCGCGTGGCGCAGATCGACCATTTGCTGATCAACCGGTGGATGGACGTGTATGTGCTGGAGACAAAGTCGTTCCATGCCGGGCTGAGGATCACCGAGGAAGGCGAGTTCCTGCGCTGGAACAACTATCAGAAGACCTACGAAGGCATGGCCTCGCCGCTCGAGCAGAACGAGCGCCATATCCAGGTACTGCGCGAGGTCATGAGGTGCATTGATCTGCCCATGCGACTTGGGCTGCGCATCCTGCCCTCGTTCCAATCGTTCGTGCTGGTCAGCCCGACGGCAAAGATCCATCGGCCAAAGCAGTTCGATGCATCGCGGGTGATCAAGGCTGACCAGCTGAAGAAATCGATCTGGCGCGACATCGACAACGAGAACCCCGTGCTGGGCATGCTGAAAACTGCGGCCAAGGTGGTGTCGGGCGAAACCGTCGAACTCGTGGCGCGCCAGGTCGCGGCCCTGCATCGGCCGCTGCGCAATCCTGCGCCAGGTGCAAGCGCGGCCGTTCCCGCGATGCCCCCAACACCTGACCGGGCGCCTACCAAGACAGTGGCGCCCCGCGGACGGATCGAACCGGTACTCGCCGCAACTTCGCTACCGACACTTCCGCCCCCCGCAAGTCGCGTTGCGGAACCGCTGCCGCCAGCAACCGCCGCTTCTTCGACAGTGGCTTGCGTGTGCAAAGGGTGCCAATCCGGCAACGGCAGCATCCTGTCCGGCAAGTACGGCTACTACTTCAAGTGCGTGGGCTGCGGCGCCAATACCGCGATCCGCTTCACCTGCCAGCCCGGGCACGCGCCGCGGTTGCGAGGCGAGCGCGGGGCTTTCTATCGCGAGTGCCCGCAGTGCGTCACCAGCGTGCTGTACCACCGCAACCCGACTGCGGAGCCTGCGACGTGATGTTCCTGACCCTGCCGGTGCTCGCCTACCAACTGTTCTTCATGGCGGTGCTCTACGTCGCCAGCCGCTTTGGCAGAACGCCGCTTAACGTGGCGATGGTCGTGTGCCTGATCTGGACCGCTACCCACATCTTCCTGCTGCCGCTCGCGGTGTTGCAGGCGTCGGTGATCATTACCAGTTATGTCCTGCTGCGGCGAAGGCACCGAGAGGCGATGGACGTGACTCAATGAAATTGAACTTTTCTAGCCGCTGACGTTCTCTGGGCCATTTTCGAGCGGTTCCCGCTATTACTCGTGTTTCGACAACTGAAGGGAGTCTGACGATGTTCAGGAAATTTGCTGTTGGCGTCGTTGCCGCGGGCTTGCTTATCACGGGACTCGGCGGCTGTGCGACAACTTCGACACCTCCTGCGCCTGCGCCAGTTTCACCACCTCCATCGAATGAATACCAGTCGGGCGCATCGCGCTCGCCGGCGTCACGTGGCGATGTCTCCTCGCCGGCAGAAAAGTCTCCCTTGGCCTCTCCGGCGATCGACATCACACCGCTAAGTTCTTTCAACGACAGCTGGTCGGCGGCCGGCGCCGATGGCGCCGACTTCTCGGACGCATACACCCGGCTGATGATATTCAGCGATGTCTCAGGCGAATCTGACGACCTTCTGGCGAAGGAAACGATGTCCTATGAAGGACGCTACTGGCTGAGCCGCGCGCTCGTGGCGCGCGACTACTCCATCAACCTCACTGCCAAAGTCATGGCGGGCCCATTCGAAGCTACGGTGCCGCTGGCGACGATCTCGCACCAGAGCGGCTCGAAGGGCGAGCAATGGAGTCGCGCGATCCATCACTCGAAGCAAAGCTTCCCGCTCTTCCTCGTCTCGGCCAGTGGCGGTACGTCCACGCCAACGCTCAAGGTTTCGATAAACGGTGACCGGAGCTATGCGTCGCGTGCTTCCGCGATGGCCGTGCAGGTTGCGCTTGGCGTCGCCCAAGCCACCGGGCAAGGCACGCGCCTAATCACTGCGCTGTCGGAGAATGGTGCCCGCCAAAGCGCCCGCGCCATGGACGAAGCCATCTCCCAGCTGTTCGGCAGCGGCTTGTCGGAGGAGCACTGGAGCGACCGAGACCTCAAGCACTGGAGGGTCACCGACGGCCAACCGCAAGGGGCGCGCATCACGTTCAAGATCCCGCAGAGCTCGAAAGACTGGAACTCCTCGCCCGGCACGGTCGGCACGTGGACGGTCTCGTTCGACTATCCGCGCCCATCGGTCTTCTCCGACTGGCGGATCTGTGGCGCCAACAAGCTCCCGCGTTGCGCCAACAAGCGCAAGGATGCGGAAGCCGCGGTGCTCGCCGAGGTCAACCCCGGCCAGGTACTGAACTTTCCCATCGCACCTGGCGAGCAGGGACTGGGCAGCATTCGTGCCTACCTGTCCCAACAGGATTGGTACACCGCGTCGCAGCTGGGACTCGCGATGCCTGCCCAGCGCGCGAGCGCCGCGTCCACGCTGTGCAGGACCATCGTCAATGAGATCACCGGGGTCGGACTCAACGCGTTCGACGCCGGCATCGTCGTCTGGGCTGTTGCCAAGGGCATGCCGATGTCCGAGGGAGCATCGCTGGAAACAGCGCCGGATTGCATGACGATGATCGCGACGGTTGAAAGCGCTCAGAATTCGTAGGGTGCATTGGCCTCGAAGTTAATCCGCTGAACTGGAGAAAGTGCACTCTGGCCCCTGTTTTTCCTGTTTTTCCCTTTTATGCCTGATCGGCAAGCGTAACCGACGTCAGCTACCGTCGTCCTTTGGATCAGCCGCAGTTCCCAGCAGAGCGAGCAGGGTGCGCTCCACGGCGACGCAGTCGACCGGCTTGACCAGGTGCGCATCGAAGCCCGCAGCCTTGGCAAGCAACCGGTCGCCGTCCCGTCCATAGCCGGTGATGGCGACCAGGCGGATGTCTGCCTTGTATTCGACGCGCAGGCGGCGCGCCAGTTCGTAGCCGTCCATGACCGGCAGGCCGATGTCCAACAGGGCCGCGTCCGGATGGAACTCCGACGCGATCCGCAGCGCAGACAGGCCATCGTTGGCCGTGCGCACATTGAAGCCCGCATAGCGTAATACCGACGCCAGCGTGGAGGCGGCATCGGCGTTGTCGTCGACCACGAGAACGGATCCGTGCACCAGCCCGGAAGCGGCCACCTCCGCGCCCGTGCTGCCGGTATCACCGGGCGCGGAATGTGACGCGGGAAGTTCAACCACGAAGCGGCTGCCGTGTCCGTGGCCTTCGCTGAGCGCCCACACGCGCCCGCCGTGCTGAACCACCAGATTGCGCACGATCGCCAGGCCCAGACCAAGACCGCCTTGGGACCGGTCAAGGCCGCGCCGTTGCTGCTCGAACATCTCGAAGACGCCCTCCAGCATCTGCCGATCGATGCCTATCCCCTCGTCGGCTACCTCCACGCGTACCACCTCGTCGCACCGCTGCGCCGTGATGGTGATCGGCGCGCCCTTGTCGCTGTACTTGGCGGCGTTGGTGATGAGGTTGGAGAAGACCTGGGCCAGGCGCGCTTTGTCACCGAACACGCCCAGACCACCGGCGGGAACCCGCACGTCGATGGGATGTCGGCCCTGCTCCAGCAAAGGGCTGGCCATTTCCAGCGCAAGCTCGACGACGGCCGACAGCTCGACGTTTTCGCGCGCCAGCACGAGCTTGTCGCCGGTGATCCGGGCTATGTCCAGCAGATCGTCGACGAGGCGCAGCAGATGCCGCACCTGCCGCTGCATGATGTCGTGCTCCGGCGACCACAGTCCGCGATGACGGATCAGCTCCAGCGCGGTGACGATCGGCGAAAGCGGATTTCGCAGTTCATGCCCCAGCATTGCCAGGAAGCGATCCTTTGCAACCGTCGCTTCCTCGGCGCGGGCGCGCGCGCTGCTGAGCGAGTCGGCTTGGGCATCGAGCTCGATCAAGGTCCGGTCGTGCTGCCGCCGGGTCTCGTCCAGCGACTTCATCAGCGCCGCGGACTGCTTGAGCTCATACCGCGACGCGGCCAGTTCCCCCTGCGCGATCGCGAGCGCCTGCTGGCTGCGCAGCACCACGCCGAACAGCGGGAGGATCGCGCACAGGCGTGCCAGCAGCGCCTCTTCCACCTCTGCGCCCAGCAGCACGATCGCGGTGTCCTCGTTCGAACAGGCGGTCGCCGCGACCGGCTGGCGATCCTCCAACGCCGGCAACTGCGCTCGTTGCACCCCGCCCCGGGCGAGCCCGGTCAGTAACTGACGCCACTCGACCCCGCCAGGCAGGGTCTTGCGCGAACCCGGCACCGGCAAGTAGGCGCCGGTGCCCGGGTCGCGACTGAGCACGATCACTTCATCGGCGCCCAGCGCGGCGGCCACCTTGCGCGTGGCCGCGACGCGATCGCCGTCCACCAGCGTGGCGATCAGGGCCAGCAGGTCGTTCTCCACCATGTCAGGAAGGGAGTGCGAGCACGACCGCGGTGCAGTTGTGGAACCCGCTGAACTGGCTGTCGGATCGCGCGATCTGGCCGTAGGTGTTGCAGCCCACGAATGGGGCGCCCGCCAGCGCGTTGGCCACCGACTCCAGCTCGAAACCGAATTCGCTGCCGGTACGCAGGCGCGTGGCGACGCAGTCGAAGAACACCGCCGCGCCCGGCTTGTGCGTGCCCAGCGCCTCGACCGCGGCCTCGGTCGCGCGCGCCGCCGCGACCGCAGCCGAGGCCGACGTGGTCTTCATGATGAACACCCGCGCCTGCTCAGGCACCTCGGCGGCGCAATGCACGCCGCCATTCTCGTCGAACGCCAGCGGCACCCGCAGCCGGTACCCGTCCCCGGTATCGACGCCGAGGATGTTGTGCAGGAAGAACGGCAGCGGGTTGGTCCGGTCCAGCACCTGGCCGGTGGCTTCGGCATGGCGCTCGAACGCTTCGACCGCGGGAAGCCCGTTGAAGCCGCGTACGGTCATGCCCTCCACCTCGGTCGCGCGCAGTGCCGCGCCGGCGGGCTCCCAGCCATGGCCGACACCCACGCCCAGGGGCTTCATCGACAACAGCTCCAGCGCGACGGCGGCGTTGGTGTGGATCTGGGTCCCGAAGAACACATGCGTGCGCGAGAAGTGCGCGTCGTCGCCGGCGCCACCACCGGCCAGCAGGTAGCGCCCGGAGGTCAGCACCGTCATTTCCTCGACGAACTCCTCCGCGTGCCCTGCCAATGCATCCGTCATGATCAGCGCCGCGCGATATGGATAGCGCTTGCCGTGCATGCCCTTGAAATCGGCGACGATCGCGCGGGCGGCACCGCGGCTGTCGCCGCTGATGCCCTTGCCCAAGCCCGCCGAGATCACAAGGTCGTCGGAACGGATCGCCAGCGCGCTCGCGGTACCGGTGCCATGCGCGATATTGGTGAATTCGCCGGCCGAGGACGCGCCCACCAGCACTCCGGGGCGACACTGGGCCTGGACGGTCGCCAGCAGCGTCGTGTAGTCGAAGCTGGACGATGCGAACAGCAGGATGGCGTCGGGCGGCCCAGGGAACCCACGGTTGATCTGCTGTGCCAGGTCTTCACCAGCGGCCCGTGGATCGGCGTGGGTCGTATGAGCGGCGACGTGTTCTGTGGTCATTCGGATTGCTCGATGGGTCGCAACTGCCCACCGGGGTTCACCGCACGAGGTGGTTCCAGGCGAGAGCGGATAAGGGAGTACCGCTGGGCGCGATCCTGTCGAAGACGCCGGTTGCGATACATGGAGCGCTGCAGGCTGCGCGTTGCGTGGTCAACGCAGCGTATACGCTGAACGACAGGGACGGAGGTGGATGGGGGCGATCACCGAAAACGGGCAGGCGAAAACAGGGGTCAGGTTGCACTTTTGTCGGGCAGGCGGGAAAAGGGGCCTACGCGGCGATCTCCACGTACTCGACTTCACTCAATCCGTTGCGCCAGATCGCGCACCGGGCTGTAGACGTAGGCCTTGCCGACCTTGTGCTTTTCCAGCAACTGCAGCTCGGCCAGTCCGTTCAGATCGTGCAACGCAGTGGGATACGTCACTCGGTGCGCGACCCGGTGGCTGGCGATGGTGTAACGCCGATCGGGGTCGTGCAGGGCATTGACGAGGAGGGCCCGCTGGCGGTGGTTGAGCTTCTCCCCCAGCGGCGAGTTCGGCTTGAGCAGCTTCTGGGCGCGGCGGTTCTCGGTGCTCTTGCGGGCAATGTAGGCGTGCAGGCCGTCGATGGCCTTTCCGATGACTTCCAGCTGATGGGCGACAAAATAGCTGACGTCGGAGCCATCGGACTCGGTATACAGATACGCCCGGATGTACTGGGCTGGCGCTTTTTTCAGCACGCTGGAGATCGACAGGTACTCGGTCATCCAGTAGCCGGAACGCAGCATCGACCAATAGAACAGCATGCGTGCGGTGCGGCCGTTGCCGTCGCAGAACGGATGGTCATAGCCGATCTGGAAATGGATCGCGATGGCGCGCACGACGGGGTGCAGGAAACCGTCTGTGGGGGTGGCGTTGGCGAAGTCGCATAACCGCTGCAGGCGTTCCGCAGCCTCGACGGCAGGCGGCGGAACATGCAGCAAGGTCGGTGGGCTGCCCCGGTCATAGATGACGACATTGTCCTCGGCAGTGCGCAGCCGGCCGCTTTGATCGTCGCTTTCCAGCGTTTCGCTGGTCAGCATGCTGTGGATGGAAAGGATGGCTTCAGGCGTGAATGGACGGTCGCGCCAAGTGTTGAGCTCGCGCATTGTCAGATAGTTGTTGTAGATCATCCGCTCGCTGTGATCGCGGGGTTCGCGGCCGGTGGCGAGCATCTCCTTCGCGACGGCACGGGTCGTGGAGGCCCCCTCCAACTGCGAGGAGGTCATCGCTTCTTCGATCAACGACCTGATCAGGAACTTGCGTTGGCCGTCCTGGCTTTGGTCGATGCCGACGATGGCGCCCGCGGCCTCGCGATCGATGCGGTGCAGATGCCGCTGCATCGAATCCGTCACAGAGAGGCGAAAGCCCTTTTGTGCCTTGTCGAGCAGGGGCAGCTCGCGGGAGATGGTCGTCCGCGCGAACTTCAGGGCCAGCCACCAGGTTTCCGGGGTCAGCCCGATGGGTGGGGGAAGATGCCTGACGTGATCCCAATGGTCGTAGACGCCATCGACCTCGGGGCCTACGTCCGAGCCGAGCACGCTGCCTAAATCCGGGTTCAGCTTCTGTAATAGCTCGCCGATCTGCGGGGCCGGCATGGGTAGTTTCACTAAGGTGCCTGCTATAGGAATTGATATAAAACTTTATAGTTGTTTTATATCAATTCTATAGATGCGGCAACTTTGCGCTGGCCGGTCTTCGGCTTGCCCCTTCCGAGCTCCCTGTCCCCCATTCAGGGACAAGGAGTGGGAAGCTACACGGTGATCGGGTTTGGTTTGTCGCTATCAATCCTGTACTGCTTGATCGCCCGAGCCACATCCTTACCCGTCATCTTCCCTTCCGCCGCCAATGCCGCGATGGCCGCATGCGCGATGTGGAACCGGTCGACCTCGAAATGCCTACGCAGGTTCGCGCGCGTGTCGGAGCGGCCGAAGCCGTCGGTGCCGAGCACGGTGTAGCGCATCGGCACGTAGGCGCGGATCTGTTCGGCGTAGGTGCGCACGTAATCGGTGGCGACGATCGCCGGGCCCTGGCGGCCTTCCAGCAGTTGCGTCACGTACGGCTTGCGCGGGCTCTTGGCTTCCGGGTGCAGGCGATTAAAGCGCTCGGCGTCGATGCCGTCGCGCGCGAGCTCGTTGAAGCTGGGGCAGCTCCAGATGTCGGCGCTGACGCCGAAGTCCTTGTCGAGCAGTT
>Ga0209519_10001221_pt1 | contig 11250 bp, 10 predicted proteins | sample Rifsed13ft1_FD_184005 | JGI IMG/M metagenome (GOLD analysis project Ga0209519, IMG submission 184005) | Soil microbial communities from Rifle, Colorado, USA - sediment 13ft 1 (version 2) | ecosystem: Environmental > Terrestrial > Deep subsurface > Rock core/Sediment | place: Rifle, Colorado...
CCCGCAGAGGCCGCCACACATCTTCACTGCGATCCGACGATTCTGGGGGCATTGATCAAGGAGGGATCCCTACAGGCGATTCAAGTACCCGCCGGCATTCGTCTCACAGAAAAGTCAGTAATGGAATTCGGCACAAAGTTCGTTTCAGTGGCGAAACTAGCCAAGAAGATTGGAACCAGTTCAAGAAAGCTGCAACGTGAATTATTGAAACGAGATATCCAATTCACGAAATATGAGCGCGGCTACGGCAAGTCGGACCAAGCATTCGTGAGCGCCATGGACGAGGCGCGACTCGATGAGATTTTTCAGACCATGAGGTCCGCGCCGCAAATACCTGTTCGTCCGAGCGCAATAACTGCTCTGAAACAGTTCCTGACTAATCTCAAAGAAACTGGGGCACCTCTCCCGCGCCGCGGTGGAAAGCCTAACAAGCGGGCCATTGCCAAAGCCTGCGGCTTCGATAGAAACATGCTTTATACAAATTTCGAAGCAGTGAAGCTATTGAATTTGTATGATACAGAGGACTGAAAACGGCATGAGCGCCTATTGTGGATCTAACCGGCAGGCCGCTTTTTGGCTGACCGTGTTGAGCGCCGGGTTACATTTTTCGCCGCAAACCAATTCTCCATGTGGTAAATAACTTCTGAGATTTGGACATCATCTGTTGAAGTATGTCCATCCCTCTCAACGACTTCATCGTAGAGGTAGGCCTGAAAGTCATTGAAACCGTCCCAGACCCTGCTACCGCTATCACCTCGCTTCAGCTCTTCCGTAACGAACCAATCTCGGACCGCAATAATGGCTCGGTCAACTTCATTATCATGGTTTTTTATGTCTGAACCAGACAAGTCGGAAATCGCTTTCTGAAATCGATACCGTTCTTTCTCTAGGATCAAGATTTTCTTTTGCGACCACTTGCCACCTTTAAGCTTTTGACACCCATAGTCGATGCCAAGCTCAAACGGCATGTTCATTCGATAATGCTCCTCCTTGCCGGAGGATAGAATTCTGGAGAGGTCATGAATCCCAAATTTAGATTCTTCTATTAGTTCGAGAATTTTCTGGATTCTTGATTCTGCAGAATCAGCTCTTTCCAAGGATAACCTTGGCTTGTAACCGAAGTAGATAATTGTGAATACGATCCCAAGCAGCAGCTGACGAAAATCATCATCAAATGGACAATTCACAAATACGTTTTTTTCGAATTCGCTAGCCACGACGAATCCTACTTCTTATCCTTCGGTGGGCAGGGATCTCTGCCGTAGCTGTCCTTCTCTCTAATCCTGCCATCGCGACCATGAATATAGAATTCTGCATTTTGGGCACGCGCAATCCCCCGACCGTGCCTAATGGCTTCTTCTTGAGTCATATGAACCTTCGTTGCCTTAGTCGAGCCGCCTTTCTTCACGGCCCAACCGCCATCGGGGTTCTTGACTACGTGCTGAGTTTTCTTAGTCATGTGGATTATGCCTTTTGAAATATTGCAGTTATTTAGACGGACGCATCGGTCAGTATTAATACTAATACGGCATGCATATTATCAGTCACCAATAGATTCATTAGAATCCCCTCTGTTTTATCTATCCGCATCTGCATATTAGTACGGGCGGGCGCTAATGTCTCCTACTGGCACGTAGCGGAAGCATGTGATAGTTCCGGCGACCGCCCGCTCAGGCTGAGAATCTGCCAAGTCGCTAAATCGGCCATGGACTAAACCGCTCCGCGGTATGGGCGCTCCGATCCGCGAGTCCAGGTTGATTGCAGGAGCGGTTGAATCGCCGGTTCTGTTTCCCTAACTTGTGAAGTGAGGCAATCCGCCTCATTTCACGAGAGGAGCAGAATCATGACTTCATCGACCCCGTCCGTTTCCCCGTTACGTCAACGCATGCTGGACGACATGCGGATGCGCAAACTTTCCCCCAAGACGCAAATCGGCTATATCCGCTCAGTGCGGCAATTCGCCGCGTACCTCAAACGCTCCCCCGACACCGCGACGGCGGATGATTTGCGAGACTACCAACTGTATATGGTCGATCACGGCACCTCGGCGGTCTCGATCAATAACGCGCTCAGCGGCTTGAAGTTCCTGTTCGAGCACACGCTAGATCGTCCCGAGTTGATGCGTAAAATGCAATCGGTACGCGTGCCGCACAAACTGCCGGTGGTGTTGAGTCGCGACGAAGTGGCGCGTCTGCTCGCGGCTGTCGGCAATCTCAAACATCAAACGGCGTTGTCGGTCGCCTATGGCGCAGGACTGCGCGTGAGCGAGGTATGCGCACTCAAGGTCAGTGACGTCGACAGCCAGCGCATGGCGTTGCGCATCGAACAGGGCAAGGGCAGCAAGGATCGTTACGCCATGCTCTCGCCCGTCCTGCTTGAACAACTGCGCCACTGGTGGAGATATGCCCACGCACAAGGCAAGATGCGCGAAGGCGGCTGGCTGTTCCCCGGACAGAACCCCATCGATCCGCTCAGCGCCCGCCAACTCAACCGTGCCGTGCATGCGGCCGCAGATGAGGCGCATCTCGACAAGCGTGTTTCGATGCACACCCTGCGCCACAGCTTCGCTACCCACCTGTTGGAACAGAAGGTAGACATCCGCGTGATCCAGGTGCTGCTGGGTCATCGCAAGCTGGACACCACCGCGCGCTACGTCCAGGTCGCCACCGACCTGCTGCGCGAGGTGATCAGTCCGCTGGAAGCGCTGCCGACACAGTAGTGCGGTCATGCCACGCCCCTCGCTGGAGGTCGCGGATATCTTCCGCGCCCACGGGCCTGCCTGGCGACAAAGCCAGCAGGGTCACCTGAGCCTGAGTCAGCTGAAGGTCATGTCGGCCATCGAGCAATGCCGCAGCGCGGCACTGGGTGGACATGTATTGTGCTGCACCGCCTGCGAACAGACCGAGATCTCCTACAACTCCTGCCGCAACCGGCATTGCCCGAAGTGCCAGGCCAATGCCGCCAAGCGCTGGCTCGAAGCCCGTCAGGCCGAGTTGCTGCCGGTGGACTATTACCATGTGGTGTTCACCTTGCCGGAACCGATCAGCGCGATTGCGTACACCAACAAGGCGGTGGTCTATCGCCTGCTGTTCGAGGTCGCCGCCGAAACGCTGCGCACCATCGCGGCCGACCCCAAGCATCTGGGGGCGCGCATCGGGGCGACACTGGTGTTGCACACCTGGGGATCGGCGCTCACGCACCATCCCCACGTGCATGGCATCGTGCCGGGCGGTGGGCTGTCACTCGACGGCGAGCGGTGGGTCGCCTGCAAGCCCGGTTTCTTCCTGCCGGTGCGGGTGCTGTCGCGTATATTTCGGCGGAGATTCCTTGAGGAACTGGTGAAAGCACATCGCCTGGGGCAGTTGCAGTTCTTCGGCGACTATGCCTCCCTGAGTGATGCGACAGCGTTCACCGACTGGATCGAACCGCTGCGGAAATGTGAATGGGTGGTCTATGCCAAACGCCCCTTTGCAGGGCCTGCGGCGGTGCTGGCGTATCTGTCTCGTTACACGCACCGGGTAGCGATCTCGAACAGCCGACTCCTGGCGTTGGACGAGCGCGGCGTGAGTTTCAAGTGGAAGGATTACCGCGCCCAGGGCAAGACGCGGCATAAGTCGATGACGCTGGGCACAGGCGAGTTCATGCGGCGCTTCCTGTTGCATGTGTTACCCGGTGGATTCCATCGCATCCGCCACTATGGGTTGATCGCCAATGGTGGACGGCGGGAGAACCTGGCGCGGGCTCGCGCGCTGCTGCATGTTGCACCGGCTGTTGAAGAACCGGATGGCACCGGGGCAACAGATGAATCTGTTCAGCCCACCTTCGTCTGTCCACACTGTGGTGCGCCGATGCGCATCATCGAAACGTTGGTGCGCATACAGCCAATACGCGCACCCCCTCGACTGCGAGGGCCACCATGAGCCGCGATCCCTTTTACATCCTGACAAAGCCTTGTCGGCGCGTGCCGACAAGACGCTGCTTTGCCTTGCGGGCCAGTATTGATGCTTTGATGTCCGTACACGACGCAGACGTTTGTCCAAACGATTCCGGAATTGACGACTTGAATGAAGTTTTACAACTGCCGATAAGCCAAAGTGACCGGACAGGTCGAAACACACCCCATCAAATCCCCATAGCCTGCGCGCTGATCTGAGTACAGCGGCACCCCACGCGGTTTCCTCCTTGGAGCGATTGTCCGACGTCAGCCCGGAACGGGCTGCTGCATTCTGTCGAGCTGCGCGCATGGGCTGACATCCGACAATCCTTAACCATAGCGGACTTCTCCATTGAGGAGTGTGGATGTCCGCTTTTCGCCCTGGCGAGTCGCGACTGACAGCCCCTGAAATGATCGGCGGCCAAGAATGCACATCACGCACCACATCCAAGTCATGCGTTTTTACACAGCCTCGCCGACTTCCTGACCATCACATTCTCGGCATTAGGTGACATGGCAGCTTGCTAAAATGAGCCGCCCCCGCAAACGGTCGCTGTACCTGCAGTGAATATGTGCGTTGCCGCGCTGCCACATCAATGAATCTCATCAACCACTGGGGACGGAGCCAAATTGAAAATAGAAGAGGGCGAAACGAGCATGGGAAAAAATTATCCGGCTCCGGCCGTCTCCGTCCCCATCTGAAGTAAGGCGCATGCCGGATTTCGCCAGGCAGCGACGCGGCATCGGCAATGCCTGATCAGCGCTTCTCGGCGCGCAGCAGGGCCTGCACGATTTCGCACACCATGGCTTTGTGTTTGGGTGTAAGGCGCTGATAGTCTTCCGGAAGGGTTGCGGCTGCCTCTTCGGCATAGTGGGCGTGTTCTTCCTCGACTTTCAGCACGCCGGTGCTCTTTTCATTTTCCCCATAGTGCAGCCAATGCGGCGAGGCTTTCAGCCACTTCGACAGCGTGCGGATCTTGTCGCCCCCCGGAATGGATTCCCCGCCGATCCACTTGCGCACGGCTTGCGCAGTGACGGCTTTCCCCGTGTATCGACGGTTAAACTCTCGGGCAATATGGGTCGGGCTGGTGGTGCCGATGCCCGCTTCGTTGAGCAAGCGCGTCAGCCGCTTGCCAAAAGTGCCCTTCTCATTCATCAGGTTCATGTTCAAAAATTAGCACTTGGCAAGTAACTGCCGGTTGCTTTATTGGGTAACCAGTAGTAGATTTCAAAATAAAGTGGTGAGCGGGGCGTACATGGGGAGGGGATGATGAAACTTTGCCTGTTCAAACAGGCTGCTTCCGAATAGGAAATTCGGATGAAAATGAGGATGATCATTCATGCTGCGTAAGGTTAAAACTGGCGGTGAAGTATTTCGGTTTTCGATCGAGGGTAAAGTGACAAGCAGCATGGTGGGCGAGCTGAAAGAGGCGATTTTGCCTGTAATTTCCCGATCCCATGAGATTCAGATCGATTTGTCGACGATTTCCGAGATCGACTTTGCGGGTTTGTTGCTGATGGTGGATGCGAAACTGACAGCGATCAAGCGAGGCAAGGCGCTGCATTTTATCGGGCATAGCAAACCGGTAATTGAAATTCTGGAAATATCGGGTTTGCAGGGCTTCTTCGACGCTCCAATATTTGCCGGAAATGAACCCGCCCCGAGCGAAGACCGACATTTAGGGACCTAGTCAGCACGGATTGGACTTCTGACAATAAAGAGATCGACTTGATCGATCAACTCGCGCGCCAGCCAGCCACCGTCGAGCGTCTCGCGTTGCGTCCCTGTTTGGGTAGAATGGGACACCATGACTACCCTCAAGATAGCGACCTACAACATCCACAAGGGATTCTCGCAATTCAACCGCCGCTTGGTACTGCATGAATTGCGCGAGCGGTTGCGCGAGCTGGATGCGGACATCGTGTTCCTGCAGGAGGTGCAGGGAGAGCACTTGCGTCATCCGCAGCGCCATACCGATTACCCGGCTGTGCCGCAACACGAATTCCTTGCCGACGAGTTCTGGGCGCACCATGCTTACGGCATGAATGCGGTGTACGACGACGGCCACCACGGCAACGCCATTCTCAGCCGCTTCCCCATTGTGCAGTCGGTCAACAAGGATGTCTCGGCGCACCGCTTCGAGAGCCGGGGCTTGCTGCATTGCCAAGTGGAGATTGGCGGGCGGACGGTGGATTGCCTGTGCGCGCATTTCGGGCTGTTCGCCAAGGGACGCCGCATGCAGAAGCGCGCCCTGATCGAATATGTGCGTAGCGCGATCCCGGACGACGAACCACTCATCATCGCCGGCGATTTCAACGACTGGCGCGACCAGTTGAGCCCGGTGCTGGCGAACGAACTGGGCGTGCATGACGTGTTCCATCTGTGCGCCGGCAAACCTGCACGCAGCTATCCCTCGGGGATCCCGTTGTTCCGTCTGGACCGCATCTATGTGCGCGGTTTCGGCGTGCAGTATTGCGGTGTGCATGGCGGGGAGAAATGGCGGCGCCTGTCCGATCACGCCGCGCTTTCCGCGTGGCTGGAAAGCGTATGAATCGCCCCCATCCGGTTGCAGGCAATACGCTGACTCTGCTGCAGAACGGCGCGGAATTCTTTCCCCAGCTGTGCTCGGCTATCGATGCCGCCCGGCATGCTGTCTACCTGGAGACCTACATCTTTGCTGCCGACGAGACCGGATATCTGGTCGGGGAAGCTTTGCAGCGGGCCGCAGAGCGCGGCGTGTCGGTGAAGGTGTTGCTGGACGGCTTTGGATCGGCCGACCTGCCCGGATCGTTTGTGGACGAGTTGCTCAAGGTGGGTGTGGAGGTGCAATGGTTCAGGAGGAAAATCACTCCCTTTACGCTGAGTCGCAGCCGAAATCGCCGCCTGCGCCGCATGCACCGCAAGATGGCGGTGATGGACGGCGAGGTGGCATTCATCGGCGGCATCAACATCATCAATGACATTCCCGCAGAACTGGAACTGGATGCGCCGCGCCTGGATTATGCGGTGCGCGTCGAGGGCGAATTCGCTCGTGAAGTGCAGGCCGCGATGCAGCACCTGTGGGAGATGGTGTCCTGGGCGGCGTTCCGCAGGCGCGTCAAGGCGGATGGCTGGCGCTTGCACCGCGCCAGGCCGAATTCGCAATCGGGTGTGCAGCTGATGTTGCGCGACAACGTGCGGCACCGGCGCGACATCGAGCATGCCTACATCAGGGCGATCGCGGGTGCGCGGCGCGAGATCGTGATCGCCAACGCCTATTTCCTGCCGGGACGCCTGTTCCGCCGCGCTTTGGTGCACGCGGCGCGGCGCGGGGTGCGCGTGGTGTTGCTGTTGCAGGGCAAGGTGGAATACCGCCTGCAGCACTACGCTACACTGGCGTTGTACGGGCGTCTGCTCAGGGCCGGCGTGGAGATCTACGAGTACCACGCCAGTTTCATGCATGCCAAGGTAGCGGTCGTCGATGGCGCGTGGGCGACGGTAGGGTCGTTCAACATCGACCCGTTCAGCCTGCTGCTGGCACGCGAGGCGAATCTGGTCGCGCGCGACGCTGCCTTCGCTGCCGAATTGCGTGCCAGTCTGTGGGATGCTATCGAGCGCGACGGGCGCCGCGTCGAGCTTGCCCGCGCCAATCTGCTCACGCGCATCCTGGCGCGCATGAGCTACAGCCTGATACGCTTCGCCATCGGTGTGTCGGGCATCGCCCGGACGCATTGATGAAACAGCCGGCCATTCGACTTGGCCGCACGCGGCCAAGTCACCGGGTATGGCATCGAATTGACACTGTCTTGCCCTGCGCGGAGAATCCATAGCGAGATTCGTTGCACTTCCAACGAGTTCTCACACGCCAAATCCGGAGGTGATGATGAGTCTCAGAGCAACACCGCATCGGAACGCGGGCATGACCAAGGAAGCGATCCAGGTCTCGCTCGCCGATCACCTGATCTATTCCAACAGCAAATATCCCATCAACGCGACCACGCGCGACTGGTTCCAGACCGCGGCCTACACCGTGCGCGACCGCCTGGTCGAGCGCTGGATGGAGACCATGCAGCGCTATTACGAGCAGGATGCCAAGCGCACCTACTACCTGTCGCTGGAATTCCTGATGGGACGCACCCTGAGCAATGCCATGCTCAACCTCGAGATCGATGAACAATGCAGGGCGGCGCTGTACGAACTGGGGCAGGAGTTCGAGGCGGTCGCCGAGATCGAGGCCGATGCCGCGCTGGGCAATGGCGGCCTGGGCCGCCTGGCGGCCTGTTTCCTCGATTCCATGGCGACGCTGGATCTTCCTTGCTACGGATACGGCATCCGTTACGAATACGGCATGTTCCGCCAGAGCATAGAGAACGGCGCGCAGATGGAGCACCCGGACAACTGGTTGCGTTACGGCAACCCGTGGGAGTTCCCGCGTCCGGAACTGCTGTATCCGGTGCATTTCGGCGGACGCGTGGTGGAGTACAAGCACGAGGACGGCATGCTGCGCCACCACTGGGTGGACACCGACGACGTGATGGCGATGGCCTACGACACGCCGGTGCCCGGCTACGGCGGCAGGACGGTCAACAACATGCGGCTGTGGGCGGCCAAATCCTCGCGCGATTTCGAGCTGAAGTATTTCAACCAGGGCAACTACATCCAGGCGGTCGCCGACAAGAACGAATCGGAGAACCTGTCCAAGGTGTTATACCCGGACGATACCACCGAGATGGGGCGCGAGCTGCGCCTGAAGCAGCAATATTTCTTCGTCAGCGCATCGCTGCAGGACATGCTCTACCGCTACAAGAAGAACCGTGCGAGTTGGGCGGAACTGCCGGACAAGATCGCGGTGCAACTGAACGACACTCATCCGTCCATCGCCATCCCCGAAATGATGCGGCTGCTGGTGGACGTGCATAAGCTGAGTTGGGAAGAGGCCTGGGAGCTTTCCACTCGTATCTTTTCCTATACCAACCACACGTTGATGCCGGAGGCGCTGGAGACTTGGCCGGTGGCGATGTTCGAGGAACTGCTGCCGCGCCATTTGCAGATCATCTACGAGATCAACCATCGCTTCCTGCAGCAGGTGATGCACCAGTTTCCCGGCGACGGCGACTTGCTGCAGCGCCTGTCCATCATCGACGAGCGCGGCGAGCGCCGCGTGCGCATGTCGCACCTGGCCATCGTCGGCAGCCATGCGGTGAACGGCGTCGCCGCATTGCACACCGAGCTGATGAAACGCACCATCTTCGCGGACTTCGAACGCATTGCGCCGGGCAAGATCATCAACGTGACCAACGGGGTCACGCCGCGCCGCTGGCTGAACCAGGCCAATCCGGGACTGGCCCGGCTGATCACCGAACGCATCGGCAAAGGCTGGCTGACCGATCTGGACCAGTTGCGCAAGCTGCGCGACCATGTCGATGATGCCGGGTTCCAGCAGCAGTTCCGCGCCGTCAAACAGGAGAACAAAGCGCGTCTGGCAGCGATGATCCACAAGCAGCTCGGCATCGAGGTCGATCCGGCTTCGCTGTTCGACATCCAGATCAAGCGCATCCACGAGTACAAACGGCAGCTGCTCAACGTGCTGCATGTCGTTACCTTGTACAACCGCATCCGTTCCGGCTCGCATCCCGACCTTGTGCCACGCACCGTCATCATCGGGGGCAAGGCGGCACCGGGATATGCGATGGCCAAGCAGATCATACGGCTCGTCAACGAGGTGGCTGACATCGTCAACAATGACCAGCAGATCCACGGAAAACTGAAGCTGGTGTTCATCCCCAACTACGACGTCTCCAATGCGGAGCGCATCGTGCCGGCCGCGGATCTCTCCGAGCAAATATCCACCACGGGGACGGAAGCTTCCGGCACCGGCAACATGAAACTGGCGCTGAACGGCGCGCTTACCATTGGCACGCTGGATGGCGCGAACATCGAGATCCGCGAAGAGGTGGGGGCGGAGAACTTCTTCCTGTTCGGGCTGACCACCGACGAGGTCGCCGCATTGCGACAACAGGGCTACGATCCGCTCAGCTTTTACCACGGCAATGCCGAGTTGAAACAGTCGCTGGACATGATCGCATCCGGTTACTTCTGCCCGGACGAGCCAGGGCGCTATCAGGATGTCGCCGATTCCCTGCTCAAGCACGGCGACCATTTCCTGCTGCTCGCCGATTACGCCTCGTACGTCGCCTGCCAGGACAAGGTGGGTGAGCTGTACCGTGATCCACAGGAATGGACGAAGCGCGCCATCCTCAACGTCGCCGGGATGGGCAAGTTTTCAAGCGACCGTACCATCCGCGAATATGCCGAGCGCATCTGGCAGGTCGCGCCGATGAACCTGCAATCCGTCCCCGACAAACAGAGCGCATAGCCATGCAGACGATCGAACCTTGCGCCTTGACGATGGTCGGCACGTGGGGCGTGTCGAGATGAGCTTGGTCGTCGCAGGCGATATCGGCGGAACCAAGACGCGGCTTGCGCTCATCGAGGTTGCCGGTACGCAGGTGCGGCCACGAGACGGTGAGGCGGAGCCTTCAGGTGCGGGAGTGGACGCATCGCACCTTCTCCCGCAAACGGCTGGCTTCGCCAGTAACGTGTCGAAGGTGCGCATCCAGCGCGAGGTCGACTATCCGAGCCGCGACTTCGACACTTTCGAGGCGCTGTTGACGGTTTTCCTGAAGGACATGCATGTGCCCGCTCATGCGGCCTTCGGCATCGCGGGGCCAGTGCGGGGCAGGTCGGTGCGTGTCACTAACCTGCCCTGGCATGTCGAAGCGGATGCCCTGCAGCAGCGCTTCGGCTTCGAGACCTGCGTCCTGCTCAACGATCTGGAGGCGACGGCCTATGGCCTTCCCGCGCTGGGTGCCGAGGACCTGCTGACCTTGCAGGCGGGGCAGCCTGGCGCATGCGGCAATGCCGCCATCATCGCCGCGGGGACGGGACTGGGCGAAGCGGGCCTGTATTGGGACGGGGATCGACATCGTCCCTATGCCACCGAAGGCGGACACACCAGTTTCAGCCCGCAGAGCGAACTGGAGATGGATTTGTTGCGTTATCTGCAGGAGCGTTATACGCACGTCAGCTGGGAGCGCGTGGTTTCCGGGATGGGGCTGCTCGATCTGCATGATTTTCTGCGCAGCTATCGCAAGGCGGCCGTGCCGCCATGGCTTGAGGAGGAGCTGCGGGCGGGCGATGCGGCTGCCGCTATCTCGCGTGCGGCGCTGGCCTTTGGCCTTGGCGCAGCGCCACTCGCTTTGGCAGCCGGCAACATTACCGGCGCCGGCGCGACTTTTCCGTATCCGATTTATTCGAAGTGGGCCGAAGCCTACAA
>Ga0209519_10001225_pt1 | contig 11232 bp, 8 predicted proteins | sample Rifsed13ft1_FD_184005 | JGI IMG/M metagenome (GOLD analysis project Ga0209519, IMG submission 184005) | Soil microbial communities from Rifle, Colorado, USA - sediment 13ft 1 (version 2) | ecosystem: Environmental > Terrestrial > Deep subsurface > Rock core/Sediment | place: Rifle, Colorado...
GACAACAAAAAGAGTGGTTTCAGGATTTAATTTTTTGATAATTTCATTTACATGATCCCCATCCACATTCGAAACAAAATGAACATTTAGATGGTTCTTATAAAATTGCAATGCTTCAACTGCCATAGCCGGTCCTAAGTCTGACCCACCAATACCTATATTTACAATATCCGTAAAAGGTTTTCCTGTAAATCCGGTTCTTTTGCCAGATGTAACTTCATTTGTAAATGCTTTTATTTTATTTTTTACTTCGTAAATTTCGGGAATAACATTTTTACCGTCAACATTTACAGTCGCTGATTCTTTAGCTCTCAGAGCCGTATGAAGCACCGCTCTGTTTTCAGTTTGATTGATAATTCCACCATCAAAATAATCTTTAATCGCATCTTTTAGCCCAACTTCATCCGCCAATTCCAGCAACAAAACCATCGTTTCCTGAGTGATAATATTTTTTGAATAATCAATTAAAAAATCATTCCATTTCAAGTTGAATTTTTCTGTTCTTGAAGCATCCGATTGAAACATTTCTTGCATCGAAGCTTTTTGCATTTCCTTATAATGCAATTCAAGTTTTTTCCAAGCTGCTGTTTTTGTTGGGTTTATCGTATTTAAAGCCATTCTATTTGGATTGTAGTTTTTATTTAGTTTTTGGCAAAAATACTGAAATTAGTTTTAATGAAAAATGCGTTTACAGTTATATAACAATTTATAATAAAAATGCTGATTTAGTAAATTGCATTAGTACGATTTTCAACAAAATCCTTTAGATCACTAAATAGAATTAAATTACAAATTAGAAACACTGTCTAATTCCCATTTTAAAGGCGCAATTGTCTTTAAAAATAGGCTCTACCACTCATAGGTTCACCATTAGGTAATTTTAGTCTTAACGCATCAACCTGAACCCCATTTTTCCAAAATCGATAACAAACATGGGGGCCCGTTGCTAAACCAGTACTACCAACTCTACCGATAACCTGACCTTGATTAACATGCTGACCGCGGCGAACCAAAATCCTTGACATGTGCAAATATTGAGTTGAGTACGTTCCATTGTGCTTTACTTTAACAAAATTTCCATTGCCAGCAGTAAAACCAGTTTGTTCAACTGTCCCTGAAGCAGTAGTAGTAATAGGAGTTCCATATGAAGCAGCATAATCTGTTCCTTTATGAGCCTTCCAGCGGTGTTGCACAGGATGAAATCGATTAGTTGAAAATCGAGAGGAGATTCTACTAAATTTTATAGGTGTTTTAAGAAAGAAATTTTTAAGTGTTTTCCCTTCCTCATCATAATATTCTATTTTACCCGATGACTGATTTTTAGCGTAAGGAAAGGCATAAATGATTTTTCCTTTATATTCGAAAAAGGCTGCTTCAAGTCCTTCAACACCATCATATACTGTATCATTTATAAATCGTTCTTTGAAAGTAATTCCAAATCGATCCCCTTTTTTAAGTTTAAAAAAGTCTATTGACCACGCATAAATTTTAGATATTTTACTAGCCAATGAACCTTCTACTTTAGCATTCTCTAAAGTTTCAGACAAAGAACCTTTTAACAATCCGCCAATAGTTCTACGCTTAAAAGTAAGAGGATAGGTTTTTTTGTAAGCAACTACGGCTGTATCCCGAAAATCAACTACATAATAGTTTAGCGCATCCGGCTGATATATAAAAACCTGTAAATTATTAGTTTTATTTTTGGATCTGAGTATGGTGTAATATTTGTTTATTCTGATTGTTCTTACATCAAATGAGTCCTTTACTTTTTTAACAATATCAAATACTTTCCTGTTTCCAATATTTTGTTTTTCTATAATAGTACTAAAAGTGTCGCCTTTTTTTATAGTATCCCGAACCACATTAAAATCAGAATATTTAAATCCAAATTCAACTTTTTTGGACGCCGGTTTTATTACTTCATCTTCAAATGTAACCTCTGATTTCTTGCACGATACTAATGAAAATAATACTATGATGATAGTTAATACTTTTTTCAAACTGTAATTCATTTTGTAATTTATTTTTCTTCTCCCCAAGTCGCCAACTCTTCAGTTGACCATAATTCAGGGAAAAATATTCTTCTTTGGTATTTTGGATGCATGTATTTTTTCCAGTCGCTTCCACCAGTCGCTTCTCCGCTTCCTTTCCCACTTTGATCAATATATTTCTTTGCTGTATTTAAATGTTGCATCACCCAAGTAATATTTACCGTATGATCATAATGACGCATGGCTTTAATTAATTCTGGATTTTTTTGGTCTGCATCCGGAAGTTGTTTGAATTTTTGCCAAATATTTATGGTGTTGTATTCTTCCATATGGCCTAAGAACATCTTTTTGTATTTTCTTTCGAACTCCTCCAACAAAAATGATTTTTTGCCTGTTTGGTAATCTTTACCGGCAGCTTGCCAATACAAATGTTCGAAAGCGAATTCAAAAGGAGTGTTTCTGTCAATCGTCGGCCTAAAACGTTGATCAATAAGATTTATTAGATCTGTCGAAGAAAATTCTATTAACCGGTATTGTGCACTTTGAAAACCACTTGCTGGTGTAAGTGTATTCCTGAATTTCATGTATTGCTCCACTTCCATTCCATCTCCCATAATACTGAAAGAAGTTGTCAGCATATCAAAATACCGACTAATTCTCATTAACCTTTCGGTAAAGAAATCGGTTTCAATATTTTGTGCGTATGAAATTTGGTTCATTTCCCAAAGTACCATTTTAAATATCAGTTCGTTTACCTGATGATACATGATGAAAACCATTTCGTCCGGAAGAGTTGTTCTTTGAGTTTGAAGACTTAATAATGCATCTGTTTGAATATAGTCCCAATAAGTAATTGGTTTAGACCAAAGTAATCCTTCTAGTTGCGTCTCCGTTTTTTGGTTTATTGCTTGGTATTTAAGCTCAATTTCTTTTAAAATTTCTTCCGTGTTACTAGTCATTATTTTTTTATTTTAAACGGACTCTTCAATCCTTTGAATGCGTCCAAATCTGCCTTAATCGATCCTACAGCAAGACTTGCTTTGATTCGCAATGGCAATTTATTATCGTCGTCTGAAACCCAAACGGTTAGACTTTCCTGTTCTTTAAAAACACGTCCTGATTGAACTAAGGGTCTAAAAATCATAGCGGAAACATCGCCAAATTTAGTTGTAATTACCTCACGTCCAATAAATTTTAACTTAAACTTTGTAGTTTCATTATCAAAAAACATATCAATCGCTATTGATTCTCCTACTCTTAATTTATCAATACCTTGGTAATTCCTTAAATAATAAAAGGTAGACAATATATCTTGCGTGTTTTTTGGAATGATAAGCGTTTTCTCGTTTCTATGTTTATAATCTTTTACCAGAATTCTATTAGTAACTTGGTTAAAAAAACCTTCTTGGTTTTTAGTATAACCTCCTTCATTTATCTTTCTTACAAATTGATGGGGATTCCCTGTTTCTTTATCTATGTAACTTTCATATAAGTCATCCACTTTGAAGAAAAAACGGGACATTCCGGTGGTATACCCTTTCCCGATTACGTGAAAAGATTTTTTGCTGTTTACAGTTGCATCTTTTACTTCTAAAGTTGCGTAGCCTGCATTCACAATGCCGTAATGGATTCTAAATTTAAACCATTCACCCACATCGTAAGCGTCTTCTTTCTTAGAATCAAAACTTACAGTTGTTACAAATATTAAGAGTAGTAGTATTTTTTTCATTGCTTTTTTTTGTCAGATTAATGACGGTAACTGCAAATTTTGTTCCAAATATATTAAAACAAAAAAACTCAGTCAAATAATGACTGAGTTTTTATGCTATTAACTAACCAAAAAACTATAAATTATGAAATTTATATCAATTTCGGAAGGAAACCACCCCTTCCTGTTTTGCGAGTGCAAAGGTAATTCACAAATCCAGTATTTTTTAGCAAAAAATACACTTTAACACAAATTACGCAAAAAAACATGCTGTTCGACGGTTAAAATTTCACATTATATAAAAATATCTCGTTTCTATAGTGTTCCTCGTAATGCTTGTTCTCTTTCAATTGACTCAAAAAGCGCTTTAAAGTTCCCCGCACCAAAACCTTTAGCTCCCATTCTTTGAATAATTTCAAAAAACAAGGTTGGTCGGTCTTGTACCGGTTTTGTAAAGATTTGTAATAGATATCCTTCTTCATCGGCATCAACCATAATGGCTAATTTTTCGATTTCATTTAAATCCTCTTTCATCATTTTCATATGCTCTCCCAATCGTTCCGGAATAGCCTCATAATAAGTATGTGGTGGAGCAGATAAGAATTCGATTCCTCTTGCTTTCAATTGCGATACGGTTTTGATAATATCATCCGTGGCTATTGCGATATGCTGAATTCCTGGTCCACCATAAAAATCCAGATATTCCTCGATTTGTGATTTTTTCTTCCCTTCGGCAGGTTCATTGATTGGAAATTTTATTCTTCCGTTTCCATTTGACATTACTTTACTCATCAACGCCGAATATTCGGTATTAATTTGTTTGTCATCAAAAGAAAGGAAATTTACGAATCCCATTACCTCTTCGTAGAACTTAACCCAAGTATTCATTTCATTCCAACCTACATTCCCAACCATGTGGTCAATGTATTTTAATCCGGTTGGTTCCGGATTGTAATCCGATTTCCATTCCTTATATCCAGGTAAGAAAACACCCTTGTAATTTTTGCGCTCCACAAAAATATGAACAGTTTCTCCATAAGTATAAATTCCGGAACGTACTACTTCCCCAAATTCATCTTTCTCCACTGTTGGTTCCATAAAAGAGCGGGCGCCACGTTTCATTGTTTCTTCGTAAGCACTAGTTGCATCTTCAACCCAAAGCGCTGCTACTTTCACGCCGTCACCATGTTTTCTCAAATGCTCGTGTATAGGAGAATCCTGTGTTAATGGTGTGGTCAAAACGATGCGAATCTTATCTTGTTTTAGCACATAAGATGCTCTGTCTCTTACTCCAGTTTCTAATCCTGCATAAGCTAATGATTGGTAACCAAAAGCAGTCTTATAATAATGTGCAGATTGTTTTGCATTTCCTACGTAGAATTCTACATAATCGGTTCCTAATAAAGGAAGGAAATCTTGTGCTCCTTCAAATATTTTTTCTAGTCCGTATTCTACTGATTTTACTTCTTTTGACATGATATATAATTTAGAAAATTTGTCAATGAGAAAATTAGAAAATGCAAGTGATAAATAAATTATCAATTGAAACATTCTCTAATTTTCTCATTATTTTAGTTTTGATGTTGAAATTATTTTATTTAGTATTCTTAGAATTTCTGATAAATCATTTAATAATTCTTTGCAATCTGGGTATGATTTGTGTGCATCACAAAGAAATAACCAATATTCAGTTTCATCAGCTTCTTTTATTGCGATTTTTAATTTATGAATAAAGTCTGCTTTGCTTTCAGCATTTTGAGCTTCTTTTGAATTAGCGCCAACTGAAGTCCCACTTTTCAATAATTGATTTCCAATTACAAATTTTCTTTTCTCTTGTAATTCTTCTGTATAATCAATTATTTTTAGTGCAAAACTGAAAGTTTTAACCAAAAGCGCATTGTCTTTGTATTTTTCGTTGAAAGTCATGTTTTAAATTAGATAATTTGTTAATGTGAGAATTAGATAATTATTCATCGTTAAGGAATTATCTAATTATCTAAATTATTGCATTATCTAATTAATATTACTCTACCCAAGATTTATAATATTGTCCATCGTCAAGTCCCATAGCTTCTTCGGTTATCATTAATGGGCGGAATGTATCCACCATTACGGCTAATTCATGGGTTATGGTTTGACCAATACTACGTTCCATAGCACCTGGCGCCGGTCCGTGAGGAATCCCTTTTGGGTGCAGCGTAATGTGACCCTGCTCAATATTATTACGCGACATGAAATCGCCATCTACGTAATACAAAACCTCATCACTGTCTATATTACTGTGATTATAAGGTGCCGGAATAGCTTTTGGATGGTAATCGTACAACCTTGGAACGAAAGAACAAACTACGAAAGTCGAAGTTTCAAAAGTTTGGTGCACCGGTGGCGGTTGATGAACGCGACCTGTAATAGGTTCGAAATTATGAATGCTAAATCCATAAGGAAAATTATAACCGTCCCAACCCACAACATCAAAAGGATGTGTCGCATAAATTACCTCATGCATCATTCCCTCCTTTTTGATTTTGATCAGGAAATCGCCTTTTTCGTCATGAGTTTCTAACTCGTTTGGCAAAATAAAATCACGTTCACAAAATGGCGAATGTTCTAAATGTTGCCCTGATTCGTTTTTATAGCGTTTTGGTGTATAAAATGGAGCGAAAGATTCAACATAGAAAAGTCTGTTTTCTGATGTTTCGAAATCAATCTGGTACATCATTCCTCGTGGAATAATAAGATAATCCCCATATTCAAAAGGAATATTTCCCATCATGGTACGCAATTTTCCTTTTCCCTTGTGAATGAAAATCATTTCATCGGCATCGGCATTTTTATAGAAATAATTACGCAACGATTGTCGTGGCGCAGCGAGTCCTATAGTACAGTCTTTGTTAACCAGCATTGGTTTACGGCTGTCCAGAAAATCATCTTCGGGTTTTAACTCAAAACCTTTTAATAATAAAGATTTTATGTTTTTTCCAATGGCAATTTTTGGTTCAACAGAATACGATTTTGTTATTTCTTTTATTTGGGTTGGACGATGAACATGGTAGAGCAAAGAAGAATGACCATGAAAACCCTCTGTTCCAAATAGTTGTTCGTAATACAAACCGCCATCTGGTTTTTCGAATTGTGTGTGTCTTTTTTGGGGAAAATTTCCCAATTTATGGTATAAAGGCATGATTTTTTAAAATTAGATAATTATACAATGAGATAATAAAGTATTTAGATAACGATAGAATTAGATTGATTCAAGAGAATCTCTAACTTAAATTTCTATTATCTAATTAATTTCTCATTCAGGATTTCTCTTGATAAGAAATTGCAGATATCCTAATAAACCGGTCCAAGTTGTTTTCATAATAACAAATATCGGAATTTTTATTGAAATAAATTACAATTAAAACATAAACCCAATGCTAAACCATGTATATCCTTTTCTAGTTTCAGGTGACCAGGAATGTTTAATTTCTACAGGTCCAATTATTGTTTCTAATCCATAGCCTACTGCGTATCCCGTGTATTTGGGTATTGAAATCCAATCTACCGTTTCAAAAAGTCTGTCTCCGATATTAGCGACATTCATCGAAAAACTGAAATGATTGTTTTTATAAAACTCATAATCTAAGGTTCCTGTGGACTTTATATAGCTATTCCCCGCAATACTTAAGAAATCATATCCATAGAAATGCCTGAAATTATTTATCATATTATAACCATATCCGCCTAAGATAAAATTAAAAAAAGCAACACTGTCAGGACCAAAAGAAAAACCTGCTTCCGTTTGAAATTTAAAGGTTGCGTTTTTAAAAAGGGTTGCTGCTATTCCAAAATCACCTTTTGCAATAGAAAAAGGTTTAAAATTACCAGTATAATTTGAGGAGAATAGATAGGACTGGATATCCCCCGAAAAATACCATCCCTTTTTAGGAAAATATTTATTGTCAAAAGAATCGTACTTCATGTATCCAAAAATACTGGTATAGGTACTCTTGTCAATCATAGGATTTAGATTTGATAAAGTTTCCGAATTGATTTTCAAAAATTTATATTCAATCCCTCCACCTATTAAAAATTTCTGCACAAACAAAGATTGAAAATAAGCTTGATTTGTAACATCTGAAAAATCTACATTAATCGAATTAATTCCCAAAGAGGCTAAATCTATGGTACTGATATCACTCGTTACATTTTTATTGAACTGATTAAATTGCGATTTAAAACCAAAACTTAAATTAAACCCATTTTCAATATAATAATCCAAATTATATCTAAAATTATCGCCTAAAACCACGTCTAATGATGCAATGTCATTTTTAAATAACGTTTTTTTACGTGTCAAGTTAACTAATACGGCGCTTTTAAATAAACCGTCATAATGCAATCCGAATTTCAAATACGATTTTGTAGCGTTTTCTTTTAAGGTGATATTTAAGTCGTCACCATTTTTACTGGAATCCAATGAATATGATATTGCGCTGAAATTTTGAGTTGCGTTAATATTATTTATTCCCATTAGCAAACCCTTATAATCAGTTTTAGCTCCTGGCTTAAATCTTAATTTTCCAATGACGTAAGCTTTTGTATAATTGTCCAAATCATTACAATTTATGTCATTAATTTGTAAACTGTCTGAGGTAATTTTTAGTTTTGGTTTTTTATATGGATTAGATTCGTCAACAAGAACTTTTATCTTTTCATATACAGAGAATGTTGCATCTTCCCCTTTTCTAATAATATCTTTCCCTTTATCAAAAGAGATAACCCCGTATTCTTTAATATCAGGTTTTATATAAATATCTGTTTGTTTTACATTTTGCTTCATTCGTTCTATTGAATGAAGGTTGTTAATTTGAACTAAAATTCGCGTCGCATTTTTAAGCTTTGTCCGGTCCAACAAATCATCCTGAACATCTACACCAATAATAATGTCAGCACCCAATTTCCTTACCTGTTCAATTGGATAATTATTAGAAACACCTCCGTCAACCAATAATTTCCCATCAATTTCAACTGGAGAAAACAAAGACGGGAATGCGGAACTGGCAATCATTGTTTGTGCCAAATTGCCTTTGTCCAATAAAACTTCCTCTCCTGTTTCAATATTAGTGGCTATACATAAAAATGGAATGGGAAGCTGGTTAAAATCCCTGACATGCCTTACGTGTTTTGTAAGTCTGATCAACAAATTATAATTGTACATTCCCTTAGATAGTGCTTCAGGGATTCCAATTTTAAGTTTATTAAAAGGCAATACCAATGCGTATAATTCGTCGTTGCGTTTTTCGTAGAAATTTTTTGATGCCCTTGGAATGAAGTCATTTATTAATTCATCAAAATTTGTGGACTGGAAAATAGAATCAATCTGACTTGCATTGTATCCCGAAGCATACAATCCGCCAACAACCGCTCCCATACTGGTTCCTCCTATATAATCAATCTTGATTCCCGCTTCTTCCAGCACTTTCAGAACGCCAATATGTGCAAATCCTTTGGCGCCACCACCGCTTAAAACCAAACCTACTTTAGGTCTTTTTTGCTCTTGAGAAAACAAAGTAAAACTCATAAAAAAAACAAAGAATAATAGAGCAATCTTCTTCATAAGCAGCAATTTGGTATATAATAGAATTGGGTGGTATTAATTATTCATTTGTTGCCTTGTAAAATTCGACAATTTTTTTGGCTTTTGATATACCTATAACGTCGGAAATTTCTTTTTCTGTGGCTAATTTCAATCTTTTAACACTTTTAAAGTGCTGAATCAAAGTCAACATCGTTTTTTCTCCAATGCCAGGAATACTTTCTATCGAAGAATTTAGTGCCGCTTTACTCCTTTTATCTCTGTGATGCGTAATCCCAAATCGATGCGCCTCATTCCTTAATTGTTGAATCACTTTCAAGGTTTCTGACCTTTTATCCAAATACAATGGAACGGAATCTCCTGGATAAAATAACTCTTCCAGCCGTTTTGCAATTCCTATTATCGTAATTTTTCCTCGCAAACCCAATTCGTCTATACTTTTTAATGCCGATGACAATTGCCCTTTTCCTCCGTCAATGATGATCAAATTCGGAAGCGGTTCATTTTCATCGAGCAATCGCTTGTATCTTCTGTACACGACTTCAGTCATCGAAGCAAAATCGTCCGGACCTTCGACCGTTTTTATATTAAAATGACGATAATCTTTTTTGCTTGGTCTTCCATCTTTAAAAACCACACAAGCCGCCACAGGATTCGTTCCCTGAATATTAGAGTTGTCAAAACATTCAATATGTCGCGGCTCCACCGGCAATCGCAAGTCTTTTTGCATTTGCGCCATAATCCTTTTGGTATGGCGATCCGGATCTACAATTTGCAGTTGTTTCAATTGTTCGATTCGGTAAAACTTAGCGTTGCGAATGGACAAATCCAGAATTTGCTTTTTATCTCCCAATTGTGGAACGGTAATTTTTATATTTTCACCCAAATCAACGTTAAATGGAACGATAACTTCTCTGGACAACAAATGAAAACGCTCTCTCAATTCAATAATTGCTAATTCCAGTAACTCTTCATCCGTTTCGTCGAGTTTCTTTTTAATCTCCATCGTATGTGAACGAATTATTGAACCGTGAGAAATTTGCAGGAAATTCACATAGGCCGCACTTTCATCCGAAACTATCGAAAACACATCAATATTCGTGATTTTTGGATTTACAATCGTAGAACGAGATTGGTAATTCTCCAGAATTTCTATTTTTTCTTTTATTTTTTGCGCTTCTTCAAAATGCATCTCAGCTGCCAAATTCGTCATGACCCGTTTAAAATCCTTCATGCTTTCCTTGAAATTCCCTTTCAGAATTTCGCGAATCGCATCAACTTGTTTTTGGTAATTTTCTAAAGTTTCATGTCCTTCACAAGGTCCCATGCAATTCCCAATATGATATTCGAGACAAACTTTGAACTTCCCGCTTTCGATATTGTTTTTGTTTAAATCGTAATTGCAAGTGCGAAGTGGATACAGCTCTTTGATTAATTCTAAAATAGTACTTACGGTTTTGAAACTAGTATAAGGTCCAAAATATTCTGATCCGTCTTTGACCATTCTGCGAGTTGCAAAAATGCGCGGAAAAGGTTCTTTCTTGATACACAACCAAGGGTAACTTTTATCGTCACGCAACAAAACATTGTATCTTGGCTGCAATGTTTTAATCAGGTTATTTTCCAATAAAAGCGCATCAGTTTCAGTGGGAACAACAATGTGTTTTATGGTTACAATCTTCTTTACAAGCACATTGGTTTTGGCTGTATCATGAATTTTATTAAAATAAGAAGAGACCCTTTTTTTTAAATTTTTGGCTTTCCCAACATACAAAATTTTTCCTTCCTTGTCATAATATTGATAAACACCAGGGCTATCGGGCAAAGTTTGGATTTGAAGGGCTAATGTTGCTAAATTCATGTAACAAAGTTAATCTCAAAAATCACGAAATACAAATCTATACTCCCGAAATCTTTCTGATGAAAGTTTTATCAGAATTTTTGTTTCTACT
>Ga0209519_10001226_pt1 | contig 11231 bp, 10 predicted proteins | sample Rifsed13ft1_FD_184005 | JGI IMG/M metagenome (GOLD analysis project Ga0209519, IMG submission 184005) | Soil microbial communities from Rifle, Colorado, USA - sediment 13ft 1 (version 2) | ecosystem: Environmental > Terrestrial > Deep subsurface > Rock core/Sediment | place: Rifle, Colorado...
CCCCCAGGAGCGAAGCGACGTTGGGGGAGGTGGCCCAAAGGGCCGGAGGGGGTCTTCACCCATCGCGGCGCCCCCTCCCCCCTTCGGGGTTCTCCCCCTACGGGGGGAGAAACAGAACCCCCTCCCCGCCTACGGGGAGAAACGGTGGTCGCGTTTCCTCCCCCAGGAGCGGAGCGACGTTGGGGGAGGTGGCCCAAAGGGCCGGAGGGGGTCTTCTGCCGGCTAGGAACTGAGGTACTCGGCCAGGATCGCGACCGTGGCTTCTAGCTCGGCGAGGGTTCCGTGGTTGGGGATCACCAAATCGGCCGAAGCCAGCCACTCTGCCCGGTCGGGTTGGGACTTCATTCTCCTTTCGGCGTCGTCCTGGGCCATGCCCCTCGTCACCGCACGCTGCAAACGCACCTCGTCGGGACCGTCGACCACCATGCGCGGCCAACCCAGACTGGTGTCGATGAGTGGCACCTCGACCACGGCTACGTCTTCGAATCCCTCCAACTCGGCCTCGATTCGACCGAAGATCAGGGGATGGGTTATCGCTTCGAGAGCTGCCAATTCGCCCGGGTCGTCGAAAACGATGGCGGCAAGTGCCCTCCGATCGACCTCACCATTGGAAATAGCCTGAGGCCAGCGATCAGAAACCGCATCACGCGCCTCCTCTGCGAGCACGGAATGACCCACCGAGTCGGCGTCGATCGTTCGCAAACCAGACCGCTCCAGAAGACGACGCACCTCGCTCTTGCCCGACCCAAGACCCCCAGAGATCAGCCAACGTCGGTTCCCAGAAGTCACAATGGGCGACGGTAGCCTCTACCCATGAGCGCCTTGGTCCCCGCGCCTTGGGAGTTTCGCCTCCACCGCAGCGTGACCATCGGGCAATTCGTCGCCCTGGTGGTAGCTGTTGTCATCGACCTGGTCTCGACCGGTGGCCACAGCGAATCGCTTTTTGCCATGGCTGTCGCCACTTTCTATGTCATCGGCACCGCTGCGGTGCCCGAGAGTTGGTATCGGATCCGTTTCGGCGCCGAAGCGATCACTCTCATCGGGGCATTCCTCACCGTCATCGCAATCACCCTCACCGGTGGGGTGGGCAGTCCTTATCTGCTGCTCTCGATGGGCCCCACAATCTTTGCCACCATCTATGGGGGCCTCCGTTCCGGTCTGACCACCGGTTTCCTCTCTGCGGGGCTACTTGCCCTGGTCACGCTGTCCCAAGGTGTCGACCTGGTCGAGGCCCTTCCCGCCATGGCCCTGTACATGGTTTTTGTGTTGTTGGTGGCGGTGATCCGCAAGCTCCTCGAAGACATCCATCAGCAGGCGTCCGAGCTCGCGGTGGAGAATGAGTCTGCCACCCAGCGGCTGGAGACTCTCGAGGAGATCCACGGGGTCCTGCTCCGACTCTCCGAAGACATCTCGGCCGGTCGGCTCAACGCGGTGGAGGTCGCCGCCGATACTCTGGAAGCGATACTCGCCCGGATCCCGGGCTCGTCGGGGCGACTGGAGATAGACGACGGCGACGGGTCGGTGGTACTCGCTTCGAGAGGTGTCCCACCAGAAAACCCGATCGCCCATCGGATCCCTTTGTCGACACCGGATACCCAGGTGGGGGCGCTCGATCTGCTCACGCCGACCACGCTGTCGCGGGCCGACCTGACCGACATCGAGGCCTTCGTCCAGCCGGTGAGCATCGCCTTTGCCAACCTTCAACTGCTCCAGGACATCGTGGGCTCCGCCGTCGCCGAGGAGCGGATTCGTCTCGCCCGTGAGATGCACGACGAGATCGGCCCCTCACTGGCATCGCTCGGCCTGGCTCTCGACATGGCCTCCATGCAACAGGCCGGGCACCCCGAGCTCTCCGCCGATCTGAAAGTGCTTCGCTCCAATGTCACCAAGCTGGTCGAAGACGTCAGGGCGTCGGTGGCCGACTTGCGCACCGCACCCGGCCCCACCCTTACGGCACGGGTCCTCCAGTCAACAGCGCAACTCGAAGGAGACCCACCGGTCGTTGTCGATCTCGACGAGCGGAGGCCTCCACGTCCTGCCGTGATCGGGGACCTCAACTCGATCATCACGGAGGCCACCCGGAATGCCCATGTTCATGCCGGTGCGTCCACCATCCTCATCTCGGGACGCATCGATCGCGCCCATGGAGTGTGCTCGGTGATCGATGACGGCACCGGATTCGACCCCTCATATGAGCCCGACGGACACTTTGGCCTCATGGGGATGCGTGAACGCGCCGAAAAGATAGGGGCAAAGATCAAATTTCAATCCGAAGTCGGGGTCGGGACGACCGTGACCGTGGAATGGGGAAACCGATGATTCGTGTGATGATCGCCGACGACCACCAACTATTTGCCGAGGGGTTGAGCCAGGCGCTCGACATCCTGCCCGACGCCCGTGTCGTGGGAGTCGTCGACTCCGGCCCCGCTCTCGACGCCGCGTTGCTGAATCAGCCGGCCGAGGTCTCGATAGTCGACATCGAGATGCCCGGTGGCGACGGTATCGACGCCATCGCCGGCCTGGGCTCCAGGACCAGGGCGATCGTGGTCAGCATGTACGCCTCCGACGACCAACGCACCCGGGCCGAAACAGCCGGTGCCAAGGCCTTCTTCTCCAAGGGAGTTCCCTTGATGACCCTGGCCGCAGCGATACGGGCCGTGGCCGACGGGGAGGATCTCATCGGTCTCGACGACACCTCCCGCGACGAGGTCCTCGAGCGCTACGGCGAGGCCCGCCTCGACCCGGGGGCGGCTTCACTCACGGTGCGAGAAAGGGAGATCCTCGCCTTGCTTGCGGCCGGGGTCTCCGCTACCGACGAGCTCGCCGAGCGTCTCTACATCTCACAAAAGACCGTCAAGAACCATCTGGCGTCCATCTTCCAGAAACTGGCGGTCAGCGATCGGACCCAAGCCGCCATCGAGGCGATCCGTCTTGGCATCGCTCGACCTAACTAGTCACTCGGACCTGGGGGTACTGGTCATATGAGCCGTGCGGCCCATGAGCGAAACAACATGTCGCACCTACGCTTATCACCGTGAGCAAGGGAGAACAAATGTACGCCAGACTGATGAGAATTCTCGCCAGTGAGAGGGGTGCCTCCATGGTCGAGTATTCCCTGCTAGTGGTATTGATAGCTCTCGTCGCTCTTGTCGCGGTCACCTACTTTGGTAGCTCGCTCTCGGGTACCTATTCCGATATCAGCTCCAACCTGGTCGACGCGGGAAGTTGACGGAAGAACGACCAGATGGTTCCTGAGACCCATAGTCGCAGGGCCGGTGCGGGCTACTTTGCCCGCTTGCAAGCCAAGAAATCCGACCCAAGGAGGGGTGCCATGCTTGCTTTGTGGACCAAGGTAAATAGTTGGATTCAGGAGGACAAGGGCGCCTCGATGGTTGAGTACGCTCTGCTCGTCGTTCTCATCGCCATCGTCGCTCTCGTGGCCGTGCGTCTCGCCGGCACCGAGGTCTCGGCGACCTTCAGTGAGATCGGTTCCGGCCTCGCCTAAGAATCCGACTCAAATCGACGAAGAGGGGCCCGCACATTCGGGTCCCTCTTCTTTGTCGGATAGGCCGTTCGCACCATTGTCCCCACCGGTGCTCTGACTTAGCTTGACCCATGCCAGCCAAGATCTAACCCAAGGAGGGGTTTCATGCTTGCTTTGTGGACCAAGGTAAATAGTTGGATTCAGGAGGACAAGGGCGCCTCGATGGTTGAGTACGCTCTGCTCGTCGTTCTGATCGCCATCGTCGCTCTCGTGGCCGTGCGTCTCGCCGGCACCGAGGTCTCGGCGACCTTCAGCGAGATCGGTTCCGGCCTCGCCTAAAGCGAACCAAATCGATTGAGAAAGGGCCCGCAACTGCGGGCCCTTTCCTATTTGTAGGCGCCCACTGTTCCACCCCGAGGGAGGGAATGGACGTTGCGGCAGGTGAGCCGAAGGGCCGGAGGGGGCTACGACGGCCCTTACGGCCGCATGACGACAAAGAACTCGTCTTTATAGGTAATAGACCATCCCGCGCTCGCCAGCTCACCCAGGAGCTCCTCGTCGGCCTGGAGCAGCACCTGCTCTATCCCGTCACGCTCGAAGAGGGGTCGCCAATCACGCTCGAGGTCCCGGATCTCGACGAATTCTCGCATCCGTTCGCCGTACAGCTCAGCCCGATCGTCCAAGAAGACCAGCCGTTCCGGCCCCTCCGACCAGATCAGATAGCCGCCCGCCACATCATCGTGGAAGGTGGGCACATCGTCGAGCGCCGCAGCGGCCGCCACCGGGAACCTTTCTTCGTCGATCGAGGGACCTGTGACCAGCAGAAAAGGGGCGACAACGACGAAGACGGTGAAGATCGTCGCCGCCGGCATCGAGAACCTCGGCCGTTCGAGGATCTTCATACCCGCCATGGCGGTGCCAATCAGCGGTACCAAAGCGATCCAGGCCGGGGGAACCGCCCTGGTGGCGCTGAAGGCCACGAGCAGGAAGGGGACCAGGATCCATAGGTGCCTCGAGGTCACCCGGCCCCGAATCGCGCCAACAATGATCACAGCGACCCCGATCAGGAACGGGGTGAACACGATGGAAAGGAGCTCGGGGCGTCTCCACTCGGTCAACAGCGCCAGGGCGGGACCCGCATCCGAGAATTCGAAGAGGATACGAAGCACACCCAGACCATGGGCGGTGAGGAAGGTGGAGAACCCCGCTACCACGGCGGTGGGCAGGGCCTTCCACTCGGCCTCGGCGATGATGGTCAGACCGACATAGGCGAGCCCGATTACAAAGGACCCGTGAACCGACGCCCAGATCCAGAACAACAGGGGGACCGTCCACCGTGACGCCGGCCGGTCCCAGGCCACGATGACGAGCGTGAAGAGGGCAAAGGAGAGGATGACCGGTCTCGGGACGAGAAAGCTGACCATGAGCATCGTGGTCAGCAGAAGGACGATTGCGGTTGCGCTGATACTCCGGGAGCGCCGATAGGCGGCCAGTCCCACGCCGAGAAAGGTGATCGAGCTCAAAAGCAACAGCATGGGGGGCACGAAACCCAGGCCCCAATTCGACTCCCCCCAGGCGTAGAGAAGCTCCGACAGCCAGCTTTGAGTCAGCCACGGCTCCCCAAACACCGTGAACGAGAAGGGATCGACAACCAGAACCTCGCCCCGTGCCATCTGGAGCTCACCGGCCCTGATATGCCACAGGAATGAGTTGTCCCTGATCGGTGCCCAGGCGTCGATGGCAAGGGCCACCCACGGGACAACGAGGATGAGCTGCGCCAGCGAGAAACGCCGGGTGGTCGACGGCTCGACCGCCGTCTCAGCCATCAGTCGGCGAAGGCGGCGCCGATGGAGATAGCGGCCGGTCCCAGCAGCACGATGAACAGTGCCGGGAAGATGCAGAAGACCAATGGGAAGACCAGTTTCACCGGGGCGGCGAAGGCCTTCTCCTGAGCTCGCTGACGACGCTTGACCCTCATCTCATCGGCCTGCACCCGGAGCACCCTGGCAATGGTGACACCGAACGCCTCGGCCTGGATCATGGCCAGGATGAACGAGCGCAACTCGTCGATGTCGGTCCGATCCATCAGATGACGCATGGCATCGCGGCGACTGACGCCAACCCTGGTCTCCTGGAGCATCCTGAAGAACTCTTCGGACAAGGGGCCGGGAACCGTGGCCACCACTCTGGACAGGGCCGAGTCGAAGCCAAGACCGGCTTCAACCGAGATGACCAGCAGGTCGAGGATGTCGGGCAGGGCCCGCAGCATGGTGTGCGCACGGTCGTCGATCTTTCGCTTCAGCCAGGCATCCGGCCCGAAGAAACCGAGGACGATCGGCATGACAAAGAGAGCAGTGCGCTGAAGGCCGTCGCCCCCGTAGCTGGTCAGGAAGAACGCCCCGAACAGACCGGCGATGGTGGTAAGCAGCTTGATCACGACGAACGAAGGTGCGTCCAGGTTGGCCGGGTTCCCGGCCAGGGTCAGTTGGTGCTGCTTCTTCTCGAGAAAGCCCACCGGGGTGAACCGTCGGAGGAAATTGGAGAATTTGAGGACCACCGGGCCAATGGTTCGGGCAGCCAGCGGTTTGGCCAGCTCCTCGTCACGAAGTGTCCCGGGACCACCGGTGCGCCGGCCGTAGACCGCCAGCCGGTTGGTCATGTCCTCTCGGGCCCTGGTGACTCCCAGGCCGACCCACACGATCACGAAGAAGACCAACGCGGTGACCGTGACCACGGCGAGCATTTGACCGTCAAGTGTGTTGATATTCATACCTCGATGTTCACAATCTTCCGGAGCCAGAGGATTCCTCCGGCCATGAGGACCAATCCGGCGACCAAGGCCACCCTGCCCATCGTTGCGTCGATGAGCGGCTGGAGGTAATCCCGGTTGTTGAACCAAAGGAACACTCCCAAGGCAAACGGGAGCGAGCCCAGCACGATGGCCGAGATACGGCCTTCAGCGGTGAGAGCGTTGATCTCACCCTTGAGGCGGTTTCTCGCCATCATCGTGTCGGCAACGGTCTGAAGGACTTCGGCCAGGTTTCCACCGACCTCACGCTGGATCTCGACTGCCATTGTCGCCCACTCGAAGTCTTTCGACTGGGTGCGGGCCACGATCCCGGTGAGAGCGTCAGGCACCGACCGGCCAAGACGTGCCTCGGCGACGGACCGGCTGAACTCCCTGGCGGTTGGGTCGGGTGCCTCCTGCGCCACGGCCTCGATCGCCTGAAGCAGCGAATACCCGGCTCGAAGGGAGGTCGAGAGCAAGGTCAAGGTGTCCGGCAGCTGCTTCTCGAAACGCTTCCGCTCACGGTTGCCCGCATAGTTGATCAGGAAGATGAAAACGAGGAGCAGCACACCAAAGGCAACCGCCCCGAACAGCGCCGAGTTGAAGATGGCGAGGAACACGCCTCCAACTGCGGCGAGCCCAAACATGGCGAGAATCGCCTCTCCCGGAGTCATCGGCACGTTCGCCTGCTCCAGGGCTGCACTGACCCCGGAAAGGAGCCCACGTCTCCGCACTTCTTCTTCTGCGGCCTGACTGAAACGGTTGAGCAGCGGGATGCGCTGGAGGAATGGCTTCTTCTCGGTCTCACTGGACTTGGTCCGTCGCCCGTACGCCTGGAGACGTTTGGCGAATCGCCCGCCGCCCTGGTCCTCGTCGCGACCGAAGAGGATGATGATGAACAAGAAGGCGGTGATGCCGATTCCCGCGGCGCCGATGAGGGCCAGGTTCCCCAAGGCCAACGGAGCCGTGCTCTCGACGACTTCACCGGTCACCGGCACCGGCACCTCGGTGGTGGTCACCACATCGGCCACCGTGGTGGTCGTGGCGTATCCGGAGACTGGGAAGGACACCGTCGACGTCAGTCCACCGGGATAAGAGACGGCGAATGCGGCCTCCCCGGGAGTGGCGATCGGGGAGATGAACCGGGCGACGAGGGTGTTGCTGATCTCCCGACTGATCTGGTTGTAGAGACCGGACAGTTGTGCTGGGTCAGGGGTGGACAGGAAAAGGCCGTTACCGGCACCGGCTACTGCGCCCACCGCATCGGGGTTGAAGTCCGATGACTCCAATGCGACACCAAACACCCTGACATCGCTCGCCTCAACGGCACCGATGGCGTCATCCGGTGTCGCCACGGACACCGTGTCTTCACCGTCGGTGAGGACGATCATGTTGGGGAGCAGGTTGTCCACCGAAGAAGAGTCGAAAAGGGAGAGACCCAGGATCACCCCGTCGTTGAACGCGGTCTCGCCGTCGGCGGTGACGGCGTCGATGCGTGCGTTCAAGTCGTTGGCGTTAGTGGTGAAACCGGTCTGGACGATGGCGGTGTCAGCGAAGGTGACGATGGCGATGGAGTCTTCGGGTCGCTTCTGGGAGACGAAGCTCTTGGCAGCAGCCTTGGCCGCGTCGATGGCAGCTCCCTCCATCGATCCCGAGGTGTCGATGACCAGGACCACACCGACCGGGACACTCGACTCGCCCAAGGGCGCAACTTCCAGGTTCGAGACCGGCTCGCCACCGACGGTGATGCTGAGCTGGGACGGATCGGGAGACTCGGCGATATTGCGGAACTCAACGACCATCAATGTCTGCCCGCCGTCGGCATAGCGGGCGCCGTTGATGTCGACGATCTCGATCTCAGGGCCGGTTGTCTGCGCCGAGGCGACAGCGCTCAACCCAAGGACCAGGGCCGCAACTAAGGCGGAAACTCGTTTCAACCTACCGACCCCTGGCAAATGGCTCTGGATCGAAGAGGTCGGCGGGAAGCCTGATCCCCTGGTTCTCCAGATCCTCGGAGAAGGTCGGGCGAATCCCGGTTGCCTTGAGTCGACCCTTGTAAACGCCGTCTTCGTCGACACCCATGCCGTAGTCGAAGAGGAAGATGTCCTGAAGGGTGATGATGTCGCCCTCCATGCCTTCGACCTCGGTGACATAAGTGACACGCCGGGTTCCGTCACGGAGTCGGGAGACGTGGATGATCAGGTCGACAGCCGCAGCGATCTGCTCGCGGATCGCCCGGATCGGCAGGTCGAACCCGGCCATCAACACCATGGTCTCGATACGGGACAGGGTGTCACGCGGGCTGTTGGAGTGAACCGTGGTCAATGAACCGTCATGACCGGTGTTCATGGCCTGGAGCATGTCGAGCGCCTCGGCGCCACGAACCTCACCAACCACGATGCGGTCGGGACGCATACGCAGTGTGTTCCGGACCAGCTCCCTGATGGTGACAGCACCCTTGCCTTCGATGTTGGCGGGGCGGGACTCGAGACTGAGCACGTGCTCCTGGTGGAGCTGGAGCTCGGCGGCGTCCTCGACGGTGACGATCCGCTCGTCGCCGGGGATATAGGAGGACATCACGTTCAGAGTCGTGGTCTTACCCGAGCCGGTACCACCCGAGATGAGGATGTTGAGCCGGCCACGGACACAAGCACGTGAGAAGTCGGCGACACGCTGGGTGATCGTCCCGAAGTTGATCAGGTCGGCCTCCTGGTAGGGGTCGACCGCGAACTTACGAATCGTCAGGAAGGGACCGCCGATGGCCAGCGGGTGGATGACCGCGTTGACACGAGAGCCGTCTGGGAGACGGGCATCGACCATGGGCGTCGCCTCGTCGACACGACGTCCGATCTGACCGACGATCTTGTCGATGATTCGCCGGAGATGGACCTCGTCGACGAACTTGACATCGGAGAGGATGATCTTGCCCCTCTTCTCGTAGTAGATGTCGTAGGGGCCGTTGGCCATGACCTCAGTCACATCGGGGTCATTGAGCAGCGGGTCGATCGGACCGTATCCGAGGACGTCGGATGCGATCTCGTTGAGCAACGCACGACGGTCGGCGGAGGTGAGCGGAAGCCCCTGCTCCTGATCGACGGCCCACTCCAGCATCTCAAGGACGCGAAGCCGCAGCTCGGCGTCGGACATCTGGCGGTCGTAGAGGGTGGGGCCGAGCTCTTCGACGACCTTGAAGTGAAGACGCCCGCGCAGCTCGCTGAGGGCATCGGAACGGTTGGCGCCGATGTCTTGGGTCTCGGTGGACCTGGCTGCTGCAACTCTCTCAGATAACGATGGCACGGCTCTCTACTCCCCTATTTCCGACCGAAGAGGCCGCCCTTGGACGTGCCTTCCGGAATCTTTCCGGCGATTAGCTCTGCGACACTTTCGAAACCCTTGGCAACCTTGCCTTTGGGGTCCGTCTCGACGATCGGGCGCCCCTCGTTGACCGAGTTGGGCACGGCCGCATCCGAAGGGATGGCTGCCGCGATCTCCATCTTGAGGGCACCCTCGATCTCCTTGTTGTCGAGCTTGGCCTTCGAGTTGTTTCTGTTCATCACCAGCTGGATGTTGGCGGTGGAGAACTTCAAGAGTCGAAGCGTCTCCAGGGCCAGCTTGGCGTTCTTCACCGACGGCAGGTCCATGTCCACCACCATCAACACCTGATCAGACTTCTCGATGAGCGACAGAATCAGCTCGTCGAGCATGGACGCCGTGTCGACGACGATGTAGTCGTAAGTGTCCTGCAGGATGTCCAACATCTGCATCAGACCGGCGGTTGTGATGTCGTCGGCGAAGGCAGGCTCGAGCGGAGCGGCGAGGACCTTGAGCCCGCTTGGGTGCTCGGTGAGCAACGAGTCGAGCATCTCCCCGTCGAGCTGGTGCAGCTCATGGGCCGCGTTCACCATCGTGAATCGAGGCTCCAACTGGAGCAACAGGCAGACGTCACCGAACTGAAGGTCGGCGTCGACCAAGACGATCTTCTTGTCCGGGAGCCGGTTCAGGAGGAGCGCCACATTGGTGGCGACCACGGTCTTGCCGCTCCCGCCCTTGGCTGAGCTCACCGTGATGATCGAGCCCCGCTCCGAACGACCCGTGACCGCCAACGCCTTGGTCGTGCCCTGACGCTTGAGCAGGTCATGACCGAACTGCTCGAAAGCGGCCTCGATCTTTGCTTCGTCGAGGGGCGCCTCGATCACGTCGGAGACGCCCGCCCGCATCGCGGTGCGGAGCAGATCGGCGGTCACCAGCTCGGCGACCAGCATCAGAACCAGTCCCGGGTCGTGATTGTGGAGGCTCCGGACTTGCTCCATCGACGACGCGTCGTTGGCAAACGACGGGCCGAGGAGGAGCATCCGCAGATCTCCGGACTCGATGGTTTGGCTCGCCTCGTCTAGGGAGCGAGCGACCGGGAGCCGGCCCTCGAAGAGCTCCTTGGCCGCGGTAACGAACTCATCGTCCTTATCCACGACCAGCAAGTTGTGCTCAGCCATTGACATGGTCGAACCTCAATCAATCATCCGAAAATATCTTCAACCAGGTTGCCACCGAAGAGGTTATCGATGATGACACCCGAGGTCTCCACTTCGACAAAGTCTTCCGGCACCAATGTCAACCAAATAGAACCATTCTCGAACGCATATGCGATCCGCTCGGCCTGCTCTGGTGTCACCTCGAGGGTGAATGTGGTGTCGTTGCCGGTATCCTCGGCCTCAGGCTGACCATCCACCGCGCCCTCATCGGTCACGGTCGGGTCCTGGACTTCCACTGTCGGCGTGGCCTCCGCATCGGCCCTGATGTCACGACCGGTGGCAATGACCGGAAGCCCCTGCAGGACGAAACGGGTATAAGTGACAACGGTCTGCTCGGCTTCGGCCGCAGGCTCTTCACCTTCTACGGCCGGCCCGGGATCGACTGTGACACCGGAGAAGTCGTCAGGCAACAGCTCGAAGCCTATGTCCA
>Ga0209519_10001232_pt1 | contig 11210 bp, 26 predicted proteins | sample Rifsed13ft1_FD_184005 | JGI IMG/M metagenome (GOLD analysis project Ga0209519, IMG submission 184005) | Soil microbial communities from Rifle, Colorado, USA - sediment 13ft 1 (version 2) | ecosystem: Environmental > Terrestrial > Deep subsurface > Rock core/Sediment | place: Rifle, Colorado...
CGCTGCCGAGTGCAATGACTACGTTGGGCTTAATCGCCATCAAGTCCATAAGCAGCCGGGTTATGCCGAACTCGTAGTGGGCTTGATTGGCTTTGCGATGGAACCACTTGAAATCGTTCCCGGGAGGTTGAATGTGAGTCAGATTGGTAATGAAGCAATCAGCTCGATCAATCTGGGCACGATCCAGTGCGCGATTGAGTACGTCGCCTGCGCCACCGACAAAGGGGCGACCAGTTTGGGCCTCCTTGGTCCCAGGAGACTCACCGACGAGGACGATCTTGGCTGTGCGCGGACCTTCTTGGATGAGTCGAGTCATGTCGTGTGGATTAAGACAAGACCTGTTTGTACGACTTTGCCCTGTCTAGTAAGTTGAACAGAAACCTGGTCGTCAGGACTAAGTATGGGTTGATACTCTGGAGGGAAATCCACAACTAAGCCTCCACTATGGGCAGAAACATTATGTCGAGCCATTGTGACTTGACCTTGTGGCCGATCAATAATAAGGTCGGCTGTGTAGATGTCATCTTCTATCATCGACTGAGACACGTTGAAACCTAATGAATAACCCAAGATTCGTGTTCTCGTCGATGTGAATGCAGCGCTTGGAAACAACGTGCGAGTCCACGTGAGACGATCGAGTATCTCCTCGTATGGCAAGATAGCTGTGCCAACAACGAAGAGACTTCCACGCTTGATGAAGTCACGACGAGATAGTCGAGTCATGTCAAGTCACTCTGCCAAGGAGGCAACCGAGTTATACTACGCTCTGGTATGTAGACCTCAAAGTGTCGTTTGGTGTAAGTCTTACCCAACACACGCTCTGCGACTGCACGTTGCTCAGGTGGCCAGGACTCGAACTCAAGCACGTCGGCGACGGTGGGGAAGTCATACGGCATCAGTGAGTTCCTTAACTGTTATCTCAACACGAGTTTTTGGGTCGTCGAGAAACATAAAGGGGTCGTCAATCGTAGAAAGACGATAGTCGTCGATGTCTTGATCGTCACGGACTATAAACTCACGTTGAGCCTGGAGAGTAACTTGGATTCGTTTCATGTCATCCTCGCTTTGCGTTTGCGCTGAGTCGAGTCACAGCCAAGGCATGGCGGTCTGGATCGAGTTCGACACCGAAGAAATCGCGACCAAGTGACTGTGCAGCGAGCAAGCATGCTCCTGAGCCAACGAAGAAGTCCGCGACGATCTCGCCCTTGACAGTGAGACGACGAATCAACTCGGCGTACAAATCAGGTGGGCGCTCAACCGTGGCATGGCGGTCCTCGACTCCGACAGGTGCAACGCGAATGATGTTGGGCTTGCCACGCTGCACGATCTCAGGCTCACCCTTGAAGCAATGCAACGCAGCGTCGTATGCACGGGTGAAGTACCTGTCAGGCCGGTTTGTGTGGCAGCGTCCATCGCTGCGATCCCAGATGATTGGGAGTTCGTCGACGGTGAAGCCTGCACGACGAAATACAGTCTTGGTGCCAGGACGGTATGAGGCTTTCCACTTGATGAAATCTTCGAGATACCCTCCCTCGGGAGGGTCTCCGATGCTGTCTCCATACCAACTCATTCCCTGAAACCATACCAGCCAGCCATTGGGCTTGAGCACACGGTAGAGGTCGTCTGCCATGCCGAGCAAGCGTTCGTATGACTCCTCGCTGTCCTCATACGTGGTCAGGCCTGACTCCGTGCCGGCCTTGCGCTCGTCATAATCCAGCCCGAAGGGTGGATCAGTGATGATTGCATCGAAGGTTTCGGCTGGAATGGACTTGATTACCTCGACCGAGTCGCCAAGCACTACTTTGGTTGACATCTCGGTGATGTTTGAGTCCCCGGCAGCCTGCGCGGCGCGCACATCGAGGGTCCGATTTACCGTCACCGCGCGCGCTCGGAGCCATGACAAGGCTTGATTCTTTGACTTGGCCTGAAGGACTTCGGGGAACAACTCCGCGCCGTCGACGAGTAACTTCGCCTCACTCACCAGCGCCGGTCCACGCCCGGGTTTGCCGATCAGGGCAGCAGTCTGGGCTTGATTCCAGCCTGGAGTGAGCACCTGTCGGAGGCGGTCGATCTCAACGATTGCTCGTTGCTCCTCCATGAAGTGCATCTGCTTGCGCTGGATGTTCTCCTCGAGTTCGATCTCCCTGCGTTGAAGCTCGGTGAGATCACCGAAATTAACGTATGGTATGTCAGTCCAGCCAAGCGCGCGCATGGCGCTGAGACGCCTGAATCCTGCGACGAGCTCGAGGTTCTCATCGAGCAGGACTGGACTGAACAACCCAAATTGCTTGATGGAGTCGGAGAGTTTCGAGATGTCTCCGACATCCTTGCGCATTCGGTCGGAGATCTTGATCGAGTCAACGTTGACTGTGCGGAATGTCGCTGGAGGCATCGCTGGCAGGGAGTTGAGTGTTGTTTTGATACTTTAATTCTGAGAGTACCCACTTTAATGCTTTATCGTACCCATTACTGTGCCCGTGATTGTAGCCAAGTCTGTACATGGCAAAGCCGTGGAGTGCTACTACGCATGCGGCAATGACAAGATCAAACATTGTCGAGTAGTCTCCCATCAGCCGCAATGATATGCCAGAATGCCGGCTTGCCCATGCGCTGAGCTTGGATGGCAGTCCAGCAGGCACCTGACTTGACGTGTGCCCAGCGCTTCGCGCCACAGTGGTAACAACTCTTGAATCGCATACCGTAGTAGTCAGGCGGAAGCGTTTCGACTACAATCACGTGGACTTGATCACTTGCGCGGGCGATTTGGAGATTGCGGGGCTTGTAGCCCCGAGCCCAGTTAAGTTCTTTGGGCGGGAAGATCTGCGTAGACAACTGGAGTTGAATTGCAATGTTCTCAGCCCACACGTCGATGCCACCGAGATGGCAACGTCCACTGACGATGGTGCTGCCAGGAGTGCAGAGCGACTTGATTATCTCGATGGCTGCGGCCTCGGTAGTAGGAGTGAACTTCGCAGCCTCAGCGCCGACTATGCCGATGTTCATGATTGAGTCTTTGGCAGTCGGCCCCTGTCTCGAATCAAAGTCTCGCCCAACTCAAGTTGACAAACCTCACACATGGTTAGGTGTATGAAGTCATCATCGAGTTGAGTAATAACTATCTCGTGAAGTTGCCAGCGTCGTCCACAGAGACTGCAAGCGTCTTTGCGTGTGCCGGTGCTAAATGTGACGTTAATCATGGCTTGACATCCGGAAACTTCTCAAGATTCGGTCTCGGCCCACCAGTAGTCACAGCCTTCTTCGTACGTGATCCAGGAAGCTTGATTGCCTCCTCCTCAACCAACTCAAGCTGAGTCTCATCAAATGTCTCAGACATGATGACTCGCTTTTCCTTGTCCAGTTCACGAGGCTGAAGACTAAGCCTTGCGCAGCCATTGAGCCACTCTGTTCTCGCGATCACTACGCCTTTGAATCCAGTTATCATATCACGAGCGAGGTCACCAAGCTTGATTTTGCTCATTGCAATCTCCTGTTCATGGCTTGAGATTTAGTGGATGGTTGATCCAGTCGACCCACTCATGCCCGCATCTGGGGCACGACACGATGTTGCAATGCTGAGTCCAACGACACTTGCACGCACGACAAACGTAGACCGCGAAGTTGATATAGTCAGCCGGCAATCGTGACTTTGCCATATGAACGCGAGGGAGACTCGAACTCCCATCGAGCACCGGGCGGGATGCTCTAACGACCTGTCGCGTTCAGCCCCTGTTGCAATTCTGCAATAGTGTTTGGGTGTGTGGTCAACCAGGGTAACAGGAAGACACGGAGGGGATGCGACCTCGCATGCCTTGGCAGGGATTGCTCTTGCTGCTCCGCCCTGGTTGCCACACAAGCCGAGGCTTAGCCTGCCTTGATGAACTTCACGATCTTGTCGCGAGCCTCGCCCTGATACTCGTCGGCCTCGATGACGACTGTCAGGCGCTGACCCTCGAGGTCTTCCGTGATGAACGGAGCGCGCTCGCCCTTTGCGAGCTTATCCGCGACCGGACCGAAGTTGGTGGCCCTGAGCAACTGCGCAAACTTGAACGCGCCTTTGCCCGAGATCGGGATGCTCTGGGTGCGTGGCACCACCGCGCCGTTGAAGTTGACCTCGAACTCCACGTCGATCTTGGGGTTGCCAGTCTTCGACGTGCCTGGCGTGACCGACTTGACCATGGCCTCATACGTGCCAGGGTCGATGACGTTGGAAGTGACCTCACTGAGGTCGGGAAGAATCTCCGGCATGTGCTACTCCTTTGCGGCAGTCGCCGCGGTTGTGGGCGGCACAGTGCCGTCCGGTGAAAAAGTCCACGTAGGTTTGAGTGCGTCACGCACAGAGGGCCAGTCCCACTTGGTGCGATCTGGCAGCCCCATACGACTCCCACGTTTGATAACAAGCTTGCCATCATCAGCCGGTGCGACGCGCACAACAGCGTCGGTTACTGGGCCTGACTTCTCAAGCTCAATCCAGTAGACCTCGTTGAACTTGAGTGGTACGCGCTGCACGGACTGCCCCACAAGCATTGGCACGTACCCCACGAGTTTTGCGTCGTTGCCTTCACCGGCCCACTCTTCCTTGGCATGAGCAATGACCACGACGTGCTTGTCTGTGCTCAGCACCATGTCGATAAACTGCTCAAGCAGACTGCGTTCCGCGCCGTAGTCTTGCATCTTGGGAATCACAATCCCGGTTTCGAGTGCGGACTTGTGAGTAAAGCTCAGAGGCTTACCAGCCAGCGCAGTGCCACCGAGGAGGATGACTCCCTTGTTGCGCGCGGCCTCAGAGAGGCTCGTGAGAGAGTCGATCACCCATGTGTCAAACTGATCGACCCGGCTTGGGCTCATCCAGGCGTCGAAGTACTTGCACGCCGTGTCGTACATGGCGTACTCGGTAGGCACCCCGCGGGAGTTGGTCTTGTCCTTGACAAGCTCGCTGACCTGGATTGCCGACGGGGAGATTCCAAACTTCGCCTGCCACCACGGGGCAATGGCTACGTCCGTGCCACGGTCGAAGTCGATGACGTTGACTCGAGGAAGTGTCAAGGCTCCAGCAGTTTTGCCGGTCTTGAAGTGTCCATACACGAAGGCCTTGAACTTCTTACCTCGAGTGACTGAGTCCAGGGTTGGCATCAGTGTGGTCCTTCGTCTTGATCGTCGTCTTCGTCATCCCAGAATGGTGCATCGTCCTCGTCGTCATCGTCGTAGTCGTCGTCGAAGTCTCCTGAGTCAACGTCGTCAGAGATGTACTCCTCAGGTTCGATTGAGGGTTGAGGGTCTTGCTGTAGGCTTGTCATGTCGTCGTACTCCTGTTGTGAAGGGAAACATCGCGAACATGCGGGGTCGCCGCAAAGACAAGGACCGATGGAGCGAGTCATGTATTACTCAAGAGATAGATTCTTAAGAAAGAGTTCGGAGTCGATACTACGATCTTGGCGTATATCCCAGAATACAGGACTGTATCGAGCTTCCTCACCTGTAACTAATCTAGCCAGCTTGATTTCTGACCAGGCTGCATTCATGAGATGATGAAACATACGTCGGATTTCATTCTCAGAAGTTTTGGGTTCGATACGAAAACCAAGAGCTCTCGGTTCGTCGTTAAGACGAAGTTCTATTACTACTGTTTTACTCATGTGCTCGGCCTTGGGCTTATCCATCTCGTTGCATGCCTCCAGGTGTGATCTTATACAACGCATCACCGACCTGTACTTGTGTGCCAGGATTGCGAGAGTCATCCATGCTTGGGCGCAAGTCGCGCTTCTCAAACTCCCATTGCTCCTGCACGTAGTCCTGCTCAAGGTAGCGCTGACGCGCGGAGGGGTCGCTGATCTGGTGGACGCCGAGGAACTCACATGCCCCATACAGAGTGCATGCCTTGGATCGCATCGGGAAGTGCCCAGTGCGTACGTTGTCTGCAATGTGACAGGCCTCGGTCCACAAATCCTGGAGCCATTCAGCCATGTCAAAGTCGTTGCGTGTCGTGATGTGACGCTCAAATCGAGTCGCACCAACTTTGTACACACCGATCGCGTTGATAATTGCGCCGTCGCAGCGGCCGCTGAGTTGCTTGGCAAGCCAAACATAGCCAGTGACCTGGTTGTTAGGCTTGAACTGGTCAAAGAACCGTGGGCCAAGCATCGACGTGGTCTTGTGTTCGAGGATGTAGACCTGACCGGAGAAATCTACCAGTGTATCGAAGATTCCACCGTACTCGAGGGGCTCGAGTTCAGCATCGCAAGCACGACATAGGGTCTGCTCCTTGTCGTAGTTGTCCACGGCACGGTTGTCCATAGCACATCTTGGGCACACTGGCAGATACGTCCCTGTCGGCAACGCTGCCGAGACCTCGACCATGCCGGGGATTACCGTGAAGCTCTCATGCAGGTAGTGCTGCATGTACTCAAGCAACACACGCTTTGCCTTCATCCCATCGCGGTAGTCATCGACTGGCTGGTCGGCAGGGAACTGAGACTCAAGCACCTCGATCGCTGCGTCTGGATCACGAGTCTTGTACCAGGTGGCGAGGCCACTGTGGATTGCGCCGCCGAAGCCAAGCGCAGCGGACTTGTGACGGACAGTCCAGCGATCAAGGATCCGAGTCTTGTACCACAGTGGGCAGCCTTGCCAGCCGGAGAAGGAGAAGTTGTCGAGTTTCATCCTCGCACCTCCTGCATGTGCTCGCGGGTGTCAGGCTCGTGGCGGCGTAGGGCGACCTGCTCGATGATCCACTCACGTAACTCAGTCGCGTACCCGATGTCGGGAAGCAACTGAGTATTCCTCATCTTCCATATGAACTCATCCACCGTGAATGCTGAGTCGATAAGCTCTCGGGCTTGTTCCCGTTTCATCCTTTACCCTCCAGGTGGGTTGTGTACTCGTGGAGTCCCAGGTCGAGTGCATCGTCTCGAGCCTTCTCAAGCAGGCCGCACATTAGCTCAATCATCGCGATGCGCTTTTCGGCTTGCTCTGCGGTGTGGGCTGGATTGATCTTGGATGCACGCAGGCGTAGCGTCCGCACTGCGCCGTGCATCTGAGTCGCCTCCTCGAAGCGCGACATGGCAGAATTGAGTAGGCTCATCGCATCCAGTTCCTGTAGTGAACAATCCTTACCATTCGTTACCCTTGATGATAATACCGCGCAGTGCGGACGCTACGTCCAATCCTTGAATCACGACACCTTTCTTAATCTCAATCGTGTCACCAGATTGGATATAGCTGAGTGCACGTTTCATCTCGGCGTCGGACTCGACCCTGAAGATCATGTGATCCTCCAGCACCTGAATCCTACGTTCCCGTCGGTATGTTCCTCGGCAACCTTGAACTCCGCATCGTTGCGTTGGCGGAGTGCCCAAGACTTTGCGGCATTGTGGCAGGCTCGCATACGCTTTGAGATATCCTCGCCCTCAAGCACAGGCATGAAGAATGACTGACCAGGCAGCATTGAGGCAAAGGGATAGCGCAGCGCTCGGCCTGGGGTGCCCTCAGGAGCAGGTATGCCGGAGTCGATCTTGAAGTCGGTCACAGGATTGACCTCGAGTTGAAGAGCTCTGATTGCATCTCGCACACCTGGCATTGTCCAGGCTGTGCGAAGTGCGTTTGGGTCTACGGCCATATTTGCACGGCAGGATTCGAACCTGCGACTTCTGGCACTATGCCAGTACTCTGACCGTGTGTCAACGATTTAACGTTGAAACCTCCGAGCTACATGCAGCCACTCGTTATGGACTTGCGTCCGGGCAGCGAGCGCCCTTGTAATAACATCAGAAATCCGGAGACACATTTTACGTGGACCCGCTCTTCCGGTACGTTACCACAACTGATGTTATACAATCTATTGCAACCCTGCAACAGCGGATGGCGATGGGCTGTCGGCTATCCAAGCGTTCACCGGCAGCCCCCGACGTTATGGCTTGGTCGGGGCTGATGACATCGCCTACAGCTCCAGCGCCTCGACCTCTTCGGCGGTCATCTCGCCAGACTGCACTCTCTCGCGGATACGCTTGAGCAGCGCCGCCACGGCCTCTGCGCCCTTGTCGCCCACGGTCTCGGCAAGCTGCTTGGCAGCACGACCGGCTGCGCCTGCAGCACTCGTTTCACCTGAGCGCTTCCCAGGAACGAACTTGAGAATCGCCTCAGCGATCTCGGCGTTGACCACTTCGTCTGCCTTGGGAGGCGTTGCGCTCGCACCGGCGATGGCGAGTCGGCGAGCGATGGACTGGAAGCTGACCATCAGCGAGGTGCCGTTGAGGGCGTTGGCAACCCCTTCGTCGCCATACTTGGCGCGTGCGCCAGCGATGCCGGCCTCCGTTGCATCCCACACCAGCACTGGCCTGTCGCCGAGTGTGTCCTTCCCGTGGTTGGTCTTGACTTCCGAGAACTCCCACTGAGCACCTTCGGGTGGTGTCGGAAGGGTCGTGATGTCAGGCATGAGCAAACTCCTTGGTGGTGCGTTGGCAGGATGGCGAGACGACTGATGTGTCGAGTTCCCGGTTCATCCCCAAATTGTACCCACAATGTATGATGAGATACCAACCTTGTCAAATCAAGGGGAGGAGTACAACCCATCAGCGCGCATTTGCTCGAACTCAGCAAGTGACACAACCTTGTACGAGCCTGCCATAGCACGAAAACCGACTATGTGAGCCTCGCACACAGCGCAGAATCCAGGGTTGGCCTGAGTCACAATTACATGCGTGACTTCGTTAGGACACTTGTTGGCTCCCCAGGAAGCCATGCACCCTGTGATAGGTTGGTTGAGGTCATCATTTGGGCTACCGGCGCGAGTGATTGAATCAAACTGGCTCATACGTAGCCTCGAAGATGTCAGGCTTGCATGGATAGAACTCGCCCTTCACACCGCGGATGATCCAGTCATTGAGCGAGACGCGCATGGCCCCCTCAAGAGTGGCTATCACCGTATTACCTTCTTTGTCCTTGCCAAAATCCCCACCAACGAACTCCTCGCATTCATCAAAGGAGCGAAGCGTGAACTGCACGGCTTCAATCACAACCGGTTTCTTCCGATAGAAGCTCATTGTATTTTCTCCTCGATATGTTCGCGCAGTCGCTCATACGCCGCCTCGAAATCATCAAGTGGGGATGACTCGACTTCGTCCTCCTCAGCGAGAACTCGCGCGGCGTAGGAAAAGCGTAGTGATTGCACTGCCCGGAGGTAGCGCTCCGAGTTCTCGTCCAGGTCGTCAGTGTCAGGCTCTGACAACGCTGCCTCAAGTGCATCGAGATCAGTGTCACTCGGGTGAGTCATTGGGTGCCTGGTATGTGCGGTTGAGATGAATGGCATGAAGCAATGATTCGTTCTCTGCGTAAGACTCTGGGAGTGTGTCGATTAGATCGACAAGTTCATAGCCTTGTGGGTAGTGCTCATCGAACAGACGTTTCTTGGCCATAATGTCTGTGCGTGCCCATTGAGAATTGGAACTGAGATGCGATGCAAGTCCCGTGCCATCCTCGGCAAGTGCCACGACTGCGTTGAAGCCTGGAGTGTCGTCGGTAAGGTAGAGGAAAATCTTTGGCGGTGTCATGTGTGGATGATGATTGCAGGTTGACGTTCGCCTGAGACATAACGCGGAGTGATGATCGGTAAGTCCTCATCTTCTGCAATGTGCTTGAAAGTCGGATGTGAGAATACGAGTCTAACGTAGCCATTGAGACTTAGTTCAACTGAGACAAACTTAGCCCCATCAGGCAAGCCTGATATACAAGCTGTAGGTTTATCTACTCCCCAACCGAAGGTGAGGATTTGAGTGATGAGATCAGGCTCGATAAGTATGGCAACCTCACGACGAGCTTTGGGATCAGTCATCGGCATTTCAGGTCGGAGGTCGCCAGCGCCACCGAATCAGCGGCGTTGTGGGAAATCGCCAGCATCGCGTCACAGGCGTCTTGCCTCACCAAATAACTAACCAAGCCTATCACGAGACCGAGAAGCACAATTGTTCCCCAGCTCAGATCCGCGAACCGAACTATTCTGCTCATCTGCCCTCCTCGGGCCGGGCCTCCACTCCTAGGATGTCCGTCGTGTAGTAATTCGGCTTATTCCGGATGTACTCAACCATGTTCCCGACGACGAGATGCTCGCCGGCATAGGTGTGAAGTCGGCCAAATTCGAGCGGCCCGTGCGACGAGCGGTGCATCTCTTCCGAGTACACGTGTCCATGTGCCGATGTCGCCACGGGCAGATCAGGGAGCGTGAGGAGCAGGCGGGCCAATTCGTGGCTGGTCACTGGTGCTGTTCCTTGGCGGGGGGAACCGGGCGGCCTCCGGCGAGGGCGGCGTCGATGGCAGCGCGGGTAATCGGACGGTTCTGGCGAAATAGGGAGTGTGTGACCACGGTTCCCCCGTCCAGTAGTTCTTCTTGCTCTCGCTGCATCTCTCGTTCCAGCCACTCCAGCCGCTCGCTGTCTTTGGCGGCCTCTCGCAGCGCGACGGCGAGACGGGAAGTCAGGCAGGGCCATTGTGCCTTACACGCGACGCAGTAAGCGAACTGTTCGCCGGGCGGCATCCCTGCACGGATAGCCCACTGGTGCTGTTCCGCTTCCGCCAGCAGGGCGGCGTTCGGGGTCTGGAGGTCAGTCATGGTCGCGGCCTCGTTAGGTCGACAGGGATTAGTGGGTGCTTCACATCAGGCGCCCCGACGAACCCCTCGCCTTGGCAATTCGGACACGTGATGTGTGGCGAGCGCTCGCCATTCGGTCCGCAGTAAGCCATCATCCGGCCGAAATACTTCGGATCAGCAACGGTTCCCTTGCCGCCGCAGAGTGGACAGTGTGTTCTCATGGGGTCTCAGTCAGCTTGGAATCAGTCATCGGGGTCCTCCGCGCGGGTAATGAGTTGTTCAACCGCCTCCTGATCTTGGAGTCGCTGCAGTGCCTGGTTGCGCGAGATCCCGCTGAACCCGATGCGTTCCAGCGAGCGGTCGGTGAACGGCATCGCGCCGCCAATCGACCGTGGTGTCCAGAATGCCTTCGCTGCTTGCCACCAGAGCGAGTCCCCTGCAGTGATAGTTCGCGATTCGGGAGTCAGCTCGACGTAAATCGCGCATTCGCTGTCGCCGTCGAACGTGTTGACCCACACACGGTCGCGGAGCACCAGCGTTTCGAGGACCTTGCCGCCAACGCTCATCTCTCCCCTCCGGTGGTAGCTGCTGCTACGGCCTGCTCCGCGGCCTTGGGCCGGACCGCCCAGACCAG
>Ga0209519_10001238_pt1 | contig 11179 bp, 6 predicted proteins | sample Rifsed13ft1_FD_184005 | JGI IMG/M metagenome (GOLD analysis project Ga0209519, IMG submission 184005) | Soil microbial communities from Rifle, Colorado, USA - sediment 13ft 1 (version 2) | ecosystem: Environmental > Terrestrial > Deep subsurface > Rock core/Sediment | place: Rifle, Colorado...
GCGGCAGCATTTTATTTAAATCCACCACTTGGTTTGGAGTTGCCTCCTGAACACCAAAAATATCGGGTTCGTAAAATTGAATCTGCGCGCTTAGGTATTCTTTTCTGTGCGACCAGGAATTTTCTCCATCAGAATCAAGATCCAATCGAATATTATAGGTCAGCAGTTTTAGCGATTGTCCATTTAACTGGAACATAAACAGCAATAACATAAGCCATTTCATTTTTAGCATATTTTTAGGTATTAATCTGAAGTTATTTTTAAATTTTATCCGTAAAACGGATTATATTGTGGGTACTGATTTGAAACGATATATCCGTTACTTCATCAAAGCTTCTACCTAAATAGAATCCCTTAATGAAAACCTAAGTCAACGATTTTAGTTACTTATAAATCCTTACATAATCCATTTTCATCTCGTTTGGAAATATTGAATCATCAATATCTGCACCCCAATTACCACCAACAAAATGCGATGAAAACAATCTAGATTGTTATGGACTCAGCGATTTCATTTTTGATAAAGTATTGTGGTAATTTGGTTGAGTCCTGTTTCCCCATACAGGAAAAAAGAACCACATTTCACACTTAAAATTTACGGGTAATTCTATATATTTTACATCCTCAAAAGGAGTATGTCGGGAAATCTTTTTGCTATTCCCCGTATACGCCCTTCTAGTGTCCGTAAAGAAACTGACGCCATAAAATACGTTATTAAATTGAATCAGCTGATCTATGCCCTCTTCCACGTCAAGTTTTCGATTATATATAACCAAAGCTTCCCTTATGTTTTCTTTTGCATACAAATTAAAATACAAGTCCCTAACCAATGATGGATAAGTCCTATAAATGCTCGCTTTTAAATCCTCATTTTTAAAATTATTTTTTATTTTGGGGAAAAATAACTAGGAATAAAAATCCTTAACGGCTAAAAAACAAAGGCAAAAAAAGCATGAATATTTTGTTTCAAGTTTCTAAATTTGTCACCCATTTAAAGGCTAAAATATCCATCGATTTTGTGGCCTATTACTGAAAATATCTTATTTTGAAAATGTTCTAAAATAAAATAGCTATTGATGTAATACTAAAAAAAGGGGGAATCCCCTTTTTGATCATTTCTTATTCTCCGTCGACCTCTGCAAATTTATACTTCACGCGGTCGAAATCAATAGCTGTTCCTTCAACAAAATAAGAGGCCCCCAAAGTGGTCTGAATTTTCCCATTTCCCAAAATGAGTTGGTCGCCCCTCTTCAAAAACGCCATTGGATTTTTGTACGTCTTTTTTTCGTATCCGCCCTGAATAAAGGTATAGCTGGCAAACAGAGTATCACCACGGAATTCTCCGGAGATTTCCCCAACTTTTTTAGGCATATTAAAAATTTTCATCTCCATATTGCCTGACACCTTTCCGTCTTTTAAAGTATTGATTTTTAAATCAATGGTATCTTCTTGGTATAAGGCTTTATAATATTGAACGCTTATTGGTTTTTCGGCATGGACTTGCGCAGCTTCCACTGCTTTTTCGCTTTGGTTATTTTTGCAGCTTTGCAGGATGGTGCAAGCAAACAGCAGACAAAAAAGGCCTGAATTTTTCATGATAATAGATATATAGGTTAATATTTCTGGCATAAGCCATTGCTAACTTACGCAAAAATAGCGAAATATGGAGGCAAATTAAGTTAGAATTGCGGCGATAGTAGAACGATATTAAATTTTGTCAGGAACTACTTATTGCTAAACATTAGATAATATTCCCGTCAAAATTTACTCAAAGTGGTCTGGATTTTGATTTTTTTTGCGATCACAAACTGAGAGTCCAATAGCAAATACCATAGATCAAACGAGCTCACCAACAGTTATACAATTTTTTTTACAAATAATTATCCTTTCGCGTTTTTATACCCATAATATCCTTATTTTTAACATCTTAACCCTTGATTATTTGCAATGTCTTGTAAGATCCGCCGAAAGTGATACATTTTAGAACGATTACGCGAGCGAGAAAGAAACTAAAAACCATACAATCAAAGAATAAATGATAGCAATAAATACTCAAAAAAACATAGTCGATACGATTTACACCATTTCGGGAATTTTATTTTGTGGTTTTGCATTGAAAGGTTTTTTGGTGCCCAATCAATTTTTTGATGGCGGAGTGACTGGTATTTCACTGTTATTACATGAGTTATATCATTGGAATATCGGTTTTGTAATCGTCTTGGCAAATGTGCCTTTTATTATTATGGGGGCCTTTCAGATTAATAAGACATTCGCTCTAAAAACGCTGCTTGCAATAGTTGGCCTGGCACTTTGTTTGCATTTTATTCCATACCCACAAATTACTTCGGATAAGTTGCTTGTTTCTATTTTTGGTGGCGTCTTTATGGGAATGGGCGTCGGATTAGCCATGAGAGGTGGATGTGCCCTTGATGGAATTGAAGTGCTGGCGCTTTTTACGGGAAAACGCATCAGTTTTACCATCAGTGAAATAATACTTGGGATAAATATTATCATCTTTTTAATCGCCGCTTTCAAATTAGGCTTGCCGGTCGCGCTATATTCAATACTCACCTATTTTACGGCCTCAAAAATGATAAATTTTGTTGTTGAGGGACTCGAAGAATATACTGGTGTAACCATAATATCCGGGCAAAGCGAAAAAATAAAAGAGCAACTAGTATTACGGTTAGGACGCGGCATTACTGTTTATAAAGGCGAAAGAGGCTTTATGAAAGAAAGCTTTGAAATCAGTCAACCTGTAGATATTGTTTTTACCGTTGTCACCAGAATGGAATTAAGGCGACTAAAAAATATGGTGATGAAAATTGATCCCAATGCTTTTATATTTACCTCTATAATCAAAGAAGCAGCGGGAGGTATCCTTAAACAAAGGACAAGGCATTAATTGCTTATATTATTCAATAACCTCATATGTGACCACAGGCTTTGACTTGTTTTTCAATGCATATTTTCCGTTATGCTCACATTTAAATGACTCTTTAGTTTTTAAGTACACTTCTTCCGTAATAACAATTTGCCCAGCATTGGCAACAGACTGCAACCGCTGGGCTATATTGACGGCGTCACCAATGACGGTGTAGTCAAGTCTTCTTAGTGAAGCCGAGCCTATATTTCCAGATACCATTTCTCCCGAATTGATACCAATTGATATCTGTGGTTTGTAAGTTCTATCACCATCCACTGGTACTTCAATAGTGCTGATTTGATCTTTCACGGCAAGCGCCACATCGATTGCTCTGTCCAGATGGTATTCGCCCCTGAAAACTGCCATGACTGCATCCCCCATAAACTTATCTACATGGCCATCTTGCGCGATGATTTCCTTTACTATCTTGTCAAAAATCCCATTAAGCAAATTAACAACCTCATTTGCTGGCATTTTTTCAGTAATCGCCGTAAATCCGCAAACGTCTATAAACATGACTGTGGCTTCCAATAATTCATTTTTCAGCAGGCTGCTTTCAAACTCCTTGTTGGTCATAAAGTTCAGCACATTCGAATCGACATACATTTTCAATATATTGTTTTCTTTGATGGCTTTAATTGTTTCCTGCAATTGTTTGACATGGAGAATTGTCTTTTCCATTGTCAAGTCGAGATCATCAAAATTAACGGGTTTACAAACAAAATCAAAAGCCCCTCTATTCATGGCTGTCCTAATATTTTGCATATCACCATAGGCCGATACCATGATCGCCTTCAATAAAGAATTGGCCTCAGGCAATCTGCTCAATAGAGTAAGCCCGTCCATAACCGGCATATTGATATCGCTAAGAATGATATCCAGATCGGGATGCTCCTTTACTTTCTTTAAGGCTTCCTCCCCATTACTGGCAAAAATGAATTCGTAAATATTTTCACGAATTTTTTTTCTAAACTTTTGTTTTACTAACATTTCCAAGTCCGTTTCGTCATCAACTACAAGTATTTTAGCCATCATTCCAGGAGGTATTTGAGTTTTTCTTTCAATAAATTAAAATCAAGAGGCTTGGTTAAGAAATCATTGGCTCCATTTTGGATGGACAGCTTACGATTTTCATTGTCACCATATGCTGTAATCATCATCACAACAGGTTCGGGTTCGTGGTAATTTAGTCGAATTTTGGACAAAAGTTCAATACCGCTCATTCCCGGCATATTAATGTCAGAGAGTATCAACACGATTTCCGAGTGTTCCTTTTTCATAAAATCAAGTGCTTCTTCGCCAGAAAGGGCAAAGTCAAATTCTAATTCGTGAGCCCGTAATTCTTTACGGAAGCGTTGCAGGAATAGCGGTTGCACATCTGCTTCATCATCGACTACCAGTATTTTTATCATAAATTTTTAAATTTATTTTGTAATTACTTGTTTTTTAAATAATTACGGTTTTTAAATATACCATTTAATATATTATAAAAAACGTTTTACTTATCCTAAAGGCAAGTGAATCGTGAAAATAGTGTATTCATTTTCTTTGCTGTCAATAGCGATTGTTCCGTTATGGGTCTTCACTACAATATCATAACTCAATGACAAGCCAAGCCCGGTTCCCTCTCCAGTAGGTTTGGTGGTGAAAAACGGTTGCATGATTTTATCTTTGATAGCATCCGGTATTCCGATTCCGTTGTCTTTTACCATTATCACAACGAATTTGTCATTCGTAGCCGTCGTCACACTCACCATAGGTTTATAGTCTCCTTTTGTCATTTTCTGCATTTGGTGGGTTGCATAAAAAGCGTTGGTAAACAGATTCAGCAGTACCCGCCCCACATCCTGAGGAATCACATGTATTTTTGGAAGCTGCTCATCAAAATTGGTCTGCAAGTCCGCGTTGAAACTTTTATCTTTAGCCCGAAGACCGTGATAAGCCAAACGCAAATATTCATCGGCAAGTGCATTAATATTGGTGGGTTCTTTAACATTATTTCCTGCCCTGCTGTGTTGCAACATTCCTTTTACGATACTATCGGCGCGTTTGCCGTGATAGTTTATTTTTTCCAGGTTTTGCTTAATGTCTGATGCAATTGCAATAGCTCCTGTCGTGTCGCCTTTGGCCATTTCCTCTTCCATTTCGTCAATTAATTCGATGCTGACTTCCGAGAAATTATTGACAAAGTTCAGCGGGTTCTGAATTTCGTGAGCTATTCCAGCGGTAAGTTCACCAAGTGATGCCATTTTCTCCGATTGAATTAATTGATTTTGGGTTGTTTTGAGGTCTAGATATGCTTTTTCTATTTCTTTGGCTTGTGCTAATTCTTTTTGTTGTGCTCGTTCGCGTTCCTTTCTTATGGTACGATCTTTTTGGAAGCGATGAATACTAAATCCTGACAATATAAGAAGTAGTAAATAAATCAAATTCGCCCACCAGGTTTGCCACCAGGGTGGTGAAATGGTAAATTTAAATTCTGCTGGTTTGCTCCAAGCACCATCTAAACCTTTCGAAACCACTTTAAAAGCATAGTATCCTGATGGTAAATCTCTATAATTTTCACTGGTGTTTTTTTCAGAAACAGGACTCCAGTTTTTATCAATACCTTCCAAGAAGTAGCTATAAACCAGTTTGTCGGGATTATTGAGTTGAAAACCATTGTAATTGAAACTTAAATAATTTTGGTTGGAAGCTAAAGTAAGGTCCACCGGTAAGTTGTAGGGACCTTGAACCGAATTCCAGTGCATATGGTTTTCCGAATTTTCTAATTCATTTTTTACGGACAAAAGTGTATCCTTAGTTGATAGCCAAGCTATACCTAATCCTTTCCTGCTTTTTTGTATGCTAATTTTATCATTAAATACTTGTTTTTTATCCAAGATGTTCAATCCGGTAATAAAAGTTATATTGCCAGAATTATCTTTCTGTATTGGATCTATTACGGTTAACATTTGTCCGTTGACACCAGCCCATAACCTGCCTTTTTTATCAAAAGTGAAACTATTTTCTGAAAAATCTACCTGATCGAAACCTTGTTTTTTGCCTAAAGTCTTTACTTTCCAAAAAGTGTAAGCATTATTTCCTTGTTCTATTGGTTGAAGTATGGTCAATCCTTTTGATGTTCCATTAAATATTTCACCCTTATATGCAATTAAAGCATATACATCGTTAGCTGCCAAACCTTCATCAGTTGTAAAGGTGGTAAGTTCTTTTTTTTGTGTATTTATGAGTACTACGCCTTGGTCTGAGGCCGCCCAAATATTTTGATGCTCATCGAGGATTAAAGAAAATACTTGATCGCTTACTAAACCTTCGGCAATTGTTAATCGAGAACGCGCATTGTTTTTGGGATCAATTCTATAAATACCCGCTCCTCTACTTCCTATCCAAATATGATTCGTTGCATCAAGTAAAAAAATATTATTTCTCACTTTAGTTTCTTTAGTGGTAGCCTCATAATATTTAAAAATCGAATGTTCCAAATCAATGGTTTGCATTTCACCTAATGCCCCACCAAGCCACATTAGTCCATTTAAATCTTCGAAAACTGCAGTTATTCTATTTGTTTTTAATCCTTGATCCGTGGTAAGTTGCTGAATGGTTCCTCTTTTTGAATCAATAATACTTACACCATTTCCAGAACCACAAGACCAAATTCTGCCTTTCGAATCCTCAATTAATCTAGAATTTCTAACATTTACAAGACCTTGTTCCACTCCCAAATGTTTAAGTGTTTGTGTTTTTGGGTCATAAACATCAATTCCGTTATAGGTTCCAATCCAAATTTTACCATCTTTTGTTTCCAATGTACTCCAAACTTCATTACTGGTTAGCCCATCAGGAATACCATAATTTCCGGGTCTCCCATTTTTAGGATCTAATTTATATAAGCCACCTTGTACAATAGCAGTCCAAATTTGTCCTTGCTTATCTTCCAGCATATTAAATAAAATCTGTTGTCCTTTATTGATTTCAAATTTTTCAATCTCTTTTTTTGATGCATCAAAAGAATACATAAAACCTTTTTCTGTTCCCAACCAAATTTTACCAGCTTTATCTTGGTAAACATTGCTGACACTTCCACTTTCTTTCAATCCTTGTTCTGGGGTGAGTTGGAAAATAGTTGTTTTAGCTGCATTTATAATTTGTACTCCTCCGCCATTTCCTATCCAAATTTTACCTTCTCTATCTTGATAAATTGTTAAAATAAAGGGGTTTAGTAAACCATTTTCAATGGTTAAGGCTTTCTTTTTTCCGTTTTTTAAGTCAATAATATTTACGCCTTTATCCGTTGTAAGCCAAATGAAACCCTCTTTGTCTTGAAACGGTGTGATGCTAAAATTGCCTAGTAGGCCGTGTTCCGCATCTAATTTCCTAATTGTATTCGCTTCCAGATCAACAATACTATAACCATTACGATTATTAGTCAGCCAGATTTTACCATCCTTGGCTTCTATCATATCGTATTCATCACCCATATCAAATGAGCTACTTAATTCATGAATAAGCTGTGCCCTAAAATCTATAACCGTAATGGTATTTATATTGTTTCCCAACCAAAGTCTGCCTTTCGAATCAAAAAGCATAGCGATAGTTCTACTAGCTGTCAATCCTTGATCCGTACCATAATTTTCCAGATTTTCTGAATCGTATTTAGCAACACCTCCATCTGTTCCAATCCAAAGCATTCCGTTACCATCCTTTACAACACTTAATGCATTCCCTGGAAGCCCAAAGTTAGCATCAAATTGCATGATACCCCTACTGGCGTTTGGCATATTAATAGGGTTTCCAGCTTTTACAATTTTGGGTTTTCCCAAAACGGTAGTTTTAATGCTAATTTTTGCTTTTGGGAGGCTATTTATATCTAAATTAGTTTCTGGCAAACTATTCCACTCCAATTTTTTTTGTGGTAAAGGCCCGGATAATGCATACGGAATGTCAATGTCAAAAGGCTTTGATGGTAATTTATCCCAGCTAAAACTTTTGGTAGGTAAAGGTTTTATTTTAGATTTATCTTCACTAATCCATTGAATGGTATCTGTTTTTGAAAACTCAAAACTTTTGGTAACAGGTTGTGCAAATTCATTCTTTAAGGATGGAAAAGGAGGTGCTTCTTTACTGTTTCTGCAGGCTTGCAAAAATAAAATGACTAGAATTAGAAAGAGATATTTCAGGTTAATTACAGTTGATTTTTTCATTTCTTTTTCTTTAATTTTAATAAGTTAAAATTACTCTTTATGTGAATCGTTTTTTTTTAATTACCAGTATAAAAAATTGTTAGTCTTTAATTATCAGAAATAAAGTACTTTATTTTATCTTATCTTATTTTAAGTCCATGATTATCATCATTTTCAAGATAGATATTTTAAATCGGCAAATGAATAGTGAATTCAGATCCTGCCTCTCCGGCTAGCAGACCTTCCCCTTCTTTTGTTTCCACTATCAACTCGCCTCTGTGCGCTTTTACAATAGTCGATCAGTATTTTGAAATCCTCCTAATTTTTATAAAAAATAATTCGGCAAAGTAATCTTCAAAATCCACTCCTAAATTAATATAAATAATCTTATTAATTTTAAATAAAAAACATTAATTTAATGATTAACAGTGTTTTAAACAAAACAAAGTAAATAATAAGCCCGCTAATTAAATATAGTTCAGTGCTACCGTATTAAATTAAATGCTGCACATAACCGAAAAGGTTTAGCCTAACCCAAAATACTCAGTAAATCGTGTGCCGAATGAGCCAAAATCGCTAATTTTCATCCTATTTTTTTACTTAATTAATTATTAACCAATACTTTAAAAACGTTTTTTGGATTATAATCGATAAATTTACATGGAGTTTTAACTTGAGATCCTCCCCCTAAATTATCTTGCAATGACGTTATATAAATACAACCGGAAACGTAATTTCAATTCCACGGACGAACCGAAAGGGGAAGTCGAAAGCCAGCAAAACGAACCGGTTTTTGTAGTGCAAAAGCATGCTGCCTCACATTTGCATTACGATTTTCGCTTGGAAATGGATGGGGTTCTAAAAAGTTGGGCGATACCCAAAGGCCCCTCGATGAACCCGAACGACAAGCGTCTGGCCATTATGGTGGAGGACCATCCTTATGCCTACAAGGATTTTGAAGGGAATATACCGGAAGGGAACTACGGAGCCGGGAATGTGATCATTTGGGACAACGGAACTTATACTTTAGCGGAGGAACAACCAAAAGCGGCCATCGAGAAAAAATTGGAGGCGGATCTAAAGAAAGGACACCTCAGCTTTGTGTTGAATGGAAAAAAACTGAAGGGTGAATTTTCTTTGGTGAAACTAAAGAGCCAAGAGGACAACTCTTGGCTTTTGATAAAAAAAAATGATTCGGATGCCACCGATGTGGATATCTTAAAAGAAGACAAGTCCGTACTTTCAAATTTATCCTTGGAGGATTTGGAAAAAAAGAATGCAAAAGATTCAAAAAAAAGTATCAGAGCCGAATTTATTAAACCAATGTTGGCCCGTGCCGTCGAAAAGCCATTTGACGACACAAATTGGGTCTTCGAAGTGAAGTATGACGGCTACAGAACCATCTCGGTCATCAATCCGGATCAGGTGAATCTCTTTAGCCGGAACCAACTATCTTTTGACAAAAACTTCAAGGCAATCGCCGATGAGTTGACAAAAATAGACCATGTTGCGGTGCTTGACGGCGAAATTGTAATTGAGGATGAAACCGACCGATCAGATTTCCAATTGTTGCAAAATTATATCAAAACTGGAAAGGGAAAACTCAAATATTATGTTTTCGATATTTTAAACTTGGACGGCAACAACACGACCGGACTGTCATTATTGCAGCGCAAGGAATTGCTCGAAATTTTGTTGCGTAAATTCCCACTATCGAAAGTGATTTATTCTCAACATATCCAAGAAAAAGGAATTTCATTTTATGAATCGGCAACAAAAAAAGGTCTTGAAGGCATCATGGCAAAAAAGGCGAACAGTCAATACAGAGCAGGAAAAAGGAGCGGCGACTGGCTCAAAATACGGATTTCGCAACAGCAAGAGGCCATCATTATTGGACTCACAGAATCAAAAACTACCAGAAGTTATTTTGGAGCGCTTTTGCTCGCCCAATATGATCGCAAAAAATTACGCTTTATTGGGAAATGCGGCACGGGATTTACCGAAGAAAACATTAAGGAATTGTATGAGCAGTTTGAGCCTTATTTTATCGAGGAATCGCCGATAGAGGACAAGGTAGCATTAGCCGATAAAGTAAAATGGCTCAAACCAAAATTTGTCTGTCAGGTCAAATTCACCGAATGGACTCAGGATCATCTTTTGCGCCATCCCGTTTTTCAAGGACTTCGGGTCGATAAAAATGCCAGCGAGGTCACTTTTTCATCAGATCATTAATTATCACTAAAACAAAGAAACTGCCATGAACGGTAATAATAAAAATGATTTTTATTTAAAAATGGGAGATATAAATTTGCATTTGACCAATCAGAACAAGATATACTTCCCCGATGACGGCATCTCGAAAAGGGACATCGTAAATTATTACGATTCCGTTTCAACACTTATATTGCCTTACCTTAAAGGCCGTCCCCAATCCATGCACCGATTCCCTAACGGAATCACTGGCGACAGTTTTTATCAAAAAGACGTTGACCTAAAAAACATTCCGTCCTGGCTTGAAACAGAAAAAATTTATTCGGAATCGAATGACAAATACATCGATTATTTGCTGTGCAATAACAAAGCGAGCCTACTCTATATGGCCAATTTGGGTTGTATCGAACTAAACCCATGGAATTCCACAATCGATAAAATTGACAAACCCGATTGGGCCGTCATCGATCTCGATCCGGCAAATAATGATTTTAAGGAAGTGGTAAAAACAGCACTTACGGTAAAAAAAATAATGGATGAATTCGAGACGGAATGCTATTGCAAAACATCCGGAGCAACCGGGCTGCACATTTACATTCCGCTGGGCGCGAAATACGGCTATGATTCCGCCCGATTGTTTGCAGAGTTGATAGCAAATGAGGTTGTTGCCCGATTGCCTCATACCACAAGTGTTGCCCGTCCGCTTGAAAACAGACGCAATAAAATTTATATTGATTTTATGCAAAACAGACAGGGCCAGACTTTGGCTTCGCCCTATTGCGTGAGACCCAGACCTGGGGCTACCGTATCCACTCCCTTGGAATGGGCAGAAGTGAATGAACAATTATCGCCATCACAA
>Ga0209519_10001239_pt1 | contig 11176 bp, 11 predicted proteins | sample Rifsed13ft1_FD_184005 | JGI IMG/M metagenome (GOLD analysis project Ga0209519, IMG submission 184005) | Soil microbial communities from Rifle, Colorado, USA - sediment 13ft 1 (version 2) | ecosystem: Environmental > Terrestrial > Deep subsurface > Rock core/Sediment | place: Rifle, Colorado...
GGAGCCAGCAGCGACAGGTGAGACGATGACCGTCGGATGGGTGGGCCCGGCAGGACTTGAGGTGGGCCTGACAAGACACATCTTGAACCACCTCATCGAGGGCAAGAGCGCATAATGCTGGAAATGGGTGAAGTGTCAGGCGTCTGCCTGTTGAAGACTGGGTCAGAGAAAGCCTCGAGTCGCACAGCCGACTCTGGATCCAGAAGAGGAAAGAGGACATGGGCGTAGGGACGCTTCGGTGCGTGGTGATCAACGTCACAGACCTGCAACTCGCCTATAAGTTCTGGGGCGCTGTCACCGGCCTCGAAGTGATCGGCTCTGAAACTGGCTGGCACGACTGGCTCGGATATCTAGGCACCAAAGACCCTTGGAAACACGAGATCATCCTCCAACGCGTTGACACCTCCCCCCTGGAGATCCAGGCCCCCAACCCAAACAAGCCCAACCAGATGCACATCGACATCACCCCGAATGACGGCGTCGACATGGCCGTCAGGGACGTCGTTGCATTGGGTGGCACCATCAAGAAGGCACCAAGTCTCTATCCGAGACCTGGATCCCAAGGCGATCATCGACCATTGCTCGACTGGGCGGTCATGCAAGATCCTTTCGGCAACGAGTTCTGCCTCGTCGACGAGCTCACGCTCGAACAGTCGCACGCGGCTATGGCAGCCCTCGACGCAACGACGGATCACCAATGGCGAATCGCGGCAGGAGTCACCCGAGGAGGCGCATGAAGAAAGTTACGCGCTCTAGACGCCCGCCAACGGAGGACATCGAGTCGAGTGAATCCTCATCGGCACCCCTGCTCGGAGTTTCCCCGAGGGACTAGCCAAACGCGCCGGGACATCCAACACGCTTGCACTTGGCTGAACCGGTTCAAACCTGAAGGGCCAGGTACCCAACAGGACGCTCGCCGCAAATCGCGTGGCCACCCCGAAAGATCAAGGCGAATCGTGGTTCAAGAAATCGTCAGTGGGCCCGGCAGGACTTGAACCTGCAACCAACGGATTATGAGTCCGCTGCTCTGACCGGATTGAGCTACGGGCCCAATATCCAATTATTACTAGGAGATAGGTGCTGTGCTGCCGTCATGAGGTTCGAAGGCGATCTCAGGCGTCCTTCCGGGAGGGTCCAGCGGTGTCGAACAGACGCCCCGGCAACACCGGGACGTCTGTTCGCCTGCGAAGCAGTTGCTTTCATCCGTCGACGACGGTGAGGCTGCCCTCCATACCGGCGTCGAAGTGGGTCTCGATCGCGCAGATGATCTGATAGGTGCCAGCTTCCGGGGCAGTGAAGGTCAGGGTCTTGGTCGCCCCGGCTTCGACCTCGTCCTCAACGTAGACGAAGTCCGCAAGCAGCTCTTCTTCCGTCTCCGGCAGGTCGGCTTCGCTTTCGATGCTCACACCGGGCTGCATCAGCACCCACTCGTGGAGGACCGATCCTTCGTTGGTGATGTCAATCGATATCTCCTCACCCGCCGGCACCGTCCACGAATTCGGCGAGAACTGGAAGTCCGATGTCGTCACCGCGAGGTCGGTACTTGCCTCGTCGCCGCCGTCGCATGCTGCGACGATCATCGAAAGGACGGCCAATGCCGCCGCTCCAAGCCAAAGTCGTTGCTGTCTCGTTTTGCGCCCCCTTGTTGGGTCCGTTGCTTCTTCTCCTCGCGCTTCGCAGAAAGTGTAAGGGTAACGACTAATCGCTTGGTCGGGCCGGAGGCGACACGATCTTCCCCGATTTGATATGTTCCCGGTGTTCCTTCGTCCCGGCCGAAAGGGGTCTTCATGAATGTGTCAATGACCGTCAACGGGAATCCGGTTTCGGGGGACGTCGAACCTCGAACCCTTCTCGTCCATTTCATCCGGGAGAACCTCCACCTGACCGGGACCCACGTAGGTTGTGAGACCGGCTATTGCGGTGCATGTACGGTCCATCTCGACGGGAAGCCGGTCAAGTCGTGCACCATTTTCGCCGTGCAGGCCGACGGGGCCACCATCACCACCATCGAGGGGCTCGCCAGCAACGGCGAGCTTCATCCGGTTCAGGAGGGTTTTTGGGAGCGTCACGGTCTCCAGTGCGGTTATTGCACGCCCGGGATGATCATGTCCGCGGCCGCCCTCCTCACCGAGAACCCGAACCCGACCGAGGACGAGATCCGACACGGCATCGAGGGCAACCTCTGTCGTTGCACCGGGTATCACAACATCGTCAAGGCAGTCGAGTACGCCGGCGCAAGGATCCGCGGCGAGGAACCACCGGCTCCGGATTGGGAGGAGGCGCACTGATGGCTACGACGAGTGTGATGGGCGGCTCGGTACGACGTCGCGAAGACCCGGCGCTGATCCAAGGCACCGGCACCTACACCGACGATCTCCAGCCGGTTGGGCTGCTCCATGTGGCCTTCGCCCGCTCCCCCGTCGCCCACGGGAAGATCACGTCTCTGGACACGTCGTCAGCGAAGACGATGCCGGGGGTGATTGCCGTGTTCACCTACGACGACGTGGCCCACCTGGGTCCCCTGGTTGCCCAGGTCCCGATCGGCAAGCTCCGCCCGTTGCTGGCAGCCGGAGAGGTGAACCACGTTGGCGAGGCAGTGGCGATGGTCGTCGCCGAGAACCGCTACCAGGCCCAGGATGCGGCCGACGCCATCGATGTCGATTACGAGATCCTGCCCGCCGTGATCGACCTCAAACAGGCGGCCTCAAACGAAGTGAAGGTTCACGACGAGCTCGACTCGAACATCCTCCACACCTGGACCTACCACGGCTATTGGGACGCCCTCGGTCTCGAAGATCAGACCCCCCAGGTGGATGCCGCCATGGAAAGAGACGATGCCGTGGTGGTAACCCTGGAGATGACCAATCAGAGGCTGATCCCGGTTGCCATCGAGCCCCGCTCGGTGATGTCCGAGTACAACAAGGGTTACAGCACTTTCACCGTCCACAGCTCGACTCAGGTTCCACACGCCCTCGCCGGGGCGATAGCCACCAACCTCGGAGTCGCCGTCAGCGACGTCAGGGTCATCGCCCTCGAGGTCGGTGGCGGCTTCGGATGCAAGCTCAATGTCTACAACGACGAGATCCTGGTCGCCTGGGCGTCCCGGGAGCTAGGGCATTCGGTGAAGTGGACCGAGACCAGGCGGGAAGCCCCCGGATCGACGATTCACGGCCGTGGCTGGATAGGCACTGCCACCCTGGTTGGCACCAAAGAAGGCGAGTTCCTCGGATACAAGCTCGATGCAATTGCCGACATGGGCGCCTACACCCAGAACTTCACCGTCGCCATCCCGTTGCTCGGGCTTTGGATCGCATCTGGCCAGTACAAGATGCCGGTCGGATGGAAGGTCGACTGTGTCACGACCCACACCATGACCACTGACGCCTACCGGGGAGCAGGGCGTCCCGAGGCGATCTACTACCTGGAGCGCATCATCGATGCGTTCGCCCACGAGATCGGGATGGACCCATTCGAAGTGCGGAAGAAGAACTTCTGGCAGCCCGAAGAGTTCCCCGCCACCATGGGCTGTGGTTTCGCTCTCGACTCCGGGAGCTACGAGGCTGCGGTCGACAAGCTGATCAGTGTCAGCGACTACGCCGGCATGCGACAGCGTCAGGAAGAGGCCCGCGCCGAAGGTCGTCTTGTCGGCATCGGAGTCGGATCCTATGTCGAGGTGTGCGGATTCGGGCCTGCCGTGCTGGCAGAGATCGGGTTCTCGTGGTCATCGTACGGATTGCCCGCTTCGTTCAACGGGTCGGGCCAGGTCCGGGTCAATCCCGACGGAACGGCCACAGTCATCATCGGAACGGGGCCGACCGGCCAGGGGCACGAGACCACCTGGGCTCAGATTGTCGGCGACGGGCTGGGAATACCGGTCGAGAACATCAAGGTGTACCACGGGGACACCCGGGACCATCCCATGGGTGTCGGCACCTTCGGCAGCCGGTCGATCGCGGTCGACGGAGCGGCCACCCACGGCGCGACCCAAAAGATCAAGGAGAAGGCGGCCAAGATCGCAGCTCATCTGCTCGAGGCCTCGGCCGAAGACATCGTGTTCGCCGACGGCGGCGCACATGTGGCCGGCTCACCTGACAAGAGCGTCGAGTGGGCCGCCATCGCCAAGTCCGCCTATCAGGCCCACACCCTGCCCGAGGGTCTCGAATCCGGCTTGGAGGCCGAGACCACGTTCAGCCCGGGCAACGCCACCTGGCCATTCGGTACCCATCTCGCCTTGGTCGAGGTCGATGCCGAGACCGGTGACGTCGAATTGCTCGAGTACCACGCGGTGGACGACTGCGGCCACGTGGTGAACCCGATGATCGTCGGCGGGCAGGTGCACGGGGGCATCGCCCAAGGCATCGGCCAGGCGATGTTCGAGGATGCGATCTACGACGAGGCCGGGAACATGCTCACCGGATCACTTCTCGACTATCCGCTGCCTACGGCGGCCGACCTCCCCATGTTCGGTCTGCATCGAACGGTGACGCCGACCGACGTGAACCCGATGGGTGTCAAGGGGATCGGCGAAGCCGGGACAATCGGGTCGGCTCACACCATCGTCAACGCGGTTGTGGATGCCCTGACTCCCCTGGGCGTCAAACATGTCGATATGCCGGTCAGGCCGAAACGGGTCTGGCAGGCGATGCAGGAAGCGAGGGCCTGATATGTACCCGAGACAATTCGATTACGTGGCGCCCTCGAGCCTTGACGAGGCGCTGGCAGCCGTTGGAGAGGGCTCCAAGGTGATGGCGGGCGGAATGAGCCTCATCCCCTTGATGAAAACACGTCTCTTCTCCCCGGCGGTCGTCGTGGACATCGGGCGACTACCCGATCTCGACTCCATCAGTGACGAGGGCGGGCACATCTCGGTCCCGGCCTTGGTGAGACATGCCACAACCGCTTCGGACTCCCTGATCGCAACTCACGCTGCCGCATTGGCCCAGGCGGCATCCCTCACAGGGGACGTTCAAGTACGCAATCGAGGCACCACCTGCGGGGCTCTCGCCCACTCCGACGTGGCCGCGGATCAGCCGGCGGCGGTGATCGCGCTCGGGGGCACGATGATTGCTCGGTCAAGCTCGGGTACCAGGGAGATACAGGCGTCCGAGTTCTGTGTAGACGCCCTGACGTCGGCCTTGGAGCCCGACGAGATTCTCGTCGAGATCCGTCTGCCCAAGTCTGGGGCCGGTGAGGCCTCTGCCTATGACAAGCTCGGTCGTCGTGGTGGTCACAGCGACTACGCAGTGGCCGGAGCGGCGGCCTGGGTCAAGAAGAGCAACGGCACCGTCGAGGATGCCCGTGTCGGGCTTACCGGTGTGGGCACCAAGCCGTCACTGGCCCTCGGTGTGAGTCAAGCCCTGATCGGCACCGACGGCTCGGAGGAGGCGATCAAGGCGGCTGCCGGTCACGCCCTCGAGGGCGTGACCGTGCTCGAAGATCTGTACGGGTCTGAGGAGTACAAGACCCATTTGGCCAAGGTGTACGTGGCGAGGGCGCTGCGAAAGGCACTCGCCGCCATCTGACACGGTGCCCATCGGCGAGGGCCGCCGGGTGGTGGCCCTCGTCGTAGCCCGTCATCGACACAGAGTGCTTCTCCTTCCGCTAATTTCGCTGTGGGAGGTGACACACAATGAACGTCGCTTGTGAGCACTTCCGTGGGCTGGTACCGGCCGAGCCGGCATCGGGAGTGTGCGACCGCTGTGTCGCAATGGGTGATCGATGGGTTCATCTCCGCTCCTGTCTCGTCTGCGGAATGGTGGGATGCTGTGATGCATCGAAGAACCGGCACGCGCGGGCCCATTGGGAGCACGACGGCCATCCTGTGATCCGCTCCATCGAGCCCGGGGAGACCTGGAAGTACTGCTTCGCCGACGGAGTCGTCACCCAATGAGCGACACCAAGCCGGTGATCATCGCGGTGGACGACGAGCCCGAGGTGGTTCAAGCGGTTCAACGCGACCTGCGCGCCCGATATGCGGCCGATTATCGGGTGGTCTGGGCATCTGGCGGCCAGGAGGCGATCGACACCCTGCGCACCCTGGCCCTCCAGGGCACACCGGTGGCACTCATGCTGGTCGATCAGCGGATGCCGACCGTCACCGGCATCGACGTGCTCCGGGAGACCCTCGAGATCCACCCGTCTTCGAAACGGGCGCTGCTGACCGCCTATGCCGACACCGAGGCCGCGATACGGGCCATCAATGATGTCGGGCTCGATCATTACATAATGAAACCCTGGGATCCGCCCGAGGAAAAGCTCTACCCCATCCTCGACGATCTGCTCGAGGATTGGACTGCCGGATACCGTCCCCGCTTCGAAGGAATCAGGGTGATCGGCCAGCAGTGGTCCCGAAGCGCCCACGAGTTGAAGGCGTTCCTGGCTCGCAACCAGATCCCCTATCGGTCGATGGACATCGAGAGCGACCCGATGGCCTGGGTGCTCACGGAGGAGGCGGGGGCCACGATGGCCGATCTGCCGGTCGTCTTGTTCGGCGACGGCCCGCCCCTGCTCCATCCCACCCCGACCCAAATCGCCGATCGAGTGGGTTTGAAGACCCAGGCCACCTCGGAGGTGTACGACGTGGTGATCATCGGCGGGGGGCCGGCCGGTCTCGCCGCCGCCGTCTATGGTGCTTCGGAAGGTCTCAGCACCCTGCTCATCGAGGAGGAGGCTCCTGGCGGTCAGGCAGGTCAGAGCTCACTGATCGAGAACTATCTCGGCTTTCCCAAAGGTCTCAGCGGCAGCGATCTGGCTCGACGAGCCGCCGCCCAGGCACAACGGCTTGGTGCCGAGATCCTCGTCCCCGGCACTGTCACTCATCTCACCCGAAATGACCCCTTCTTCACCGTTCACCTCGCCGACGGCAAAACCCTCACCTGCAAGGCGATGGTGATTGCCAGCGGTGTGGCCTATCGAAAGCTCACCGCTGAAGGGCTCGAGCCTCTGATCGGGGCGGGGGTCTACTACGGCACGTCAAACATCGAGGCTGTCAACCATCGGGACCAGCCGATGTATGTGGTTGGCGGTGGCAATTCCGCAGGACAGGCCGCTCTGTTCTTGTCGCGTTTCACCGACTCGGTGACGATCCTTCTTCGCAACGACGATCTGAAGGCGACGATGTCGCAGTATCTCATTGACAACATCGAGGCCCACCCGGCGGTCCAGGTTCGGCCCCGCACCCAGGTGGTCTCGGCCATCGGCGACACTCATCTCGAGGCTCTGGTCCTGCGCGATCGGGAGACGTCCGAAGAGGAAAGAGTCGACGCCGGCGCTCTGTTCATCTTCATCGGCCAGACGGCTCACACCGAGTGGTTGAGCGATCTGGTTCAACTGGATGATCGGGGATTCGTGCTGACCGGAACCGATCTGGGGCCGTTAGTTGGATGGAACGTGGAGCGTGATCCTCTACCGCTCGAGACCAGCGTTCCCGGGATGTTCGCCGCCGGCGATGTGCGGCACGGGTCGATCAAACGGGTAGCGGGCGCCGTTGGCGAAGGAGCCACGGCGATCCGCTTCGTCCACAACCACCTGACCTCACTTTGACCAGCATCGCCGACGTCCTCCGGGGGCTCCCCTACTTCTCCGACCTCCCCCAACTCCTGCTCGAGCGGGTATGCCGCGAATCAGAGAAGCTCGAGGTTCCCGCCGGCACCCAAGTCATCGAAGAGGGCTCTCTTTCCGAGGACATGTACGTTGTTGTTGAAGGAGAGCTTCGTGTCTCCAAGCGGGGGCATGACCGTGAAGTGGTGCTGGCCTCCCTCGGGCCCGGGGAGGTCGTAGGGGAGATCGCCCTCCTCGACAATGCGCCCCGAACTGCCAGTGTGACGACCGCGACGGATGCCACCCTGATCCGAATCCCGGCCGAGGCTTTCGAGGCCCTCATTGGCGACTCGCGGGTTGTTCGCCGGATGTTTCGCACCGTGACCTCCCGTCTGCGCGGGATCGAAGACACCCTCCGCCACGACGAGAGAATGTCCGCCCTCGGTCGGATGGCAGCCCAGCTAATGCACGAGTTGAACAATCCGGCGGCCGCGGTGAGCCGGTCAATGGCCCGGGCCCAAGAGATCTACCAGGCTCTGGGAGATGCCGCAGTCAGGCTGGCCGCCAGCGGTGAGCTGACCAACCGCCAGATCCCGGTCGCCGAGAAACGCGACGACCTGGATCCGCTCACCCGCTCCGACCTGGAGGCCCGGGTGGAGACGTGGCTCACCAATCTCGATGTCGAAGGCGCCTGGGATCTGGCGCCGGCGCTGGTAGCGGATGGGTTCAGCATCGAGGTGCTCGAGGATGCGACCGACGGCTTGAGTGACCAGACGAGGGCGTTGTTCGCCCGCTGGTTGGGTCTGCGATGTCTGGCGTCACAGGTGCTCGACGAGGCCCGAATCGCGGTGAACCGAATCACGGAATTGGTCCGGGTGGTCAAGAACTACTCGTACCTCGACCAGGCCCCGATCCAGGAGATCCACCCCGCCGAGGGGATCAAGGACACCCTGATCCTGCTCAAGTACAAGCTGCGAGGGATCGACGTCGCCCTCGAGATCGACCCCGACCTCCCCAACATCGAAGCATCGGGCCGAGACCTGAACCAGGTTTGGACCAACCTGATCGACAACGCCGGCGATGCCATGAACGGTCAAGGAACCCTCACCATCCGCGTCACACATGAGGGTGGCGACGTTGTGGTGAGCATCGCGGACACTGGCCCCGGTATCGACCCCGAGGTGAGGGACCGGATATTCGATCCCTTCTTCACCACAAAAGAGCCAGGTAAGGGCACTGGTCTCGGGTTGCACACCGTCCACACCATCGTCACCAGGAGCAACGGAACCATCTCGGTCGACTCGGACGCGTCTGGAACAACGTTCACCCTGAGGTTCCCCCCTGCCAGCGGGAAGGTCAAGGACGACGAAACGGAGCCCGCGACCTAGCCACGAGCACGTCACACGGGGCTTGGGTCACTAGACCCTCCGCCACCGTGCCCAGCAGAACCATGCGTGTTGCGCTGGCTCCCCGGCTGGCTACGACAACGAGGTCGGCCCCGCGACGCCTCACGACCTCCTCGATCGTGTGAGAGGGCGGCCCATCGACCACCAGGGTGCGAACCGCACCATCCCAGGTCACTGCATACTCCTCCATGCGCTCCTCGGCCAGACCCAGCCGGGAGTCCCGGGAAGCCTCCAGTTCTTCCTTGAACAAGCCTGCCTCAGCCAGAATCGAGTCGAACCTCGAAGGCATGGAGTAGAGGACGGTCATCTCGGCTTCGGGGAAGAGAGCGAGCCCGCGGTTGACCGCGACCCGGGAGTGCTCGGAGAAGTCGACTGCGGCGACGATCTTTCGATATGCCACCCTGGGCTGACGACGAACGACGAGGGTGTCGACAACCGTTTTGCGAGCCACCCGCTTGGCCACCGGGCCTACCGAGAACGCATCGATGGAGGACGACCCGACGACCACCATGCTGGCCGTCTTGCCTCGAGCGGTCAGCTCCCACGAAGGCGAGCCCTTGACCACTTCCAGTTCCACCGGGACCTCGGCTCGCTCCTTGATCCACTCGGCGAGCTTGTGGGCCTCGTCTCTCTGGTACTGCCTCATGAGACGAGCAATGCTCGGCTCGATCATCGCCTCGCCGACGGGCTCCAGCACATGAAGAAGATGAAGGGGGACACCAGACGATTCAGCCACCATCCGGGCCCGTTCGGCCACCCGACGGCCCATAGTGCTGAGATCAACTCCGGCGACGACGGCCCGCAACGATCCTCCAGGACAGGCAAGCGACTTTACAAGCTGTCACTTTCGTGTGCGGAAGCGAACGGATCAGGACCCGGCAGGGCATCCGCGAGACGCGTCAGGTACTCGTCACGTCCGATCACCACCGCCCCCAACGACTCCAAGTGCGGGGTCTGCCATTGGACATCGAGCAATCGGCCCTCTCCTTGGCTCATCACCACCACCAGGTGGACCAGTGCGACTTTGGAGGCATCACGAGCATCGTGAAACATCGACTCACCGGCGAACAACCCCCCGATCGACACCCCGTAGAGACCCCCCACCAGCCGGCTCTCGTGGTCCCAGACTTCAACCGAGTGGGCCCAGCCGAGACGATGGAGCTGGATGTAGGTGTCCACGAACTCCGGAGTAATCCAGGGATCTCCCCGCCCCGGATCGGCACACCCCCGGATGACACCTTCGAAGTCGGCGTCAACCGAGACCTGGAACCGTCTGGTCGACTGGCGGAGGGAACGACTGATGTGCAACCCGCTCAGCGGGAGAATCGCCCGGTCGACCGGTGACCACCAACCGAGATGACCGTCAGGCAGGTTCATCGGGAACATTCCCTTGCGATATGCTTGGAGAAGTGTCCCCGGCTCGAGGTCGGCTCCAACGGCAACCACATCCCCGTCGGCCAGACGCGGGTCGGGTAGCTCGAACTTCGAAGGCATCGGCTCCACGGCCACAACCTGATTGTGTCAGAGCAGGAGCGCCGGTGTCCGTAGGCTGGCCGAATGCGCGCTCTGATCTGTGACAGTTACCAAGGACTCGAAGCTCTCAGGGTTGACAACCTCCCCGATTTGGAACCAATGCCCGGGACCCTGCTCGTCGAAGTCAGGGCGGCCGCGGTCAACTTCGCCGACATTCTCATGGTGGCAGGCCAGTATCAGACCCGGCCCGAGTTGCCCTTCATCCCCGGCGGTGAGCTCGCCGGAGTGGTCGTCTCGGCGAATGGGCTCGATGGGTGGTCCCATGGCGACCGTGTCTGCGGTTTCGTCGGTATCGGGGCGATGGCGGAAAGAGCGGCCGCATACCCGGGGGCAATCTCCCGGCTACCTGACCAGGTAACTTTCGAAGCCGGCGCAGCGATACCCGTCGCTTACGGGACGTCGTATCACGCCCTGGTGGACCGAGCCGACATGCGAGAAGGCGAGACGCTCCTGGTTCTCGGCGCCGCCGGTGGAGTGGGACTCGCCGCCATCCAGATCGGCAAGGCACTTGGAGCCCGGGTGATCGGCGCAGTTTCCTCGGAGGAGAAAGCCGCCGCGGTGCGAGAGGCGGTATTCGGCGACCTCGCTGCGCTTGCCGTAACCGTTCTCGGTCACTGTCAGCAGGGTCGCCTGGCGCTTCACGGCCACCATGTCGACGACCTCGTCGTCCGCCGCGTCGAGCGACACGGCTTTGACGC
>Ga0209519_10001240_pt1 | contig 11169 bp, 16 predicted proteins | sample Rifsed13ft1_FD_184005 | JGI IMG/M metagenome (GOLD analysis project Ga0209519, IMG submission 184005) | Soil microbial communities from Rifle, Colorado, USA - sediment 13ft 1 (version 2) | ecosystem: Environmental > Terrestrial > Deep subsurface > Rock core/Sediment | place: Rifle, Colorado...
AATGTCTGATCTCCCATTTGATCCGTATTTAGCATATGATTTTGCGGAATCCATACTAGAATATTGCAAAAAAAATGATATTCAGAAAATAATTATGGTGAGTGGTATGGAGTCAATCAACAAAGAACCCAAAACACCTAAAATCTATGGATTAGTAACACACCAATCTTTAGAAGAAACACTATACACAAATCAAATTTCTAAATTTTTAGCAGGTTCAATTTTTGGAACAGACGCAGCAATGATAACAGTTTTTAGAAAATCCAAAATTCCCACATTAGTTTTGTATACTGAATGTCATCCATTCTTTCCTGATCCAGAAGCTTCCATTATAGCAATCACGACTCTAGCCAAAGTTTTGAATATTGGAGTAAATACAACGGATATTCAAAAGAAAATGGAACGACTAAGAATTCAACATAGAAATCTAATGGAAGAAACAATCCGTGCTTTACAGCAACAACAACTAGAAAACCAACCTAGTAGAGCTCCACAAATTTATCGGTGATCTCATGATTGAAAATAACGATAAAGAATTTGAAATTAGAATTGCCCCATCATCAATAAGTTCATTATTCAACGATGACATTGAACGTCAAATTCTTTCTCCTCTTTCATGTTTAAGAGAATACGGAACATATTGGTTACTTGAGTTTGATCTTCCCTTAGTAAATAAAAAAGATATTAAAGTTACATTTGATGAAAATTCTATCAGTGTGGAGGCTAAACTAAAAGAAATATATTCTGAAGAAAAATTCGGCAAAAAAACAAAATTTGAATATTTTAAAAAGACAATTACACTTCCAGGAAAAATTGATAACAAAAAAACTTCTGCCAAATTTGAAAAAGGTAGATTAAAAATAACAATCCCAAAGGCAGTTTTTAGTAGTAAAATAAAAATAAAATAATTATTTGAAGAACTTATCTATCTGATCTCTATATTTGAAAGTTAATTTTCCAAACTCTTCAATCTCAGATCCACTAAAACCCCCTTTTGCCATTTCTACTAGTTTTTTTAGATTAACCTCAGTGTTGTTTTCTTTATTTCCTTATTACTCTAAATCTTTTTGAGTTGCTTTAACTGACGTTATAGATTTCCTTTGATACTATATCATTTTACTATTAAAACGGGAATCTTTGCTTTATGCATTACATAATTTGATGTACTTCCTAGAAATGCTTCTTTGGCACCACCCATGCCTCTAGCACCAATAACAATCATGTCATACTTTCCTGTCTGTGCAAACTTAACAATTTCAGAACCAGTATGACCGCCTCCAGTTTTATACTTGAATGATGCTCCTGCTTTTTGAGCTCGTTTCATTGCTGGTCCAATTGCTTTGATAGCTTTTGTTTGTGCATCATCTTTCATTTTTTGTGTATATTTTACTCCTGCAGCTAGTGGCAAATGAAATACATAAAATCCAGTAATTTCTGCACCACTGCCTTTTGCAATTTCAATGGCTCGATCTAATCCTCTAATGGAATTATTAGATCCGTCTAGTGGAACAAGAATTTTGTTGAATTTTGCCATATCTCTAAGGTTAATTCTTCAGATATAAAAAAACAGCATGATTCTCACAAGTGATATTCTTGTTGAAAATAATAAATTGAATATTTTGCATTCATTAATGAAAATTATAGCATCTGTTTTTATAGAAATGATATTTGTGTCATATTATGTCTGTCATTGATATTTGTAACAAGCCAATTTCCATTCTAAAGAATTCAACAATATCAGATATAATTAAAAAATTATTAGAAAATAATCTTAGTAGATTAATTGTTGTGGAAGATGGAAAACCTGTAGGAATTATAACTGAAAAAGATATTGGGTTGTTTCTTTTTTCTGAGACCACTAAACAAGGATTAGATGATATAATAATTAACAAAATAATGAAACCAATTATATTTATTGAAGAGACTTCAACGCCTGAAAATTCAGCAAAAATGATGCTGAAAAAAGGAGTTAGTTCTTTAGCAGTAGGAACTAAAGAAAATCTTAGAGGAATTTTTACAAAGACTGATCTTATAAAATATTATTTAGAAAATTATTCAGGAAATAATAAAGTGGTTGATTTTATGACACATGAGTTTATCTTTACTCATACAGCAGCACCGCTATTCAAAGTTGTAAGAAAAATGTTAGAAAATAAAATATCTAGAATTATTGTAAAGGATCAAAATGAAAAATCAGTAGGCATAATTTCATTTAGAGATTTATTTAGAATTTCTATTGAACTAGGTAGTGAAGAAGATGATTCGGGCTTTACCATTTCAGAACAAATAAGGAAAGGATTTCTTTCGGAGGAAGGATTTGGAGGTATTTCATTAGCACGAGATGTGATGAGTAAAGGGATTATCTCAATAAAATTCAATGATGACTTGAAAAATGCATGTAAACTAATCTTAGAAAATAACATTAGTGGTTTGGCAGTACTTGATGGAAATAATTCTCTTACAGGTATAATCAGTAAAACAGATATTATAAAAGATATTACAGTTTGAACAAATTTCAAGAATATATTAAAACAAGTGATACTCTAAATTGTAAACATGAAACTGCATTTTGATGATTTTATTTATGGGTCTATTGATGGTTCAGTGACAACTTTTGCAATTGTGGCAGGAGTTATTGGGGCTTCATTATCTCCTGGAATCATTTTGATTTTAGGTTTTGGCAATTTGTTTGCAGATGGATTTTCAATGGCTGCAGGAAGTTATCATGCATCAAAGGCTAGAAATCAATTCATCGAGATGAAAAGAAAACAAGAAGAATGGGAAATTGATAATATGGTAGAACAGGAAAAAGAGGAAATCAGAGAGATTTACAAAAAGAAAGGATTCAAAGATGAATTATTAGAAGAAATAATTAAAACAATTACATCAAGACGAAAAGTTTGGGTGGATACAATGATGAAAGAAGAATTAGGATTAATTGAGGACGAAAAAGATCCATTGGATAGCTCAGTAAGTACTTTTATTGGATTTAATTTGATTGGAGTAATTCCGTTAATTCCATTTATGATTTTTATTTTTATGGGAATTAATACAACTTCAGAATCTTTTGTTTATTCAATAATCTCTGTAATGATTGCATTTTTTCTTGTAGGTATGATTAAAGGTAAGATTGTTAAAAAATCAAAAATAAAATCAGGATTCTACACATTAATCATTGGGGGGATTGCAGCTTTGGTTGCATATTTTGTAGGATATGGATTGAATTTTTTAGTGTAGTTTGATGCATGTTTAAAGTGATTTTATATAATCTCGTATAGTTTGGGCGGATATTTTTAATAATTCACTCTCAGATTTGTTTAATTTTATTCCTATAATTTCTTTAACTCCATATTTGTTTATTTTTACAGGAATTCCCATGGAGACGTCTTTTTCACCATATTCACCGTTTAATACAATTGATGCAGGTATAATTAATTCATCATTTTTGATTATTGATCTAATAACATCAAAAGTATTCTTGGCAATACCAAACTGCGATCTACTACCGAAAATTCTTAGAGATTTCCAATAATCTCGAATTTCTGTTGAAATTGTTTGTTTTTCTGCCTCATCAATTATCTCAAGTATGTTTTTTTCATTAATTTTTACTCTGGAAAATATAGGCACCATAGAATCACCATGTTCGCCTATTACTAGTGCGTCGGTAATTTGTGATTGTTTAATATTAAATTTTTCTGAAAGTATGTATCTAAATCTACTAGAGTCCAAACTCGATGCAATACCTATCACCTTATTTCTTGATAATTGAGTTTCTTTCTGAAAAACAAATGTAAGAACATCTAAAGGATTAGAAACTATTAACACGATTGCAAAAGGACAGTGTTTTTTTATTTGATTTGCAACTTCTTTAATCATCTTAACTTGTGCATCCATCAGTTCAGTTCTACTTTTTAGATATATTCCTGTACTAGCTGTAATTACAACAATATCAGAACCACTTATTTTAGAAAAATCATTAGTGCCATGAATTGAAACATTTGAGTTTTCAGATATTGCATTGGATATATCTAGAGCCTTGCCAATGGCTTTATCCTTTGTACGATTTACTAATAGAACATCATCTAAGGAATTAGAGACGCAAAGAAAAGCAATCGCGGAACCAACTTTTCCACTACCCACTATAGAGATCACTTTGGTCTCATCTCTTTTATTTAATAATTAATACTGGGCAACTAGATTTTTGGAGTATTCCATTTGCAACGCTTCCAAGAATCAATTTATCCATTCCAGTTCTTCCATGCGAACCCATTACAATGAGATCAAATTTATGAGATTTTGCATAAGTTGTTATGTCTTTAACAACAGAAACTGATCTTAAAATTTGTGATTTCATTGTAATGTTTGATTTGTTTGCAAGATTCTCTAGTTTTTCTATGTGAGGGATTATGGCTTTTTTCTGTTTTTTTAATAATTCAGCATCTGCTCTAGAATCATAGAATTTGTGATGCCAAGTATCTACTTGAATGCATGTCAAAATTGCAATTTTAGAGTCATATTTTTTTGCCATATCCAATGCAATTTTGAATGCGTGAAATGATTTATTGGATAGATCAAATGGAACTAGGATATTTTTGAACAACATTGTTTGCAATAATGCAAGTATGTTATTAAAACTCATAGGACATTTTTAGAATTGAATACATGCCTAGAATGAGTGCAGTGCATTGCAATGTGGTCTTACTTGTTATATCAAAAGATAATGCGGATACTACATGCAAGCATTAATTTCAGGAAGAAAGATAGAAGATGACTCAAGAAAAGACGCCATTCTTGAAGTTGTATCTGATAAATACTGTCGTGCTATTTTAGAAAATACGATGGAAAAACCAAAATCTGCAATAGAGATAAGCGCTGAAACCAAAATTCCAATAAGTACGGTTTACAGAAGACTGCAAACTTTACACGATAACAAACTGTTAGGTATTTCAGGTTCCATTAGTGCTGATGGTAAGAAATACTTTCTGTACAAGAGTAGAGTTAAAGCCATAGCTACATCATTTAATGGAAGTAATATCGAGATTGAAGTTGTTCCTAATACTTAGTATTAGGTTCTTTTCATTTTGGTGAAATCATGTCTGATAATCAAAGTTCTATTTTAAATCAAAAAATGAGAGAGATACAGAATATGGAAAAAAGGTATTCAACCCATGTCATTACCATTAGACCGGAATCATCAATTTTTGATGCATTGTTACAAATGCAAACAAATTTTGTTAAACACATAGTAATTGCTACTAAAAACAAACCTGTTGGAATTGTTACTGAGAGAGACATCAATAGATTTCTTGGAGACGATAAAACTGCACATGCATTAGATGAGATTCCAATTAAACATGTCATGCAGAAAAATGTAATTACAATACCTGATGACATGGAAGATTGTTTTGATCAATGTGCTGCAAGAATGGAAACTTTCAAAATTGGCTCAATTGTAATTGTCAATGACATTGGGGAATTAACAGGTATTATTTCAAGAACAGATCTAACAAAATCTTATGCGGAGGTATTTGGTGGAAACTATTTAGTAAAAAATTTTATGAATAAGAAAGTAGTAACTTGTAGAAAAACCGATGCTCTTAAATTTGCATTAAATTTAATGAATAAAAATCAAGTTTCAAGATTGATTGTAACTAATGAAGATGGCCATCCTGTTGGTCTTATTAGTACAAATACATTGTTAACACATAGCGATTATTTTACTAAAGACAAAACACGATCTAGAGAGTATTTGCTTCCAATAAATGGAGAAAAACTTACTGTGGAAGATCTACTAACTGATGAACTTTTAACAATAAATGAAGAAGACGATCTGGCAGTAGCAGCAAGTAAAATGATAAAAAACAATGTCGGTGGAATTCCAGTAGTTGATTCAAATCAAAATTTGATTGGAATTGTGAGTAAAACAGATGTTGTAAGGGCTTTTTCTATTGTAGGTGCTCATAAAGAATTAAAGTTAAAGTACAAAGAATTGTATTGAATTAAAACTAATTTTATACTTAAAGATTGAATTAATTATCTTGTTTTACAAATTATTGGAGTGTTAAAATGTTTGAACTAAAGCGAGGGATGGGACTTTTTCATCTAACTATGTATGGAGTAGGACTAATTCTTGGAGCTGGAATTTATGTATTAATAGGAGAAGCTGCAGGCTTTGCAGGAGATTCCGTATGGATTGCGTTTGTCTTAGGATCTATTGTTGCATTATTTGCTGGACTTAGCTATGCAGAATTATCATCAATGTTTCCTAAAGCAGCTGCAGAATATACATTCGTAAAGAATGCATTCAAAAATAATTTTTTTGCTTTTATTATTGGATGGCTAACTGCAATTACATCTATGATTACAGCAGCAGCCGTAGCACTAGGATTTGGCGGTTATTTTTCAGAATTTTTGAATATTCCAATAGTAATATCTGCAATTGCACTGATAGGAATACTTTCGATAGTAAATTTCATGGGGATTAAAGAATCATCATGGACAAATACAGTTTTTACAATAATTGAAGCTGCAGGATTAATTCTAATCATCATAATTGGTTTTACCATTAGTGAACCAGAACCAGTTAATTATTTTGAAAGTCCAACTGGATTTTCAGGGATTGTTATTGCTTTTGTATTGATTTTTTTTGCATTTATTGGATTTGAAGATATAGCAAACATTGCAGAAGAAGTACGAAATCCCAAAAAGGTGATCCCAAGAGCAATAATTTTGGCAGTTATGATATCAGGAATAATCTATGTACTGGTTTCATTAGCAGTAGTCAGAGTAATTAATTGGGAAGATCTTTCATCATCAGCTGCACCGTTAGCAGATGTTGCAAAAAGAGGATTGGGCGTACAAGGTCACATTATATTTTCTGGAATTGCACTTTTTGCCATAACAAATACAGTTTTGATTACACTTGTAGCTGGCTCTAGAATGATTTATGGAATGGCAAGAGAAAAATCATTTCCACATATTCTTGCAAAAGTTCATTCTAAAACTAAAACACCGTGGCTGGCAATTATTGTAATCATGTTGACAGCTATTGGTTTTTCTATTATTGGAGATATTGTAATTGTAGCAAACATTACGGTTTTTGCAGTTATAATCACTTTTGGAGCAGTAAATTTGTCTGTGATTGTACTTCGATATACAGAGTCAGATATTGAACGAAAATTTAGAATTCCTATCAATATTGGTAAGTTTCCAGTTTTACCAATGGTCGGATTAGGAATTTCAGCGTATATGGCAATTCAGTTTCAAATTCAAGTAGTTCTTGTAGGTCTTGTAATAATAGGAATTGGTGCCATTTTTTATATATTATATGAAAAACGTGACGTAAGATCAGAATAAAATTGAATTTGTAGGGATTAGTAATTAATCGATTTAATATAATATGATATATACTAAATACTGAAGTTAAATTCAATGAAAACTACAACCAATAGACAACCCCATCCTCCAAAAAAAGAAACAACACGCAGTATTACTTATCGACTACCATCTAAAATTGTAGAAGAACTAGAAACAGAGGCAATGAACAAAAATATATCACACAATGTTTTGGTAAAACAAATTCTTGAGAAATATGTAACATGGGATCGTTTTGGTGCTCAAATGGGCATGATTCCAATTCCTAAAGGGATTCTAGATGCTCTTGGTAATGACATGAATGGAGAAGATATCAGTGAAATTATTAAAATGATTTTACCGTTTATCAAAGATACTGTTCTTTTTATGAAAGGAAAATATGATTTGAAACGATGTATTGAAACATTAGAAGATTATATGCGTGCATCTGGAATGAAATCAGATCATAGAACTGAAGGAGAATTACACCATTTTTTTATCCAACATGAATTAGGTATGAACTGGTCATTTTTCACTGAACAACTATTAAAAGAAATTTTTAATCAATTTATGCCAAACAAAAATATCAAATTCCAAACAACCAAAACTACAGTAATTGCAACAATAGCATTGGGCTCAGACTTTAGTGAACATGATTACTAGTATTTGTCCTAGTGATTTTCAACTTTAAAAATTGTATTTTGTTTAAAAATAAGTGTGATAACTACACTATACTATGTTAAAGGACAAATGGATAATATTTGTTGCAGTTGTGTTATGCATTGCAGTTTTAGGAGGAATGATGATATTCATTGGACAAGGAAATATCCGACATGTGCCTATCTCGTGGCAAGAAAAAATTGAACAAACTGTTGCTTTTGAAGATATTGATGGAAAGGTTCAACTAAAGGGGATTTCTGGAATAGATGGAGAACCCAATCCTTATCTTGTAACTAGAACAAATTTCGCATACATCTTGACTGTAATTAATAATGGAGATAAACATCACAGGTTATACATTGAAGGATTGGATATTCAGACGGATCTTTTAGAACCTGGGCAACAAGACACTTTAACAATTTATCCTACAGAAGAAGGAATCTACAAATATTATGATAAACTACAAGGATTGGAATCATTAGGATATCTTGAAGTACGTACCGTAATTCCTAGTGATGAGTTTACGGGATTTCTGCGTGATCTCATATGATTAGTTTTTTGTTCATACTTGATTATTGCTTCAATCTTCATAAAAAATATCTAAAGTTTGTCTATTTATTGGTCTAGTTAATTATCAACGCTGACTTTAAAATTTGTCGATAAACTGTAATAATTATTCTGCTTATAATTATTAATAATGTTGAGTGCAGTGCAATCAAAGGTTTTATTTTTTTACCAAGATAAGAACTAACATGACCTATTGTATTGATGAATGTAGAAAATACAAGGCATCAAAGCCAGCACAAATTGGAAGATATGCAGCAGGACAAAAGCGATGTAATTATTGTGAGATATTTGTAGATTATGATGGAATAACATGTCCTTGTTGTAATAGACAACTAAGGTGTTTGCCACGAAGTAGAAAAGGTAAAGAAAAATATCTAGAACAGGTAGTTAGACAATGATTTTCTTTTTGGTTAGAATCAAATTGATCACATGAGTGTAATTTCCAAAATTAATTGTACCTAAAAACTAGTTAATTATCAATGTCTAATAATCCAATATTTTCATTAAATTTTGAACTTTTACAAATCTGCATGGCAGTGTATACCGACTGATTAAATTTTACTTTTCATACTCTAATACCATGTCTCAAATAGAAACACAGTACGATATGTTTCTGACATCCATGAAAGATACGGTCAAAAACGTTGATGTTAATCTCATGTTGAAAATAATGTATTTGGAGAGAAAACTTCCAGGTGTTTCACCGCATGTAGAGATTGAAATAAAATTAAAGCCGGGAATTAATCGGGCAAAAAAAGAAATGGATATAAGAACAAAATATGGCTTTCAATCCTCGTCTCTTGGAGAGCATGATTTGTTTGCAGTAGGCCAAATGAATATGGATCTTGTAGCAGAAATTGCAAAGGATTCCGATATTGTCTCCATTTCAGGCGTGGCAACTCCAGCATCATATTGAATCTCCAACTAATTTAGCACGGTTTTTCATTAATTCACCGACCTAAATGTTCACCAGAAATTTGCATGGCAGTGTAAACATGTTGCTTATGTTCATATTTAGTAATTGATTTTATTGTGGAACACGTGCAAATGAAATTTAATTGGGATCATCCAAGTATTGAGGAAAACTATGGCCATACACAAAGTGAATGGGGCAGATATGTCTCAAGGGATAAGAAAAATTACTCAGTAATATGTGCATATAAAATGAAATGGGAAACTTCCTGACTATTTTGTGATATGAGTTGCAAAGGAGTTTGCCACAGATACAAAAATCCAATACCTGTTGGAATTAAAAGATACCAAGAAGGTCGTAAGCGATGCAATACCTGTGGGCTTTTCATTAAATGGGATGGATTGTTTTGTCCATGCTGCAAAATGCAATTAAGAGAAAACTCACGCCGCAGAAAATACAAGGAAAAATTTCAGGAATTCCAACGAATTTAAAATAAGATTTATCGTAGGTGTTTAATTCAGATCTTATTTTTTAAAATTAAGTGCAGTGCAGTCGTACTTGATTAATACAGAAAATGCATATGGGTAGTAATGTCAAATGTAATAATCTATGTCGGCATGGCAGTAGGAGTTCTGGCAATGGCAGGCGTAATAACATATGGAACACAAAACCAGCAAAACTATATTCCTGATGATGCAATTCCAGCACCAGCAACAGAACAAGGAGCTTTCTCCTCACCATCTGGTTTAGGAGCTCAACTAAACAAGGAGCAGTGGCATGCAGACCCTTTTGCTGATGAAGCAGCAGCAATAAAAGCAAAATTTGGTCAATAACTCCCCACAAAAATCAAATTTTTCTTTAAATTTCATTAGATGATTTCATTTTAACATGATGTTTTGGTCATCTCAAAATTTGATTATCAATGGATCACTTTTGAAATAACTGTGTAGAATCAACATCTGAACCTATACACATATCGCTAAACTCTTCAGGATTTAATGAATAGCATACTTTTGGCTCAAATAATATGACTTGGACTTCGTTTTTCTCACCAAGTTTTTTTATTTTCTCGGATGAATTTTTTTCTAATACTTTTTTAATAATGTCTTCTTTGATTTCTGTTTTTTTGGGCTCATCTGTTATAAAACTAACAATTCCCCGAAATTGAAATCCTTTCAACTCATCTTTGTTAAAAACTGAAATGGTGACCCATGGATTCATTTGTATATTCTTGTAAGATTTGTGTTTGAAAAAATCTAACCAATATATCACATTTTCATCAACTCTAAAGAAAATTCTAGGGGACACATTTGCTAAATTATTTTCCCCTACAGTTCCTACTGCAAAAATTCCCTGTTTCTCGATGAACTCTTTAATCAGATTTGGAATTTTTACCATTGAGTCTATTATGATTAATTTGTATTAAAGTAGTCGTTTAAACATCAAATTTGAGAATAATTTTTATGGGTTAGTCAAGAAAGTTCTTTTGTTTGCTGCTCAAATAGATTTTTACTCATTATGATCGGTATGCCATAATACGTAGCAAGCGCTATTGCGTCTGATGCTCTAAAGTTTCTCAAAACAATATTTTTTCTTCCACTAAAGTATAAATTTGCACGTAATGCATTACCACTATCAAAAATTTTTATCTTTACTAAGAATAATTCAGACTCTTC
>Ga0209519_10001243_pt1 | contig 11166 bp, 12 predicted proteins | sample Rifsed13ft1_FD_184005 | JGI IMG/M metagenome (GOLD analysis project Ga0209519, IMG submission 184005) | Soil microbial communities from Rifle, Colorado, USA - sediment 13ft 1 (version 2) | ecosystem: Environmental > Terrestrial > Deep subsurface > Rock core/Sediment | place: Rifle, Colorado...
ATGGAAAGCTGGTCGCGGCGGCATCGCATCACGGTAAACGAGTACCACCGCATGGCCGAACTAGGCCTGCTCGCACCGGATGCGCGCGTCGAATTGATCGAGGGAGAGATCATCGACATGGCGCCGATCGGCAAAGCACACACCAGCGTCGTCGATCAGCTGAATCGGCTGCTCGTTCGAGCGGTCGGGGACGATGCGATCGTTCGCGTCCAGGGTTCGGTGCGTCTGAGTCAAATGTCCGAGCCGGAGCCGGACGTCGTGCTGCTGAAACCGAGACCGGACTTCTACCGTAACGAGTACGCGTCGGGCGCGGACACGCTGCTGGTGATCGAAGTGAGCGACTCCACGCTGCGCTACGATCACGACGTCAAGTTACCTTTGTACGCACGGCACGGCGTGCCGGAAGTTTGGATCGTCGACCTGCAGAACGATCAGCTGTTCGTCTACGGCTCGCTGAGCGACGGGGCGTACGGGCGACAAACCTCGGCCACGCGGCCGGAAACCATGCTCGTGACGGCGCTGCCCGGGGTCACGGTGAATCTCGCGTCCGTGTGGGCTCCCTAGAGATGACGCGCGGAATATGTCTTTGCGGCACGGTCCGGTACGAATTCACCGAACCGTTCCAGCTCATGATGCACTGCCATTGCTCGATGTGCCGCAAGCACCACGGCGCGCCGTTCGCGACCTTCGTCGCGGCGCCGTTCTCGGCGTTCCGTTGGCTCGGCGGCGAGGACGCGATCATCACCTATCGCTCGTCGGAGCAAGGCCGGCGGTCGTACTGCGGCCGCTGCGCGTCGGTCGCGCCGACGGTGATGCCGGAGGTGGGTTTTGCGATTGCGCCCGCGGGTAACCTCGAAGGCGATCCCGGCGTCCGGCCGCAGTTTCACGCGTTCGTCGGCTCGAAGGCGCCGTGGTACACGATCACCGATTCGCTGCCGCGGCACGAAGGGAATCCGCCCGAGTTCGGCGGCGGCTTGGGAGTGGCACGCCCGAGCATCGAGCCGCGCCCCGGCGTCGTCGACGGCAGCTGCCTCTGCGGCGCGGTCGCATACGAGCTCCGAGGCGAGCCCTTGAGGATGTACCACTGCCACTGCTGGCGCTGCCGCCGCGAGCGCAGCGCCGCCCACACGACGAATCTCTTTGCGAAGCTCGATGACTTCGCGTTCACGCGCGGCCGGGAGCTCGTTGCGGAGTACAAGGTGCCCGAGGCGGAGCGGTTCACGGTCGCGTTCTGTACGCGCTGCGGCGGCGGGGCGCCGTACGTGGCGCGCGCACGCGGCTGGGTCGTGGTGCCCGCCGGTACGCTCGACACGGATCCCGTCATGCGGCCGCAGGCGAACATCTACGTCGCGTCGAAGGCGCCGTGGTTCGAGATCACAGACGATTTGCCGCAGTACGCGGAAGCGCCGCCGGCGTAACTCGCGTACTCACCCGCTGCGTGCGCGCGGCGCCCGAACGCTGTTAACCTTTGCGCCGCGATGTCTACACCGGCACTCACGATCCGCAACCTTCGGGTGGACTACGGGAGATTCACCGCCGTCCACGATTTGAGCCTCACGCTGATGCCGGGAGAAATCTTCGGGCTGGTAGGACCGAACGGCGCGGGCAAGACGTCGACGATCCGCGTGCTCGCGACGCTGCTCGAGCCCACGTACGGAGAAGTCAGCGTCGCCGGCTACGACCTGTTCGAGGTGCCGGACGAAGTGCACCGCGTGCTCGGCTACATGCCCGACCTCGCGCCCGTTATTTCGGACCTCAAAGTCTGGGAGTTTCTCGATCTCTACGCGTCGAGCCACGGACTTGCGGGCAGTGCGAAGCGCGAACGCGTGGATGCCTGCCTCGAAAAGGTGGGCTTAAGCGACAAACGCAACGTTTACGGTAGAGCGCTGTCGCGCGGCATGATGCAGCGCGTTGTGCTCGCGAAGACGCTGCTGCACACACCAAGGCTCTTGCTGCTCGACGAGCCCGCGAGCGGCATGGATCCGATCGCGCGCCGCGAGATGCGTCTGATCTTACGCGCGCTCGCGGCCGGCGGCGCCACGATCGTGATCTCGTCGCACATTTTGAGCGAGGTCGGGGACACCTGCACGTCGGTCGGCTTCATGCACGACGGCAAGCTGTTGCGGCACGGCCCGATCGAAACCGTGCTGAGCTCGATCTCGGCCGAGACCGCGCGCATTCGGATCGATCTGCTCGAACGCGTCGAGGCGGCAGCGGAGTTTCTGCGCACGCGCGCCGCCGTCGATGCGATCCAAGTCGAAGGCACGAAGATCGTTTTCGGGTTTCGCGGCAACGAGCAGGCGCGCTCCGAGCTTCTGCGCGATCTCGTCGCGCACGGGGTTGCGCTGACGACCTTTGCTCCCGAGCAGTTCGGCATCGAGTCGGTGTTGATGAGCTTGATCGAGGAGGGCGGACGTTGAGCGCGGAGCTGCTCGCTACGTTTCAGATCTGGAGAAACCCCGCGTTTCTTCGTTTTTGGCGCAGCCGCCTGCGCCTGCGCAAAGCGATCTTCTGGTATCTGCTCACTCTGATCATCACGACTTTCGTCGTCAGCATCATTTACATCGGCCGAACTAACGCGTTCACACCGCCGCAGAACGCGGCCCGCGGTTTGTGGATCCCGCTTCTGATCATTCAGGGGCTCATTTTGATGGTGAAGGGGACGGGCAGCGTGTCGGCCGGGCTGATCCAGGACAAGATCGACGAGACGCTCGACTATCAGAGGCTCACTCCAGTTACGCCGATTCGGAATCTGGTCGGCTACCTGTTCGGGCTGCCCGTGCTCGAGTACGTCATGTTCGCGCTGACGCTGCCGCATCTCATTTTCATCGTCGTCGTAGGGCGGATTCCGCTCGGCACGCTGCTCAGCGTCTATCTCGCGTTCTTCGTCTGCGCGATCCTTTATCACACGACCGCGATCGCCGCCGGCATGGTCATGCGGCGCTGGTTCTTGGGCTACATCGTCGGCATTTTGCTGGTGCTGTTCGTGAACGTGGTTCTGCCGCTGTTCATCTCCCAGCTCGGGCTCAAGTTCTTCCAATACCTTTCCGTCTGGCCCGTCATCGGCGACAACGTGCTGCCGTTGACGGTGTCAGGTGCCGCCTTGGCGTTCGCCGCCGCGCAGAATCCGTTCTTCTCGATGGCCAACGACGTGCCGTTCTTCAATTGGTCGCTGCCGCCGCTCGCGTTCACTTTGATGCTGCAGGGCATCCTCGTCGTCACCTTTGCCACGATGGTGCTCAGGCGCTGGCAATCCTCGAGCAGGCACTCCCTCGGCAAGCCGTACGCGCTCGGCTTCTTGAGCGCATTCATCGTCGTGCTGCTGGGCAACGTCTGGCCGATCATCACGCATCGGTTCATGCCGTTTGCGTTGTTCGGTGAGATCGACATCGATCGGCTCGAGCCCGTCATCCCGATCGGTCTGCCGCTCGTGTATTCGCTGGTCACGTGGGCGCTCTGTTTCGTTCTTTTCGCGATCGTCGTTCCGAGTCGTCACAGCTACGTCAGGGGGATCCGACGGGCGCTGAAGCACGGACGCAGCGCGGCGCGTCCGTGGAATGACGATGCCGGTGGCCTGGCATTCATCGCGGTGGTCACCGCCGTGGCGCTTGCCGGTTTCGGCGTGATGTTTCGCGAGATCGCCGCTTCGGGATTTCTCGACCGCTTCGAAGGCTACGCGTACGGGTTCTGGCGCCTGCCGCTCGCGTTCGGGCTCGCCATTTTTTACTCGGGGCTGGTGTTGCAGGTGCTCGAGCTCAAGCCGACCGTGCTCGTGATTCTGCTCGTGTGGTTTCTGCCGATTCTCGTCGGCATCGTCGTCTCGGCGTCTGCGCAGGACGTCGGCTACGTGCAGACCGTCATCGCTTCGATATCGCCGCTCGCGTTGGTGGTCATGTCAGGCATCTTGCCGACCGCAATTGTCATGCCCGGCCAGCTCGACGAAGAGCTATCGGTGGTGTTGACCGGCGCGAACTCCGGGCTCGTGTTCATCGTGCTGCAGATCGCGTTCCTATGGGTGCGCTGGCAGAAGCAGAAAATCGCGGACTACGCGGCGTGCCGCTCGATCGGTGCCGCGAGCGGCGGAAACGTATTGGTGCCGCAGACGCCGGGGACCGACGTCAGCTGAGACAGCTCATCGGTTCAACGGCGGCAGCAATGCGTTGCGCTCCGGCGGCAGGTGCTGATCGACGGCATTCATCATGAAGCCTACCCTGAAGTACTCGCCCATGATCGTCATGAGCTGGACCGTCTGCTGACGCCCGAAATGTCCGATCATCTTCTCCCAGAGCTCGCTGCTGACGCGGTGCTCTCGATACAGAGTGCGTCCGAAGGTGATCAACGTCGCGTCCTTGTCGGATAGCTCCCTCACGTCCTGGCCGTATTTGACGACGTCGATGACCGATTGCTCGAGTCCTTGCCTTAAAGCCGCGGGCTCGTGCGCGGACCATTCGTATTGCTGGTCGATTTCCCGTGCGATGATCAGCACCGCAAGCTGAAAGTAGCGCGGGCCGACAGGGCTGTCTTCGCCGGTCGGGATACCGAGGTCGCGCTCCCTCGGACTGTAGATCGTGACGTGCGTGGGCCCCGGCCCCGCGGTGAAATCCGGCCGTTCGGCGAGCAGTCGCCGCCCCTCTGCGTCGAGATCTTCCGGCGTGACCGGCGGCAGCCGCGAAAGTGTCACCGGATGGATGTCCGGCGGCAGCGAGGTCTGGGCTTGCGCGACCACCGGCAGCAACGCAAGCAGCAGGACGGACAATCGGACGCCCATGAAGTACTCCTCCCGGCCACTGACATGCCCCGAAGCAGGTTCGTCGATCCTAGCACGACGTGTTGATGAACCCAGTGGTGTCGTAGGGGATGCTGGTGAGAGACTAACCGCCACTAGCGAACCCAGGGCATACGACTATGGCAGTACCCCCCGGCGTAACCGAGCGCGATTTTTCCAGGGCCCTCGAAGAATTCGCGAACGCCGTCGGCAGCGAATGGGTGTTCACGTCGGACGAGGACGTGAACCTCTATCGCGATGCATATTCGCCGTTCTCGGGCGAGGCCGAAGACCGTGTTCCCGCGGCGGCCGTGGCACCGACGAGCGTAGAGCAGGTGCAAGCGATCGTCAGGACTGCGAATACGTACAAGATCCCACTCTGGACCATTTCGACAGGAAGAAACTTGGGCTACGGCGCCGCGGCGCCCGTGCTTTCCGGCAGCGTCGTCGTCGATCTCAAGCGCATGAACCGGATCCTCGAGGTCAACGACAAGACTCACTATGCCGTCGTCGAGCCCGGCGTGAGCTACTTCGACCTCTACCGCTATATCCAGGAACGCAAGCTCAACGTCTGGATCGACCCCGCCGATCCGGGTTGGGGCAGTCCGCTCGGCAATGCGCTCGAGCGCGGTGGCGGCCGCACGCCGATGCGCGATCACTGGAACGCGGTGTGCGGCCTGGAGGTCGTGCTCGCGAACGGCGAGGTGCTGCGCACGGGCATGGGCGCGTTGCCGAATTCCGAGGTGTGGCACCAGTACAAGTACGGCTTCGGACCGCTCGTGGACGGGCTTTTCTCGCAGTCGAATTTCGGCATCGTCACGCGCATGGGCCTCTGGCTGATGCCGGCGCCGGAAGCCTATCGTGACGGCCGGGTGATGGTGCCGCAGCACGACGATCTCGTCCCGTTCATGGAGACGTACGCGTATCTCATGAGCTCGGACATCTTGCGCGGCACGATGCTGCTCGAGAGCCCGCTCTTGAGCTACCACGCCTCGCAGGGCGGGTCGTTCTTCGAGATGCCGAACGGCCCCTCTACGCCCGAGCTCGATCTACTGGCCCGCGAGAGAAACCTCCCGTACTGGAGCGCGGAGTTTCGCTTCTGGGGACCGCCCAAGCTCATCGATGCGCAATGGGAGTACGTCAAGGAGAAGTTCGCGGCGATACCCGGCGCGTCATTCAGTGACGGCCGCCGATACGTGTTTCCCGCCGAGATCGACCAAAACGACCCGACGCTGTCCGTCGCGCTCGGCACCCCCAGTCTCGGCGTGTTCGGATTGCTCCAAGGCGGCGGGCATCTCGGCTTCTCGCCGATCATTCCGATGACGGGCGAGGCGATCTTCAAAGCGCAGAAGGTGTTCGGCGAGCTCTATGTGGAGCTTGGGCTTCCGGTAGGCAATCAGTTCGCGGCCTTGCCTTGGTCGTACAACCCGAGGGCGCTCGTGCTTCTTTTCGGTCTGCCGATGTCCAAGGACGTCGCGCAGAACCGGCAGAGCCGCGAGATCTTCGAGCGTCTCGTCGAAGTGTCGGCCGCGAACGGCTGGGGCGAGTACCGTACGCACATTGCCTTCATGGACAAGGTCGCCGACATGTACTCCTTCAACGATCACGCGATGCGCCGGTTCCACGAAACGTTGAAGGACGCCGTCGATCCGAACGGCATACTGTCGCCGGGCAAGTCGGGGATTTGGCCGAGGCGGCTCCGGACGGATTAGTGGCGCAACGCAACGTATTGGAAATAGGCATAGACGAGCTCAAGCCGGGGCGCTACCAGCCCCGCGGCCGCGTGCGGGAAGAGAGCCTGGCCGAGCTCGCCGAGTCCATCCGCGAGCAAGGTATTCTTCAGCCCCTGATCGTCAGAGCCGTCCCTCCGGCGCAGGAATTCTCCGGCCCGAAGACCTACGAGATCGTCGCGGGTGAACGCCGGTGGCGGGCCGCGCGGCTCGCCGGCTTGTCGACGGTGCCCGTGATCGTTCGCGAGCTCGACGACCAATCCGCGCTCGCCGTGGCACTCATCGAGAACCTACAGCGCGAGGATTTGAACCCGATCGACCAAGCGCGCTCGATGTCGCGACTCGTCGAGGAGTTCGACTTGACGCACGACGCGATCGCGAAGGCACTCGGACGATCGCGCGCATCCGTGACCAATCTTTTGCGCTTGCTCGACCTCGCGGACGACGTCAAGCACGCTATGGTCAACGGAACGATCGACATGGGACACGCCCGAGCGCTGCTGCCGCTCGATCCGGAGCGGCAAGTGACCATGGCTCGCAAGATCGAGCGTCTTGGCTGGTCGGTGCGACAGGTCGAGAAGGCCGTGAAGACCATGCTCGCCACGCCCGCAGGCGGCGCCGACGCGAAATCCGCGATCGATCTGCAGACGCGGTGGCTCGAGAATCAGCTGGCACGAGAGCTCGGCGAGAGAGTTTCGATTCGGCCCGGCGCGAGTGGCGAGTACGTGCTGCAGATCGGCTTCGGCGACCTCGCGAAGTTAGAGGCGACGTTGCTGCGGCTCCGGGAGCTCGTGGCGCGGATTCGCGAGACGGCGGGGCCGAGGGTCCGCGAGCCGGCCAGCCGATAGGGCAACGACGAGACTACTGCGCGGGCTCCACCTCCAGAGGACGAACCTCGCATTCACCTTCGAACTTGGGCCAATGAACGCGGTGCAAATCCATGAAACGCGTCGCCAAGGCGAGCGCTTCGTCGTACGATTTCGCTTCGATCAGTGCGTAACCGCCGACCACCTCCTTCGTCTCGACGAACGGACCGTCGATCACCGTTATCTTTCCCGCGGAAAGTCGCACCCGCTTACCTTTGGCCGTGGGCTGGAGCCCCGCCGTATCGATGACGGAGCCGCTCTTCATCGCTTCGCCCACGAACTCGCCCATAGCGTCGAACAAGGACTGCGGAACGTCTTCCATTCTGTAGTTCTCGGTGTGTTTAATGAACATCATGTACCGCATCGCTTTAACTCCTTAGGTCAAGAAGTGAGATTACGCCGGCTAGTCGAATGCGGCAGTGCGAAATCGACAGACCGCGGCAGGGAGTCGAGCTTCGCAGCCCGCCACGAGCCGAGCCGGCGCGCGATTTGCCTGAAATTCGCCGCACATGGTAGTAATCGTCGTGCACGGGATTCGTCGGGGCGCTGGTGCTAGGCGGCGAACGGCGCTCACGCCGCGATTAGCCCCTGGTCTCTTACTGGCATTCGAACTCGTACGCGTGGCGGTCCTTGTACTGCGTGAGCCACAGTACCGGTACCGCAAGGTAGTAGGCGCCCACGATCGCTCCCAAGTCCGGCCTCTCATTGCGGCGGAAGGTGTAGCGTTGCTCCGGGCAGCCATCCTTGCGCAACGTGATTTGTTGCTTGGTGAACGCGGGCTTGCGATCGGAGTAATAGCCCTTTCCGGTGCCGACGTACTCGCCGTTGACGTAGATGCGGGCATCGGGATCGGATACGCGAATGCTCGTTCCGCTCGAGCACGCGCCGAGCGCGGCCAAGCCGGCGAGAAGTATCAGTCGTTTCATCGTGCGGCCTCGTCGTTTTGGACGGCCACAGTTTACTCGTAAGAACTGAACTCAAACTGAACAGCGGGATCCGTGCGCTCTTATTCGACGAACCCTTTCGACTGAACATCCCAGTCGGGATTCGTGCAGAGGCTACAGTTTTCGCCGACGAACATCGCCGCGGCTTGCGCATCCCCTTTGAAGGTCCATTTGAGCCAGTTCGCCGCGACGTTGGCGAACTCGCCGCCGCCCGGGTGAAAGACCGTCGCGGTGTGCCCTGCGTTGTGCCGGGCGCCATAGAAAGCCGGCACGTGGTCGATCATCTCGAACGTCGCCGCCGAGGCCGCCATCATGAAGTCGCGCTCGTGGCCGTTCACGAGCAGCACGGGCCCGTGCAGATCTGCGAGTGCGTCCGCGGTCGGAAACGGAGACGGTGAAGCGTCCGGATCGGGGCGTTGAACGCCCGCATTGAACACGCCAATCGTGTCGACGCGCGGATCGGCGCCCAAGCTGATCGACAGAAATCCACCGCAGGACTGCCCCATGACAGCGACCTGGTCCGTTGCGATCTTGCCGTTCAGCGGCGAGCCGGCGCGCGCCGCTTCGGCCTCGGCCCAATCGACCGCTGCGCGCAGGTCGTCGGCCGTTGCGCGACCAGTCGCGCCTTCCTGAGCGGCCGTGCCGAGCACCAGGAAACCATGCGATGCGATCGTCGTCAGGAAGCCCGAGTAGCGCGTGCTATCGATCGCGCAGCCCCCGTTTCCCCAAACCAAGACGGGCAACGTGTCGCGCGTCGGGAACGCGTCGAGATTCGCCGGGCGAAAGATGACGTGGCCCGGCGAGCCGAAGGCCGCCTCGGACGTGACCTCGTATGGCCCCGGCTCCGCGAGCGGTGCGCCTTCCACGGGCAATGCCGTCATAATCATTTCGAGCGTGATGCCAGGCGGTTGCGCGAAGCACACGCCAGCCAGCACGAGCAGCGCCGCCGCAGAACCTATGGATGTCTTGGACATGACGTCTCCCCCCCCGGGCCAATCGTTGTGCCGACATCGTCACCTAAACGTTGTGGCGACCGCAAGGGGTCGTCCAGCATCCATATCGTTTTCCGACGTCCATCGCGTTTGGTAGAGTCGAGAACATGGCGGACCGAACGTTGCTGCTCGCGCAAGAGGTCTACGACTACGTGCTCCGGGCGTCGTCGCGCGAGCCCGACGTGCTCGCGCGGCTGCGACAAGCGACCGCATCATTGCCGGAGAGCGAGATGCAAATCGGACCGGACCAGGGCCAGCTCCTCGCGTTGCTCGTGAAGCTGATCGGCGCCCGCCGCTGCATCGAGATCGGTACGTACACTGGCTATTCGGCGCTCGCCGTCGCGCTTGCGTTGCCCGTGGACGGGCGACTGGTCGCTTGCGACGTCAACGACGAATGGACGAGCATCGGACGCCGCTTCTGGCGTGAAGCGGGCGTCGAATCGCGAATCGACCTACGAATTCGGCCGGCGATCGAGACGCTCGACGAGTTGCTCGAAGGCGGCGCGGAGCGGACCTTCGACTTCGCGTTCATTGACGCCGACAAGCCCAACTACGGCGTTTACTACGAAAAGCTCCTGTTGCTGCTGCGACCCGGCGGGTTGATCGCGGTCGACAATACGCTTGCTGTCTCGGGCGCGCCGATCATGAAACAGCAGACGGCGAGCGCGAAGGCGCTCCGCACGTTCAACGATCTCGTGCACCGCGACGAGCGCGTCGACCTTGCGCTGCTAACGGTCGGCGAGGGGCTCACTTTGTTGCGCAAACGCGAGTAACTCTACCGACCTTCCAGGTCTGCCCGGCGGCGATCCTAGTCTCGGACATCGAGGCGGCGCGCAATGAGCTGCATGGCAAAGGAGTGGAAACAGGGAATTGGCGCATCGACGAGCGAAACGGCAAGCGATTCCAAGTGGTCGTCGGCGACGTGAGCTACGATCCCCTCGGTATGATGCCAATGGGCCTTTCCGCCATCTACGTCCCGTTGCCGCAATTCACGACCTCGAGCACTCGATTCGTCGTCAGACACTTCGGGGACGAAGGTCAGGTCCGCAGTGCGCTGTATGAAGCGCTCGGGCGAGTCGATCCGACGATTCCGGGGGATGTCAGGAGCTACATCTCGGGCCTCGAGCAAATGACTCTATTCGCGAGAACGACGACGAAGCTCTTCGCCGGTTGCGGCGCTTTCGCGATCCTGCTCGCGATCACCGGCATCTACGGGATGGCAGCAATGCGGTGGTGCTCCGGAGTCACGAGATCGGGTTGCGGCGTGCGCTCGGCGCGAGCAACGGTAACGTCGTCGCGATCTTCATGGCGCAAGGCAGCAGGCAGTTAGGTGTAGGCCTCGGGTTGAGTGCACTGCTGTGCGCCGGCATTTTGTTCGTTATTCGGCTGGGTTTCTCCGTGGGGGCGTGGACGCTCGCGCTGATTGGCGTGACCGTCGTCCTCGTCGTCTCGGCATCCGTGCTGCTTTCGATCTACCTCTCGGTGCGCGGCGTGATTCGGCTCGACCCGAGCGCGGCGTTGCGGTACGGGTAGCATAGGCCGATATTGATGACAGGGAGCTGCAAGCGGGGCGAGAATGAAGACCTGGGAGCTTCTGGTCTATCAACTGCTGTCGGACAACTATCAGGACTTTTTGAAGGTCGCGCTCGACAATCCGGATTTGCGGCTGTTCTCCGCGGAACAGACGCCGGAGCTGTCCAAAGATCAACGCGAGCGCAAGGTGATCGTTACTAACGCTCGCCGCCCTAGCAGCCCCTGGTGACGGAATCTTAAGTAGAATGTAGCCCGCTACCGAGGTGGCGTGAAGTGCATCGCGAGTCGCCGAGCCATCGTCACGTTTCATCATGCTTTGCGCTGCTGGGATGCATC
>Ga0209519_10001248_pt1 | contig 11140 bp, 10 predicted proteins | sample Rifsed13ft1_FD_184005 | JGI IMG/M metagenome (GOLD analysis project Ga0209519, IMG submission 184005) | Soil microbial communities from Rifle, Colorado, USA - sediment 13ft 1 (version 2) | ecosystem: Environmental > Terrestrial > Deep subsurface > Rock core/Sediment | place: Rifle, Colorado...
TACGGTTTCAAGAGACTATTTTGTGATTTCGAAGTCTGGACAACGTTCCGAAATTGAAGAATTATACGAAAAATTAAAACCTTTTGGAATCATGCAGTTTGTGCGATCCGGAAGAATATCAGTTTCCAAAGAAAAAATGGAAATATCAACTTTATTAGAAGAACTTAAACAGTAACTCGTTTAATTTTCAATTATTAAAACTAATCAACTATTAAATTTTACAATCATTAAATAATAAAAAATGGCAAATTATTTCAATTCATTACCACTAAGACTGCAACTAGAACAATTAGGCGTTTGCGAATTCATGGATCAATCTGAATTTAAAAATGGCATAGATGCTTTAAAAGGAAAAAAAGTAGTTATCGTAGGTTGCGGAGCTCAAGGTTTGAACCAAGGATTAAACATGAGAGATTCAGGTTTAGATATTTCTTATGCACTGCGCGCTGATGCAATCGCAGAAAAAAGAGTCTCTTTCAAAAACGCAACTGACAACGGTTTCAAAGTGGGAACTTATGAAGAATTAATTCCAACAGCTGATTTGGTTTGCAACCTTACACCAGATAAACAACATACAGCTGTAGTTACCGCGATTATGCCATTGATGAAAAAAGGTTCAACATTAGCGTATTCTCATGGATTTAATATTGTTGAAGAAGGAATGCAAATTCGGGAAGACATTACCGTAATTATGTGTGCTCCAAAATGTCCGGGATCTGAGGTTCGTGAAGAGTATAAAAGAGGTTTTGGTGTACCAACATTAATCGCGGTTCACCCTGAAAATGATCCAAACGGTGAAGGTTTCGAACAAGCAAAAGCGTATGCAGTTGCTACCGGTGGCCACAAAGCAGGAGTTTTAAACTCTTCATTTGTAGCGGAAGTAAAATCGGATTTAATGGGAGAGCAAACCATTCTTTGTGGAATGTTGCAAACCGGTTCTATTTTATGTTTCGACAAAATGGTTGAAAAAGGAATTGAGCCTGCTTATGCTTCAAAATTAATTCAATACGGTTGGGAAACTATTACTGAAGCTTTGAAACATGGTGGAATTACCAATATGATGGATCGTCTTTCAAATCCTGCAAAAATTGAAGCGTATGAATTGGCAGATGAATTAAAAGACATCATGCGTCCATTATTCCAAAAACATATGGATGATATTATTTCTGGTGAATTTTCAAAAAACATGATGATTGACTGGGCTAATGATGACATCAATTTATTGACTTGGAGAGGTGCAACCGCAGAAACAAATTTTGAAAAAACAGCACCGACATCGGCTCATATTTCAGAACAAGAATATTTTGATAATGGAGTTTTGATGATTGCAATGGTAAAAGCGGGTGTAGAGTTAGCATTTGAAACGATGACACAAACTGGTATCATTGAAGAGTCAGCCTATTATGAATCTTTACATGAATTGCCTTTGATTGCTAATACAGTAGCCCGAAAAAAATTATATGAAATGAACAGAATCATTTCTGATACTGCAGAATATGGTTGTTATTTATTTGATCATGCCTGCAAACCTTTATTGGCTAATTTCATGAAAACAATCGAAACAAATGTTATTGGAAAACCTTTTTCAACTTCAAATGGAGTAGATAATGCAGTTCTTATTGCCGTAAATAAAAGTATTCGTCAACATCCAATTGAAGAAGTAGGCGAGTGGTTGAGAGAGTCGATGACGGCTATGAAGAAAATTGGATAAAAAAATAGGAATTACCACATATGAGGGTGTGCTGGGATTTGCACTATATCATTTGAATCCATAGTATTTTGAATTAGTAAAATTTATTAAGAGAAAATAGGATATTGATGCATATTACATTCACTTAACTCCAAACGAGCTGCGAGTTAGGTGAAGTAATTCCTTTAATTTAAAATATAATAATTGAATCAATTTTAATTTTTTCTAATTAGAATGGTTTTATTATGAAAGGTTTTGGTAATAAGTATTTTGTTATATGGTCTAAATTATTTTGGTTAGTAAGTTTAGAAAATAGTGTTCATTATTACTAAATTATTTGTTGTTAAATTTTGTTGAGACAAAGAGCGGGATAGAAAAAAATCTATCTCGCTTTTTTTGTGTCAAACATTTTTATCCAAAATAAAAAACAACAAATATTTATTAAAAGGCTATTTTTTTTATGGAATAATAATTTTTTTATAGGAATTAATATTTTAAATAATTTTAGGAATAGCGTGAGATTTGATACTTTTATAAAAAATTAAAACATGAGCTATTATAAAATTGAAAATTTAGAACAATATTTTAAACATTATAACAAATCAGTTCGTGAACCAAGAAAATTTTGGGGAAAAATAGCAGAAGAAAACTTTACTTGGTACCAACAATGGGATAAAGTTGTTGATTTTAATATGGCGGAGGCCGAAATAAAATGGTTTACTGAAGCTAAAGTAAATATTACAAAAAACTGTATTGACAGACATCTAAATAAAAGAGGAGATAAAACGGCGATAATTTTTGAGCCTAATGATCCTAGTGAAAAAGCATTACATATTACTTATAATGAATTGCACCAGCGCGTTTGTAAAATGGCAAATGTATTGCGGGAACAAGGAATAAAAAAAGGAGATCGCGTTTGTATTTATTTACCGATGATTCCTGAATTAGCCATTACTACTTTGGCTTGTGCCAGAATTGGAGCGATACATTCGGTTGTTTTTGCAGGATTCTCATCCTCAGCTGTAGCAGCGAGAATAAATGATAGCGATTGCAAGATGGTCATCACTTCAGATGGCGGATTTAGAGGAAATAAAACCATTGATTTAAAAGGAATAATTGACGAAGCATTGACACACTGTCCTGGTGTAGAAAAAGTGCTTGTTGCAAAAAGAATACATTCACAAATTGAAATGAAAGAAGGTCGCGACCAATGGTTGCAGCCTCTTTTAGACGAAGCCTCAGATAATAATGTAGCCGAAATAATGGATGCGGAAGATCCTTTATTTATACTTTATACTTCTGGTTCAACAGGAAAACCAAAAGGAATGGTGCATACCACTGCAGGTTATATGGTTTATACTGCATATACTTTCAAGAACGTATTTAATCATGAAGAGAATGATATTTTTTGGTGCACCGCTGACATAGGCTGGATTACAGGACATTCTTACACTTTATATGGTCCGTTATTGAACGGTGGAACAACAGTAATTTTTGAAGGTGTACCATCGTATCCTGATTTCAGCCGTTTTTGGGAAATTATCGAAAAACATAAAATAACACAGTTTTATACAGCGCCAACAGCTATTCGCGCTTTGGCAAAAGAAAGCTTAGAATATGTGCAAAAATATCCTTTAAAATCTTTAAAGGTTATTGGATCTGTGGGAGAACCAATAAATGAAGAAGCATGGCACTGGTACAATGACCACGTAGGAGATAAAAGATGTCCAGTGGTAGATACTTGGTGGCAAACGGAAACTGGTGGAATTATGATTTCGCCAATTGCATTTGTGACTCCAACTAAACCAACATATGCGACTTTGCCATTACCCGGAATTCAACCCGTTTTGATGGACGAAAAAAGAAATGAAATAGAAGGTAACCAAGTGGTGGGAAGTTTATGTATCAAGTTTCCATGGCCAGGAATTGCCCGCACGATCTGGGGTGATCATCAACGTTACAAAGACACTTATTTCTCTACTTTTCCAGGGAAATATTTTACTGGTGACGGTGCTTTGCGTGATGAAGTCGGATATTATAGAATTACAGGTAGAGTAGATGATGTAGTAATTGTTTCAGGACATAATCTGGGAACTGCTCCTATTGAGGATGCAATTAACGAGCATCCGGCAGTTGCTGAATCAGCTATTGTAGGTTTCCCACATGATATCAAAGGAAATGCATTGTATGGTTTTGTAACCCTAAAAGAAACTGGAGAAACCAGAAATAAAGAAAATCTGATAAAAGAAATCAATCAGCATATCGCCGACCATATTGGACCAATTGCAAAACTGGATAAAATTCAATTTGTTTCTGGTTTGCCTAAAACAAGATCCGGAAAAATTATGCGTCGAATTCTGCGTAAAATTGCCGAAGGAGATTATTCAAACTTTGGCGATACATCAACCTTATTGAATCCGGAAGTTATTGATGAAATAAAAGAAGGAAAATTGTAAATAAAAAAAAGCTGTTTGTAATCAAACAGCTTTTTTTTGGCTTAATTAAAAGATAGATTTTAAAAATAACAGGATACGTTCTTTTCTTATCACACAGGGCAAACCAAATTAATTATGTAAGTTTTATATTAAATAAAATAGCTGCATTCGAAAACAAATCCATAAATTTACTTCTGTATGAAAAAAAAGGAAGTCTTAATTATTGGTGGTGGTTTAGCGGGTTTGACCGCTGCAATTCATTTATCCAAAATTGGATTCCAAGTTATCGTTGTTGAAAAAAATGAATTCCCCAAACACAAAGTTTGCGGCGAATATATATCGAATGAAGTTTTGCCATATCTCAATTGGCTTAATTTAAATATCGAAGATTTACATCCAACAAATATCACTGATTTAGAATTTTCTACCGCTTCAGGAAAAACAATTAAATATACTTTGCCTCTCGGAGGATTCGGAATTAGCCGCTATGCACTGGATGAATACTTATATAAAAGCGCAATCGAAAACGGCTGCAAAATAATCAAAGATACAGTGGAATCCATTGTTTTTGCTAACGAAGAATTTATAGTGACCACTTCAGATAATGCAATTTTAAAATCAGAAATTGTAATTGGTGCTTTTGGAAAACGTTCTAATATCGATCAAAAATTAAATCGTAATTTCATTCAGAAAAAGTCTCCTTGGTTGGCAGTGAAAGCACATTATTTGGGAGATTTTCCTAATAATTTGGTTGGGTTACATAATTTTAAAGGAGGATATTGCGGAGTTTCCAAAGTTGAAAATGATATAATTAATATTTGTTATTTAGCAGATTATGAAACCTTTAAAAAGTTTAAAAATATTGACGACTACCAAGAAAAAGTAGTTTCTGAAAACCCACATTTAAAGACAATTTTTGAAAAAAGTAATTTGCTTTTTGAAAAACCTTTGACGATCAGCCAAATTTGTTTTGAGGAGAAACAAACTGTTGAGAATCATATTTTAATGATTGGTGATACGGCTGGATTAATTCATCCTTTGTGCGGAAACGGAATGGCAATGGCGATTCATAGTGCTAAAATTGTTTCAGAATTAATCGATAAATATTTCAATAAGGAAATTAAATCAAGAAAGGAATTAGAAGAAAAATACATTCAGGAATGGAACTTTAATTTCAAAAATAGACTGAAAATGGGACGATTTCTCTCGAACCTTTTGCAAAAGCAAAAACTATCCGGTGTATTGATGCGTATATTAATTATATTTCCATTTTTATTGCCAAAAATTATTAAAAAGACACACGGGAAACCTATAATTTTAAACTCATAAATGCTTCTAAATACCAAATACAGAACGGATGAACCTGAAACAATGGACGATTTTGCCATGGAAGGAGAAATCTTACGGGATGCCTTGGACAAAATTGCCAAAATCAACCAGCTTTTAGGAGGAAACCAGTTAACTTTACGAGGTGTTCAGGAATTGATAAGAAACATTTCTAAAACAACGACGATTACAATAGTAGACGTAGGTTGTGGGAATGGTGATATGTTGCGAAACTTGGCCGATTATGGCTTGAAAAGGAATTTATGCCAATAACTTCACTGTTAATCATGCGCAACAATTATCTCGAAATTATCCTAATATCAGCTACCAATGTGACGACATATTTGATAAAAATTTTGCAAAATTAAAATATGATATTGTTTTATGTACTTTGACATTGCATCATTTTAAAGACAATGAAATAATTCAATTATTAAATGTATTTAATGTCAATTCGAATATTGGAATTGTTATTAACGACCTGCAAAGGAGTGCAATTGCGTATCGTCTATTTCAGGCATTGTGCCTTGTTTTTAGATTGAACGATATGTCACGAGAGGACGGATTAATTTCGATTCTAAGAGGATTTAAAAAAGTAGAATTAATAGATTTTTCAGAAAAATTAAAATTCAGCAACTATAAAATCCAATGGAAATGGGCTTTTCGTTACCAATGGATAATTTCAAAAATATGAGTGTAAAAATAAAAACGGTAAGCAAACAATTACCAAAATATTCAAGAAATACTGACGAAATAATTCCATTTTTGGATGCTTGGTTGGTAGGACAAGACGAACGTTTCATTAGAAAAGTAAAGAAAATTTTTGAAGGTGCTGCAGTAGATAAGCGATATTCAATTATGGATCCAATCGAGGTTTTTACAAAAACTTCTTTTGAAGAAAGAAACGATATATATGTCCGTGAAGTCATCGATTTAGGTGAAAAAGTTCTTGAAAAAGCGTTGAAAAAAGCGAATTGGAATCCACAGGATTTGGATTACATCATTACCGTAAGTTGTACTGGAATTATGATTCCTTCATTAGACGCTTATTTAATCAATAAATTAAAATTACGTCAGGATATTGTTCGGCTTCCAGTAACAGAAATGGGCTGTGCAGCGGGAATTTCAGGAATTATTTACGCTAAAAATTTCTTGCAGGCTAATCCTGGGAAACGGGCTGCCGTAATTGCTGTCGAAAGTCCTACAGCCACGTTTCAATTAGACGATTTTTCGATGGCAAATATTGTGAGTGCGGCTATTTTTGGTGATGGAGCCGCTTGTGTTTTGCTTTCTTCCCATGAAGAGGATGAAGGTCCCGAAATTCTAGCGGAGGAAATGTATCATTTTTATGATAATATTCATATGATGGGATTTAAATTGACCAATTCAGGTTTGCAGATGGTTCTGGATATTGAAGTTCCTGAGACAATAGCTTCTCATTTTCCGGATATTATTCATCCTTTTTTAGATAAAAATAAGTTAAGAATAGAGGATATTCACCATCTAATTTTTCATCCCGGTGGAAAGAAAATTGTTCAAACGGTTGAAGCTTTATTTTCTGATTTAGGGAAAAATATAACCGATACCAAAGAAGTATTGCGTTTGTACGGAAATATGTCGAGCGCAACGGTTTTGTATGTTTTAGAGCGAATAATGGACAATCAGCCTGGAAAAGGAGAAAAAGGTTTGATGCTGAGTTTTGGACCCGGATTTTCGGCGCAACGCGTTTTATTACAATTTTAAAGAATAAATGAGTAACCAAGAAATCATAGCACAATTACCGTATTCAAAACCATTTCTTTTTGTAGATGAAATAATCCGTATTGATGAAAATGGAGTGGAAGGTGATTATACTTTTGATGAAAATTCGGATTTTTACAAAGGTCATTTCAAGGATTTTCCAGTTACTCCAGGTGTTATTTTAACGGAAGTTATGGCTCAAATTGGAGTAGTTTGTTTGGGTATTTTTTTATTAAATAATACATTTAGTAAAACCACTTCAATTGCTTTAACATCAACTGAAATAGAATTTTTAAAACCCGTTTTTCCAAATGAAAAAGTAACCGTATTTTCTGAAAAAATATATTTTAGATTTGGAAAACTAAAATGTAAAGTCATCATGAAAAATGAAAAAGGAGAACTTGTTTCTTCAGGATTAATCGCAGGAATGGTAATTTCTAAATAAATGAAAAAAAGAGTGGTTATAACAGGTCTTGGCGTTGTTGCTCCAAATGGGGTAGGACTTGATGCGTTTACTCATGCTATCAAAAATGGGGTTTCTGGTATTAAAAAAGATCCTGAATTAGAACGTTTACAATTTTCCTGTCAGATTTCCGGAAAGCCTGAAGTTTCTACAGAATTGTCATTGCAATATTTTTCTGAATTAGAACTACGAAATTTTAACTCAACGGGCATTTTATATGGCGTGATTGCAGGAATTGATGCTTGGAAAGATGCCGGTTTATCTTTAGAAATCAATGAGGAACCGGATTGGGATAGCGGAACTATTTTTGGCACGGGAACTTCTGGAATTGATAAATTTAGAGAAAGCATTTATAAAATTGATGATTTTCAAACCCGAAGATTGGGAAGTACCGCCGTGGCGCAAACTATGAATAGCGGCGTTAGCGCTTATTTAGGAGGAAAATTGGGTTTAGGAAATCAGGTAACTACAAATTCCTCGGCTTGCACTACAGGGACCGAAAGCATATTAATGGCTTATGAACGTATAAAACTAGGGCATGCAAAACGTATTTTGGCAGGAAGCACTAGTGATTCAGGTCCTTATATTTGGGGTGGTTTTGATGCAATGCGCGTTTGCACTTTTAAACATAATGATTCTCCAGAACAAGGTTCAAGACCAATGAGTGCAAGTGCTTCGGGATTTGTCCCGGGAAGTGGAGCAGGAGCTCTTGTTTTAGAAGACTTAGAAACTGCATTGAATCGAGGTGCTAAAATCTATGCCGAAGTGGTAGGCGGAAATGTAAATTCTGGTGGACAACGCGGATTAGGAACTATGACCGCGCCAAATCCTGTGGCAGTCCAGAAATGTATTAAAAATGCGATTGAAAATGCAGGAATTCATCCAAACGATATCGATGTTATTAACGGGCATTTGACAGCAACATCTAAAGACAGTTTAGAAATTCAGAATTGGAGTGAAGCCTTAGAAAGAAATGGAGCTGATTTTCCGTATGTCAATTCATTAAAATCAATGGTAGGCCACTGTTTGTCAGGAGCGGGAAGTATTGAAAGCGTAGCTTCGGTATTGCAATTGCATGAGGGATTTATTTTTCCGAATATAAATTGTGAAGATATCAATCCTGAAATTACCGCTCTAATTGATGAGTCTAGAATTCCGCAACAAATGATTAAAAAAGAATTAAGTATTGTAGCAAAAGCCAGTTTTGGTTTTGGAGATGTCAATGGCTGCGTAATTTTTAAGAAATTTAAAGATTGAAATGAAATAAAAATAAGCAATAAAATATTCAAAAAAATAGACACTATAATTAGTGAAGTAAATATTAAGCAAATTATGAATAAAGAACAAACGATTGAAGAATTAAAAAACATTGTAAAACCATACATTGCAAATCAGGAAGCATTTGAAACACTTACTGAAGAAACGGATTTTATCAACGATTTGAAAATTAACTCTGCTAATTTAGTTGACGTCATTTTAGATATTGAAGAAAAATACAACATTATAATTGATAATGAATCGATGGAACGAATGATCAACGTAAAGGCGGCAATGCAAATTATTGAAAGTAAATTATCTGAAAAGAAAATTGATTCTTAATGCTGTAAAAAACTGATAAAGTGATAGGAAATGACATTGTAGACTTGGCTTTAGCTAAAAAAGAAAGCAATTGGCAGCGGAAAGGTTTTTTAGATAAAATTTTTACCCAAAAAGAGCAATTGCTTATCGTTAATGCTGATAATCCAGAAGTCATGGTTTGGAATTTATGGACCAGAAAAGAAGCTGCCTATAAAATTTACAACAGGCAGACGAATATCCGAGGGTATTTTCCTTTGCAACTAGAATGTTTTTATGAAAGCGAAACATTAGGAACTGTTTATTGTAATGGAAATAACTATCACACAGAAACCAAAATTTCAGAGGACAATATCTATACAATTGCAGTTGCAGAAAAAGAATATCTGCTGCAGATTAAGCACATAAATTCAGTTACCAAAATCACTAAAAAGAACGGAATTCCTTTTATAATTGAGGAATTTACTGAAATAAAAAAGCCCGTATCGATTTCTCATCACGGACGTTTTTGGAAAGGAATTACTTTAGAGTTTAATAATCCAATTATTATTTAATTCCCAATCTTGACTTCAATTTTAAGAATAATAATGCAATTCTGTAAGCATCTTCAGAGGAAGAATTTCGGTCGCTTTTGGGTAAATTGTAAATAGCGGATAATTCGTCTAATGAGAATTGTTTATTATTGATATCTTGAAGTTTACGATACATTACATCAATATCTAAAGCTTCATTTTTCAGACGGCCGCAATCTAATCTCTCTAATGCGGCATTAATCATTTCCACGTCAAAATCAATGTGATGTCCTACCAGTACTGCGTTACCAATATAATCAATCAATAATTTTATAGCTTCGGATTCTCCCAATTTTTTCATTTTACTTTCTACGATAAATTCGTTTGAAAGTCCATTATCATGAAGAAATTTGTATTGCAACAAAACAGCTTCAAAGCTATCTCCAATAATGATGCTGTTATCGATTACTGCAAAAGAGCCAATCGATAAAATAACGTCTTTTACAGGATTTAAACCAGAAGTTTCAGTAGATAAAATTACAAATCGTTTTGATTTTTTATCAAATTTAGAAAGATAGTCTTTCCAAAATTCAGGGTATTCTTTATTAATATTTTTCAGCCAGTCGATCATACTTTATGAAAATTGGGTAAGTTGAAATTTACTTTTTATTAATTCCTCTAATTCTTTCATTGGAACGAGAGCATTTTTTAATTTTTCTTTATCAATTTTTGATAATTCATTCAAATTTATAAATTGACCAGAATCATCATTTTTCAAACCTTCAACTGTTCTGAATTTGGACAAAATCAAAAAAGCTTCGGCACAATTAAGATAAATCTCTGAATTTTTCACATCAGTAATTGCTAATTGTTTGAATCTGAGGTAAGTGTTGTTAATTCCTTTGATGTTATAATTCAACGTAAACAAGCGCGCTCCGTCAATTAATGGCATTAAAGCACGCGTTTTTATATCAAATTTATTTTTGTTTGGTCCCTCTTCTTCTACATTGAAATTTTTGAAAAAACTTAAAGGAGAGTTTTTTCTTAAGGCATCATTTCCTAAAAAGTCAAAGAACAAAGTGTTGTTTTGAGCATTTTTGAAAACGGTATTAGTTATGGCTTCTTCAATTTTTTGTTCTCCAAAAGCAATTTCATAATCAAAGAAAATACTGCTTAAATCATTGCTATTTTCTCCTGGAGTATTCATCCAACTGTTGTATTGCTTAGTCCAGTCTGTCAATGATTTACACCAAAGCATATTGCTTCCCATATGTCCATTCGGACATAGTTCGTAACCTATTTTTTCCAGCGTTCCAGTTGTTTTTTTTCCTAATTTTAAAAAATAATCTTTTACGTCTCTATATTTTTCGGGAGTCACATCTTCAAAAATCAAAATACT
>Ga0209519_10001268_pt1 | contig 11054 bp, 9 predicted proteins | sample Rifsed13ft1_FD_184005 | JGI IMG/M metagenome (GOLD analysis project Ga0209519, IMG submission 184005) | Soil microbial communities from Rifle, Colorado, USA - sediment 13ft 1 (version 2) | ecosystem: Environmental > Terrestrial > Deep subsurface > Rock core/Sediment | place: Rifle, Colorado...
TGATCCATCGTTTCCAGGCGAGCGAATGCATTTTTGCGACCCGCTGAGCGGGAACGCTGACCATATTCGAAGGCAGAGAGGAGGGCGGCGCGGGGATCGCGATAAATGTAAGTTACGCGCATACGGTTGGTGCGAATCAGGCGCAACGACATCGGGGAAGGCCCTGCGTGTGTCTTGATGGCGAATGTATTACCAAGCATGGATGGCACGAGCACCGGCGCGAGGCGCCGCGGGCGCAAGGTGCGGATGTTGCAATTCACTTCGGTGAGAAAGGGGCGGAGCAGGAAGCGGCGGCGGATGGCACGTGCGTCCTGGCCACCGGCTGCGACCACCAGGTCATGGGTTAAGTTGTAATGCCAGCCGGAACCCGCGCGGGGCATGCCCGCGGCAAGTATGATCACGGATGAACTCCGGGAGACTTGGAAGAAATTCGAGGCAATGCCATATAATTAGGAATGTTGATGGTTCAAGGTTTAAGTCCAGCATCAAACCTTCAACTAATCAACGGCAAGACGGAATGGCATGTTACCATAGGAAAATGGAGCAACCATGAGCAGATTATTTGGCTTCTTGTTCGGCTTAGCCAGCGGGGCACTGGTAGGGGCTACGGTGGCTATTTTGCTGGCGCCCGAATCGGGGCAAGACCTGCGCGGCGAATTGCGCAGCCGCATGCAACGCTTCAGCGATGAGCTCAAGGAAGCCGCAGCCCAACGGCGCGCGGAACTAGAAGCGCAGTTGGAGGCCATGCGGAATCCGCATGGAGAGATACCGCTGGAACAGAGATGAGGGATTGAAGATGGGGGATTGGTTATTAGTTATTGGTTATTGACGATCCATAGTTCATTCTGGTAATTGGAGATGCAAAAAAAGAGCCGCTCGTTTGAGCGGCTCTTTGGTCAACAGATCGGACTACGGAACGAAGGAGAAGCGATAAGCAGCCGACTGGCGGGTGAAGCGAGTGGCGCCCATTACAACCAGTGTAACGTCATCGACGTCGCCACCCAGTTCGAGAGGGATGTCGAATACATTGCTTTCCGGAACGTCAATGATTTGCACTGTAGTCTCGTTTCCGCGAGAAATCAGAGCAAGGCGGAAACGTTGGGGTAATACGTTTTGCACGCGGGCAAAACCTTGGGCTTCCCAACCCCCCTCGCTCGCTTCGAAATCCTCGAAGTAGCTAATCTCCGGGATGGCGATATCGTCCACCAGCAGGCCTTCGCCATTCACAGCTGCATCGGTAACGTACTCGAAGCGCAGCAAAACCTGTTGTCCTGCATACTCGGAAAGATCAACTGACTCCTGGATCCACTCTGCCTGAGACACAACTTCGCCACCACCCGAAACCCCGGTGTAACCCCAGCCATAACTGTTACCGGTGGGATCGGTGTCGGTGCCACTAGGCGTGGTGATGAAATCCCAATCATCGCCGTTGTTCGTCGAAGCTAAAAGGTACACATAATCCCAATCGGTTTCGATGTCATACCAGGTGTAATAGCTGATGGTGATCGGGCCAGTAACGCTGGTGAAATCGAAGGCATGGGTCAGAGTCATGTCGGACTCATCCCCTTTGTTCGACCAGAAGGCATAATCCCCCGAATAGGGGGAGGCAGGGAGCAAGCCGGTGCGCGTAGATCCTTCGAAACGCAAAGTAGGCGAACCAGAGCAGGCAATATTGATGTAATCGAAGCCATACTGGCTAACGTTGCGCGTGCTGGCTCCGCTGCAGTCGGTGACCACTTCGGTGGCAGAAGCTGTGGCGGGGAGCATGTCGGGGTAATTACGGTAGGCATAGCGGCCATCGGCAACTGAATCGTCAGCAAGATAGTTGGTGGCGCCCCAATCCAATACGACATCGTCGGCAGTGACGGGGGCACCAGTTAGCGGATCGCTGATCGCGAGCTGCGCCAGAACGTTGTCCACGCTCTCCAGGCCATTGGCGGCATCAGCGACAAGCGCTTGCGTAGCTTCTTCGCCAAAGCGTTCCAAGAAATAGGTGACGAAGATAAAGCCGGCGCCATAATGTGGCGTGGTCGCGTTCTGATCATTGGGCCAGTCGTTGAGCTGCAAATCGGGTTGGCTGATGTATTCATAGATGAAGCCACCATGGTAATAACCGTTCAACAGGGTGGCCAGTTCGGACATACCTTCATTGATCCAGCTGGTTTCGTTGCGATCGCGATACCAATGGATCATATGTTGGAATTCGTGAGCCAGAACACCGTAGGTGTATTCGTCCCATAAGGGGCTGTTATCCGCGTTGATCACGAACATTTCGGCGGCATTGGAGTACTCGGTGGCATCGGGATGAATTTCATCGGAAGAGGAGAAATATCCAGCGGTAGAAAGCCCGAGGCCGGGGGTGTAGAGGATATAGATATGAGGGTCGTTATCAACGCCTGGATTCCATTCGGATCCGAAGAATTCCCGATCGGTCGGCACGATTTCGTCTTCAAACGTGCGAGCCAAGTCAACCAGGTCATTTTGTTCATAGTCCACACTGTCTTCGACCCAGAAGTAGACGATGTCACCGACGTAGCGCAATGTCGCATTGTACGAGGAAGTCACATTTGTATCTGTGTCGGTCACATAGAAAGAGCGGCGATCACCAACCTGAAACGTCTTTGAGGGAGCGGGTATTGTTTCGGGGACATTTTCGATGTGCTGTAAACGATCCGCCAGCTCAAGGGGGTCATTCTCGGGGACAATAGTGTCTTGCAGTAAAAGGAGTGTTTCGTCAGATGGCGGCTCGCCGGTATCGAGAGGAACCGGGGTGCCTTGATCAGACACTGATGTAGGAGCACCGTCCGAACCGAAACTATTCGATTCTTCAGTTAGCAGGGTGCGGATTTCTCCGAGCGTATTGCAGGCAATGCTGCTAAGAAAAAGAATTAATACGAAAACCGCAAGTTTATGGTTTTTCATATTTTGCCCTTTAGACGAAACTCCTTTACCTGAAGTGGATACAAGCCCGCCAGAACGCCCAATATAACCCACATTATGGGAATAGTGAATGAATCCTGAGTGAGATTGCGCAGGCCGATGCCCAGCCAGGCAAAGAACCCGGCCATGGCAACAAACCTGAGAAATTTACTTTTCGAGATCGCCATGCGGCGAACGACAGCCAAGAAAGAAACGAAAAAGACCACAAACAACCAGAACCCCGGCAACCCGGTTTCCGCCAACAAGCGCGAATAAAGACTCTTGGTATTCGGGATTTGATTCGAGTCGGGACTTAGTTGGCGAGCTATTTCAGGCAGAGAGAATGACCACTCTGGGTATTCATTAAACAAATACAGGGCCGAAGCCCCTAAACCGACGCCGGTGAAAGGAGTCTCTTCATAAACCTTGTATCCCGCAACCACGTAGGCCAGTCGTTGACCTGCGCTGATATCTATCAAATAGTCAACCAGGTTTTCCTTGTCTCCTACTTCCCAAATCCTGGAAAAATACTCGTAGCGGGAAAGAAAGGAAGCAGCAGAAATCAAACCCACCACAAGAAAGGCAGTCAAACCGAGGCGGACAGCAAGAGGAGAAAAGCTTATTTGTTTTTGCGCCAATCCGCGAAATGGGAGGGAAAACCACATCCAGATTCGAGCTATAAAGCCGCGACCGAACAGCAAAAGGGTGATTACCATGCAGAGCAAGGCAATCAGTAAGCCGCCACGGGAGTAAGTGAAAAACAGAATCGCAATGGAGAGCAAGAAAAGAAGCGGTTCGAACCAGTGGTAACGCAGCAGCGGACGACGCCCGAGGATGGCCGCAAAAAGCCAGGGCAAATAAAAGATCACGATTTGATCCGCCAACCAGGCGGGTTCATAAGCGAAGCCGCTGATGCGGCGAGGCAATAAGGGTCTGGAGGAAAAGGAGAGCTGGAGTTGATTGACGAGACCACGCGGAATGAACGAGGTGTTGAGCGCAATCGCCTGGACCAAACTCCAGAGGATGGTCAGGATCAACCCGGCATAAATCCATTTCAGGGAATAGCGCAAATCACCTTCCGAGCGATTCATCCAAAAGGCGGCCATGAAGAAAAGGATGCCGATCAACAAAGAAAACCATCCGCGCAGAACACGTTCGTCGTAAGTAGTTCCGCGAAGAGGCGGCGGGGCAAGCGCCAAGCCGATGACAGACGCGATGGCGACAAATAGCAAAAAGGCGAGGAGCAAACGGATATTGGCTGGCAAGGGGAATCGGCCAACCCGAATAAAGCGGAAAACCAACAGGATCACCAAGAACGCCAGCGGATAAATAGCCATGGGCTGGACAAGGGTTCGTCCCATAAAATCAGGAACGTAGCGAAAAGTCGTGACAGGCATGGTGAGCAAAACCAAACCCCACACCACACGAGTGGCTCGCTCCAGCCGAGAGGACGCAGGCTTTCTTCTCATATCTTTTTACCGAGGGCGCAGGACAATCCAAAACGGCAACAACAGGGCCCCGAGGATTGAGCCGACCAACAGATAAGTTCCCTGACCGACACTGCGCTCTACCGGCAAATCTGCAGCCTGGCTCACATAGAGTTCCACAAATGGAGAAACGCCCCTGGTTTGTCCTGCCAAGTCGGTAATGCGCTGCGCGATATGTTGGAGTTCTCCCTGACTTGCACCAGAAGACAAAGCGGCTTCCAGTTCCTGGCGCGCCATCTGTAATTCAGGTGAAGCTTCGACGGCCGATCGGGCCGCCTGTACAAAGGCATGCGCCCAAGCAGAAGCAAGTGACTGCGCAGTGGCCCGATCGGAGTCATCGGCGTAGAAGTGCCAGCCACCATCGGAGGGCTGGCTGAGCCGCAAGACTGATGCCCGCAATTCAACGACTGATAGACCGTCAGATGCCGATGCGACGGTCTGCATCACCCCATCCGACCAGGCAAGTTCCACCAACCGTTCGGTCTCACGCTGCAGAAACTGGAAGAGTTGACGATCAGGGAAATAAGTCCAGGATTCCTCGAGGTTGTGATCAACAACCACAGTGGCGCGGGCGCGGAAATCGGGTGGAGCTACGGCAAAAACCAGCCACGCCAATGCTGCACCCATCAACGCCCCGAGCAACCAGAGACGCCAGGATTCCAGAATCTCAGCGATGGGATCCTCGGAGGGAGAAGGTCTGGCAGGTCTGGGTGAAAGCTTTGCCATGGTTATTCTTTTATGAGGCCTTCAGCATGCGCCACCGACGGGCATGAATGAGGGGGGCAACAACCCTGCGCAGCCAATATTTCGCCACAATGATCGAAAGCCAAGACCCACCCTCGCGCCAGTGTACTCTGAGCATTTCATCCCAAGCAAGCTGGTCGTTCTTCAAAGTCTTTGAATCTTGATGAAGGCGGAATTGCGCCCAAGGGCGCGGCAGATAGTGGAGCTTACTAATCTTTGCCAGGCGCACCCAAAGATCATAATCCATGGCAAAAGTAAAACTGGGGTCCAGCGGTGCGACGCGCAGCCAGAGGTCCCGCCGCCAGAAGGCTGCTTGCTGCGGGATGTGAACATAGCCGCGTCGCAGAGCGGCATAGTCGGTTTGGGCAGCGGGAAAGCGACCAACGACGCGGCCGCGGGAATCTATGTAACTGGCGTCTCCGTAAACCATGCCCACATCGGGATGATTTTCCAAAAAATCGACGGCCTCACCAACAGCTCCGTGATTGAGGCGATCATCGGCGTTTAACCACGCAAGGTATTTCCCTGTAGCCTGAGCAAAGCCTTTATTTATGGCATCTGTCTGGCCGCGGTCGCGCTCCGAAACCCAGTAAGCGAGCTTGTCAGCATTCCGCTTTATCAGATCTATGCTGCCATCCGTGGAACCGCCGTCAATAACAAGGTACTCGACATTAGGATAATCCTGGTCAAGCACCGACTTCATTGCCGCTTCCAAGTAAGGGGCTTGATTGAAAGAAGGGGTTACGATAGAAACGCCAGGGCTTTCAGCCAAATGATTACTTGCCATTAATCCCATTCCGAATCGCCATAGTAAAGGCCAGCCACATCCCCGGTCAGGGAACGGATGCGCGCGATTTCATGCTTTGTCAGGCGCTGCTTCCAGTTCTCCAAATTGGCGAGGCTATCCAGTTGGGTGGCGTAAATAGAATCAAGTGAAATTTCCCGCGGGTTATTCGAGCCGGTGGCGCGTAAGATTGCGGCTTTGACACTGCCGGTGAAAGGCAGTTCTAGCTGGGAATAAAGTTTCTCGAAACCCATAACGGGCTGCAAAGACAAATCTTCATGGCGGACCACGCGGAAGTTCGAATACCGTTCCTGAGACCTGCGGGTTGCATAACAGATCAACCGCCAAAGCAACGAGCCTTGCCCAACGACATCGCCTGAATTCTCGACGGCCTGCTCCATCTCATCGCGAAAAGGTTCCAGCCAATCGCGCATGAGCAGCGGTTGAGCCAGCAATTCTTTGAAATCGAAAAGCCAGCCGAGGCGTTTAAGGCTGCTCACGAAAGCCGCGGGGTGGCGAAGGACGATGACCACCTCACAGTGCAGCCTTTCAGCAAACCAGGCGGTAGAAAAAATAGCAAAGGGATCTTTAAGCAAGACGCGACTGCGGCGCCAGCGACCGAGCAAAAACGCAACCAGATCGCGAAGCATGCGCGCCACGTCTTTGATGGAACGCAGGGATTTTATTTCCTTCCAGAATTGATATTCGAGATTGAGCGTCTTCCTAAAGGCGGAAAGGTACGTTGGCTCATTGTCTTTGCACACATAGGTATACCAATGTTCCACATTGGCAGCAAACACGCCAGGGCGGTGCCAAACGTTGAGGGGCTCACTTACATAAGCAACGCCGCTGCCGATCGCCAACATACGTCCCACCCAGGTAGTTCCAGAGCGATGCAAGCCGGTAATAAGGATAGGTTTGTGGCGGGAATTTTTTCGGGAGCGGATAAAAGGGAATAACCAACTTACCAAGGCGTAGAGCATGCGATGCCAGTGCTCTAGAGCAAAACCAGGGTTCCTAGTCAACGCAGAAATGTACGCCTTGAGGGCCAAGCCAGGCTCACCGCCATCAAGGAGGTAACGGGCGTTGAGTCGATGGGCTCCTGCGTATACGCGGCGCGAATGCCCGCGCACGATATCTCCCAATACCGGTTGGGTCTTGGCCCACTCCAGGATGCGGAAGGCCTCTTCGCCGAAGCGGGCGGCTTGAGCCACGTTCTTGGCCGACGGATGATGGCGGGCTGCAGCCCACACCGTGGGGACATACCTGATGGGCGCCTGCATTCGCAAGCGCAACCAGAGATGATGGTCGAGTAAATAGTGGAAGGACGCATCCAACGGGCCAGCCCGCCGCAAAAACTCGCGTCGCATGAAGACCGTGGGCTGGCCGATGATGCGAAAAGTCAGCAAGTCGAGGAGATCATATTGGCGATAGCTGATGGTATTGAAAAGCTCACCGGTACGGTCGATGGAATCTAGTTTGCTGTAAACCATGCCGAGTTCGGGATTCTTGAGTAGCACATCGACGGCCTGACCGATGGCGCCAGGGCGATAGATATCATCGGAGTTGAGCCAGGCGATGAATTCTCCCTTGGCGCGAGCCAGGCCTTTATTTAGCGCATCGGCCTGGCCTTTGTCAGGTTCAGAGACCCACCAGGTGATGCGATCAGCATATTTGCGAAGGATTTCCACGCTGCCATCTGTCGAACCGCCATCAACGACGAGGTATTCAGTGTTTGGATAATCCTGCTCCAGCACAGAGCGGATGGTTTCCTGCAGGAAAGCTGCTTGGTTGAAAGAAGGGGTGATGATGGAGACGAGGGGAAGTGATCGGTTGGCAGGCATGAAGAGGATTGGTGATTAGTTGTTAGCTATTGGCTTGCGGAGGTCGTAGATGATAAAACCGTCCCCCCTTGAGTAAACGGGGTAATGGGCTTCTAAGTAATCTGCCAGTTGAGGTTGCTGATTCAGTTGATTGAAGGAAGTGACCAAGAAATAGTCCATGCCAGCAGTACGTTCTGTAAAAAACGTCTCAAAATCTTCGATTTTCCTGCCGCGCAAACCCTGCACATAAAGATCCGCGGTTGCAGGCCAAGAGTCGACTTGACGCCATCCATAGTAAGTAAGCATATTCCCGTAAGCCTGCACCAGCCCGATGGTTTTACCCTCGACCGGGATCGCGGCGCCTATGCGCTGCCAAAACAAGGGCTCGTTTCGGTAACTGACGCCCAACATATCGGAGCGCGTGGTCCACGCCGTAAAAAACAAAGCGGCCAGAAGGACCAGTACAAATAACCCCTGCGTAAAACGTGTTTGCAAACTGATTTTCCTTGCAATCAGTTGAAGAACAGGAGCAATTGAGAGAGCCACAAGAGGCACTAGAAAAAGGTGGTAATAGTTATGGGAGGTTGTTTTTATGGCAATTGTGATACCGTATAACGCATATCCGGCCCAAGCGCCAATTAACAACCAGCGGGCGCGGAATTTTGCAATAAAGACCCCGCAAAAGGCAGTGATCAAGGCAGCCAAACCGCCCAATAAGCCAGTAAGGATGTTTGCCCAACGAACGTAGAACCCCGGCTCCAGGGCAAGGGGGAGCAACGCCACTATCCGCTTCTGGAAAACATTCGCCGACGATGGCCCGATCATCAGCAGGTAATAGACAACTGCTGGCAACACGGTGATCGCGGCCATAGCCCAGACTTTCCTGTCCCGCAGTGCCGCCCGGTATCCCAAAGTATAGAGGACAACAGCCAAAAGAATTCCTGAGGCAAAATAAGCGGCTAGGGCCTTAGCTAGGATGGCAAAGCCAATGGTCGCAGCGGTCCAAACAGACCAGTACCACGTTCGGGTTTCCGACCAGCGGTAAGTCGCATACATGCCAAGGACGAGCAGGGCGACCATGGGTGGATCGGGTTGAAAGGAGCGGCTAGCCACGACACCAAAAGGAAGAAACAAATAGTAAGACACCGCGAGTAAACCGGCACCCGGTGATGTGAACCGGCGAGCCAAAGCAAACAAAGGGATTGCCGCTAAGACCCAAACCAGCGACGTGATGATACGAGAAATCCACAAGTATTCGCCGCCAGCCAGCAAGTAGCCGAAGGCAACCACGCTTTCTAAAATCGGTGGCTCCAGGTCGTCACCCTCGTCGCGCATCAATAGGGCTTGTCGCTGGATAAAAGGATCAGGAGAAGGAGAAAGCTGATAGAAAATGCTACGGGCAATTCTCGCGCCACGGATTTGACGCGTAGGGTGAAAATCAAGTGGCGGATCGGTAAGATCCACCATGCGTAAACCGAAACCTAGGAGGACGAGAATAGCCAGGATGATATCGGCCAAACGTAAAGTAACGCGATTAAGTAACAAATTCAAACCCAAGGCATTATTGGCCTTAATTGATTTCTTTTGGAGGGGCATTCAGGGTGTTGAACAGTGAATTATATTCAATCTTGAGAATACTTGTAAGTTGACCGGCAATGAATGGCGAAAGGATTAAATTATTCATTATCAATTTTCGCGATCGGCCACTGTGCGAATGCGTAGTTAGTAATCGATTACCGGCTATTGACGAAGGTCGTAAATGATGAAGCCCGCTCCTTCGGAATAAACCGGGAAATGAGTCTTGAGGTATTCTGCCAGCAAAGGCTGCTGTTCCAATTGATTGAAGGATGTTACAAGAAAATAGTCTTTGCCAGCGGTATGATCCAGGAAAAAAGATTCGAATTCTGCAGGTTGATTGCCGCGCAAACCAGCAAGATTAAGTTCGCCAGTGATAGGCCATAAATCGACTCGCCGCCACCCATAATAGGACAGCAGATGACCATATGCCTGCACAAGACCAATCGTTTTTCCATCCGTGGGTACTGCAGAACCTATCCGCTCCCAGAAGGGTGGTTCGTCCTTGTAACTTACTCCCAATAAGGTGGAGCGCGAGGTCCAAGCGGTAAGGAACAGGGATGCCAGGAGTACGCAGACAAAAGATATCCGCCAAAAGCGTGACTGGCGAACTATCTTGCGAACGATCAATTGAAAAATGGGAGCGACTGAAAGAGCCGCGAGGGGAACGAGAAAGAGATGGTAATAGTCATGGGTTGTGGTCTGATGGGGAAGAGTAATGCCATACAAGGCATATCCGGCCCAGGCGCCAACCAACAGCCAGCGGGCACGGACACGGGAAAGTAGGATGCCACTCAATGCGGCCACGACCGGCAAATCCCCCAGCAAGTCGGTGAGCATGTCCGCCCAACGCACATAGAAACTCGGCTCATATGCGAGGGGAAGTAAAGCTACAATCCAATTCTGGAGGTAGTCCCCCGAAGTGGCACCAATATTTACTAGGTAATAAAGAGCCGCGGGCAACATCGAGACGGCTGCCATAGCCCAGACCTGCTTATTGCGAAATACGGCGCGCAATCCCAGGGTATACAAAACAACTGATGCCATAATGCCAAAAACAAAATAAGCGGCGAAAGCCTTGACGAGGATGGCCAAACCCATGCTCGCCGCAGTAAGCAACGTCCACTTCCAACTGATGGTCTCCGACCAGCGATAAGCAGCGAACATGCCCAGGACAAGGAGGGTAACCATCAGGGGATCCGGTTGAAAGGAACGACTCGCGAAAACAGAAAAGGGGAGTAATAAGTAATAGCCAGCGGCAAGGAGAGCAGCTGCCGAGCCAGCGATCCTCCGGGCCAGGGCGAACAATGGGATTGCGGCCAGAACCCAGAATAGGGAAGTAACAATACGGGAAACCCACAGATGTTCGCCGCCTGAAAGCAAGTAGGCAAAAGCAACAATACTCTCGATAATCGGAGGCTCAAGGTCTGAGACAGTACGTCCGGTTGAGACAGCCAGGTGTTGAACGTATGGATCGGGTGATGGGGCAATCTGGTAATAAATGCTGCGGGCCACCAGCGCCCCGCGGAATTGGCGCGTTGGATGAAAGTCGAGAGGCGGATCAGTTAGATCGATCATGCGCAGGCCAAAACCGAGCAAAAGCAAAATAGCCAGAGTGATTTCTGCCCATCGCGTCCATAAGCGAGTGGCCAACGGTCTCTTTGCAGGAACGTCCCTAGATTTTCTTGAGGATTTCTTCTTGGGAGCCATTCAGGAAATTAG
>Ga0209519_10001270_pt1 | contig 11047 bp, 10 predicted proteins | sample Rifsed13ft1_FD_184005 | JGI IMG/M metagenome (GOLD analysis project Ga0209519, IMG submission 184005) | Soil microbial communities from Rifle, Colorado, USA - sediment 13ft 1 (version 2) | ecosystem: Environmental > Terrestrial > Deep subsurface > Rock core/Sediment | place: Rifle, Colorado...
CGGGCTGAGCGTCGCATGGACGAGCGTCATCGGCGTGTACGTCGACCCCGGGCCGGCGAGCCCGGCGACATTGCCGGCGATGACCCGGACCAGGGCGCCGCCGTCGGGCGACGTGGCGAGGGCGACCTCGCCGGCCCGGATGTCCTGGTAGCGCGGTGCCGAGAACTTCTGGGCCGAGGGCAGGTTCACCCAGAGTTGGAAGCCATGGAACAGGCCGCCCTTCGCGACGAGCCACTCGGGCGGCTTCTCGATGTGGAGGATCCCGGCGCCGGCCGTCATCCACTGAGTGTCGCCGTTCGTGATGACACCCCCGCCGCCGTTCGAATCGCTGTGCTCGAAGACGCCGTCGATCATGTAGGTCACCGTCTCGAAACCGCGGTGCGGATGCCAGGGCGTGCCCTTCGGCTCGCCCGGCGCGTATTCGACCTCGCCCATCTGGTCGAGGTGGACGAATGGGTCGAGCTCGGCGAGGTCGACGCCCGCGAACGCCCGGCGGACCGGGAAGCCCTCGCCCTCGAAGCCGCTCGGGGCAACGGTCACGCCCTTGACCGGGCGCTGGCGGGCAATGAGCTGATCCGGCTCCGGGATCCGGGGCAGGACGGTGATGTCGTCGACGGTGACGGCGGGCACGGGACTGGTTCCTGACTGGCCGATGGCCTGGCTGCGATCCGGCGTGATCGGGCGGGACGCTCGACCATTTGCGTGATCACGCAAATGGTTGCGCAGTCAACGAATGTTGTCAAGCCCTCCGGACTGGCGGCCGATCGTCAGGCGGTCCGTCCCAGGATCTCCGTCAGCATCGCCACGAACTTCGGTTCGTCGGCGTCCATCGCGAACTGGACGTTGGCCGGCCTGCCGCTCCGGAACCGGAAGTCGCAGACGGTCCGGCCGACCGAGAGTTCGCCGCCGGTCTCGACGTCGACCGGGATGAAGTACGCCGTGACGATCGTGGGATCGATGACCGCGCAGACCGCGAGGGCGTCATGGACCGGCGCAGCGCCGGCCCGGTGCATCGGTTGGGTGGCGTCGTAGCCGTCGATCCGCTTCTCGACGAAGCGGGCGGCGGCCTCGCCCGCCGGCGTGCCGAGGGCTCGAAGGGCCCGGCAGTCATCGAGCGAGACGAGGGCCCGATGGGTGGCGTCGAGGGGGATCATCCGGATCTGGCGGCCGCAATTCACGACGATCCGGGCGGCCTCGGGGTCGAGCCAGATGTTGAATTCGGCCGAGGCCGTCGAGTTCCCGTGGTCGTGGGCGCCGCCCATGATCACGATCTCGGGGATCTTCTCGAGGATGGCCGGCTCCTTCTGGATCGCCGTCGCGATGTTCGTCAGCGGCCCGACCGGGACGAGCGTGATGTCGCCGTCCGAGGCCAGGAGCGTGTCGATGAGCCAGTCGACAGCGTGGCCGGGCTGGAGCCGGGCACGGCTGTCGGCGCCGCGTGGCGGCAGGTCGAGGAGGTCGCCGTGGATCCGGCTCGCGGGGTTGAGCTGGGTCGCCTGGGACCGGGCGAGCGGCCGGCTCATGCCCTGGCGGACGGGGATCTCGGGCCGTCCGATCCAGTCGAAGACCCGGAGCGTGTTCTCGGTGCAGTTGTGGACCGCGGTGTTGCCGTTGACGGTCGTGGCCCCGATGAGCTCGAGGTCAGGGCTGAGGGCGGCGACCATGAGGGCGACGGCGTCGTCCGTGCCGGTGTCGACGTCGAGGATGACCTTCGTGGGCATGCCCGGGAGTGTGCCATCCCGGCGCCGATCTCGGGGGGTGTGCGCGACGATATGACCACACTCTGGCGATTCGGGCGGCGTCGTCTCGATCGCATGACTGTCGGCGTCATTCCCGACGGCTCGTCCGCGACGACGACGGGTGCCGGGCTCTCGTCGGCTCGCTGTATGACGCCGACGGTCATACGCCGGACGACCTCGCGTCGAGTGGCCGATTCCGGTCATACCGCGCTCCGCGTGATGGCGTGGACGCGCCGACCGATCGTCGGACTCAGCGTCTCGCCCGTACGGCCTGGAGGGCCGCCCAAACCCGGTCTGGCGTCGCGGGAAGCCGGGTGATCCGGGCGCCGGTCGCGTCGCGGATCGCGCCCAGGATCGCGGGCGCGGTCGGAACGAGGGCCGGTTCCCCCACCCCCTTTGCACCATAGGGCCCGGAGGGCTCGGGATCCTCGATGAGGATCGTCTCGATCTCCGGCGCGTCACCGATCGTCGGGATGAGGTAGTCGTGGAGGTTCTCGGTCCGGCCCGGGACATAGGCCTCCATGAGGGCGAGGCCGAGGCCCTGGGCGATGCCGCCATGGATCTGGCCCTCGACCTGGGTCGGGTTGATCGCCCGGCCGACGTCGTGGGCGGCGACGATCCGGAGGACCCTGGTCGTCCCGAGCTCGAGGTCGACCTCCACGAGGGCGACCTGGGCGCCGAATGCGTACGTCTCGTAGGGAACTCCCTGGCCGTCCGCATCGAGAGGGGTCGTCGTCGGGTCGAACGACCCGGTCCCGACGAGCACCGCGGCATCGTCGGCATGACCGACACGGACCTCCGGCAGCTCCTCGAGATCGATCGACACCGCGGCGTGCTCCGGCTCGCGGACGACGGCCCGCCCGTCCCCGAGCTCGATGGTCGCGTCGGGGCCGACCTCGGCGAGGCGGAGCAGCTCGCGCCGCAACGCTTCGCCGGCGAGCCTCGCGGCATTGCCCGAGACGAATGTCTGGCGGCTGGCCGAGGACTTGCCGGCGTCCCTCGTCCGGTCTGTATCCCCGGTCACGAGGCGGACCGTGGCCACCGGCACCCCGAGCGCGTCGGCGGCGATCTGGACCAGGATCGTGGACGCGCCCTGCCCAATATCCACGGCACCGGAGTAGAGCGTTACCACGGCAGAGCGATCGAGGCCCAGCTGGATCGTCGAGGGATTCGCGATCGAGGTGTTGCCGATGCCGTACCACATCGCCCCGACGCCCACGCCCCGGCGCGAGGGGTCGCCCCGCCTCGCCGCGTCGTCATTCCACCCCTGCGCCTCGGCCCGCAGCCGCGCCCAGCGTGGCCGCAGGGCATCCAGGCATGCCGTGAGCCCCGCGCTCGCCCGGAGCACCTGGCCGCTCGCCGTCACCGACCCGGCCCGGAGGGCATTGCGGTGCCGGAGCTCCAGGGCGTCGATCCCGAGCTGCGCGGCGAGGTCGTCCATGAGCGCCTCGTGGGCGATCGCGGCCTGGGGGACGCCGAAGCCACGGAACGCACCGGCGGGCGGGTTGTTGGTGTGTATCGCCCGGGTCGTGGCGAGGACCGCCGGCACGACGTACGGACCCATGGCGTGGACGGGCACGCGATTGGCGACGGTCGGGCCCCAGGACGCGTAGGCGCCGGTGTCGAAGTCGCCGTGGAAGCGGTACGCGGTGAGGTGACCCGCGGCGTCCGCGGCCGCGCTCGCCCGGATCCGGGCCGGGTGGCGCTTCGGGCTCGCGGCCATCGATTCCGGGCGGGTCCAGACGGCCCGGACCGGCGTCTCGGTGAGCCAGGCCGCGGTCGCGACGAGGCCGTGGATCGAGAGGTCGAGCTTGCCGCCGAAGCCACCGCCGCAGGCCGTCGGCACGATCCGGACCCGGTCCGGGGCGATCCCCAGGATCAGGGCCACCTCGTCGCGGTCCATGTACGGCGCCTGGGTGCTGACCGTGACCTCGATGCGGTCGCCGACCCGCCGGGCCCAGCCGGCCTCGGGCTCGATGTAGGCGTGCTCGACGAAGGTCGTCTCGACCTCGATACCGGCAACCGCTGCGGCCGCGGTCCCGGCGAAGCCGGCCTCGACGTCGCCGCGGGCGAGCCGGCCGGTGACGAGGATGTTGCCGGGTGCATGGTCGTGGAGATCCGGAGCGCCGGGTGCGGTCGCGGCATCGATGTCAGCGAGCGGGGCGAGCGGCTCCCAGGCGATCGGCACCTCCGCGTCGTCGATCGCATCGAGGACGGCTTCCTCGCCGACGAGGGCACAGACCGCCTCGCCGCGATGGCGGACCAGGCCCTCGGCGAGGACCGGCTGATCCTTGCCGGTCGGGTAGATCCCGTACCGGTTCTGGCCGGGGATGTCGGCCGCCACGAGGACCTTCACCAGACCCGGATGCCGGGCGTGGAGCGCGTCCAAGTCGCCGATCGTGAAGCGGGCCCGGGCGTGGGGCGAGCGCACCGCCCGGACGGCGAGCATGCCCTCGGGTCGCTCGTCGGCGCCGAAGCGGGCCGTCCCGTCGACGCAACCGATGCCATCGACCTTCGGGAGGCGGGCGCCCACCGCACCCCCGGCGGCCGGGCTCGGCTCGCGGGTTGGCCGCCCGATCCCGTCTCCGACACCCGCCATCGCCACCGCCTCCACGATCATGCGATAGCCGGTGCAGCGGCAGAGGACCCCGCCGAGCGCGTCGCGGACCTCGGCGTCGGTGGGTGCCGGCCTACGCTCGAGGAGGTCGTCCGCGGCCATGAGCATGCCCGGTGTGCAGATCCCGCACTGCGCGGCGCCGGCCTCGAGGAACGCCCGCTGGAGGGCGGCGAGGTCGGCGAACTCGCGCGGCTCCCCGCCCGGTGCCCCGTCGCCGGCCGCCAGTCCCTCGACGGTCCGGACGTCGCCGCCCGCCGCCTGGGCGACCGGGACGAGGCAGGCGCAGACCTGGCGGCCGTCGAGCCGGACGGTGCAGGCGCCGCAGTCGCCTGCGTCACAGCCGATCTTCGTGCCCGTCAGCCCCAGGTCGTCGCGCAGGACGTCGGCCAGGCGCCGCATCGGATCGACCTCGACGTCGACCGCCCGGCCGTTCACCGAGAAGGCGATCCAGGCGGTCACGAGGCGAGTTCCTCGAGGGCCCGCCGGACGAGGATGAGGGCCGCCTCGCGGCGGTAACCGGCCGTCCCCCGGACGTCGTCGATCGGGCTGAGCGACCCGAGGTGGTCGGCCCGCACGATGTCGCCGATCCCGCGCTGGAGCCGCTGCCCGGCGAGCTCCGCCTCGAGGTCCGGGATCCGCCGCGCGACCGGCGAGCAGGCGCCGACCGCGAGCCTTGCCGCGGTGATGCGCCGCCCGGCATCGCGGACCACGACGGCGGCGACCATCGCGATCGAGATGACGAGGTAGGCCCGCGCGCCGAGCTTGAGGAACGTCGAGGTCGCCCGCGTTCCCGGCTCGGCGGGACTCCCTCCCACCTGATCAGGCACGAACAGGCCCGAGACGAGCTCATCGGGCGCCCGGACCGTCGTCCGGTTCCCGGTCACGAACTCACCGATCGGCACGCGGCGCTCGCCCCGGACCGAGATCAGCCGGACGATCGCGTCGAGGGCCAGGAGGTTCGGGATCCCGTCGGCCGCCGGCGAGGCGTTGCAGACGTTGCCGACGATGGTGGCGCGGTTCTGGATCTGGAGCCCGCCGACAGCTCGGGCGGCCCGCCTCAAACCGTCGAAGGTAGCCGGCAGCGGCCGCTCGACGAGGTCCGTCCAGGTGGCCCCGGCCCCGATCCACCAGCCGCCGTCGTGCGCGGCGATCTCCCGGAGGCCGCTCAGGGCGGAGATGTCGAGGACGTCCTCGTCGGCAACCCGCCCGACCCGCGCCGGGTAGTGGTCCGTGGCTCCCGCGACGACGACCCGAGGACGTCCCTCGGCGACGCCCTGGGCCAGCGCCTCGAGCGCGGTCGGCAGCTCCGCAGGTCGGAGGTAGCTGGCCACCACGACCCCGCTCGGCCTAGGCGGTCACGAGCGGCATGACCTGCTCGGCGAGCACGTCGAGCCGTGCCGGGTCCCAGTCCAGCGGGTTGAGGACGAGGTGGTCGACGCCCCCGAGGGCATCGATCTTGGCCCGGATCTTCGCGGCCACGGCCTCGGCCTCGCCCAGGAGGTAGAACTCCTGCCAGTAGTCGAGGTCCATGCCCGAGTAGACCGAGAAGAACGGGGCCGCCGCCTCGGGCGGCTCACCGGGCCGAAGGACGTGGACGAAGTTCGAGTAGACCTTCGACAGCTCGTCGGGCCGGCGACCGAGCTCGACCATGTACCCGTGGATCGCCTCGAGGTCGCCGGCCACCATCCCGGCCGTGGCCGAGGAATGCGGGACCCAGGTCGTGGCGAACCGCGCGATCCGGCGGAGGACCGGCTCGATCGACGGCACCGCCTGGCCGTAGATCCGCTCCGAGGGCTGGGTGCCGCCGCCGATCCAGATCGGCGGGTGGGGCCGCTGGACCGGCTTCGGCTCGAGGGCCACGTTCCGGAACCGGTAGAACGTGCCGTCGTACGACACGTCGTCGCCGGCCCACAAGGCCGTGATCGCCTCGAGCATCTCGTTCATCCGGCGGCCCCGCTCGCGGTACGGGATCCGGAGCGTCTCGAACTCAGCCTCGTTCCAGCCGACGCCGACCCCCAGGATCGATCGCCCGCCCGAGAGGACGTCGAGGGTGGCCCACTCCTTGGCGAAGGCGACCGGATCGCGGAACGGCAGGACGAGGACCATCGTCCCGAGCCGGATCGTGCGGGTGACGCCGGCCAGGGCGCTGAGGAGGGCGACCGGCTCCAGCCACGCGACGCGATAGGCGGGCCGGGCGACGAGGAGATGATCGATGAGTAGCGCCGTCTCGAAGCCGAGGTCCTCGGCGTGGCGCAGGTAGGCGCCCATCTCGCCGAGCGACGGGGTCCCCTCGGCGAGGGCGAAGGACGGGAGCCGGAGACCGATCTTCATCGTGGGGCGCACTCCTGGTGACTGGTCAATGGCCCCCCGCGGCCGATCCCCCGCCGCCGACGACCTCGGCCGTCCGGGCGGCCGGCGCCGTGTTCCGGCTCCGCCCGATCCGGACCTCGCCGTCGATGAGGATCATCGAGATGCCCGGCAGGTCGCCGATCGCCAGGGCCCCCAGGGCCGTGTCGGCGATCGAGCCCGCCGGGGCATCCACCAGGCACAGATCGGCCGCCCGGCCGGGGGCGATCAGCCCGACGTCGAGGCCGTGGACCCGGGCGGTGTTGCCCGTGGCCATCGCAACCGCGACCTCCGGCTCGATCCCGCCCAGCGCCGCGAGATGGGCCATCACCCGCAGGATTCCGAGGGGCACGACACCCGTCCCCGACGGCGCGTCGTTGCCGATGATGACCCGGTCGAGGGCCTCGGCGGCGACGGCGAGCCGGGCCGCCAGGAGGGCAGCCCGCCCGTTCCCGCAATGGACAATCTCGATGGCCATGTCGGAGGCCACGAGGCGCTCGACGTCGGCATCGGACATCGCCGTCGTGCCGCCGTTGATGTGACCGACGATGTGGGGCCGGGCCTCGAGGACCGCATCCGCCCCGATGGCGCTCGAGCCGGCGATCGACGGCCCGCCGGTGTGGAACGTGACCGTCATGCCGTGGGTCTTGGCCCAGGCGACCATCGGCGCGGCCTGGGCGCCGGTCTTGACGCCGCCGAGGCCGATCTCGCCGACGAGCGTCACGCCGGCCTCGGCCATGTCCGCGAAGTCGCGCTCCTCCAACCCGAGCTCGAGGATCGGAGCCCCGGCGTGGACCTTGACGCCGGCCGGCCGGAAGTTCTGGTAGCTCTTCGCGGCCACGATGGCGAGGGCCTTGAGGCCGACGATGTCCTTCGGCCGGCCGGGCAGGTGGACCTCGCCGGCCGAGATGACGGTCGTGACGCCGCCGTGGAGCCCCGATTCGATGAAGTCGATCGTCCGCTGGCGGGGGGTGAAGTCGCCGAACACCGGGTGGGCATGGGAATCGATGAGCCCGGGGATCGCCGTGGTCCCGTGGGCGTCGATGACCCGGTCGGCGGTCGCGCCGCCGGCCGCGGCCAGGCGCCGCCCGACCGCGGCGATCCGGCCGTCCTCGATGAGGATCTGGTCGGCGTCGGCGAGCGGCGCCTCGATGTCACCGGAGACGACGGCGCCGAGGTTCGTGATCAGCGTCCGCATCGACCGTCCCCGCGCTGCCGCGACCAGGTCAGTGGAGGCCGTCGTCGCCGACGGCGTCCTCGGCCCGGAGGCCGCCCACCCGGGCGTGGGGCCGCCCGCCGTCGGTCACGGCCAGGGCCAGCAGCAGCTCGTCGCTCGCCGGGGCGTCGGGCACGCTGATCGAGACCGCGTCGAAATGGCTCCGGACGAGCATCGCCTTGATGTGGTGGACGGGGATGTCGAGGGTCGCCCCCATAGCGGCGCGCTTCTTGACCGAGGGCAGGATCGAGACCCCGCCCGCGCGCTTGCGGGTCGGCGCCCCGAACTTGGGGTGGAGGACGGCGGCGACGTGCTCCAGCTCGCCCGCCTCGCCGACGATGCCGCCCTTGCCGTACGCTTCGACGGCCGTGCCGAGCGCCTCCTGGCAGCGCCGCATGAGCTCGTCGCCGAGGACCTCGCCGAGATCGATGAGCTCGCTGAGGTCGTCGGGGTTCCGCCCGGCGTAGGGGTTCTTGACGACGACGGCGACGGCCACCCGCCGAAGCGGGCGAGCCAGCGGCTTGCCACCCTCCTCGCGGACCTCCTCGATGAACGTGGCCCACTTTCGGATTGTCACGGCCACGATGCATGCCCTCCCTGCCCCAGTCCGATGAGTCTAGCAATCGGGCCCGCTCGCGCACGGCCGCGATCGGGCGTACCCTTCCGTGACGCCCCGACAGTCGGGACGACGACCGATCGAGGAACAATGACGAAGCATTCCAAGTTCGAGCGCCAGCGCCGCGCCGATGAGACAGTCAGGGTCCAGGAGATCGAGCGCGCCTGGCAAGGCAGCATCCCTGCCCCGATCGCCGCCGAGTTCGCCGCCACGGTGAAGGCCGCCAAGGAGCGGGAGCCGTGGACGCCCCAGCCGGACATGGCCCCGGGCACGGCCCCCAGACCGCCTCGTCCGGGGCACGAGCCCAAGCCCAAGAAGGACGACGCGACCTCGCGTCGGCGGTACTAGGCGGTGCGGCGCCGCAAGGTCACCTACCCGCCCGCCAAGACCGCCACGAAGGGCCCACCGCCGGTCCTCGGCGCGACCGACCCGCGGAACCCCGCCGGCCGGACCGTCTCGATCAACCTCGCCGCCGCTGCCGGCCGGGCCTCCATCCGGCTCGGCGAGAAGGTCCGGATCCTGAGCGGCCTGTACGCCGGCGAGGCGGCCGTCGTCGAATCGGTCGCCAGTGGCGTCATCTCGTCGGCGATGGTCCGGACCGAGGCCGGGCGGACGCGCCGGGCGCGAACGATCGACCTCGAGCCGATCCGGCCGGGATCGCCGGCGCCCGCCGTGGAGGAGCAGCAAGCCCTCGAGTCCTGACCTCCGCGGCCCGCACGCCGGAGAACCTTCCCCCGCAATACCTTGCTATCGATGGCCGATTAGGCCATGATTTCTCGGTATGAGCGCAAGTGACCGCGATTCCGCCGAGGCGTCGCAACGCACCCTGCGGGTCGGCGAAGCCGCCGAGATGCTGGGGGTGACCGTCGAGACGCTGCGGCGCTGGGAGGCCGACGGCCGCCTCGGCGTCGTTCGGTCCGGCGGCGGCCAGCGGCTCGTGCCGGTGGCCGAAGTGGTCCGACTCCTGGCCGAGCGTCGGCAGGCCAACCCCGATCCGAGGGCGGCGACGCAATCCGCTCGCAACCACTTCAGCGGGGTCGTGACCCGGATCGAGGCGGACCGCGTGGCCGCGGTCGTCGAGGTCCTCGCGGGACCGCATCGAATCGTCAGTCTCATGACCGCCGAGGCCGTCCGCGAGATGGGCCTCAAGGTCGGCGATCCGGCCGTCTGCGTCGTGAAGGCCACGAACGTCATCGTCGAGGCGCCGCGTTGACCCGTGCGCCGTCCTGGCCCGCGGCGGGGATCCTCGCGCTCACGGCGGTTGCGGTGCTCGCCGCCTGCGGTTCAGCGATCGCGACCTCCGGGACCATGGGGCGGACGGTCCTGACCGTCTTCGCCGCCGCGTCCCTCGCCGACGCCCTGGCTGCCACCGAGTCGTATCGGTCCGCGACGGACACGACCATCGTCCTCTCGACCGATTCCTCGACGACCCTTCGGACGCAGATCGAGCAGGGCGCCGCGGCCGACGCCTTCCTGGCCGCGGACACGGCGAATCCGGACACGCTCGCCGCGGCGGGCCTCGTCGACGGCGACGTCGTGCCGTTCGCCGGCACGCTGCTGGCCATCGTCGTGCCGAGCGCCAACCCGGCGGGGATCGCGTCGCCGTTCGATCTCGCGCGACCGGGCATCAAGGTGGTCGCGGCCGGTGCGCGGGTGCCGATCTCCTCGTACGCGATGACGCTCCTCGAGAACCTCGCCACCCTGCCCGGCGCCCCAGCCGGGTTCGTGGCCGGGTACGCCGCCAACGTCGTCAGCCACGAGGACAACGTCCGCGCAGCGCTCGCCAAGGTCGAGCTCGGCGAGGCCGACGCGGCGATCGTCTATGCCTCCGACGCGGCCGCCTCGAGCGCCGTGCGGACGATCGCGATCTCGGCCCAGGCCAACGTGGTCGCGACCTATGCCGCGGTGGTGCCGACGACCGCCGTCGCGCCGGCCGCCGGGCACGCCTTCATCAAGTGGCTGGCGGGACCCGACGGCCAGGCGGCCCTCGCCCGGTTCGGGTTCGAGCCGGCCCCGTGACCCGGCGCCTGATCCTGATCTCGGCCGCCGGGATCCTGGCGATCTTCCTGGCGCTGCCCGTCGCGACGCTGCTCGGCCGGGCCGTCGGGAGCGGCGGCCTCGTGGCTGCCGTCGGTTCGCCCGCCGTCCTGGCCGCCCTGTCCCTCAGCCTGGCCACGACGGCCGCGAGCCTCTGCCTGATCGTCCTGTTCGGGACGCCGCTGGCGTTCGTCCTCGCCCGTCGCCGGTTCCGCGGCTCCGGCCTCGTCGAGACGGTCGTCGACCTGCCGCTCGTCCTCCCGCCGTCGGTGGCCGGCCTCGCCCTGCTCCTCGTCTTCGGTCGGCGGGGCCTCCTCGGCGGAGCGCTTGACGCCTTCGGGATCACGATCCCGTTCACGGCGCTCGCCGTGATCCTCGCCCAGGTCTTCGTCGCGGCCCCGTTCTACGTCCGGGCCGCCCGGGCCGGCATCGCCGGTGTGCCCCGCGATCTTGAGGACGCGGCTCGCGCGGACGGG
>Ga0209519_10001283_pt1 | contig 10998 bp, 19 predicted proteins | sample Rifsed13ft1_FD_184005 | JGI IMG/M metagenome (GOLD analysis project Ga0209519, IMG submission 184005) | Soil microbial communities from Rifle, Colorado, USA - sediment 13ft 1 (version 2) | ecosystem: Environmental > Terrestrial > Deep subsurface > Rock core/Sediment | place: Rifle, Colorado...
GCTTGCGCAGAGGGCGCACCTGCCGATGCCTGAATGGGGTCAGGAGAATAATGCTGCTCGATTGGCGGCGCGCACCCGAGAGGACGCCCTGACGGTGGCGGCCAGAGTATTTGTGAGATGGCTGCGCAGCTCACCTGCAGCTGCTGCTTACGTGAACGGTCGTGGGTGGACGGAGGAAACGGTGCGGGCGGCAGGGCTTGGATATACGGGTGAGGGGACAGCCGAGGAGCGCAAGGACCTGGAAGGCGAGCTGAATATGCATTCGTTCGAAACGAATAACCCCGGCAAGCGGGCCGCGCTGCAAATCCCCGGCGGAATGCTGGTTTATGCCCACGTGCTGGGGGGCAGGGTGCGCTATCTGAGCTGCCGAGCGATTGGGGAGAAGCGGCATTACAACCTGCCGAAAGATCTGGTGGGACCGCGCCAGGTCTATTTCAATCACGAATACAGCTCACGAGCAGAGGAATGCGTGATCGTGGAGGGGCAGGCAGACGCGGTGACGCTGGGGCAGTGGGGGCTGGCAGCGGTTGCACTGGCCGGGACGGGGTGGAAGGACGCGCGCCCGCTGCTGGATGAGCTGAAGGGAAGGCACCAGACGCTGTATCTGGGGTTGGACGCTGACCAGGCCGGGGAAAAGGCGCTGCGGGGAAATGAGGATCAATGGGAGCTGGCTTTTGCGCTGGGACCGATGGCGAGAGTAGTGAAATGGGGAATGGGGGGAATATGAAAGAGACATTCGTTGAACGGAAATTTTCAGCCACAAGTGAGCAAATGATCGATATCGTGAATGCAATCTTAGACGAATATCGGCTTCTCGGATACAGATTATCTCTCCGTCAGATTTATTATCAATTAGTGGCTAGAGATTACATCCCAAACAGCCAACGATCGTACAAAAATTTAGGGGATTTACTTTCGAATGGAAGACAGGCGGGCAAAATCGATTGGGCAATGATCGAAGATCGTAATCGAGAAACTGTTATTCCTGCTCATTGGGAAGATCCAGCAGAGATCGTGGAAGCAGCGGCCAGATCGTTCCGGATCGATAAGTGGATTAATCAGGAATACCACGTTGAAATAATGGTTGAAAAGGATGCATTGAGTGGGGTATTAGAACCTGTTTGCAGAGAGTTGGATGTAGGGATTACAGCTAATAAAGGCTACTCTTCAAGCTCTACAATGTACGAGATCGGCAAAAGGTTGGGGAGTAAATATTTTGATGATTCAAAGCAAATTATTGTCTTCTATTTGGGCGATCATGATCCATCCGGGATCGACATGACCAGAGATGTCGAAGAGCGTTTGAAAATGTATTCGCGGATAGAGCTCGAAGTTGTGAGATTAGCACTGAATTGGGACCAAATCGAATTATGGAGACCACCGGAGAACCCAGCAAAGGAGACAGATTCGCGTTATTGGGAGTACACCAAAAAATTCGGCGAATCGTCATGGGAACTCGATGCAATCGAACCCACACAATTAGCGGGATTAGTTCGAGAAGCCGTGCTGGCACTTCGAGATGAGTTGGCCTGGGCGGAAATCACGGATAAAGAAAATGCTATGCGATATGAATTGCGCTCATTTGCGGATAAATATCGAAACGGTAAAGAATGAACAAAGACGCCAATGACTTGCTCCGGGAACTGATCGCAGAGGGGATTGCTCCAGAAGAGCAAATACAGCGGGTGCGGGGGCTGCTGGATGCTGCTACTCCTGTTGTGGAGGTGGTGGCGCGATGGGCGGGGGCAGAGCAGGGGGCGAAGCGGGATGAAGCGCTGCGCACCGCGTTCGGGCTGATCCAGTTGATGGACAAGCAGACGCGGGCGCTGTACCGCTCCCGGCTGTGCGAATGGCTGGGGATTGGGATCCGCGAGTTCAACGAGGTGATGAAAGCAATCGGGGAGAAGGGAAAAGGGGAAAGGGAGGAAATCCGGGAGACGCTGGGGGGCTGGTTCCCAACGGGGGTGCAGAATAACGGCACCGGGAAGATTGGCTGGCTGCTCGAATATCTCTACGATCTGCAAACGGGGGAAGCGCGGCTGGCGTACCGGGATCCGGAAGGTAAAGTGGGGACGGCGGGCGAGGTATCAATCGAGGGGATCAAATACGTACCGAAGACGCCTAACGAGTTCATCAAAGACGAGGGGGTGATGTTCGCCAGCGAACTGGGGCAGCTCAAAGACACGCGGGAGCTGGTGGCGATGGTGGAGGCGTTTATCAACGAACATTATCTGCTGGAGAGCCATTATTTGAGCAGGATCATCGCATACTATGTGATGCTGACCTGGGTGTACGACGCGTTCAATGCGCTGCCGTACCTGCGGGCGATTGGCGAGGCCGGGGCAGGGAAAAGCGAGCTGATGCGGCGGGTGGGGCATCTGTGCTACCGATTGATGAGCGCCAGCGGCGCAAACACGGCCGCCAGCTTCTTCCGGGCAACGGAAATGTACCGGGGGACGGTGTTCATCGACGAGGCGGACCTATACGATGGGGGAGACATGAGCAACGAGATAGTGAAGTTCCTGAACCAGGGGGCGATGAAGGGAAACAAGATCTGGCGCCTGGAGGAGAAAACCTTCGAAGGAGTACGGGACTTCGAAGTGAGGACATTTCAGACATTCTGCCCGAAGCTGATCGCTATGCGACGGGAATTCCGGGACGATGCGGTGAGCTCACGATCCCTGACAATCAAATTAATGCCGCGAGAGCCGATAGAGCTCAAATCGCGAGGCATCCAGCTCTACATCGACGACCGGTTCCGGGAGCGGGCCCGCAAGCTGCGCAATCTGCTGCTGCGGTGGCGATTGGAAAGCTGGCGTCCGGAGATCGCGGTGGGGGAAGAATTCATGGACCTGCAGATCAGCTCCAGGCTCAACCAGGTGACGATGCCGATCAAGGCGCTGGCCGGGGATGACCAGGCTCTACTGAAGGAGATCGAACAATTCCTGCGGGAATACAACCGGGAGCTGGTGATCAGCCGGAGCATGACGATTGCAGCCAGGTGTGTGGAAGCGCTATGGAAAATCTACAAATACCCTGACCTGCGCGTCCAATACCTGGACCAGGATGTGGAAGGGGAATTCATGATGATCGGGGACGTGCGCAAGGTAGCGAACGAGATCATGGATGAGATGAACCGAGGAGACGAAGAGGAGGAAGGGGAGGGGAGCGGGGAGGGGGACGAGAAACCGCGCTACCGGAAGCGGAAGCGAGACGAACTGAGCGCGCGCGGCGTGGGGAGCATCGTGCGAAACGAATTGCAGCTCAGGGTGGGAGGCAGGAAAAAATTTGGATATCCCGTGTATTGGGACGCGGTGAAGATGGAGGCGCTGGCCAGACGGTACGGGGTGGACTTCGAGGCGATCCTGCCCGAGCCTGCCGAGGAGATAAAGACACCTCCACGCCAGGAGGAGCTGGAATTATGACAATTTTTGTTGAATCGGGTGAACGTATGTACATTGGTGAACATTGGTCCGGGGGAATAAAATATTTTGCAAAAAATTTTTGCCGCCCAGAACAATGTACACCAACGTACACACGTACACCAGGCTCAAGATTTTTTGATTTTGGCGGTCCCTTCGATTGCATTGCATGCCATTCGGGGCGGATAAAAGGGCAAATTCTGTGTACTTACCGAATGATTATGTATATATGTAATAGATTAGTTGTTCATTCTGCTATGGTAATTGCAATGCAATGGAAATTGTCAATTTCTAAAATTCATTTGCTGAATTTTGGTGTACATTGAAAACGCGATGTACACCAACGTACACCCAATGTACACCAAAGCGTTACGAAAGGGGCAAATCATGAAAATGGTAACGGCTAAGCTGATCGCGGAGGAGTGGGTAGAGCGATTGACGCCGGGATGTGAGCGGATCGAGATCGCGGGGAGCATCCGCAGGCGGAAGGCGGAGGTGAAGGACATCGAGATCGTGGCTCTGCCGCAGTCGAACCGGGTGCTGGAGGTGAATATCTTCAACCAGCCAACGAAGACGGAGAGCCAGGTGGATCTGATCCTGGCAGATATGCTGAGGAAGGGGGAATTCCTGGGGCTGACGCGCAACGGGAACCGCTTCAAGCAGATCAAGACGATGCTGGGGATCAAGATCGACCTGTTCCTGGTGATGCCACCGGCGCAGTGGGGGGTGATCTACGTGCTGCGGACCGGCCCGAAGGGGTTCAGCCACTGGCTGGTGACGAGCAGTCAGAAGGGCGGTGCGCTACCTGCCAACTACCAGGTGAGGGACGGGGAGCTGCTGTACCATGGACAGGCGCTGAGCACGCCTGAAGAGGTGGACTTCTTCGGGGCGATCGGGCTGGGATGGATCCCGCCTGAAGAGCGGGAGAAGGAAGGATGGTGAGCATGAGCAAAGAATCGGTGCAGTTCACGGAGATGGTCAGATTGGCGCATGCAGCCCTCACCCCCCCCCATCCTGGGAGAGAGGAGAAACAGGAAAGTTGGCGGATCTGGTGCGAGGTGTGCTGCGCGGACCGGGTGGCGGCGGTGGAGATTTCGGGGGACTGGGAACGCTATCGCTGCCTGACCTGTGGGACGGTCAGGGAGTTCAGGGTGAGATAGGAGGCTGGAATGATCACGTGGAAAGATGAGGTGCGGTTTATTTTGCGGCAGGCGGTTATTTTCGCACTGGTGATGATCGCGCTGAAGATCATCGGGGTATGGTGAGCGATGAAAGAGCTGCTGATCATCCTGCTGGTTATTGGCGTCATCATGTGGATTGGGCCTGGCTGGGTGCTGGCCGGTGTGGTGATTGTCATTTGCTCGATCACCATTGGCATTAGATTATCTGATAACGCCCGGCCAGGTATTGGCGGCGAGTATCACAAACGGGGCAGCGAGGCAACGATCCGCCGATATTATCACGGTCCAGCGGGAGTAGTCGAAGCTGCTATTCTTGCTGATCAACGTCACAATGGGAGGCACCTGGGGTCGGATGTGACGGTGCGAGTAAAGCGCAGCCTGGCAGATAAGCAAAGCGGCGACTTCGAGACATGGAATCATGCTGAATGGCTGGAACATAATGGTCCAGGCGTTGGCGTGCATATCGAATATTACTAAAGGGGTGAAATGTGAAGAAATTTGCAATTTGCAGTCTGGTTATTACAGTGGCATTGGTGATTATGCTGATTGCCTTCATCACCCAGATCGGCGCAAAGAGCTTCGGGGGGCTGTGATGGTTGTCGTATCAATAAAAATGGGGCGGCCCAAAATTGGACGGCGCTGCACAAACCCGGCGTGCGACAACTGGTTTGCGCCGGGGAAGCATAACCCGGAGCAGAGATTTTGCAGCAGCCAATGTGCAATCCAGGCGCGCAGAGCTAAAAGCGAGCGGATCACAGAGAGATTTTACGAGCAGCCGCACAAGCAGCTCGCCTGCGCGGTGATCCAGCAGGCGGTGCAAAAATGGAAATATGACAGGAATAGTAAGAAGGATCCCGATTACGTGCTATGGGGTTTTTTCCGGAGCAGGGCGTTCGAATTCTACTGCGCGCTGGCGGAGCTGGAACCCGAGGCGGTTCGGGAGGCTCTGGAGATCCCAGACCACCTCCCCACCCCAGATGGCAATAGGGAGAGGCGTGGGCGCAAGCGAGGGCGCGACGCAAAAGCGGTTACGCAAGTTTAGATGAAAGAAGGATTGCCGAGGGAATATCATGAACAATAAATATGTAATCGAATTGTCTGAAGGCGGCGAATTTGATTCAGAGTGGGATAGTCTTGCCAGCCTGCACGATAGCCTGATCCGGATTGTCGAGCAGCTCGGGCTTGTGCCGAGCGGCCCAAAGACTGTAGATATCCGGCACGGGTTGATTGTGAGGACGGACCATCAGGCCCTGGGGACAATCTTGGGGGCGCTGGCAGGGGATTATATCGAAGGCATCGAAATGATTGGCATTGAACCTCCGTTGGATGAAATCGTGGCGGCAGGATTGCCAAAGCGAAAACATCACTCGCAGGAAAAGAATTATGAATGCCCCAGTTGTCACAAGATGGTCGGGACGCTGGTCAAAGCGACGGGGATCTGCAAGCCATGCCACATGCTGGCAAGAAAGAATAATAAAGCCCAAAAAGCAGAGGCGGTAAAATGCCCGCGCTGCCAGCGCCAGGTGAAGCTGACAAGAAGCGGATTTTGCAATGATTGCAATTTCAAAATTGCTGAGGAAAGAAGGGATATAGGACCTCAAGAAATGGCAATCGAGGCAATAAGCAGACCAAGACCGCGATTAAAGATAAGCAATTTGAAAGGCAGAAAATTTTAATGATCTACGATTCAACGCGGCTGGGGACGGTGATTGCGCTCTGGCTGCTGGCGGCGCTGTTCGGCTCACTGGGCTGGGGGGTGAAATGGGGCACGGCGGAAGGCTGGGTGTGGCTGGGGATGCTGATCCGGCTGGTGGCGCTTATTTTCATGGCCTGGGCGCTGATGACCTCGCTGGACTGGAGCTGGCACCACTCAGCGGAGCGAGTGCGGGAGATGGGATCGGCGCGGATGAAGCCGAGTCTGGACCTGGCGCATGCGTTGAAGGGGCTGAGCAGCTCGCAAACGGACCTGGTGCGGCGATTCGCGACGGTGAGCATCGAGATGGTGCTCAACGAGGCCGCGCCGCTGTTCCTGGTGCGCTGCGTGGATGGGGAGCTGGTGGACTGGGGGCTGGTGGAGGAATTCTTCCAGGGCTGCCTGAGGGAGGACCTGGTGAAGGAAGGCAAATTGCTGCCGGAGCGGGACTTCCAGGACTGGAGGAAGGCGCAGAGCATCACGCGGACGATCATCGCCAACGGATGGGCGAAACCGGCGCGGGGAAACCAAAGCGCCGAGCTGACGAGGCCGCTCGATTGGGTGGCGGAGCGATTCGGGATCGAGGTGAAATAGACTTGTTACAACAAATAACAAGCTGTGGAGCGATTTGTGAGCGATATCGGTAGTTTGAGACGAGAGGTGCGGGAAGCCTATAAAAAGCTGCGAAACTGGCGAGCTGTGGGGCGCGAATTCGGGATCACATCGGGGATGGCCTGGCGGATCGCGAAGGAGAGAGGCTATGAGCCGAGGGACCCGCACCTGCGGGCCAGATTGGGATTACCGGCGCTGGTGAGCGTGGCGCCGTGCGAAAAGTGCGGCGAGGTGCACGTGAGCAAACGCTGCACAAAGGAGCGGGCTTACCGAGACCTGTTCGGGATGCCGCGGGAGATACTGACGAAAGCGATCCGAGAGAGGGAAGAGATCAAATACAAATGAACACAGATGGAGGTGAATGATGGCAGGATATAAGGAAGGGATCGACGTAAGCACGTACCAGGGCGAGATGGACTGGGACAAGGCAGTGGAGGCGGGCGCGGAGTTCGCGATCTTCAGGGCAGGCTCGATCACGGATGCGACGGGCGAGCTATATACGGACTATCAGTTCGAGCGCAATAGACGGGAGACCGAACGGGTGCTGAGGGGCAGGCGAGCGACGTACTGGTTCTTCAGGCCGAAATGGGACCCGATCAAACAAGCGGACTATTATGCCGCACTGATCAAAAATATGGAGCCGATGACGATCGTGAATGGGCTGCAATACAAAGTGCGCTGGGCATGCGATGAGGAATTACCAGGCGCGGCAGATGTGGTCAAAACATTCTGCAGGCGGATGGAAATCCATTTCCCGGACGAGGATGGTCTGCTCTATACAAACCCGAATACCTGGCTGTTCAACCTGACGGGAGATAAGGGCTGGGGCGATGATTACCTGCTCTGGCTGGCGGACTGGACGCCACCGGCGTGGATCATGCCGCCCTGGGTGGAGGAAGGGCACGCGATCTGGCAATATGCGGTCAAGCGGGATGGGGCGCTATACGGAGCGAAATCGATCGGGCTGGACCACGACCGGGGATATTTCGAGTGGCCAGAGGAGGCATTGCCGCCTGTGGAGACGGGAACCCAGTTGGAAATCTTGAGCGACAATTTCAACATCCGCTCAGAGCCTGTAATTTTGCCGGAAACGGACATCGGGAATCTGCACAAGGGGAAGCGAGTGAAGGCGCTGGACGACGTGGCGCAAGGGGATTGGTGGCGGGTGGAAGCGTGGATCCATAAATCAGGAGTGCAAAAGCTATGAGCGCGGCTTGCCGAGAAGAACGATTTTACAGCGAGGCAGAGGCGGACGCGATCCAGGCGGCAATGCTGGTGATGGAGAATGCCGGTCTGGAGGTGCAGCACGTGCGTATGTTCGGCAGCGAGGTGTTCAGTATTTTGGTGATGAGAAGGGTTAATTTGCCACAGATGGACTTGCCAACTCCGTTGGCGCAAGATGAACACAGATTGCTTGAAGAGGAGAGAATAACCGGTGAATGAAGACGTACACGTGGTGCGGGATGACACCAGCTCCAGGGGCTTGCGGCGACTGCACCTGCTGCGAGCACGCGGGCAAATCAACACAGAGGAGGCGATCCTGCGCTGGGTAGGAGAGCATGGGGAAGTGGAAGCTTCCCTGGAATACGAAGACGAGGTGGGTATGAGGCACCTGCGCCTGTACTGGCGAGTGAAGGAAGGCGAGCATGGATGAACTGAAGGCATGGCGCTGCGCGAGCGGGCACGTGATGGGGATGGTGATGCGGGACGGCGGTGGAGTGCGGCGGTTGCTTTTGTACCGGGAGGCCCTCACCCCTGACCCCTCTCACAATTCTGGGAGAGGGGAGGGAGTGGAGGTGATGGCGGTGGTGGAGGGGTACGTGGCAGATGTGAGGTGCTCGATCTGCGGGCTGGTGCGGACGTGGGTGCCGGGGGAGGAGGCGATCCGCAGGCTGTTGGAGAGGCGAGGGATCGAGGTCTGAGCAGGTAATACTTATTAGCGATTGAGGAAAAAGAAATGCTAAATTCTATTAGCGATATAGATCATGAATGAAGAACAAAAAGCAGACATTAGGGCACTTATAGAATTTTACGATCAACGTGGTTGGGATTGGACTGACGCTCTGGAATTTCAGGTCAGATATTACAATAAATCCCTACCGACTGATGAATGGCTGAAACTACGATCAATGCGGCCCAGGCCAGGCCGACCGAGAAAACAGATTGGAGGTGAGAAATGAAACCAATTAACTTTCCGCAAGCCAACAAGGCACTTTTGAAACCTGAGGGTATGACCGATGAAGAGTGCGGATCATTGCCGGTCCATACAGATGGCCACACATGCTTATCGCTGTGGAAACTTTCATGGCGAGAGCGACTCTCAGCTCTGTTTTTTGGTAAGGCCTGGCTGTGGGTTTACTCTGGCCAGACGCAACCGCCGGTAGCGTTGATGGCCTATAGAGATGTGTTCGATAGAATGGATTGAGAGCCGAAGATGACCAGAGATGAATTTGATAAATTACAACGTGGCGACATTATTGTTAATGCGGGTAGTGGTAATAGTTATGTTGTGTGGGATATTATCGCATCTGGGATGCCCCTGTTGATTCTAATGATAATAGGCACAAATTATACCGAATGGGAGCTTTTCAGCAAATCAAAGCGAGTAGATGATGCTCCCGTTTTTACAGAATAGGCCGATAACTGCGATTATTGATTGAGGCCTTAATGAATAAAAAAAAGGGATTGCACGGCAAATACCTGGTGACGAAGGCAGATGGGAGCCCGACGGATCCGGGAGCAGTATATTTCACGCTGCGGATCGACACGGATCCGCACGCGCGGGCGGCGATCTGGGCATATATCGAGAGCTGCCGGGAGGAGGAGCCGGAGCTGGCGAGGGACCTGGAGAGGGTATTATTAGCCACAGATGAACACGGATAAACACAGATATAATTAATGTGGAGGTGAAAAATGGACGAGAATGAAAAACTTGAAGATATTCATCCAGAATTATTAGAGATGTATAAAGCAATGGAAAATCTCAAATTGACAATAAAGGCTGAGTTTGAGAGAACGTGGCTTTCAAAATTAATGTGGAGGTTTATTGAATGGTCGATCAGAATAAGGAAATGATTGATCCAAAAGAAAGAAAGGCATCAAACGAGAATTAAATGTTGACTTATTACAAATATTCCCATACAATGTGAATAGCGAGTGGAGCGGGGTTTCCCCCACCTATCCATCAGGTCCCCAAGCCCTGCTTCACACGGTATAAAAATTTATTTTTATAGGGATAGGCGGTTGAGAGGGGACCTGATTGATCGATGAGCAGGCCGGATGAAGTTGATCCGCGGCCATCGTCGGAGATGAGCGCCCGGCAGTCGAAAAGGCTGTCGGGCGCTGACATTTAAGGAGGCTGAGATGGAGATCGAGATGATTTTGATCCTGGCTGCGGGCGGGCTTTCTCTGCTGTTCGCGTACGTGCCGGGATTCAAGGGCAAATACGAGAAGCTGAACAGCGAGCAGAAACAATTGGTGATGCTGTTCCTGATCTTCGTGATGGTGTGGGTGCCGTTTGCAACGGGTTGTTTTGGCTACGGGGAGGCATACGCGTGCAGTGTGGACGGTGGGTTGAGGGCGGCCTGGACGTTCGTGCTGGCGATCGCGGCCAACGCCGGGGTGTACAAAGCGACGAATCACATCCGCGCTTAACAGTATGCAATCATGATTGGAGATCTCGCACCGATCGTGCAACGGAGATTGACTGTCGAGGAGGGACTTAGAGAATTGGATGCAGCTATCATCACAGCTATCGGCGCCCTGATCACTGGGATCATCGGGATCGTGATCGCGGCGCTGACGGCTCACAGCGCGGCTACGAAGGCCGAATTGGAAAGCCTGCGAAAGACGATCACTTTGCTTCAGACGGAGAATCAACGACTGCGCGAGCGGCTCGACGATCTGGAAGAGGAAAATGGCGTGCTGCGGGACTGGGCAGAACGACTGGTACGGCAGATACGCGGGTTGGGAGGCGAGCCAGAGAGGCTCTGATGAAAAAGTTCGACGAATTACAACTCAGGTTCGAGCTGGACCTGGACGAGGCGGAGCTGGAAGCGTCCGAGGAGCTGATCAGCTACGAGGAGGCGCG
>Ga0209519_10001286_pt1 | contig 10990 bp, 7 predicted proteins | sample Rifsed13ft1_FD_184005 | JGI IMG/M metagenome (GOLD analysis project Ga0209519, IMG submission 184005) | Soil microbial communities from Rifle, Colorado, USA - sediment 13ft 1 (version 2) | ecosystem: Environmental > Terrestrial > Deep subsurface > Rock core/Sediment | place: Rifle, Colorado...
ATTTTGATCTTCGACTTTTATGATGGTTAACGCTTTTGAATAACTCAATAAAAAAGAAACGATTTCTTTACTAGGTTTCATTGATTTAATAACTAATGATTTTTTAGAGTAAATTTTTGCCATATCGTAATAAATTTGTTTTTATATTACAACGGCGCAATTTTCACTTTATTGTTAATTAGTCAAAACAATTTGATGTTTATCAATAACTTTTCTCATATTCATTAATGCGTAGCGCATTCTCCCTAAAGCCGTGTTTATACTTACACCGGTTACTTCGGAAATTTCTTTAAAACTCATGTCCTGATACATCCTCATCACCAAAACTTCTTTTTGATCGACAGGCAATTCTTCAATTAATCTCTTTATATCAATCTCGACTTGTTCCGAAATAAGTTTGTTTTCTATCGAAAGAGAATCATCAGACATTATTGAAAAAATAGAAAATTCCTCCGTTTCTCTAAACATTGGCATTTTTTTAGTTTTTCGATAATGATCAACTATAAGATTATGTGAAATACGCATTACCCATGGTAAGAATTTCCCTTCTTCATTATAAGAATTTGATTTTAAAGTTCTAATTACTTTAATAAAAGTATCTTGAAAAATATCATTCGAAATATCTCTATCAGAGATTTTAGAATATATAAAACCATAAATTTTTGATTCGTGTCTTTTGATTAATGCAGCCAAGGCATCTTCATTACCTGAAACATAATCCTGAACCAACGAAGCGTCGGGAAGTTGTGTATTAGCCATAGTTATACCTTTTAGTTGTTAATTAAAATTGGAGAAATTTCTCTAAAAAGTAATTTTGTGGTATAGGCTAATAATGTTTAGTGTTATAGAATGCTCAAATTTAGCAAATATATTTTTTAGGAAGCTAATAAAATTAAGAAAAATTAACATTCAAGCGTTGAATCTGTTAAAATCTAAAGTATTACTTTAAGTCAAATGTCTGTCCTGACAGCAATTAGAAATTGAAATATGTCAATTTTTGAAATCCTTATTTGGAAGTTGTAAAAAAAAACCAACTAAAAATCTATTTAACAAGAAATATTGTGGCAATATAAATCAATACCTGATTTTTTTAAAAATCAGGTATTGATTTACCAAATTCTTACTGATAAACCTTTATATAATCTACAATGAAATCTTGTGGAAAAATAGTGTCATCCACTTTAGGTCCACCAAAATCTCCTCCAATCGCCATATTAATAATAAAATAAAATGGTTGATTGAAAGGCCAGGTATTCTCATCTTTTTGCTTCGGATTAAAAGTATATACTAATACATCATCTACAAAAAAGTCCATTTTGTCTTTTGACCAATCCACAGCATATATATGAAAACCTCTTTCAATATTCTGAAATTTTGTTTTCTTGGTATTAATGCTATTTCCATGACTATCTTGTGTATGCAACGTGGTGAATACCATATGAGGCTCCCTACCGATATATTCTAAAATATCAATCTCACCGCTTTTTGGCCAACCAACTTCATTAATATTAGAACCCAGCATCCAAAAAGCAGGCCAAATACCATAACCAACAGGTAATTTAGCTCTTGCTTCAAAGCGGCCGTATTGGAACTCTTTTTTGCTTTTAGTCGTTATTCGTGTCGAAGTGTATTTCTCTCCTTCTTTCTTAGCTGTAATAACAAGCTTTCCTTTGGCTATTTTATGATTTCCATCTGTATAGAGTTGTCTTTCATGATTTCCCCAACCGCAATTAGGACAACCATCGCCAATTTCAATGTTCCAGTTTTCTTTGTTTAGAGTTTTTCCTTTAAAATTCTCCTCCCAAACCAGTTTCCTTTTTGTTTGTTGCGCCAAACATAAATGTCCAATTAGTAACAATATTAAAAATTTCTTCATTTTGATTTAGTTAGAATATTGAAAATTACCTTGAAGCGTTTTTGCGGAGTTTCCGCCAATGAAAACATTAAAATCTCCCGGTTCTGCTTCCCATTTTAATTTAGCCGTAAAGAATTCAATTGTTTTTTCATTAATTACAAAAGTAACTTCTTTAGTTTCATTAGGCTGCAATTCTATCATTTCAAAACCTTTAAGTTCTTTAATCGGGCGGGTTATACTTCCAATTAAATCACGAATATACAATTGAACCACTTCTTTCCCTGCAACCTTTCCTGTATTTTTTACTTTAATTGAAACTTCGATTTTTTCGTTTTTTGAAAAAGAACTATTGCTCAATTTTAAATCAGAATATTCAAATTTTGAGTAACTCAATCCGTAACCAAATGGATATTGAGGCGCATTTTTTTCGTCAATATAATGCGACCAAAAAACACTTTCTGGCTCGTTCATAACTGGTCTTCCTGTATTTTTATAATTGTAATAAATAGGAACCTGTCCCACATTTCTAGGAAAAGTCATTGGTAATTTTCCACTTGGATTATAATCTCCGTACAAAACCTGCGCAATAGCATTACCGCTTTGCGTTCCTAATTGCCAAGCTTCTACAATAGCTGGAATATTTTCATCTGCCCACGGAATTGCTAACGGGCGACCATTATTTAATACTAAAACAATATTAGGATTGACTTTAAAAACAGCTTCCAGCAATTCTTGTTGGACTCCTGGTAATCCTAAATCAGCTCTACTTCTACCTTCGCCAGATTGTAATCCATGTTCTCCCAAAACCATTACCACTACATCTGATTGTTTTGCAACGGCAATTGCTTCTGCAAAACCGCTTTTGTCCGTCATGTTGATTTTAGTTTCCCAAATAAATTGTGTTCTTCCAACTGCTACATCAGCACCTTTTGCATAAGTCAATTGGTTCCCTTGATACTTTTGTAATCCTTCAAGAACTGAAACTGCAGAATTATCGTCGGCCGCAATTCTCCAACTTCCCAACGGGCTCGTTTTATCGTTAGCTAATGCGCCAATTAATGCAACTTTTTGTCCTGTTTTTTTCAGAGGAAGTAACTCCTTTTCGTTTTTTAGCAAGACAATTGATTTTTTTGCCATATCTAAAACACCTTGTTGAAATTCAACTTTTCCAACAGTTTCTTTTTCGCGAGTTTCATCACAGTATTTATAAGGATTATCAAATAATCCCAATTCAAATTTCACTTTCAAAATCCTTTTTGCAGCATCATCAATGACACTTTCTTTTACTTTTCCTTCCTTAACTAATGTTACCAAATGTTCCACATAAGCACTGGATTCCATATCCATATCAGAACCTGCATTCATTGCTATTTCAGCTGCTTGTTTACTGTCTTTAGCGTAACCATGTGAAATCATTTCGTTTATAGAACCCCAATCCGAAACTACAAACCCATCAAATTTCCAATCCCCTTTTAATATTTGTCTTTGCAAATAAGGGTTTCCTGTTGCCGGAATTCCGTTCAATTCATTAAAGGAATTCATAAAAGTTCGTACCCCCGCATCAACAGCTGCTTTAAAAGGAGGGAAAATAGTATTTTGCAAAGTAGTTTCACTTACATCTACAGTGTTATAATCTCTTCCCGCTTCCGCAAAAGCATATCCTGCAAAATGTTTGGCGCAAGCCAAAATAGTATTTGTAGCAGCTAAATCCTCTCCTTGAAAACCTTTTACACGTGCTACTGCAATTTTACTTCCTAAATACGGATCTTCACCCGCACCTTCCATAACTCGTCCCCAGCGGGCATCACGAGCAATATCAACCATTGGAGCGAAAGTCCAGTTCAACCCCACAGCTGCTGCTTCCTCGGCTGCAATTGCCGCTGATTTTCTAATCGCTTCCATGTCCCAACTTGCAGATTCTGCTAATGGAATTGGACTAATCGTTTTATAGCCATGAATGACATCAAAACCAAAGAGCAACGGGATTCCTAATCGCGTTCCTTCAACAGCAATTTTTTGTAGCGCTCTAACGTCTTTAACCCCTTTTACGTTAAGCATAGAACCAACTAATCCCTTTTTGAGGTCATCGTATTTTTTTGCTGCTTGACCCTCTTTTGGAGTTGGCCCGGTTATATCCCAAAAACCATTGTATTGGTTAAGCTGTCCTACTTTTTCTTCTAATGTCATTAGTTTAAAAACAGAATCAACTTTTCTTTCCAAAATATTTTCTTTTGAAAAGGCAATTGCAGGTTTTACAATTTTGGTACTGCAACTTATCATTGCAATAGATAAAATCGTAATTGATGCGTATTCAAACGGTTTTCTCATTTGTGTTCTTTTTTAATTTTAAATTATATTAATTCTATCTTCAAAATTGTACAATTTGCTGTGCAACTTCTTTTAGTATTGTAGATTTTTCTATGAGCCTAATATATTTTTAGCCCTACAGAGTAATAGCAACTACTGTTATTTTTAAAAGTAGAATGCAAAGCGTCAAATTTTGATATTGATGTGAAACTTCTTGACTCTGTTAATCTAATTATTTACTTTTTTATTATTTAAGAAACAGTCTATTGAAATTCATTTTTAAATTTAGTGAAAAATAATTCCGCTATTGAAGCTATCTTTTAAATATTTTTAATGTGCTTGTATTCTCATTGGCGGTGATTTTTACCATATACATTCCTGTTGCTAATTCAGAAACATTGATGGAGTTTTCACTTTCAGATAAAAAATGTTTCCCCACTGAGCGACCATTCAAATCAATTAATTCTGCTACAGCATTATCAGACAAGTTGTTTACTATTAACACCTCGCTTACTGGATTAGGATACACCGTTATTTCAGAAATTTGCTGCTCCTTTTTATCGGTCACTGAAGCTACTTTTAAACCTGTTCTATTCGTTTTCACTGTTATTGACGACTTTGCTGATTCATTCCCCGCTGCATCTATTGCAGTTACATCTACTACGTTTGTTGAACCTTTTGCTAAGCCCGTAACACTATAATTGAGTTGTGCAGTGGCCCCCTTCAATATTCCGTTCACGTAAATTTTATAGCTGGTTACATTTACATTATCTATTGCTGCGCTCCAGGCAATATTAAACGAAGTTGCCGCAATTGTATTGCTGGACAAATTAGTGACTGCCGTAGGTGCTTGCGTATCGCTACCTTGCGCAATTCCGGCATTAGCATCGTAGCTTCCCAAATTGTCATAGTAATAGGTATCGCCTGTAAAAGTATTGGAAGCAAATAACAGAATAATTTTATCCACGGCTGTGTTAGAAGTTGTTGCATCAGGTACATCAAGCAACTCGAATGCGATGCGTTGCCACTGATTTTGAACTGTCGTTGTTCCTACATATCTACTATGTCTCCCTGCAGGATAGTTTGCGCTTGTCGCCACCGAACTATTTTCAAGTTGAAGTATCAATTGTGTTCCAATAGGAGCCGCTGTATAAACATCAATGTAAAATTTCTTCGCCTTTGTAGAGTATTTAGATGCGTCTTTTATGCCAGAAGTTTTGTAATTGATTAAATCATATTGTTCAGCTGAACTTCTGATGTATTTCGCTGACAATGCCGAAGTATTAACTCCAGAAGCAGATGGATTGGAAACTACAGTTAAAGCCCCTGTACTGCTCGTCAATTCAGCATAGCCACTGCTATCAAAATTAACGAAAGAAAATTGGTAAAAATACGGCAATTGAACGGCCACATATTCGTTAAGCTGCTTTGTTCCGCAACCCGAAGTGACAGTTGCGCTCACGTTTCCGCTTGCACTTCCAAAATTAACTTTAATGCTGCTGGTTTCTTGCCCTGAAACAATTGTTGCACCCGTAGGTACCGTCCATGAGAAACTGCTTCCGCTTGGTGCATTTGCAACCGCATATGTTATATTACTCGCTTGATTTACCACTTCGCGTGGCCCTGAAATCGTAGCAGCATTTGATGCATATACTCTTACGTAATCCACTTGCATAGATTGAGGAAATATACTGGCATCTACTGTCCCTCCGAGATTTCCTCCCACAGCTAAGTTTAAAATAAAGAAAAACCTTTTATCGAATGGCCAATTATTTGGTGAAATATCACTACTTGTAACTGTTTGATAAAGTACATCGTCCACGAACCATCTTATTTTTCCAGCTTCCCATTCCACCGCAAATGTGTGAAATGCATCTGCAAAAGTTCCAGAGTTCAGTGTAAAATTAGACCCGGTATATTGATGAGTGCTGTTTGAACTACCGTAGTGCAAAGTCCCAAGGACGGTATTAGGTGTTTTGCTGATGTTTTCCATAATATCGATTTCACCGCTTGCTGGCCAAGTCCCATAGAAATTATCTGTAGGTAACATCCAGAAAGCGGGCCATAAACCGGCGCCAGTTGGTAATTTGATTCGGGCCTCGAATCTACCATAAGCCCAATCCCCTTTAAGAAGTGATTTCATTCTTGCCGAAGTATAGGAACTGCTACTCACTCTTTCTTTTTTTGCAGTGATACTTAAAATTCCGTTGCTGACAGTAGCATTATTTGCCTGATAGTATTGCAATTCATTATTGCCCCATCCGCACAATGCAATATCACAACCTGTTCCGGTGTCAAATGTCCATTTAGAAAGATCGACCTGAGTTCCATTAAACTCATCCGACCAAACTAATGTTGGACATTGGGCTTGTGATTTATTCGAAAGCGATAGCAGAAAAACTGCTGTAAATAAACATTTCAGTGCGTAATCTTTTTTCATGTTTTTCATAGTTTTGGTTGGTTAATTAATTTATTCAAAAAAATATTTCAAATACTAATTTGTCTTTTAATTATCACCTAATACTTCCGTTTGAAGTAAAAAACGGAAGCGAAGATGACAACTAAGTACAAACATTATTATTGAAAAACTCTCACATAATCTACAAACATTCTTTGCGGAAAAGAGGTATTTACGTCCGGTGGCCCCGGCCAATCGCCACCAACTGCTACATTAAACAGTAAAAAGTGATCAGCATTGAAAGGATAATTGGCTGAACCAACATCGCTAATGCTATTCGCTAAAAACAGCTGATCATCAACATACCATTTTATTGAATTTGATGTCCATACAATGCTAAATACATGAAACTTTTGTGAAAAATCGCCTGCAGCTAAATTGTAGTTAGCTCCCTTCAATTGTCGATTGCCTGACGCTCCTTTCCAATGCATCGTGCCAGTTACCCTGGAAGGGAATGTACCTACCAATTCCATTATATCAATTTCGCCACAAGAAGGCCATCCCACTGAAGAAATATTTGCACCTAACATCCATATTGCGGGCCATATGCCTTTGCCAACTGGAAGTTTAGCTCTGATATCGATACGTCCAAATTTGAAATGCTTTTTGTTTTGTGTCGTCATTCTTCCAGAAGTGTAATTATATCCGCCCAAAGATTCTCTACGAGCTTCTATTATTAAATTTCCGTTTGACAAAAAAGTGTTTTTTAAACTATTGGTGTAATACTCCAATTCATTATTACCCCATCCATTGTTATTACCAATTTCCTGATTCCAAACTCCTGAATTCAATGTCGTACCTGAAAATTCATCACTCCAAGCAAGCGTGTAACCCTGATATGATAAAGGCGTTATATAACCTATATCATCTGTTGGCAAATAAGTACCATCCTCATTGATTATTGTTCCTTTTGCCAAAGCTGTTTCAATTGTACATCCTACAGGATTAGATAAATTAACAGTAAATTGCAAAGCAGTCTGACGTAAATCAGTTGGATCTCCCTTTATATCAACATCAATAAAACCTTGTGTTTCATTTGCCGGAATACTTATGGTTCCTGAAGTTGCAACATAATCTTTTGAGGCAGTCGCTGTGCCGTCCATCAAAGTATAATTTACTGAAATAGCATTTGTCGTTGCTTTACTACTGCTAATAAAAAACCGCATGGTTCGTCCAGAAGTTGATCTCACTTGCGTCGCATCCTGAATATTGATCTGTGGAATAATTGCGACAGGTGCCGGTATTACAGCGTCATCTCCTTTACTGCATGAAAACACGAAAATCAAAGCGAAGTATGAAAGCAAACCAAAATTTATATTTACTGTCTTTTTCATAATTTGTTGGAAATATTACTTTAAGATTTAATAATCAATAACCGAATAGAAGATACTTCTTAAGTTTAAATGTTGATAATCCACGTAAAAAAGAATTAGTTAATTTTAATTAAAAAATTGCAGTTATATTTATCATTGGATTTGCAATTACAAATAGTAGAAATGTTTGCCTAGAAAAATTAAAGCTATTAAGGCTACTAAAAAAGGGGAAATATAGAATTTCCCCTCTACTTATTTATTTTGAATTATATACCTTCTAAAATGTAATACCACCAACAACCTCCAGCAGTAACTGGATCATAGGCTCTTAGGCGCATTTCATTCTCTGATCTTGACAAGATTTGAAAAGTATGGCTCGCTGTATAAAACCCAATGAATCCTTTATTGCTTATAGTCAAAGTTTCTTGTCCTCCCGGAGCACTTAATGACCACGTTTCGCTATAGCTCGCTAATGGATAATTTACTATATCCCCGTTACCATCTGCCACAAAACCTGCCACAGCTCCGAAATCGCCATTTAAAGCAAAATCTTTACCCAACACGTTTCCGTTTGTCTCGTGACGGTAAGTAGCATTAGAGCTGAATGTCATTACATCATCGTACATTCCCAATCCTTCTTTGTCACCAGGCGCAGCAGCATACCAAATTGGAGCCATTACATCTGGAGCACCAATTCCGAAATGTCCAGCAACTGTCGATTTTATTTTCCAAGATCTGCTACCAGTACCTACTAACATCTTCAATAAGTCAGCTGGCGCTGCGTACAATGCCAATACTTCCACTTCAACTGAAGAGCTAGAAGTTACTCCTCCTGTTCCAATAGCTACCGCAGTCACAGTATATTTATTTCTGCCGGTAACACCAAAATTATAAGATGTAGTTCCAGCTGGAGCCAAAGTCTCTTTACCATCGTAAATAAATTTGTAAGTGATTGCATTGTCAGCAGTAGCCGTAAAATTTACCTTTCCACTTCCGTCTCCGTATGGATTAGCAGCGGTTGCGCCAACAATTTGCGCCGTAATTTTTAAAGCAGTCGGAGCAGTAATATCTCCGAATTCATAATCGTTTTCTGTACAACCCGTAAATATCAGGGCCAACATAAGAAAAGCTGTTATCAGTTTTATATTTTTCATCTTTTTCGTATATTAATTATTTCTCACAAGTTTGTAAGACCAAAACACTCCTGAACCAGATTCGATAACAATATTTAAAGTGTTATTGTTATCAGAAAGAACTGCTTTGTAGCTTATCGAATTTGGAACCGCTACATTAGGTAATTCCCCAGCATTATTAACTTTAGGAAGTCCTAAGTATGCACCGCTACCTGTTAATGTAATTGTTCCGGCATTTTTATCATAAATGTAAGTTGCCGCAGTAGCTCCGTTGTGTGGCGCTACAGGTGCACCACATGCTTCAGCAGATACACCTTGCCATTTTTCCAGCCATGTGCTTGAACCTAAAATATTGCTAAATGAACCATTTGAACCGAAAACATAAGTGTCGTCAAAATAACAAGCTCTGTCAACTACAGTTTGCGCATCGCTTGACCACCACTCTCCGCTTCCTGCAGATGGTCCAACTTTTAATGCACCAGGTTCGGGAGCTAATTTCCAAGTTCCTTCTAATCCAGCAGCAGGTGTTGGTGCTTTGTAGAAGTATAGATTGTCAATAAACAAAGTAGCATTTGATGATACAAACAACATTTGAGTAATTGCTGACATATCCGTTGTAAAGCTAGATAATGGAATAGTAACGCTTACCCACTTCCCTAGTTCAATCGAAGATACAGCAACTTCAGACTCCTTTGTCGGGCCGCTTGCTATACTTGTGTTCACTATTTTAAATGCTAAGCTTTTAGCATCACTTGTCCAGTAATCAAAATGTACGAATGTTTTATCTGAAATATTTGTTGGATTACCGTAATCTGTTACAATTCCTGTGTAATTTAAGTTTACATATCTCAACATTTTGTTACCAGCAATTTCGTCAACAAATAGTTTAGTAGACTGTCCCCAATCTGGGTTCCACTCACTTACTGCAACATTCGTGTAAGAATCGCTGAAAATTGAAGTTACATCCATTGTTCCTCTCGCAGGCGGAGCTGGAGCTGCGCTGGTTGGTTGAAGAATTTCAGTTACAAGAAAACTTTGTGAATACGAAGTTGTTTTGATTGCCGCACTTTTTGCAACTACACGAATTGTGTAAGTTCCAGGGCTATTGTACGTGTACGAAGCAGTTTCTCCAATATTAGCAGATACCGGTTTATCATCGCCTGGTTCTCCAAAGTATACATCAAACATTGTTGCAAATTCAGCAGTCGCTTTCACATTCACCTTTTTAGATACAGCAACATCATTTTTGATATCCACCACTAAATTTACCGGCGCCTTAAATGAAACCGTTAGGCTTTGAGTTACTTCAGTCTTTAAACCTGTAATCCCAATAGCCACTATTTTAACGTTGTAGACCTTTTCTCCGTAGATATGTTTAACGCTTTGGCCTTGCAAAACATTAACAGGAGCTGCAGTATTGTCACCAAAATAAATGTCATAGGAAACTGCTCCTTCACCATTTGGAGTGATTGTAACTAAACCCGTGTTATCCTGCGTCACGTTGTAAAGAGCAGACACATTGCTGGGTGCAGCAGTGTCGCCAACGAAATCAATCGAACCAAAATCATCTGTTGTGCAACTCCATACAATGGACAGCAGTACAAATGCACTTAGGAAGTATTTTATTTTTTTCATTTCTATAATTTTTTAATTAACATGATTATATTACCAGTTTGAGTTTTGCGTAATTCCCGAAATATCAATTTCTCTCTGTGGAATAGGGAATACCTCATTTTTTCCAACTACAAAGCCTGTTAGTTTAGAAGATGCCTGACCTGTTCTCACTAAGTCAAAAAAGCGATCTCCCTCCATAGCCAACTCTAATCTTCTTTCATCCCAGATAACTTGTTTAGAAGCAACAACACGATGAGTCGCATCTCCAAAAGCTCTATCACGGACTCTGTCCAGGTAATTTTGCGCTTTT
>Ga0209519_10001288_pt1 | contig 10982 bp, 9 predicted proteins | sample Rifsed13ft1_FD_184005 | JGI IMG/M metagenome (GOLD analysis project Ga0209519, IMG submission 184005) | Soil microbial communities from Rifle, Colorado, USA - sediment 13ft 1 (version 2) | ecosystem: Environmental > Terrestrial > Deep subsurface > Rock core/Sediment | place: Rifle, Colorado...
AAAACGCATTCAAAAATTACATAGCGAAGGCAAAATGACTGCTCGGGAACGCATTGATTATTTATTGGATCCAAAAGCTAAAAGTATAGAAATTGGAGCATTTGTTGGTGAAGGAATGTATGCGGAACACGGTGGCTGTCCTTCGGGCGGAGTTGTCGTGAAAATAGGATATATTAGAGGAAAACAATGTATTGTGGTGGCCAATGATGCAACTGTAAAAGCGGGTGCTTGGTTTCCCATTACCGCTAAGAAAAACTTACGTGCACAGGAAATCGCGATGGAAAATAGATTACCAATTATCTATTTAGTGGATAGCGCCGGAGTGTATTTGCCTTTGCAAGATGAAATCTTTCCTGACAAAGAACATTTTGGCCGAATTTTTAGAAATAATGCTCTAATGAGTAGTATGGGAATTACTCAAATTTCTGCCGTTATGGGAAGTTGCGTTGCCGGTGGAGCTTATCTGCCAATTATGAGTGATGAAGCTTTGATTGTAGAAAAAACAGGAAGTATTTTCTTGGCAGGAAGCTATTTAGTCAAAGCAGCCATTGGCGAAAGCATCGATAATGAAACATTGGGCGGAGCAACTACGCATTGCGAAATTTCAGGTGTTACAGATTACAAAGCCAAAGATGACAAAGACGCATTAGACAAAATAAAAAATATTGTTGATAAAATTGGTGATTTCGACAAAGCAGGCTATAGCCGAATAAAAGCGGTAAAACCAGCATTAGAAGAAAATGATATCTATGGTATTTTACCAAAAGCACGAAATGAACAATATGATATGATGGAAATTATCAATCGTTTAGTAGACAATTCTGAGTTTGAAGCATACAAAGATGGTTATGGCCAAACTATTATTACTGGTTATGCCAGAATTGATGGTTGGGCAGTGGGAATTGTTGCCAATCAGCGAAAAGTGGTAAAAACAAAGAATGGCGAAATGCAATTTGGAGGCGTAATCTATTCGGATAGTGCGGATAAAGCCACTCGATTTATAGCTAATTGCAACCAAAAGAAAATCCCTTTAGTATTCGTTCAAGATGTCACCGGTTTTATGGTTGGATCTAAATCAGAACATGGCGGAATCATAAAAGATGGTGCTAAAATGGTGAACGCTGTTTCTAATTCAGTCGTTCCAAAATTCACAGTTATAGTTGGTAATTCCTACGGAGCAGGAAATTACGCCATGTGCGGAAAAGCATACGATCCAAGATTAATTTTTGCTTGGCCAAGTGCTGAATTAGCCGTTATGGGAGGAACGCAAGCTGCAAAAGTATTAGCACAAATCGAAGCTTCTTCGCTTAAAGCAAAAGGCGAACTGGTTGATGAAACGAAAGAAAAAGAATTATTCGATAAAATAAAAGCAAGATATGACGAGCAGGTTTCTCCCTATTATGCAGCTTCCAGACTGTGGACAGATGCTATTATTGATCCTTTAGACACCCGAACTTGGATTTCTATGGGAATTGAAGCGGCTAACCACTCTCCTATTGAAAAGAAATTTAATTTAGGAGTTATTCAGGTTTAGGTTGTAGCCAGTCATCAATGTTCAGGGAAACATTTGTAGTTAAAAAAACATGAGAAAATTAGTTCTATTCAGTTTTATAGTATTGTTCTTTAGTCAGTGTGCTTCCATAAAAAAGCATAACGAGCATTTGAATGATTTGATACCTGAAGAGAAATTAAAATCGGATGTTGATTTTACTTATAAAAAACTGAAGCGATTACACCCCAATTTATACTGGTACACTTCTAAAAAAGACCTTGATTATAAATTCGATAGTTTAAAAATGACTATTCGAAAACCTATGACAAGTTTAGATTTTTACAAGAAACTGAGCCCCGTTGTAGCAGCTGTAAGACAAGGTCATACGTTTGTGTATCCTGCTGTAAAATTAATGAAAAAGAAGGAAACCAAAGCACTTATTAAAAAAGGAACAGGACCATTTTCACAATTTGATTTTGATTATTTCAATGATAAATTGTATGTCATAAAAAATAAATCTTATGATAAAAGCATCAAAACCGGAACCGAAGTTGTTGATGTAAACGGAATAAAACCAAAAGATTTAATCGTGGAATATAGTAAATTCTATAGTTCTGATGGTTATAATATTACCTTAAAAACGCGTAGCTCAGGCAGGAGATTTTCTTCTTTTTTTTCTACTCAAAATGGTATAAAAGATAGTCTGAGATTTAATTTTAAATTCGATGATAGTTTAAAAGTAATCACGATCAAAAGACATAAAGAAGATACCACCAAAACTGTCAAAAAAATTAAAAAAAGGCTAACAGCAATTGACCGAATAAAATCTAAAGCACTAAAAAAGAAGAAAAAAGTTAATGGTTATAATCGAGATTTAAAAAATTATAACCGCAACTTGCATTTTGCAGAAAAAGACAGCAGTATTGCTATAATGAAAATCAGAAGTTTTAAGAATGGAGATTTTAGAACTTTTTATAAAGAAAGCTTCAATAAAATTGAGAAGTATAAATCTACCTCATTGGTATTGGATTTACGAGATAATGGCGGCGGCCGTGTAACCGAAATTGCTAATTTGTATTCTTATTTATCCGACTCAACTTTTGTGTTTTTGGATAAATCCGAAGTAGTATCAAAATCAAGTTTATTAGAAGGCGCCTATTTTAATGGAGGCTCTTTAGGAGTAAAAGTTGTAAAAACTATTTTTTCTCCTTTAGTATATAGTTATCTGCTTTTGACCGTTCATAAAGATAAAAACGGGAAAAATATATACGCTACTCAAACAAAACCTCGTAAAGTGAACAAAAATTCTTTCAAGGGAAAAATTTATGTTCTGATCAATGGAGGGAGTTTTTCCGCTTCCAGTATTATTTCCTCAAATTTGAAAGGTTCAAAAAGAGCCACTTTTGTAGGGGAAGAAACGGGAGGAGCCTACAATGGAACTGTTGCAGGATTTATGCCACTTGTAAAATTACCAAATTCGGAATTAAAAGTTCGAATCGGTTTAATGTTGATTGCTCCTCACTATAAAACAGAAATTAACGGTAGAGGTATTTTTCCTGATACATCAATTATTCCAACATTGCAAGACCGAATTAAAGGAAATGATCCCGAAATGGATTGGGTTATGAATGAAATAAAATTAACTATTTCTAATACGAAATAAACTTTAAAATTTTTAATTTTATTATTTACTAACTCCTATTTAATTCAAAACAACAACTAAATATTTCATAAAAACTTGGTTAACAATACTTTCTAAAAATTGTTCTTTGTATCTTTGATTACTATTTGGTATATGCAAAACCCCCAAATTGCAACTTATCATTTTTTTATAAAATAAAATTTTTCATTAAAAGTAAATTTTAATTCCAAGAAAAAATGACAAAGATTTTAAATCATATAATAACTTTAATGTTGCTTATGATTGTTCCATTTGCATTTGCACAAAAAGAACAAGATAACTCATATGTATTAGAATCTGGAATTAATCTGTCCTTACCCGTTCATATACAAATGTACCGATCACACAGGCTTGGAATTGGTATCAATCTAAGAATTGCAGAAAAGATTACATCAACAACAGAGTTTGGAATAAGAGTGGAATATGATTATCGATTTACTAGAAAAAACTATCCGGCCGTACCTCCTGAAAGTACCGTAAAAGAAAGAGCTTTATATCGAAATTTCAGTATTTTTGCCATTAAACCCAATATACAATTTAACTTAAAAAGAAATTGGTGCTTAGGAGCCGAAAGTGGCGTGGGTTATGCTATTTCTGACGAAGACCCAAAAATTGGATTAGGTTTTGTTTCCGAATTTAACGGCCCCACACGTTTTGGTTCTTGTTCTGGCATATATTTAGGGAAATACTTTTCAAAGAACAAAGTGAATGTATCTTTGAATTTAACAAATTTCGTAGCACACGGCCATGCCGAAAATACACTTGGACTGAAGTTCAATTACTATTTTTACAAATAAAACTTCATTGATAGCACTTTTCACAATTTACTTTAGAAGCAAAAAATACTACATTTTGTTTTTTGTACAAAATATTCTATGTCATTAAAAATTAGTATCTTAGTATGTAATTTTTAAAACTAAATATTATGAACAGCGTAAAAGAATTGAATAAGTGGGCAAATACCCATACTTATTTACCGATTGATTTATTACGAGTGGCGCTTGGAATCTTTTTGTTTATGAAAGGAATTTTTTTTATCACCAACATCCAGTATCTGGCTGATTTAATATCTCCTATTGACAGAATTGGTGGCGGAATGTTTCTTATCCATTATATTGCTCCAGCTCATATGGTGGGGGGGATAATGATTGTTTTTGGTTTACTGACCAGATGGGCAATCATTGCACAATTACCTATATTAATAGCCGCTGTGATTATAAATTTCATGGGAGAAATGCATTCTCAAAATTTATTTTTAGCATTAATTACATTAGCCATTTGTGTGTTTTTCTTATTTTATGGCAGTGGAAAACATTCAGCTGATTACTATTTTAAAATGCAAAAATAACAAACCATAAAAAAAGCATCGCGCTATTAACGGATGCTTTTTTATGCTTTAAAAATTAGTCTACAGACTTTCTTGAATTGCTTTTCGTTTTATTTTTCCGTTGTGTGTTTCAATAAATTTTGAGACATAAAAAACTTCTTTGGGTTTTTCGTATTTATCTAATTCATTAAAAGTGCTTTCTTCTAAAGCTTGTTCCTCCCCTTCTATAACTAATATTAGTTTTTCTCCTAAAACTGGATCTTGAATTCCAGTTACAAAAAATCTGGAATTAATTTTATGGGCCAATTTATCTTCAATTTGTTCTGGAATTAATTTAATTCCACCACTATTGATTACATTATCAATTCGACCTAAGAATCCAAATTGATTTTCATTTACTAATTCGACTAAATCATTAGTAACAATAGTTTCATTTGAAATTTTAGGCGCATCAATCACTAAACAATTTCTATTGTCCTGATAAATTTTAATATTAGGTAAAGTAGTGAAATGTTTCTCTCCTATTTTTTTGGCTGCGATATGGGTAATTGTCTCCGTCATACCATAAGTTTCGTATGTTTCTGTTTTCAGCTTAGAAAGACTTTTTTCTAAAGATTTACTCATTTTGGCACCGCCAACAATCATTTTTTTAACATTTTTCAGTTCAGCCAAAGAATTTTGAGCTTGCAAAGGAACCATCGCAACAAAATCGTACTTAGAATCATTATACTGCATAGGATACGAGCTCGGAGCTACAAAATCCATATCAAGCCCCAAAATAAAACTTCTGACAAACATCATTTTCCCGGCAATATATTTCGTTGGCAAACAATGCAGCGCTTTATCACCAGGACTTAAATTAAAAAAATCGCCTGTCGCTAAAGCTGAATTGACCATTGCCTGTTTTTCAATTCTAATAATTTTTGGGGTACCGGTTGTCCCAGAAGTATTAAGCTCAAGATATGACTTGTTGTCAAACCAGTCCAGAATAAAATCACCGACAGACTTTTCATGGTCTTCTCCTTCCTTTATAAAACTATAGGCTACTCTGCATAAATCTTTTTGGTTCAAATGAAATCCATTCAGTTTAAAATGATTATGTACGTTTTTGTAAGTGATTGTATCCATGATATTTTCCTTGTATTTAAGTCTTTAATGTTATTCTATTTTGCCCGTTAACTTCTCTTTCCAATCAGTCCAATTGTATTTCCTACTAAAGATAAATAAAAGAATCGGGTAAATGACAACAACAGGCAATATAACATCTAAACCGGCTGACGGTTGAGAAATATCCTTGAAAATAGAATGCGTTTGAAAGGCTGACCAATCTGATGTGATCAACAAAGCACTAACCAAATTATTAGCAGCATGAAATCCTAGGGCTAATTCCATTCCTTCGTCCATCAAGGTAATTATTCCCAACAATAATCCTGTTCCAATATAGTAGACCATAATAATATTACCCATTTTAGATACTTCTGGATTTGAAATGTGCATAGCTCCAAAAATAACAGAAGTCATGATTAAGGGAAACCATTTATTTTTAGCGAGGTTAGCAAAACCTTGCATCAAATAACCTCGAAAAATATATTCTTCAGTACTGGTTTGAATTGGAATTAATATTGTACCAATTACCACTAAAATTGCAAATGAAATAGGTTTAAAATTGACTACAAAATCAGTTGGATTAGATAAATAGAAAGCTAATGTAGATACAATTGTAAAAATGGCCCAAATCGAAAATGAAAAAAATACTCTTTTCCAATCTATTTTCGCCCTTGCAGTTGTAATGGAAAGCATCGTTTGATTATGCAGATAACGCACAACAAAGAAAATACCAAGCAAAACAAAAACAAATGATATCAAAATCAAAAACAATGTCAGGTTAGGTTCAAAAAAACGCATAATATCATCATTAGAAGAAGGATATGGTTTCCCCTTGACCAAAGTGTCGTAATATAAAGCAACTAATAAAGGAGCTTGACCTAAAAAAGAGGTAATGATAATTAGGATTGAACCCAGTATATACTTCCAAAATTTATTTTCTGACTTTATACCTTGCTCTATGAACATAGATTTTTTTTTTAAATATTATTTAAATTAGAGTAACAAATTCCATTTTCGTTACACTTATAATGAGCGTTTAATCCACAATTACCGTTATTAAAAAAGTGCATGATACAAATATACCATAATCCACGATGTGGAAAATCAAGAAACTGTCTACTTCTCATAAAAGAATCCAATAAACAACATAAGGTCATAAACTACCTTGAAAACGGACCTACTTTCGACGAATTGGCAACTCTTATTCAAAAACTAGATTTTCAACCTATTTCATTAGTTCGACAAAAAGAAAAAATCTGGATTGAAAATTTCAAAAACAAAGAAATGACTAATAATGAAATTATTCAAGCAATGGTTACTTACCCCATTCTTATCGAAAGACCTATTGTCGTAATTGGAAATAAAGCAATAATCGGAAGAGAATTAGACTCCGTAGCTGCGTTTATTTAATTAACATTTTTTTGTGATTTACCTTTTAAACCAAAACCATTTTTTGCAATCTAAAAAAAGATATTTAAAACCATTATAATGCAAAAAGAATTAAAACAACTCCTATCCTTTGTATTCTTATTTACCAGCCTAATAAATTTTGCGCAACAAGTACCCAATTCAAAACTTAAAATTAAAATTACTGGAAATGTAATCGAAAAAGAGAGTAAACAACCGCTTGAATATGCGACAATAACTTTTTTATATCCAAATAATCCAAAACCTGTTGCAGGAGGAATTACAAATGCAAAAGGAGAATTTGATATAGATGTCAATCCTGGAATTTATGATATAAAAATTGAGTTCATCTCTTTCAAATTGAACCAAATTAAACAAAAAAGCCTTCAGGCAAGCACAAATCTGGGACAAATAGCTTTAGAAGAAGACGCAAATCAATTAAATGAAGTTGTTATTCGCTCTGAAAAAACGACTGTTGAAATTAAATTAGACAAAAAGGTTTATAATGTTGGGAGTGATTTAATGGTAAAAGGTGGAACGGTAAGCGACGTTTTAGATAATATCCCTTCGGTTTCAGTGGATGTAGAAGGAAATGTAAGCCTTCGTGGCAATGACAATGTAAAAATACTTATTGACGGAAAACCTTCAAATGCGATTAATATTGCTGAAGCATTGCGATTAATTCCTGCCGATGCTATTGAAAAAGTAGAAGTTATTACCAACCCGTCAGCAAGATACGATGCTGAAGGTGGTGGTGGTTTATTAAATATTATTTTGAAAAAAGGAAAAAATCTTGGTTTAAACGGAACTTTTATTGCTTCTACAGGTTATCCTGATAATCATGGTTTAAGTGGAACTTTAAATTTTAAATCTAAAAATTTTAATCTTTTTACCAACCAAGGCTATAATTACCGTAACAGTCCTGGAAGTGCCATTACCAATTCCAGATATTTAAATTCGGATAACACAACCAGAAATTACATCAATGAATCGAGAGAAAATGACAGATATAGCAAAGGATACAATGGAAACTTTGGTATGGAATGGTATTTAGACAAATCGACTTCTTTGACCAATACTTTCAATTACAGAAAAAGTATTGGAGATAATAGAGATAATGTTTTCCAAAATAATTATGATGCGAACTATGTCTACGATTACACCAGAAACCGTATCAATGAAGAAGATAGCAACAGTGAAAACGTAGAATTTGCTACAAACTTCATTAAAAACTTCAAAAAAGACGGTCATAAACTGACTATTGACGGCTCATTTTCTACAAATGATGACACAAATAATGCTCTAATTACGGATACCGCTACCAATTCAAGTTTAACAAAATTTGATCAAACTATTAATAATCAAAGTCAAAGCAGAAATTTGCTTCAGACGGATTATGTTTTACCCCTTGGAAAAGGAAGTCAGTTTGAAGCTGGATATAGAGGTAATTTCATAAAACAACTTTCAGATTATCAAGTACAAAATGATGGGGTAACTAATACTAACTTCACCAATACATTAGAATACAAAGAAAAAACAAACGCAATTTACACGCAATATGGCTTTAAAGCCAATAAATTCTCTGCTCTTTTTGGATTGCGTTGGGAAGATTCAAATATTGATATTAATCAATTAGCCACTGACGATTTTAATAATAAAAAATACAATAATTTTTTCCCCAGCGCATTTTTTACCTATGAACTATCGGATAAAAGCAGTACTTCTATAAGCTACAGCCGCAGAATCCAAAGACCAATGGGAAGAATGTTAAACCCATTCAATAACTTATCCAGCAATATCAATATTTTTATGGGAAATCCTGATTTAGATCCTGCATTTACTGATGCTATCGATTTAGGATTTATCAAACGTTGGGAAAAATTGCCTATTAACACATCTTTATACGTTAACAAAACAACAGATGTTTTTCAATTTGCCCGAAGGGAGTCAGGTGATTTTGTCAATGACACGCCTGTGATCATCAGCTCACCTATCAATTTGGCTACAGAATACAGAGCCGGTTTTGAATTCACCTTAAATTATTCTCCATACAAATGGTGGAAATTAAACGGGAATTTCAATTTCTTTAGAAACCAAACCGAAGGTAACTTTGTTTACACCAATTTTAATAACGAAGAGATAACGCAAAATTTCGATAATACAGCAACTTCTTGGTTCACAAGAATAACCTCGAAAGTGACATTGCCATACAAAATTGATTGGCAGACTAACGCCACGTACAATGGTCCGCAAACTACTGCACAAGGTAAAATTCTTGGTGTTTTTGCCGCTAACTTAGCATTCAGCAAAGACGTGATGAAAGATAAAGGAACACTGGCTTTTAATGTGAGCGATATTTTCAATTCAAGAAAAAGAATGATGGAAGCAAACCTTCCGGGAATCGTAAATTCGTATTCAGAGATGCAGTGGAGACAAAGACAGTTTAGCTTATCATTTACCTACCGTTTCAACAAACAGAAAAATGAAAAAGAAAAACAACCTAAGAAAAATATGAATGAAGGTGAAGGAGACTTTCAAGGATAAAATAGAAAAAGACTCGTGAAAACGGGTCTTTTTTTTTGTTTCACTATTAAAATTAAAACATAAAAAAAAGGACTCGTTTTTACGGGTCCTTTTTTTATAAAACAATTAGATTAAACTGATTGTTCTTGCTTCTTTTTTGCTCTTTTCTCTTTGTATGCTTCCCAAGTTGCTCCTCCTACCCAATAGGATACGAAACCAACAAGAAAAAACATTAACCAAAATCCTATTGTAAGAACGGTTAAGAAAAGTAAAAAGCCTAAGTACTGTGAAAATTCAAACATGTTTTCCGGAATTTTGAATGTAGCCACAAATGTAAGTTTAATTCCTTTTCTTACCAATAAAAAAGAACAAAAACTATCAATCAATTTTTATAAAAAGGGAATTATCCGTATTTTTGAGCTCAGAATTTGGAGCTAATCCCGCTATCCGTTACAATCTTTTATGCCGAACACCGGCATAAAAGGATTTTCACTCTTATCGGGGCTAAAAATCGAATAAACTACTTAATACTTATAAATAAGAACGAAATGAAATTCAGAATAGAAAAAGACACGATGGGTGAAGTGCAGGTTCCTGCAGACAAATATTGGGGCGCACAAACAGAACGTTCCCGAAACAACTTCAAAATAGGTCCATCGGCTTCCATGCCAAAAGAAATTATCGAAGGTTTTGCTTATCTAAAAAAAGCCGCGGCTTATGCAAACTGTGATTTAGGCGTTTTACCTATCGAAAAACGAGATGCAATTGCTGCTGTTTGTGACGAAATCCTGGCAGGTAAATTAGATAACGAATTTCCATTAGTAATTTGGCAAACTGGTTCTGGAACGCAAAGCAACATGAACATAAATGAAGTTGTTGCTAATCGTGCGCAAGTTCTAAAAGGATTCAACATTGGCGAAGGTGAGCAATTCATCAAAGCTAATGATGATGTAAACAAATCACAATCTTCTAACGATACGTTCCCAACAGGAATGCATATTGCGGCTTACAAAGCAGTGGTTGAAATTACTATTCCGGGCGTTGAAAAATTAAGAGATACACTTCATGCAAAAGCAGTTGAATTTAACAATGTAGTCAAAATTGGTCGTACCCATTTAATGGATGCTACTCCACTTACATTGGGACAAGAAATTTCAGGATATGTAGCGCAATTAAACTACGGTTTAAAAGCGGTTAAAAATACTTTGGCACACTTATCAGAAGTGGCTTTGGGTGGAACTGCTGTAGGAACTGGACTAAATACCCCAGAAGGATATGATGTAAAAGTAGCAGAATATATTGCTGAATTTACTGGACATCCATTCGTAACTGCCGAAAACAAATTTGAGGCTTTGGCAGCACACGATGCTATCGTAGAATCGCATGGCGCATTGAAACAGTTGGCGGTTTCATTGAACAAAATTGCAAATGATGTTCGGATGCTG
>Ga0209519_10001292_pt1 | contig 10963 bp, 9 predicted proteins | sample Rifsed13ft1_FD_184005 | JGI IMG/M metagenome (GOLD analysis project Ga0209519, IMG submission 184005) | Soil microbial communities from Rifle, Colorado, USA - sediment 13ft 1 (version 2) | ecosystem: Environmental > Terrestrial > Deep subsurface > Rock core/Sediment | place: Rifle, Colorado...
TGCCGGGAGGCTGGTGTTGTCCGGCCCCGCCGCCGGAGTGGTGGCGGCGACCGAATTGGGGAGAGCGAAGGGCCATGACTCGGTGATCAGCTTCGACATGGGCGGCACCTCCACCGATGTGTGCCGTATCGCGGGCGGCCGGTCAGCGGGCAGACCTCGGGTCGGGGTCGCAGGCAGCGTCAACCGGGTCCCGTCGCTGCCGGTGAGGACCATTGGTGCAGGCGGGGGCAGCCTGGTCTGGATCGACGACGGTGGAGCCTTGCGGGTCGGTCCCCAGTCAGCCGGTTCGGATCCGGGGCCGGCCGCCTACAGGCTCGGAGGAGACCAGGCCACCGTGACCGACGCCAACGTGGTTCTGGGCCGTATCCCTGTCGCGCACCCTCTTGGCGGGTCGGTGACACTTGACGTGGCCGCCGCCCGGGGAGTCATGTCGAGTATCGGCGCCCTTCTCGGCCTGGACATCGAAGCCGTGGGAGCGGGAATCATCGAGGTGGTCGACACCCACATGGAGCGAGCTTTGCGTGCGGTGTCTCTCGAGGAGGGAGTGGATCCGAGAGACTCGGTCCTGGTCGCGTTCGGAGGAGCCGGCGGTCTCCATGCCTCACGACTGGCGAGACGGCTCGGGATGAGGAAGATCTTGATCCCGCCATTGTCGGGGGTTTTCTCGGCGCTGGGGTTGCTATTGGCCCGGCCCAGCAGTGACGCGAACAAGACGGTCATGCTCGACGAGGGGTCGGCGCTGTTGGAGACCGTCGCCGTGGCGATCGAAGCCGAAGCCCGCGATACCTACTCGATGGATCACGGGTCTCCCGGGGTTGGCTCTGTGGTTCGGGGGGAGGTTCGATACGTTGGCCAGTCTCATGAGCTAGACGTGCCGTTGACCACCAGTTGGGCCGAAACACGCCGGACGTTCGAAAGAGAGCATCTGGCTCGTTTCGGGTTCACCCGGGAAACACAGCCGATCGAGCTGGTCAACGTGAAGGCGGTGGTAGCCGGGGAAGCCCCATTGCGCTGGTCGGATCTCCCGTCGCTGCCGGCGAGGGACCGACCGGTCGCGACCCCGTCCCTGACCCGGCTGGGCAGCCGAACGATCGAGGTCGATGTGTGGAACAGGTCCGAGCTGTCACCCGAATTCGAGACGAACGGCCCGGCGATCATCGTGGAGGCCGACTCGGCGGTTTGGCTCGAGCCCGAGGACACTTTGGTCGTTCACCAGGACGGGACCCTGGAGATCGCGTCATGAGCTCCTCGGTCGTCGATGCTCGCAGGTTTATCTCGGCCGAGTTGACCGCGGCAGCCAATCCCGAAAAGGCCGTGGGGATGCAGGGCTATATGAAGACCGACATGCCCTTCTACGGGGTGCAGAAGCCGGGGCGCACCGAGATCCTGCAACGACTGGTGAAGACATTCCCTCCAGCAGATCGACAGCAGTACGAGGATCTGGTGCTCGGTCTGTGGGACCTTCCCCATCGGGAAGAGAAGTACCTGGCGATCGCCTTCGCTCGCCAATTCCCTGACTTCGTCACGACCGAGTCTCTCCCGCTCTACCGCCGGCTGATGGTCGACGGTGCCTGGTGGGACTTCGTCGATGAGGTTGCGGTCAAGGTGATTGGTCGGTTGGTCCTAGACGATCCCGCCCGCGCCTGGCCTGTGGTCGATCCCTGGATCGACGACGAGGTCATGTGGCTGCGACGGGCCGCGATCATCTGTCAGATCGGGGCCAAGGAGGACACCGACTCGGAACGACTCTTCCGTTTCTGCTACGAACGGGCTTTCGAGAAGGAGTTCTTCATCCGCAAGGCGATCGGATGGGCTCTGCGCGAGCATGCCAAGACCTATCCCGAGGCGGTCGCCGCGTTTGCAACCGGTCACCGTGACCGGCTCTCGACACTCTCATATCGCGAGGCCACCAAACACATCGGGCATTAGTGCACCGACTCGCACTCAGGATTCGAGCAGGGTCTTCAATGTCCCGAGGTCTTTGGTCACCCACGCGATGTCGCGGGCCAGGTCCTCGTCGCTCATCCCCGGAGTGCTGAACAGGGTGAAGATCACCTCGCTGCCCGATCCGTTGGCCACGACCCGCATCGGCACATAGACCTCGATCCCGTTGGCCAACGTCACGTGGTGATCGAGAACTCCGTTCTCGTTGCGAGGGGCGAAACGAACCCGGATCGCCCCCTCTGGCGTATTGGCCACCCAATGATCGTCTACGGGCTCGAGGGTGGTGGCCAGTCCTGTGGCCCAGCGTGGGAAGTTCTCGGGCCGGCTGGCGAATTCATAGACCTCGTGTGGGCCGCGCTCGATCGAGACGCTTATGTTGTGGGCCTGATGCGTGATGGCATTCCTTTCTCTCCCCTTGAGCAGCCACCCATGATGCTCTGGATCACAACTTGAGCATCGACCCGATAAGCCTAGAGGTAGCCCGTAACCGGCTCTCTTCGGTTGCTGATGAGATGGGCCTGGTCCTTCGGCACACCTCTCTGTCGCCCAACATCAAGGAGCGTGCCGACTGCTCGGCGGCCGTGTTCACGCCCGGAGGTGAGATGCTGGCCCAGGCCGAGCACATCCCGGTTCATCTCGGCTCGATGCCCGAGTCGGTGGCCGCCTGCCTGGAGCGTTTCGAGCCGGTGCCGGGAGTTCAGTACGCGGTCAACGACCCCTTCGCCGGCGGGACCCATCTCAACGACCTGACCCTCGTCGCCCCGGTGTTCGTGGGATCGGAACATGTGGCCTGGGTGGCCAACCGAGCTCATCATGCCGACGTCGGCGGTGAGGCTCCCGGATCGATGCCGGCCCACGCGGTGACGATCGATCAGGAAGGTCACCGTGTCGCCCCGATGGTCGCCTTCGCCGCCGGGGCCTGGGCCGAGGAGTTCGCCTCGCCGTTTGTGGCCGCTTCGAGGACACCGGGGGAGCGCAGAGGCGACCTCGAGGCACAGATCGGGGCCAATGCGGTTGGTGCGGCTCGGGTTTCCGAACTGGTCTCACAGCAGGGAGCCTTGAGTTTCGGCCGGTTGGCTGGAGCTCTGCTCGATTACGGGGAGCGTCGGATGACATCTGCCCTGGCCCAGCTTCCCGACGGTCGGTTCTCATTTGTCGACTACATGGAGCACGGAGAGTCCGACGTCGCCATCCGGGTCGAGGTCGGCATCTCAGGGGACCATCTCACAGCTGATTTCTCAGGAACCGACAGCCAGGTCGAAGCCAATTTCAACGCCGTCGAAGCCGTGACAAGATCGTGTCTCTACTTCGCGGTCCGGGTGGCGACCGATCCCACCATCCCCGCCAACGGTGGCTGTTATCGACCCCTGTCGCTCATCGCTCCGCCCGGTTCGGTCGTAAACGCCAGATCCCCAGCCGCGGTTGCCGCAGGCAATGTCGAGACCAGCCAGCGTATCGCCGATGTCCTGCTCGGTGCCCTGGCGCAAGCTGCGCCCCACCGGGTACCTGCCGCCTCGCAGGGCACGATGAACAACGTGCTGATCGGCAACGACGACTTTGCCTACTACGAGACGGTGGCCGGCGGGCAAGGTGGGCGCCCGGGGAGAGACGGTCAGTCCGGGATCCAGACCGGGATGACCAACACCGAGAACACGCCGATCGAATCGCTCGACATCCACTACCCGTTCCGCGTCGAGAGGTACACCTTGCGCAAGGAGAGCGGAGGGGCAGGGCAGTTCACCGGCGGGGACGGGATCGAGCGGTCGGTCAGGTTCCTGACAGGGGCGACCCTGTCCCTCATGGGCGAGCGAAGGAGACACCGGCCGTGGGGCCTGGCTGGTGGAGAGCCTGGGGCACCAGGCGAGGATTGGCTCATAAGGGAGAATGGTGAGCGGGAGAGACTGCCTGGGAAGTGCACAGTCTCAGTCGACCCGGGCGACCGCCTCCTCGTCCTCACTCCCGGCGGGGGCGGCTGGGGTGGATTGAAAACTACTCTCACCGGGTGACACTCATCGACGAGCTTCGGTTGCTTCTCGGCGTCGACCGCGTTCTCGACGCCGCAGTCGAGCTTTATCTCTACTCCCGGGATGCTTCGTTGATGAGGGGCGAGGCGACATGTGTCGTCTTTCCGGAGTCTACGGACGAGGTGTCCGCCGTGATCAGGATCGCCGAGGCCCATGGTGTCCCGATCGTCGCCCGCGGTGCGGGCACCGGGCTGACCGCCGGGGCGAGCCCGACCGAGGGTGGGATCGTCCTCGTCACAACCGCCATGAACCAGATCGAGATCGACCTCGACAACCGCACGGCATGGGTCGGTTCCGGAGTGATCAATCTCGACCTAACCAGGGCAGCCGAGCCCTACGGGCTTCACTTCGCCCCCGACCCCTCTTCGCAGTCGGCTTGCACCATTGGAGGGAATGTCGCCAATAACTCTGGTGGCGCTCACTGTTTGGCGGAGGGGGCGACCACCAGTCACGTCCTCGGCCTCGAGGTGGTCGTGGCCGGGGGAGAAGTCCTCCTCCTCGGGGGTCAGGCGCCGGACCGGCCGGGGCTCGACCTCAAAGGCTTGATTGTCGGCTCCGAAGGAACCCTCGGAGTGGTCACGAAAGCGCTGGTCCGGCTGCTTCCCCTGGAGGCGGACGTGCGGACGCTCCTGCTCGACTTCGATCATCTCCGCGGAGCCACCAAGACCGTCTCTGATGTCATCGCTTCGGGTTTGGTGCCAGCCGCGCTCGAGATCATGGACCAGAAGATGACGATCGCCGTGGAGAATTGGCTCCATGCCGGTCTGCCGACTGAGGCCGCTGCCGTGCTCCTGGCCGAAGTGGTGGGGGATCCCGAGGCGGTCGAGGCGGAAGCCTCTCTCATCGATCGCATCGGACGCGAGAACGGAGCCGGCACCGTTCAGATCGCACGTGACCAGGCTCACAGGGACACTCTCTGGAAAGGGCGGAAGTCCGCCTTTGGCGCCGTTGCCCAGGTCGCGCCCGACTACTACCTGCACGACACCGTGGTTCCCAGGTCGCGTCTTGTCGAGACCATGGAGGAGATCCAGGCCATCGCCGATCGATACCAGCTCGACGTCTACAACGTGTTTCATGCCGGTGACGGCAACCTGCACCCGCTGATGGCCTTCGACGCGTCCCAGCCCGGCATGATGGAGAGAGTCCACCAGGCAGGCGAGGAGATGGTGGCTGCCTGTCTTCGTCGCGGCGGGGCCCTTTCCGGTGAGCATGGCATCGGGCTGGAGAAACGGGACATGATGCGCGCCGGGTTCACCGAGCTCGATCTCGACGCCCAAGCCCGGCTCAAAGAGGTGTTCGACCCCGCTGCGACCTTCAACCCGGCCAAGGTGCTTCCACAGGGATCACGCTGTTTCGACTTCGGGGGGACCAGGCGGGAGATCCCGGACGGAGCTTGGATATGACCGGAGGCGTCGAAGGCGGATCCGATCACCTGGCACCAGCGGACATCGACGCCTTGGCCGCCATCCTTCGCCGGGCGACAGGGAGCTCGTCGGTGGTTCAGGTGGTCGGTGGTGGGACCAGGCAAGGTTATGGCTCGCCAGCACCGCCGGACATCCTGCTGGAAATGGCGGCAATGGCCGATATCGAGACTTGGGATCCCGACGACCTCACCGTGACGGTGGGAGCAGGGATGCCAGTCGCGGAATTGGAGGCCACCCTCGCCACCAGATCCCAGACCGCGGTGCTGCCCGAGGTCCCCGGCGCGTCGACGGTCGGTGGTGTGATAGCCGCGGGCGTCTCGTCACTGCGGCGGGGGCGTCTTCTAGGGACCAGAGAGCGTGTTCTGGAGACGACCCTGGTGACCGGTGACGGTCGGATCGTCCGGGGCGGGGGCCGGGTGGTCAAGAACGTCACCGGATATGACCTGCCTCGCCTGGTGGTAGGCGCCTTCGGTTCGCTCGGGGTCATCGCCAGTGTGTGCCTCAAGCTCTGGTCGACACCACCGGCGTCGGCGACGGTCGAGATCGACGACCTCGAAGCCGCCACCAAGGTGACCCGACCTCTCGCCGTCCTCGAGGAGAACGAGACGAAGCGGGTCTTTCTCTGGGGGACGAGGGAGGAGGTCGTCGCAACCAGCGCCCGCCTCGGTGGTGTCATCAGCGAGGGCCACCAATGGCCGCCGGACCCGGACGGGCCGTTTCGCTGGTCGCTTCGTGTGCCACCGGCCCTGACTTCGGCAGCCATCGTCCTACTCCCGCCCGATTGGCGCTATCTGGCGATTCACCGGGTCGGTGAGGTCAGAGTCGCCTCCGAGGATGCGGCGGAGGCGGCAGGGATCAGGGCCTGGGCCGAGGAGAACGGGGGCTCCTTGGTCGTGGTGAACGCACCTCCTGGTGGGCTCGACGGATTGGATCCTTGGGGAGCGCCCCCACCCGGTCTCGAGATCCAGAGTCGTCTCATTGCCCAATTCGACCCGGGACGGGTCATCAACCCTGGTCGGCTCCCCGGAGGGATCTGATGGGCTGGGTGACCGCCGAGCATCCGACCACCGATGAGCTCGATGCCTGTGTCCAGTGCGGGCTCTGTCTCCCTGTCTGCCCGACCTTTCGGCTGACCGGCAGAGAGACCGCTTCTCCACGTGGCCGTTTGCATGCGATGAAGGCGGTTCATCAGGGCGTCCTCGAAGTCGATCATGTCTTCCAGGGGATCATCGATTTCTGCCTTGGCTGCCGAGCTTGTGAGCCGGTGTGCCCGGGAATGGTCCCGTACGGGCGCGCCCTCGAGGGAACCAGGGCCGAGATCGTTGCCCAGCGACCCACGGCAGCACACCGTTTTCGGGCATTCCTCCTCGGTTCGGTCCTCGGATCTCGCCGGTCGTTGCGCTTCGGGAGCGGAGCCCTCAGCCTGGCCCAGGCCACAAAGATGACGGCGTTGGCCCCCTCTCGGTTGCGGAGACTGGCGCGGGGCCTGCGTGGTCTTCGAGGCCGTCCCGGATCCGTGGTTGGGCATATTGGGGGGTCCGGTGAGTCGGGGACGGTCGCCTTGCTCGCAGGTTGCATTCAGGACCAGTGGTTTCGACCTGTCAATCACGCCGCCATCCGGTTGTTGGAGTTGGCCGGCTATCGAGTCGAGGTTCCCCTCAATCAGACCTGTTGCGGCGCCTTGGCCGCCCACGACGGGAAGGCAGATCAGGCCCGCGCTCTCGCCGCCCGCAATGTCCCCATCCTCTCAGGCTATGACCAGATCGTCGTCACCTCCGCCGGGTGCTCGGCTCATACCCGGGAGTACGGGCACTGGGCCGAGGACGGGGACCTCATCGGCGCAGCGACCGTGGACGTGACCGTTGCAGTCGCCCGGGCCATCGAATCTGGCCTCCTTCCCGTGGTCGAGCACGATTCGGGACAGGTGGCGATCCAGGATCCTTGTCATCTCCGTCACGCCCAGAGGGTGACGGCAGAGCCGCGGGCGATCCTCGTCGCCGGGGGCTACCGGGTGGTTGAGATCGACCCGGCGGGAATGTGCTGTGGCGCGGCCGGCCTGTACACGATGCTCCAACCCAAAGCATCAGACGATCTCGGAAACCAGAAGGCCGACCAGATTCGTTCTACCGGGGTGACCAAGGTCGCCTCGGCAAACCCCGGGTGTGAGATGCAGCTGAGATCGGCCTTGGGGCCGGGCTTTGACATCGCCCACCCCATCGAGTGGTATCTGCAAGCCATCACGGCAGCGGGTCTGATCGGTATGGTCGCCGCCGTGCAGGAGCCGAGATGACGGAAACAGGTGCGCCAGTCGACACCCGGGGGATGCTGAAGCGTTACGGCATCCTGGCTTATGGGGCGTTCGGGACCATGTTCGACGTCGGGCTGATGGTCATCGGCAGCCTTCTCGTCGGCTTGTCGATCTCGGTGGTGTTGGCCGGTTTCGGGCTGGTCAACGTGGTGCAGGACCTATCCACAGCGGCGATGCTGGCTTCGGCTCTGGTGCTTGCGGTGATCGGATTGTTCTGCCTCGGTGTCGCGGCGGAAGGCCCGCTCGGGCGCGGCCGGCGTCTGGTCGGGTTCAACGACCTGGAGATCGGCATCGGCCGGACTCTGGCGGTCCTCGCCGTCGGCCTCCTGGCCCTTCTCGCCTACGGGCTGATCGATGAGCTGCTGTCCGGGCTTCCCGTGCCGGTGATCAAAGGTGCCGACGGAATCCGGGCAGCCGGCATCGCCGGGTTGACGGTGATGCCTTTGATCGGGATTCCACTCTCGGTGCTGGCGCGGTGGTACCCGAATGGGCCTCCGTGGTTGTCACGAATCGACATTCCCATCCTGTTCGTGGTGTGGGCGGTGGCGACCATGGCGATCATGAGCTGATCACACCGCCTTGGAGTAGATCAAGACGGGTTTGACCTCGAATCCTTCTCTTTGCAGAGCCTCCACCGCCCAGGCCGTAGCCGGGCTCATAAGCCGCACGGTGTCAACTGGCTCATCGCGCAGAAGCTCGCGGAGACCCTGGAACAACAGCGGCGCGTCCGTCGGTGTGGTTGCCAGCCAATGAACAAACATCGACTCGTCGGGCTGGCTCGCGATCAACCACCCTGCCGGGCTGTGATACAACGACCGATCATTGACCGCATCCTCCAGGTCTTGGCGTGTCGCTCGTCTCCATTGCCATCCCTTTGCGATCAGCTCGTGGCCTTCGCGGGCCAGGTCACTGAGTGACCAGAACACCCACGCTGCGTCGGCGTCGGCCGATGTTGCTGGCCGGAGACGCTGGCTTGGGACCATCCGACTGCCGGTTGAGGCATCCGAGGTCGCAAAGACCCATCGACTGGTCAACCGGTATCCCGCTGTGACCACCTGCGACCTGGCGGCCTCGTTGTCCTCCTCGATTGCCAGTCGGGCGACCCGCGCCCCCCGATCCTTGGCCCATCGCACGCCGGCGTCGTTCATCGCGGTCGCCATCCCCGACCGCCGATGGTCCGGATGCACCCGGGCGCCGCTCAGAAAGGCCTCGGCAGGTGACAGCAGCTGCGCTCTGGAAAGAGCGACGGGGACATCGTCCTCGTGAACGCACACCATGACGTGTGACTCTTTGTCTTCCAGCCAGGAGGGCAAGACGTCGGGGATGTAGTCGCCCCATGAGAAAGTGTCCTTGGTCCAGGCTGCGATCACGTCGACGTCCTCGGCCCGGGCGGGGCGGATGACGAAGGTCACCGTCACATCCTGTCGGGGACTTCGATGCCGAGGAGATCGAGGAGACGTTCGAGTGTGGCAAGGGTCCAGCCGGCGAGATGTAGCCACGACTTCTGTCGGTCGGAGTCGGTTTCGGAGAGGATGTGACACTCGTCGTAGAAACGGTTGAATTGACCGGCAACCGAGTAGGCATACTCGGCGACGTGGTTGGGTGCCCTAAAGGTGATGGCACGGTCAACGACCTCAGGGACACGTAGCAGCTCCAGCATGAGGTCTCGCTCGACCGGCACCGTTGGCGGGATCGGATCACCCGTTTTCAGTCCTTGCTGAGCGGCCCGTCGCAGGATCGATTTGATCCGAACGGCGGCGTATTGGAGGTAAGGCCCGGTCTTGCCCTCGAAGGAGCTGAACCGTTCTAGGTCGAGGATGTAATCCGATGCCCGGTTGTTGACCAGGTCGCCGAACTTGAGGGCGGCGACTCCGACCATGCTCGCGATCCTGACCCGCTCCTCCTCGGGATAGTCCTCGGCGAGGTGGGCCTCGTCGAGGCGGCGCCGGGCGGCATCGGTCAGCATCTCGATGACGTCGCCGAGTCGGACGACCCCTCCTTCCCGTGTCTTGAACGGCTTTCCGTCCGGCCCGTTCATGGTCCCGAACCAGATGTGCTCGAGACGTGTCTCCGGGCCGGCGATGCCGGCCTTGCGCGCCGTTCGGAAGACCTGGAGGAAATGATCGGCCTGACGGCGGTCGACCACGTAGAGCACCAGGTCGGCCTGGAGCTCCTCGACCCTCATCTGGATCGTGGCCAGGTCGGTGGCGCTGTAGAGGAAGCCGCCCGAGGACGCCTCCAGGATCAGTGGAGGGAGGTCACGCTTGTCCCCGTCCTCGTCCACCCGGACCACCAGGGCGCCTTGTGACTCCTCGGCTACGCCCGATTCACGTAACGAGGCGACGATCGGGCCGATGCGGTCGTGCACGTCCGACTCTCCGTACCAGAGGTCGAAGGTGACTCCAAGGGCAGCGAAATCCCGACGTTGCGAGGCCTCGGAGACGCTTTTCATGTGTCGCCAGAGAGCCAGGTAGCCAGGGTCGCCCTGTTGGAGCCGCACCGTGGCCCGCCGAGCGGTGTCGGCGAACTCCGTGTCGCTGCGGGCTCGCGCGGTTGCCTCGGGGTATATCCGCTCCAGATCATCGAGGATCACCGGAGCAGTCTCGGGGTAGGCGGTGGCCGAGGGGTCGAAGTAGGGGAGATCGGGCTGCTTCTCGGCGATGGCGGTGATGAGCAGACCCATCTGGAACCCCCAGTCGCCGAAATGGGGGTCACGGGTCACCTTGTGCCCGGCGAATGAGAAGAGGCGGGCGAGGCAGTCGCCGATGATGGTGGCCCGGAGATGTCCAACGTGCATCGCCTTGGACACATTGGGACCGGCGTAGTCGACCACCACGTTTTCGGGGGTGTCGGTGACCGGAAACCCCAGATTGGGGTCTGCCGAATCCCGGGCGGCATGACTGGCGAGAGCCTCGTCGGTGAGGTCGATGTTGATAAAACCGGGCCCGGCCACCTCGACCGAGGCGAGGTCAGGATGGTTGGAGAGCTTGACGGCCACCTGCTCGGCTATCTCACGGGGGGGCCGTCCGGTCTGCTTGCCCGCCGCCATCGCCCCGTTGACCTGGAACTGAGCCAGCTCGGGCCGCTGGGAGATCACGGTCTCGCCCAGCTCGAAAGGAAGCCCGAGCTCGGCAAAGACACCACCGGCGATCGAGGAGAGCTGGGTCAGAAGCGACATGGCGATCGAGGTTAGGAGGCTATGTCAGCCTGCGGAGCGGGGGGGGCCGACGCCAGCGAACGTAGTGAGCGCGTCGAGGGGGGCG
>Ga0209519_10001300_pt1 | contig 10935 bp, 11 predicted proteins | sample Rifsed13ft1_FD_184005 | JGI IMG/M metagenome (GOLD analysis project Ga0209519, IMG submission 184005) | Soil microbial communities from Rifle, Colorado, USA - sediment 13ft 1 (version 2) | ecosystem: Environmental > Terrestrial > Deep subsurface > Rock core/Sediment | place: Rifle, Colorado...
GCGCTTGAAGGACGTGGCGCGCGTCGAGCTCGCGTCGAAGGACTACGACTTCATCGGCCGCATCAACGGACAGCCGGCCACGCTGGTCGGCGTGTTCCTGCAGCCCGGGGCCAACGCGCTGGAAGTGGCGCGCGAAGTGAGGCGCACCGTGGCGGAGTCGGCCAAGCGCTTTCCGGCGGGCCTCGCCTATTCGGTGCCCTACGACACCACGCGCTTCGTCGAGGTGTCGATCCGCGAGGTGCTGAAGACGCTCGGGGAGGCGATGTTGCTCGTGTTCCTCGTGGTGTACGTCTTCCTGCAGAGCTGGCGCGCGACGCTGATCCCGTTCGCCGCGGTGCCGGTGTCGCTCATCGGCACCTTCGCGGGGCTGTTCCTGCTCGGCTACTCCATCAACACGCTCACGCTCTTCGGCATGGTGCTCGCCATCGGCATCGTGGTCGACGACGCCATCGTGGTGCTGGAGAACGTCGAGCGCATCATGCACGAGGAGCATCTGGCGCCGCGCGAGGCGGCGATCAAGGCGATGAGGGAAGTAACCAGTCCGATCGTTGCCATCGTGTTGGTGCTGTGCGCGGTGTTCGTGCCGATCGCCTTCCTCGGCGGCCTGGCGGGAGAGCTCTACCGCCAGTTCGCGGTGACCATCTCGATCGCGGTCGTCATCTCGGGCATCGTCGCGCTCACGCTGACGCCGTCGCTCTGCGCCATCGTGCTCGACCCGCAGAAGGAGCGCAAGAACGCGTTCTTCGCGTGGTTCAACCGCTTCTTCGGGCGCGTGACCGACCGCTACGAGAACGGCGTCGCCTGGATGATCCGCCGCGGCGGCATCGGGCTCGCGCTGTTCGCCGGCATGGTGCTCGCCGCCTTCGGCCTGTGGCGCATCACCCCCGGAAGCCTGGTGCCCGACGAGGACCAGGGCTTCTACATCGCCGCGGTGCTCATGCCCGACGGCGCCACGCTCGAGCGCACCGACAAGGTCGTCGGCGAAGTGGTGAAGGCCATCCGCTCGAACCCGGTGAACGAGGACGTGGTCGCCTTTACGGGGTTCGACCTTCTGGGCGGCGGCTTTCGCAACAACGCCGCGACGATTTTCGTGACGCAGAAGCACTGGGACGAGCGCGCGGTGGCGACGCCGCAGCTCGTCGGCGACTTCTTCATGAAGACCGCGCACATCAAGGAAGGGCTGGCATTCGCCATCCCGCCGCCGGCGATTTTCGGGCTGGGGACCGCGGGCGGCTTCGAGCTGTACCTCCAGAACCGCGGCGAAGGCGGCGCGCAGCGCTTCGCGCAGGTGCTCGGCCAGTTCACCGCCGAGGCGCGCAAGGAGCCGATGCTCGGAGCGATCCAGACGCCATGGCGCGCCGGCGTGCCGCAGCTCTTCGTCGACGTGGACCGCGAGAAGGCGAAGGCGCTCGGCGTGACGCTCGAGGACCTCTACGGCACCCTGGCGGCGACGCTCGGCACCTACTACGTGAACGATTTCAACCGGTTCGGGCGCACCTGGCAGGTGCTCATGTCCGCCGACCGGGCGTATCGCGACCAGCCGAGCGACATAGGAAAGGTATTCATCAAGAACCAGAAGAACGAGATGGTGCCGCTCGCCTCGCTCGCGCGCGTCAGCTACAGCGCGGGCCCCGATTCGCTCGACCGCTTCAACAACCTGCCCGCGGTGAAGCTCTTCGGCCAGGGCGCGCCGGGGGTCTCCACCGGGCAGGCGCTCGAGGCGGTGGAGCGCCTCGCCGCGAAAGTGCTGCCGCCCGAGTTCAGCTACGACTGGGCCGGCGCCTCCTATCAGGAGAAGCGCTCCGCGGGCACCGGAGGCCTCGCGCTCGGCCTCGCGGTGGCGATGGTGTTTCTCATTCTCGCCGCGCAGTACGAGAAATGGTCGCTGCCGTTTTCCGTGCTGCTCGCGCTGCCGTTCGGGACTTTCGGCGCATTGGCGGCGGTCTGGCTGCGCGGCCTGACCAACGACGTATATTTCCAGATTGGCCTGGTGACGCTGCTTGGCCTGGCCGCCAAGAATGCCATCCTGATCGTCGAGTACGCCGTGCTCAAGCACGAGGAAGGGCTATCGGCTTCGGCAGCGGCGATGGAAGCCGCGCGGCTGCGCTTCCGCCCCATTCTCATGACCTCGCTCGCCTTCATCCTCGGCGTGCTGCCGCTCGCGCTGTCCACCGGCGCGGGCGCCGGCGCGCGCCATTCGGTCGGCACCGGCGTGATGGGCGGGATGCTGGCCGCGACCTTCCTCGCGATCTTCTTCGTGCCGATGTTCTTCAAGCTGTTCACCGACCGGCACCTGACCGAAAAGCGCTCGACGCGCGAAATCAAGGAAGAGATCGGGCACGAGCGCAAAGTGACCCACGTCCCGGTGCAGCATCCCCACCATGCGCCGCATCGCCCGGAATAGTCTTTTCTTTGTTTTTCTCGCCGGCTGCGCTTCCCCGGTGAAGTACGAACGGCCACCGGTCGAGCTGCCCCAGGCATGGAAGGCAGCCGCACCGCGCTTCGCGCTGGACGGGCGCTGGTGGCGCATCTACGAGGATCCGCAGCTCGAGGGGCTGATCGAGCGCGCGTTCACGGACAACGCCGACCTCGTCGTCGCCGCGGCGCGCGTGGACGAGGCGCGCGCGCTCGTGGGCGAGGCCGAGTCTTTCTTCCTCCCCCGGCTCGACGCGGAGGCGTCGGCGAGCCGCCAGCAGATCTCGACCCGCACCGCGGTCGCGCCGCCCGGCATCCCGCGCGAGCACTCGAGCTATCGCGCGAGCCTGAATCTCTCCTACGACATCGATCTCTTCGGTCGCCTGCGCTCGGGCGCCGAGGCGGCGCGCGCCGAGCTGGCGGCGAGCGAGGCCTCGCGCGACGCGGTGCGCCTCGCGCTTGCCGCGCAGGTGGCGAAGTCCTACTTCGCCCTGCGCTCGCTCGACGAGCAGGTAGCGTTGACGAAGCAGTCCCTGGGCTTGCGGGAGGACCTGCTCGCGCTGCAGCGCAAGCGCCATCGGGCCGGGGTCATCGGTGACTTCGAGCTGCGCCAGCTCGAAGCCGAGGCCGCCGCGGCGCGCGCGCAGCTGCCGGCGCTCGAGGAGGCGCGCGAACGTGAAGAGGCGGCGCTCGCCGTGCTGCTCGGGCGCTCGCCGCGCGACACTTTCGAATCCGCGATCGAGGTGACGCGCCGCTACGACGAAACGCTGCAGGCGCCAGTGGTCCCCGCCGGCATGCCCTCGGAGTTGCTGCTGCGCCGCCCGGATCTCGTCGAGGCGGAGCGGCGCCTGGCCGCCGCCAACGCGCGCGTGGCCGTGGCGCGCAGCGAGATGTTTCCGTCCATCGCGCTCACTGCAGTGCTCGGCTCGGAAAGCGCGGCGCTGTCGAATCTCTTCTCGGGGCCGGCCGGGTTATGGACGATTGCCGCCGCGGTGTCGCAGCCGATCTTTTCCGGCGGGCGCACCGAGGCGCGCACCGCGGCCGCCGAGGCGCGGGAACGCGCGGTGCTCGCGCAGTACCTGCAGGCCGTGCGCTTGGCGTTCAGCGAGGTGCGCACGGCGCTCGCCTCGCAGGCGCGCGCGCGCGAGCGCTTCGAGGCGGAAAGCGACCGGGCGCGAGCGCTGCAGGAGACGCTGCGCCTCGCGCGCCTGCGCTACGAGAACGGCATCGCGAGCCAGATCGAGGTGATCGACGCCGAGCGCGGGCTACTGGCGGCGCGCGTCGCGCGCGTCGATGCCCTGCGCGCGCACCGCGCCGCGGTCGCCGACCTCTTCAGGGCGCTCGGCGGCTAGGCGCTCGCCTCAGGCGAAGACGTACGCGTCCATCGCCAGCACGCCGGCGTCGATGGCGTCGTAGATGCGCTCCGGCCGGGCGTTTTCGCCGGCCGCGCCGAGCGCAAAGAACAGCGGCAGGAAGTGCTCGTCGGTGGGATGTGCTCGCGCACCGTGCGGCGAGCGCGCGCGGTAATCGGTCAGGCTTTCGATGTCACGGCTTTCCAGCTTGGCCCGCACCCACTCCGCGAACTCGCGCGCGTAGGGCTCGGGCCTGCCCGCGCCACGCGCCCAGTCGCGCAGGTTATGCGTCATGTGCCCTGACCCGACAATAAGAATGCCGTCCTGGGCAAGCGGCCGCAGTAGCTTTCCTACATTAAGGTGATGGCGGGGGCCGAGCGCCGGCTGCACCGAGATCTGCACCACCGGCACGTCGGCTTCGGGATAGGCGTAAAGGAGCGGCGCCCAGGCGCCGTGGTCGAGGCCGCGGCAGCCGTCGATCGCCGCAGTGAAGCCCGCTTCCTTCAGCAGGGCCTGCGCGCGCCGCGCCACCCCCGGCGCGCCCGGCGCCGGATAGCGCAACCGGTACAGCGGCTCCGGGAAGTTGTAGAAATCGTGGATCGTCTCGGGCTTGGGATTGCCGGTGAGCATCGGCAGGTTGGTCTCCCAGTGCGCCGATGAAATCACGATGGCGCGCGGCTTGGGCAGGCGGCGCCCGAGCGCTCGCCACGCCTCGCCGGCCGCGCCGGGCTCGAGCGCGTGCATCGGCGAGCCGTGGGAAATGAAGACGCTCGGAAGCGCGCTCATCGCCGGCCTATCGTGGTTCAGACACGGGCGTGCTGCAAGTTCGGTGCGCGACGCGCGCTCGATAGCGCGTAGAGCCCGTCGCCGAGGAGCCCCTGGACGATCGCCGCGGCGACGAGGAACGCCGGGTATTCCCAGCCTCCGTTCGGCGCGCTGAACGTCCAGCCGTTGCCCGCATGCGCCCAGGTAGCGCCGAGCAGGATGGGGACCAGCGCAAACGACACCCAGCGCGCATACACGCCGGCGAGGATGAGCAAGCCGCCGATCAGCTCGGCCCAGAAGGTGAGGTAGGCGAGCATCGCCGGCAGGCCGAGCGACTGGAAGAACTGCACGGTGCCTGGAAGCGTGAACACGTAATACTTGAGCAGCGCGTGAGCGATGAACATCACGCCGAGCGCGATGCGCAGTACAAGCGCGGCCAGAGGGGCGGTACGGTTGTCGATCATGAGCAGCTCCTTTCCGTTGGTTGAGAGCCGTAGTATGAGAATCCTTGGCAGAGGGATAAAGGCACGGAGGCGACATTGATAATCCTTGGAAACGGGATAATATGGCGGCATGGACCGGCTCGGTGCCATGCAGGTGTTTGCGCAAGTGGTTGAGTCCGGAAGCTTTTCCAGGGCGGCCGAGCATCTCGGGCTGTCCACCTCGGCCACCTCGCGGCAGGTGGCCGATCTCGAAGCGCACCTGCATACGCGGCTACTCAACCGCACCACGCGCCGCGTGAGCCTGACCGAAAGCGGCCGCGCGTACTACGAGCGGGCCGTCCAGTTGCTCACCGACCTGGAGGAGGCCGAGCAGGAGGCGGCGCGCGCCGCGGTCGTGCCGCGCGGCACGATCAAGCTCACGACCTCGGTGAATTTCGGCGTGCGCCAGGTCGCACCCGCCATCGCGGCGTTTCTCGCGCGGCACGCCGAGGTGCGTTTCGACGTTTCGCTTTCCGACCGCATCGTAGACCTGGTCGAAGAAGGGCTCGACCTCGCCATCCGCATCGGCGCCACCGGCTCGGAGAATCTCGTAGCGCGCAAGCTCGGCGAGACGCGGCTCGTGCCTTGTGCCTCGGTCGCGTACCTCGAGGCGCGCGGCGCGCCGCGCGTGCCGGAAGACCTGGCGCGGCACAACTGCTTCACCTATGAATACGTCACGCCGCGCAACGTCTGGCGCTTTCGCGATGCCGCCGGCAACGAGCGCCCGGTGCGCGTGAGCGGCAACCTGCACTCGAACAACGGCGATCTGCTCGCCGAGGTCGCGGCGCAGGGCGCGGGCATCGTGTTCGAGCCGGCTTTCATCGTCGGCCCGGAAGTGCGCGCCGGCCGCCTCGTGCCGCTGCTGCAGGACTTCGTGGCCCCGCCGATGCCGATCTACGCGGTCTACCCCAGCCGCAAGCACTTGTCGGCCAAGGTGCGTCTCTTCGTCGAGTTCCTGGTCGAGCGCTACGCCGACGCGAAGGATTGGAGCACGCCGTGAGAGCCCTGCTCGCCCTGCTTGCCTTCCATGCGGTGTCGGCGCTTGCCGCGCCCGAGTGGCTCATTGCTTCGCCGAGCGGGCGGGCGGCCGCGGGCGACCCGTTCGAGATCATCGTGGTGAGCCTTTCCGGCGCGCCGCTGCCCGACGAGCTCGAGCTGCGGATGAAGACGGAGCTCGACGAGCGCATCGCGCCGCTCGTTGCGGCTGCTCCGGAGAGCGGCGGGCGGCGCAGCTACATGGCAGTCATGCCGCCGGGCGTGTCGGGCCCGGTGACGCTCGAGCTCGCGGGGCGCGCTTCCAGCGTTTTGGTGCTCCTCGTGGCGCCGCGAAGCGACGTCGTGCAAAAGCTCACCGGCGCGCCGGGCGCCGAATACGAGCCGCCGCTCTCCGAGAACGACCCGATGTATTTCGTGCTTGGCGCGCGCGAGGGCTACTCGGCGCGCTTCCAGCTCTCCTTCAAGTACCGCCTGTTCGACACCGCGAGCGGCTTCGGCCGCGACCAGCCCTGGCTGTCGGGCTTCTATTTCGGCTATACGCAGAATTCGTTGTGGGACCTCTCCTCGCAGTCCAAGGCGTTCCGCGACACGAGCTACCGGCCGTCCATCTTCTGGAAGTGGGACCGCACGGACGAGAAGACCTTTGTCGACAGCTTGCGCGCGGGGCTCGAGCACGAGTCCAACGGGCGCGACGGGCCGCGCTCGCGCTCGATCAACATTGCCTTCGTGCGGCCGGAATGGCACTGGAAGTACGCCGGCGGCCACGCGCTGCAGTTCACGCCGAAGTTCTACCGCTATCTCGAGCGGGACGAGAACCCGGACATCCAGCACTACAGGGGGCACGCCGACTGGCGGCTGCGCTACGACGCGGCGGGCGACTGGGTCGCGACCGCGGTGGCGCGCCGCGGCACGCAGGGCAAGGGCAGCCTGCTCCTCGATCTATCCAGGCGCGCGCGCGACCTGCGCTTCGGCCCGGTGGGCGGCTACTTCCACCTGCAGTACTTCACGGGGTACGGCGAGGACATCCTGGATTACAACTTGCGGCGCAGGTCGCAGCTGCGGCTGGGGTTCGCGATCGTGCCGTAAAGAAAAAGGGGTCAGAGCAATTTTCCTGTAACACGCCTGGGTGACGCGAAAGTGTTACAGGAAAATTGCTCTGACCCCTTTTTCTAGGTGTCTTCGGTGCGCGGCGGGCGCCACGTGTAGGGCACCGGGCCGGGCGCGCGCAGCACGCGCAGCATCCTGAGCGCGCCTTCCTTGCGGCCTTCGCCGCTGCGGTAATAGCCGGGCACGAGGACCGTCTCGTGGAAATTCATGGCGCGGTAGAAACGCCTCGCCGCCTCGTTGCCGGTGCGCAGCTCGAGATGGATGCTCGCCATGCCGGCGCAGCGCGCCGACTCGAGCAGCCAGTCGAGCAGCCGCTGGCCGATGCCGAGCCGGCGGTGCGACGGCCGCACCGCGAGCAGCACCAGGTGGGCGCGCTCGTCGCCGAACTCCATGATGGCGAAGCCGGTGAGCGCCGCGCGCGCGGCGGCGCTCTTGCCGCTTTCGCACGCCACGACCGCGAGCGTCTCGCGGTCGCGGATCGCGCGCAGCACGCGCGCCGCGTCGTATTTCCACCCCAGCCCGGCCTCGACGAAGTCGCGCGACATCAGCGCGATGGCCTGGGCGTCGCGCGGCTCGGCGAGTCGGACAGTGATGGCGCGTGGCGTCATTGCAATTGCATTGTGCCACGTCCGCCGGCCTCTGCCCAACGCTCGCCATGCCCTGATGAGACTAGGACTGCTATGCTGCGCGAAGCAGAAAAAAGGGGGAGCCGATGGACAGCGCCGCCAGCCTTCTCGCCAACGAGATCAAGAGCCGCTCCGCCGGCGGAGCGGCGAAAAAACTAGCGTCCCTCGGCGGCGGCGAGATCGCGGCGACGCTGATGCGGCTGTCGCCGGGATTCGGACAGGATGTGCTTGCCGCGCTACCCGACGAAGCGCGCGAGCGCGTGTTCGCCGCCGCGCCACCGGACGTCTCGCGCCAATGGCAGCGCAACGCGCTCTACGACGAGGGCGCCATCGGCCGGATGATGGAGCCGGTGATCGGCGCATTCCACCCGGGCGGCACGGTCGGCGAGACGATCGAGGCGCTGCGCGAGATGGTGAAGAGCAGCCTCATCACCTATGTCTGGATAGTCGACGAGAACGATCGCCTCGCCGGCATCGTCACGATGCGCGATCTGCTGTTCAGCAGCCGCGCGGACCGGCTGGCCGACGTGATGTTGAAGAATCCCTTCGCACTGCACGCCTCGATGAGCCTCAAGGACGCGATGAAGCAGGTGCTCGACCGGCATTACCCGGTGTATCCGGTCGTCGATGCCGACGGACGCCTGCTCGGACTGGTGCGCGGGCAGGCGATGTTCGAGGCGCAGGCGATCGAGATCACCCTGCAGGCCGGCAGCATGGTCGGCGTGCACGAGGAGGAGCGTCTGGGGACGCCGTGGTACCAGAGCCTGAAGATGCGCCACCCGTGGCTGCAGCTCAACCTCCTCACGGCCTTCCTCGCCGCCGCGGTAGTCGGGTTGTTCCAGGACACCATCGACCGGCTGGTGATCCTGGCGCTGTTCCTGCCGGTGCTCGCCGGCCAATCCGGCAACACCGGCTGCCAGGCGCTCGCGGTGACGCTGCGCGGCATGACGCTCGGCGAGCTCAAGCCCGGCACTGAACGGCCGCTCGTCAAGAAGGAGGCCTGGCTTGGCTGCGTGAACGGCGTCGGCGTGGGCTTGGCCGCAGGGGCCGGCATGTTCGTCACGGCTGCCGGTCAGGCGGCGCAGCATCCGTGGATGCTCGCCTTCGTGGTGTTTCTCGCCATGATCGGGTCGTGCGTGGCGAGCGGCATATCGGGCGCCATGGTGCCGCTCACGCTGAAGCGCCTGGGCTTCGATCCCGCGACCGCGTCGAGCATCTTCCTCACCACCGCGACCGACGTGGTGAGCATGGGGATGCTGCTCGGGCTCGCGACGCTGCTGATCCGCTAGACGTAAATCATCTTGCGGGTCATGCCGCCGTCAATGACGAAGTTCTGTCCGGTCACGAAGCCGGCCTCCTCGGAGAGCAGGTAGGCGACGAGCTCGGCGACGTCTTCGGGCCGGCCCACGCGGCCGACCGGATGCTGAGCATGGTCGGCCTTGCTCAGGTGCCGCGCCTTGTGACCGATCCACCCCGGGCTCACGCAATTGACGCGCACTCGCGGACCGAGACTCATGGCGAGCGCGTGCGTCAGCGCCACGACGCCGCCCTTCGCTGCGGCATAAGCCTCGGTATCGGGCTCAGACTGCAGCGCGCGGGTCGAGGAGATATTGACGACGGCGCCGCGCGCGGCGCGCAGCCGCGGCGCGCAATGCTTGGTCATGAGGAAAACGCCCGTCAGGTTCACGCCGATGCGCCGGTTCCATTCCGCGAGCGGCAGCTTTTCCAGCGGCCCGCTGGCCGGATCGGCGATGCCGGCGTTGTTGACCAGCGCGTCGAGCCGGCCGAAGCGGCGCAGCACCGCGCGCACGCAGGCGCGCACCGAGGCCTCTTGCGACACGTCGCAGCGAAAAAAAGGCAGCCCCACGTCGCGCCCGGCGCGCGCGTTCACGTCGGCGAGCGCCACGGCATAGCCGCGCTCGGCGAGAAGCAGCGCGGTCGCCTTGCCGATGCCCTGCGCCGCGCCGGTCACCAGGGCAACCTTTTGCGTCCGCTTTTTTGTCATCCGCGTCAGGAGTATTCTGGAAGCATGCTTACGATCGAGGATTGTATCGCCCTGTGCGATCTCACCGAGGAAGAGGTCCTCGCGATCGCCGAGCACGAGCACATCCCGGAAATGGCCGCCACCGAGCTCGGCAACTATCTGTTGCGCAGGCCCGACGGCGAGCTGTGCATCAAGTCGATGATCCGGGACGACATCAACGCCGCCAAGGCGCGCAACGAGCGCGAGCGCGTGCTAACCCTCAAGACCGTGCTGCGCAACTTCGTTCTGGAGCATCCGCGCTGCGAGGAGCGGCATCGCAGGCAGCTGCACGAGCCCGAGCGCCGCGCGGTCTGAAGAAGGAGGCCAGCCATGCAAGTAAAGGAGATACTCCGCGTGAAGGGCAGCCGGCTCGTGAGCATCGAGCCCTCCGGCCGCGCCGCGGACGCGGTGAAGACCATGGCGCGGGAGAATCTCGGCTCGCTGGTGGTGATGGAGCAGGGACGCATGCTCGGCGTGCTGACGTTCCACGAGCTGCTGCGCGCGCTCGCCTCGGGAAGCGGCGCGCTCGGCGATGTGAAGGTGGCCGAGATCATGGTGCGCGATCCGGTGACCGCAACGCCCGACATGGAAGTCAATGACCTGCGGCGCACCATGCTCGATACCGGCGCGCGCTACCTGCCGGTCGTCCAGGGGGGCAGGCTCCTCGGCGTGATCTCGTTCCGCGACGTCGCGAAAGCGGTGCTCGAAGAGCAGGATTTCGAGAACAAGATGCTGAAGGGCTACATCAAAAACTGGCCCGCTTGAGCCGCTTAAGTTGTTCGAAGCTAGAATGGCCTGATGTCGGGCAACAGCTTCGGCACCCTTTTCTGCGTCACCTCGTTCGGCGAGTCGCACGGCCCCGCGTACGGGGGCGTCGTCGACGGCTGTCCGCCCGGCTTGGAGCTTGCCGATCAGGATATTCAGAAGGAGCTCGACCGCAGAAAGCCCGGCTCCTCGCGCCATGTCACGCAGCGGCGCGAATCCGACACGGTCGAAATCCTGTCGGGCGTCTACGAAGGCCGCACGACGGGCACGGCGATCGGCTTCCTGGTGCGCAACGAGGACCAGCGCTCAAAGGACTACGCCGCGATCGCGCAGAAATTCCGTCCCGGGCACGCGGACTACACGTACTGGCAGAAATACGGCGTAGTCCTTTGAGCGCTGGTCCT
>Ga0209519_10001302_pt1 | contig 10929 bp, 9 predicted proteins | sample Rifsed13ft1_FD_184005 | JGI IMG/M metagenome (GOLD analysis project Ga0209519, IMG submission 184005) | Soil microbial communities from Rifle, Colorado, USA - sediment 13ft 1 (version 2) | ecosystem: Environmental > Terrestrial > Deep subsurface > Rock core/Sediment | place: Rifle, Colorado...
GTTCACCATGCAGCCGATGTTGCCGTCCAGCTTGACGTAGTTGAGATTGTTCGCCGCCGCTTCGATCTCCAGCGGCTCCTCTTCGTTGAGATCGCGCATGGCCTGAACATCAGGATGCTTGAAGAGCCCGTTGTCGTCGAAGGACACCTTGCCGTCCAGCGCGATCAACTTTTTGTCCGTCGTGATCACGAGCGGGTTGATCTCGACCATCGCCGCGTTCTTGTCCATGAACAGCCGGTACAGGTTGCCGAGCATCTGCACGAAGGGAGTGATGACCGCCGGCTCAAGGGTGTTCAGGCCCAGCGCAAAGGCGACATTGCGGCCGTTGTAGCCCTGGAACCCGACGGCCGGGTCGATCGCCTCCCTGATGATCTTCTCCGGCGTGTGCGCGGCCACCTCCTCGATCTCCATGCCGCCCTCGGTGCTGGCAATGATGATCGGCCAGCCGCTATCCCGATCCACGAGCAGGCTCAGGTACAACTCCTTGGCGATGCCGGCGCCTTCCTCGATGAGGAGGCGGCGGACCTTGCGGCCTTTCGGGCCCGTCTGGTGGGTGACGAGCGTCTTGCCGATCAATTCCTTGGCCAGCCCGGGCACGTCGGCCTGATTCTTCGTGATCTTGACCCCGCCCGCCTTGCCGCGTCCGCCCGCGTGGATCTGCGCCTTCACGATGTAGACCGGGCTGTTCAGCTCTTTGGCCCATTTTTCGGCCTGCCGCGGCGTTTTCACTTCCTTGCCCCGCGGCACCGGCACGCCGAACTGCGCGAACAACGACTTGGCCTGAAATTCATGAACGTTCATTGCGACCTCTAAGAGCTAATGGCTTATGGCATATAGCTTATGGCTCAAACTAATAGCTCCGGCTTCTTGCCATACGCCATCAGCTATAAGCCATATGCTCTTACTCTTTCTTTGCGTATGCAGGAAACAGCATCGGCGAGACCACGTCGGAGGAGGCGTGGTGCTTCTTGGCTTCGTCCTTGAACTGCTTCACATGCTCCAGCGTGAGCCGGCCCTGCGCGGATGACTTGGCACGCGCCGCGGCGGTCAGGCCGGAGCGTTTGCCGTAGACCATCAAGTCCAGCAGCGAGTTGCCCATCAGGCGGTTGCGCCCGTGCAACCCGCCGGACGCTTCGCCGGCCACGAAGAGGTTTTTCACGTCGGATTCGCCGTTCACGTCGATCTGCACGCCGCCGTTCTGGTAATGGAGCGTGGGGTAGATGAGCACCGGGTCCTTCGTGATGTCCAGCCCGTACCGCTTGTACTGGCGGACCATCGCGGGGAAATGCTTGTCCAGCGTGCCGGAGCCCGACTCCACATCGAGCAGCGGCGTGTCCAGCCAGACACCGAGCCGGCCGGTTGTGGTGCGGACACCGCGCCCCTCCTCGCATTCCCGGATGATCGAAGAGGACACGACATCGCGGGTGTCCAGCTCGTTCACGAAGCGCTCGCCCCTGGCGTTCACCAGGTGCCCGCCCTCGGAGCGGATGCCTTCCGTGACCAGCGCGCCGATCAACTGCTCGGGGTAGACCGCGCCGGTCGGGTGATACTGGAAGGTATCGATCTGGAGCAGCTTGGCGCCCAGGCGGTACGACATGGGCAGCGCATCGCCGGTCGCGCCGTAGTGGTTGCTGGTCGGGAAGCCCTGGATATGCAGGCGGCCGATCCCGCCCGTCGCCAGGATGACCGTCTTGGCGGCCACCACCAGATACCGTTTATTGTCCAGGTCCTGCAGAATCGCGCCGGTGCAATTCCCCTGCCCGTCGCTGAGTAGTTCGACGGCCGCGCTGAACTCCAGGAGTTGGATCTTTTGATTGAGCACTTCATCCTTCAGCACCCGCATGATCTCGAGGCCGGTGTAGTCGGAGCAGGTCAGCAGCCGCGGCCTGGAGCTTCCTCCGCCTTTCTTCACATGGAGGTTGCCGTCGGCGTCGCGGTCGAACAACACGCCCAGCTCCAGCAGCCACTGGGCAACGGACGGCCCCTCCTCCACCATCGTCTTGAGGAGCTGGTGGTCGTTCTTCATGTGCCCGCCCTTGAGCGTGTCCAGGAAATGCTGGACCGGCGAGTCTTCGTTGGTGATGGCGATCTGGATACCGCCCTGGGCCATGACGGTGTTGGAATCGCCCAGGCGCAGTTTCGTGGCCAGCAGCACCTTCGCCCCGTGCGCATGAGCATGCAGGGCGGCCGCGCAGCCGGCGCCCCCGCCGCCGACGGGCAGCCCTACGTGAAGGAGTGACCCCAAAGGGTCACTCCTTCACGGCTTTGAGCGACGAGCGACGAGCGACGAGCCAGAACGCGCTCTGGCCCGTTGCTCATAGCTCGTAGCTGTAGCGCACTACGGCGTAGCCGTAGTGCTCGGTCCGGGAACGGTCGTCGTCGAGCCGGGGACGGCGGTGGTCCCGGTCGTTCCCGTTGTCCCGTTGGTCACCGTGCCGGGGCGGCCGATCACCCTGATCTCCTGGATGGCCAGCTCCCGGAATGAGTTGCCGTCCACGACCTCGGCCTGGTAGGCGCTCTCGATGGTGATCTCGATCCAGTTGGTGTCGAGGGCCGCATATGCGACGGGCTGGCTCCCGGCCAGGTCCTCCAGCTGGAACAGGACGGGTTGCAGCGAGGTCTGGGCGTTGATGACGATCCCTTGGGCCCGATAGTTCCGCTTGAGCCGGGTGGCATCCTCCAGGTTCAACCAGTCGATCCTGTGCACCACCATCGCCTGGTCGAAGATCAGTCGGATCGTTATCGGCTGACCGTCGGGCACGTCCTCGTACGTGAACTGGTACTCGGCGTCGGTGTTGGATATCAGGTTGTCGCAGACGAAGGAACCGATCCCATCCTGACTGCACTCGACGTCGAGGATGTCGATCGGCGCCAGTTCCGCCGTGGAGGTGGTGGTCGTGCTAGACGCCGTCGACGTGGTAGCCGCCTGGGGGTCGCCGTTGAACACGTTGAAGAGGAGTGCGATCACGACTACGCCGAAGAGCAGGGCGCTGATCGCCAGGGCCGCACGCACTCCGGCTGTCGCCTGGACGGCGGGACGCGGCGCGGTTGGCAGCGGCCCCTGGCTCAGCCTGGCCCCGCACTCCTGGCAATGGCGGTTGTTCGAGGGATTGACCGCACCGCAGGAGGGACACGTGATCTCGCCGCTCCCGCTCGGCTCTGGATTGCGGACCTCCGAGACGGGTGGGGGCGAGCTCAGTTCGAACTCCTCGTAGTTTCCGTCGGAGTTCACCGATATGACGTTGTCCCGGCCCCGGCCCGGCTCCAACGGATCGATGAACGAGCCGCAGTTGGGGCAGAATTGTTCGTCGGCCGCAACGGTCGCGCCGCATTGATCACATCTACGAGAGGCCACATCCCTCCTTCGCAGTTATTGTGCCACGGGATGTTTCTGTGGGCGATTAGAAGTCACGAGCCCTGGACGATCGCCTCAATCCTGACCACGACAATCGTTTTCATGGCATTGGTGGGTGTCTTGATCTTCGTCGTTCGCCGGCGCAATCGTTAAACGTCCGAGGAGATGGAATGGCGTTCAGATGCGAGAATTGCGGTCACAAGTCGGGAAAGTGGATGGGTTTTTGCCCCCAATGCGGGGTGACGGAACCGCTCGTAGAGGAGGCCGGAACGACACGATCGGCGTCCCGCGCCGCCGAGCCGGTCGGTCTCAAGGCCGCTTCGGAGCGTTCGTTCGATCGCAGACCGACCTCGTGGGGGGAGATCGACCGGGTCCTCGGTGGAGGCGTCGTCGCCGGTTCCGTGCTGCTCCTGGGTGGCGAGCCCGGCGTGGGGAAGTCGACGCTGCTCCTGCAGATGGCTGGTTCCCTTGCAGGCTCCGGTGAGTCGGTGATCATTGCCAGCGCCGAGGAGTCGGCGGATCAGGTGGCGATGCGCGCCGGCAGGCTGGGCATCATCGACGACCTGATCAGCCTGGTCTCTGATGACGATGTCGACGCGATCGTTGCCCTTGCCGAGCGGGAGCGACCCGGACTTCTGATCATCGATTCGATCCAGACTGTCGGCGTCCCCGAGATATCTGCGGCGCCGGGGGGCGTGGCCCAGGTCAGGGAGAGCGCGGCGAGACTGGTCCGGCTGGCCAAGACCACCGGTGTGGCCGTCGTTCTGGTTGGTCATGTCACCAAGGACGGGGGTTTGGCCGGGCCCAAGATGCTCGAGCACATGGTCGACGTGGTCCTCTATCTCGAAGGGGATCCCGATCGTGGTTTCCGGGTCCTGCGCAGCATCAAGAACCGGTTCGGCGCCACCCACGTCTCGGGGATGTTCGACATGAGGAGCGAGGGGCTCACCGAGGTCGACGACCCCTCGAAGGTGTTTCTCGACGGGTGGGAGCCAGACGTACCCGGCACCGTGATCTATCCCGCCGTCGAGGGCCGACGCTCGGTCCTGGTCGAGATCCAGGCCCTCGTCTCGCCGACCAGGCAGGCCCAGCCGAGACGGTCGATACGGGGTCTCGACCCGACCCGGGTCAACCAGGTGCTCGCGGTGCTCGATCGGCACAGCTCGGTCTCCCTCCACGATCAGGAGGTCTACGTCAATGTGGTCGGAGGGTGGCGGATCGAGGAGCCCGGATGCGACCTGGCTGTGGCTTTGGCGGTTGCCTCGTCTCATGCCGACCATCCGTTGGGACGTCTCTCCGCCTGGGGCGAGATCGGCCTTGCCGGGGAGGTCCGTGGCATCCCGATGGAGACCCGGCGTATCGAAGAGCTCGACAGGATGGGTCTCGAACGTCGGATCGCCCCGCTCGGTGGAGGGCCGTTGCGGCTCCGGGATGCATTGGAGCAGGCCGGGCTCGTGGGCGACCGCTCTTTCGGGTGAAAAGGTCGGATCGACCTGATCGGATTTGCGGTTCTTGAGGTAGCCTGGGCATGTGGGTGGTCCTTCGATCAACGAGACTCTGGAGCGTCTGGCACCAGGTACTCCGCTGCGCCGCGCCCTGGAGCGAATCATCCAGCAGGGCAAAGGGGGGCTGGTGGTCCTCGGCAACGGACCCGAGGTGGAAGCGGCGAGCTCAGGGGGATTCTCCCTGAGCTCTGCCACCTTCAGCCCGGCCCGGCTCGCCGAGCTGTCCAAGATGGACGGGGGAATCGTCCTCGACGACTCGTGGTCGACGATCCTCGAGGCCGGAGTCCACTTCATCCCCGACGGCTCGATTCCGACCGACGAGACCGGGGCCCGTCATCGCACTGCGGAGAGGATGGCGGTCCAGACCGGCAAACCGGTGGTGGCGGTGAGCGAGGGCCGAAAAGTGGCGACCTTGTTCTACGGCCCGAAGAAGATCGAGCTCGCCTCGCCGACCGAGGTGGCGGCCCATGTCAACCAGGAGTTGCAGAGCCTGGACCGGCTGCGCAGCCGTCTCGACGGTGCGGAGACGAAGCTGACCCGTCTCGAAGTGGCCGGCCTGGCTTCCTATCGGCCGGCGGTGACCGTGCTGCAACGTGCCGAGCTGGTCGAGCGTCTCGGGCGGGTGGTCGAGGCCCGGACCCTCACTCTCGGCGAGGAGGGCCGGATCGTCTATCTGCAGTTGAACGACCTCCTCTCCGGCGTCGACTTCACCAAACGCGCAGTGTTGCGCGACTATCTGAAACCGCTCCGATCGAGCGCCGTCCGCCAGGGCATGGAGGACTTGAGCGCCCTGACCGCCAACGACCTGGAAGACCCGAGTCGGGTCGGGAAGGAGTTGGGTTTCCCCGACCTCGACGACCCAGCCGACCCGAGGGGTTACCGCATTCTCTCCCAGGTCGGGCGCCTCCCCGATTCGGTCCGTGACGACATCGTCCGTCACTTCGGGTCGGCCTCCCGGCTCCTCCGCTCCCGCGTCGAGGAATTACTCATTGTGGAGGGCGTCGGGGAGACCCGCGCCGGACAGCTGCGCGCCTATTTCGATCGCCTGCTGGACAAGGTGGACGAATGGGAGCCGGTGCTGGATTGAAAATCGGCACCGGTACACTCCGCCACCGCATATGGCTTTAGCAGCGTCCAAATACTCGGTAGGCGACAAAGTGGTGCATCCCCAACACGGGGCGGCCACTATCCAGAAGAGGGTCAAACAAGCGTTCGGAGGGAAGAAGCAGGACTACTTCGTCCTCGACATCGCCACCGAGCAACTGACCGTCATGGTTCCCCTCGACAAGGTCGACGACCTGATTCGCCCCGTGATCTCCAAGACCAAGTCACGAGACGTCCTCAAGTCTCTGAAGGGCGAGCCGGAAGAGGCGGGGTCGAACTGGAGCCGGTGGTACAAGGTCCTGAACGAGAAGATGACCTCGGGGGACATCTTCCAGGTGGCCGAGGTAGTGCGCGACCTCTCCTTCGCACAACAGACCAAAGGGATAAGCCCGGCACTGAAGCGGATGTTGTCCAAGGCCCGGCTCACGCTCAGCTCGGAGTTGGCGTTCAGCCTCGAAATCGACGAGGAAGAGGCGATCAAGCGGCTGGACCGCGCCCTACCCAAGGTCGAGCCGGACGGGGAGTGAATTGCCGGCGGCCGACATCCGTGTTGGCTGGGGCTACGACGCCCACGCCTTCGGCGGTGACCCCCCACTGATCATCGGCGGGGTCAGGGTCTCCGAAACGGCCGGGGTTAGTGCGACGTCCGACGGTGACGTCCTGGCCCACGCCGTCACCGATGCGGTGCTCGGTGCCTGCGTGTTGGCCGATATCGGGGAGCACTTCCCATCCGAGGATGCCGCCATGGCCGGGACGGATTCGATGCAGCTCCTCCGCCGGGCCGCCGGTCTGGCCCGGGACGCCGGCTGGCAGACCGCCCATGTCGACGCGACTGTGTTGATAGAGGAGGTCCGCATCGCCCCTCACCGAGACCTGGTTCGGGCCAACCTGGCTGCTGCCCTCGGTATCGGCTCAGATTCGGTGTCGGTCAAGGCGACCACCACCGACGGGCTCGGATTCATCGGACGTGGGGAAGGGCTCTCCGCAGTGGCTGTGGTCACGGTGACCGCCCTGCCGTAACATTCCCCGATGCTCCGTCTCAACAGCACGCTGCACCGCGCCGTCGTTCCCTTCGAGCCCAGGGATGAGGGGAAGGTGTCGATGTATGTCTGCGGGCCCACGGTCCAGGGTGCCCCCCACATCGGTCACGGGCGCTCTGCGGTCGCCTTCGACGTGATACGTCGCTACCTGATGTGGAGTGGGCTCGACGTCACCTATGTCCGCAACATCACCGATATCGAGGACAAGATCATCGCCGCCGCCGCCGAGAGCGGCGAGAGCGTGGAGACCCTCGCCGAGACGATGACGGCCCGGTTCAGCGAGGGCTACTCGGCGCTCGGTGTGCTTCCCCCCGATCTCGAGCCCAAGGCGACCGAGCACATCGCCGAGATCATCGAGCTGATCCAGATTCTCGTCGAGCGGGGACTGGCCTACCCGTCCGACGGTGACGTCTACTTCTCGGTTCGGGCCAAGGAGGATTACGGCAAGCTCTCCGGTCGTAACCCCGACGAGCTCCGTTCGGGATACCGCATCGAGGTGGGGGAGTCGAAGCACGACCCACTGGACTTCGCCTTGTGGAAGGGAGCCAAGCCGGGTGAGCCGTGGTGGGACTCGCCGTGGGGGCCGGGGAGACCGGGATGGCACATCGAATGCTCGGCCATGGCCACCAAATACCTGGGCGAAGGGTTCGACATCCACGGTGGGGGCAGTGACCTGATCTTCCCCCACCACGAGAACGAGATCGCTCAGAGCGAAGGAGCCTCGGGGACCACATTCGCCCACTACTGGCTGCACAACGGGATGGTGAACCTGGGCGGGGAGAAGATGGCCAAATCGACCGGCCATCTCGTCGACCTCGCTTCCATCACCGCCAAGCACGGAGGGCGACCGCTGCGTCTCCTCATGGTCAGGGCCCACTATCGGTCGCCCATCGAGTTCTCAGACGAGCTGATCGCCGAGGCCGAAGACGCGGTGGACCGTCTCCAGAGGTTCCGGGAAAGAGCCACCCCCGGTCAGCCCGACCCGGATGCGATGACCGCGTTTCAGGAGGCCATGGACGACGACTTCGGCACGCCGCAGGTCGTTTCCCTCTTGTTCGAATTGGTTCGTGAAGGGAATCGCGCCCTCGACGAGGGGGAGGAGGCCTCGGCCGTCGCCGGGGCGGTGGAGGAGATCGTCGCGGTGCTCGGGCTCGACGATGCCTCGATGCCCGAGGAGAGCGTCCTCGACCTGGGCGATCTTGCCAGCCGCTTCGGAGTCGAAGGCGATGGCGACGTCCTCGTCGACAGGCTGGTCCAACTTCGCGCCCGGGCCCGGGCGGACAAGAGATTCGACGACGCCGACGCCATTCGGGACGGTTTGGAGCAGGCCGGCGTCAGTCTGGAGGACGGCCCGCGTGGCACCCGCTGGGTACGGAAATAGGGTCGAAGGGCTGCACGCCGTCGCCGCAGCTGCTGCGGCGGGCCGGGTGCGAAGACTCTGGGTCGAGAAGCGGCGGGCCGACCGGTCCGAGATCGGGTCGATCCTCGACCTGATCGGGAAGGACCAGACCTCGCTGGTCTCCGATGTGCGCTCTTGGGCCGAGACCGAGGCCCCCCAGGGAGTCGTCGCCGAGTGTGTCCCGATCATGCCGACGCCGATCGACGACCTGGCCCGACCGGGGGCAGCCCTCGTGGTGCTCGACCACGTCGAGGACCCGCACAATGTGGGCGCCGTCGCCCGCAGCGCCCTGGCGGCGGGGATGACCGGCCTGGTGATGTCGTCGAAGCGGGCCGCGCCTCTGTCAGCGGCTGCCTTCAAGGCTGCTGCCGGGGCGTTGGAGAAGATCCCGGTTTCGGTGGTGGGCTCGATCCCCGAGGCGCTGAACCGGCTCAAAGGTGGTGGAGTCTGGATCGTCGGGCTCGACGCGGGATCCGAGTCCGAGCTGTTCGGTCTCGAGATCCTCACCGAGCCGGTGGCGATCGTGGTCGGCGCCGAGGGCTCAGGCCTGAGCGTCCTCGCCGCCAAGAGGTGCGACGTTCTGGCGTCGATTCCGATGGCCGCCGGATCCGAGAGTCTCAATGCGTCGGTGTCCGCCGCCCTGGCCTGTTTCGAGGTGATGCGGGTCCGCGCCTCGGCCCCGGAGCAACTTCCCTGAGCCGCTGGGACCGGGTGATTTCGCCCGCCGGCTCACTACTGTTGGCCGGGCGCCGGGTTAGCTCAGTTGGCAGAGCAGCTGTCTTGTAAACAGCAGGTCGTCGGTTCGATTCCGGCACCCGGCTCCGAGGGCTTGCCCTCGACTCGAGCCGGCACGAGGTGGTGCGCTGCACCATGCCTCTGTGAGTGATGGGCAAGTGTTGTTCCAGGTGGGATCGGACTCTGCCGATGATTCATCGAGATGCTCTCGAGAACGACCGTCGACGTCCAACACTCCTCGCTGGAGAACTTCCTCGACGAGTATCAGCAGATACGTCTGCTGGTCAGCGGGGCAGGCATCATCCTGGTGGGTGTTTTCGTGCTGGGCGGCTGGTGGCAGGAGGGATCGCCCGTACCCAACCTCGCTGCGCTGGCTTTGATAGCCGCACACGCCGCCTGGTGTCGGGCTCGCCACATCCGGGCTCCGAGGATGATGCTGATCATGGATTCCAGCCTGCTCGGGGCCATCATGCTCACCATTCCCGACTCCACCGCGGTGCTCACCGGGACCTTCGCCTTCCTCGCTTTGTTGATAGCCCTCTTCACGCAGGGGATGTGGTTGATCGGGTTGCTCGCCTACATGACCGCCTGGTACGTGGCCGCTTATCTCAACGGCTCGGGTGTCTCGGCCGAATCGGTGGGGGTCATGGCCGGCGGGTTGCTGACAATGGCGGCCGTGGTCGCGGTGATGATCAGTGTTCGTCGATGGCTGGGACGTCTCGATGCCGCCCGCTCCCAGATGGTCGGCACGGTGAGCCACGAGCTGCGCAACAACCTCACCGGAGTCCTGGGACTGACCGAGGTGGTGGCGACGATGACGGATCTCGAGCCGACGGAGGCACGCGAGCTCTTGGTGATGGCCCATCAGCAGGCGGTCGACGCCAGCGAGATCGTGGAGGACCTTCTCACCGTGTCGAGGCTGGAGGGCTCGGCGCTGACCACCAGCAGAGAGGCAGTCGACGTCAATGAGGAAGTGGTCGCCATGGCGCGACGGTTCCAGGGGACGGGGACCGAGCTCGGGCTGGCCCTGGACGACGATCTCCCGCCGGCTTGGGCTGACCCCTTGCGATTGCGACAGACGATCCGGAACCTGATCTCCAACGCCATCCGCTACGGCGGTCCGATGGTCGTCATCAGCACCGGTGAGAGTGGGGACGTGATCCAGGTCGTCGTGCGCGACAACGGTGATGGGGTCCCCCCCGAGGACGAGGCCACCATCTTCCTTCCCTACCGCCGCTCGACTCGAGGTCGGAGGGACCCCTCCTCGATCGGGCTTGGTTTGTGGGTCTGTCGTCAGCTCGCCCATGCGATGGGCGGGCATCTGGTCTATCAGAGACGGGAAGGGTGGACCGAGTTCCTGCTCACCATCCCGACCAGACCCCTCGACGAAGACTCGACTTCCGAGACGGCCCCGGTTCGCGCTCCCCGGCGATCCGCGTCTTCCTCGGCCTCCGGTGGTCCGGGTTCGCTCCTCGCCAGCCCCGCGACGTAGTCGCCCTTCCGCGACAAGCATCAGACTCCCTGAGCCAAATCCTCAGTTAGCAACTGGTCGAGAAATACCCTCACCACGATGCTGAGTGATGGGGATCGGGCGATTCTCGAGTTCGAGCGGGGCTGGTGGCTGGAGCCGGGCCCCAAGGACCAGGCCATCGAGTTGGTTCTCGGTCTTCCCTCTGGTTGCTATTACGAGCACCTGATCAGGATCATCGGGTTGCCACACGCTGTTCGATTCGACCCGCTCACGGTGGCTCGGGTCAAGGCCCTGATCGAGGCCGACCCAGAACCGGGGGC
>Ga0209519_10001306_pt1 | contig 10917 bp, 8 predicted proteins | sample Rifsed13ft1_FD_184005 | JGI IMG/M metagenome (GOLD analysis project Ga0209519, IMG submission 184005) | Soil microbial communities from Rifle, Colorado, USA - sediment 13ft 1 (version 2) | ecosystem: Environmental > Terrestrial > Deep subsurface > Rock core/Sediment | place: Rifle, Colorado...
TCTTGTCGTCCGTGAAGGCGAACACCGTCCCGGTCTTGGTGACGATGGCCTTGGTCTTGTTGTCCTTCGTGATCTCGGAGTACTTCTCGGGCGGGGTGTTCTTCGAGCTGTACAGGCCGCCCAGGACCACCGCCTGGCGCGGATCGTCGTTGAAGAACCCGACCACCACCTCGTCGCCGGTCTCGGGACGGAAGAACCAGCCGCGGTTCTTGCCGGCGTCGGGCGCGGCGAGCCGCGCCCAGACCGTGCCCTTGGCCGGGTCGATGCCCGGCAGGATCAGCTTGACGCGGAATTCCTTGTCCGGGTCCTCCTCGAACTTGTCGACCACGCCGATGTGCAGGCCCGCGACGGCCGGCAGCAGCCCCGCGGCCGGCGCATCGCTGACGCCCTCCTCCCGGGCGAAGCCGCGCGCGGCGAGGCCGAACTGGATATCGGTGCGCCAGCCCGCCACGTCCACCCGGTGGCAGATCCCGGTGACGATCGCCTTGCCGCTGAAGCGCTGGCCGACGCCGTCGAGCTCCATGACGTCGAGCAGCTTGATCTGCGCGAAACCGCGCGTCGAGAGGCGCCCGCGCAGCATCGCCAGCCGGCTGCGCATCATGCGCGCGTCGGCCCAGGCCTGCAGCTCCTCGGCCGCGAGCGGCACCGGGTGCGACAGCGAATACGCGCCGAAGCCCACCGCGCCGGCGAGCTTCTTGCCATCGAGATTTCCCTGCGACAGCGCGAAGACCTTCGCCTGGGCCGGCTCGGTCGGCTTCTGCTGCTTGGGGTCCCACGCGCTGCCCTTGACCTCCGCGTACTGGTCGCGCGCGTCGGCCTCCAGCTCCAGGTCGTAGATCTCGTCGATCCCGTACTTGAACTTGTGCGTGGCCTGCCCGTTCACCGCGGCCTTGCGCGCGGAGACCTCTCCGTCGTGCGAGAGCACGAGCAGGCTGTTCGCCTCGGCGCGCGTGAGGATGAAATCCCAGCTCGTGGCGTTGTACTGCACCATCTGCTTGTGCTTCACCTGGGTGGAATCGACGGTCCCCGGCTTGAGACCGCCATCCTTGACGAGCTTCCCGATCAGCTCCGAGTCGGTCTTGTCCGCGAACACCGTGCTCTGCCGCGCCTGGGTGAGCTTGATCGCGGCGTCCTGCATGTCGACCCTGAGCAGCGAGCCGCGCGCGCTCGCCTCGATCGCGTGGCGGATGACCGGGCCCTTGAACAGCGTCGCGTCCTCGGACTCGGCCTCGTAGCGCAGCTTGACCTCGATCTCCCTGCCCGGCTCGAAATACTTCGCGTCGCTGATGGGGAATTTGCGCTCGGCGGAGTCGCCGTCCAGCAGCACCAGGCTCGCGTGCGGGATGCGGTTCACTTCGCGGCGCACGTCGATCGAGATCAGCTGGTAGATCGCGCTGACCTTCGCGCCGTCGCTCAGGAAGGTGGCGGTGACGACGCTCATTTCAGCGGCGCGAAGCGCAGCGTCTGCCCGGGGACGAGGTTGCGAAAGTCGTCCAGGCCGTTGTCGGCCGCCACGCGCAGGTAATGGACCGGCGAGCCGTAGATCTCCTTGCACAGGAGCGGCAGCGTGTCGCCGCTCTTGACCGTGCGCACGTGCGTGAGGTCCGGGGAGCTCATGCCGGCCTCGAGCAGGATCGACTCGGCGCTCTGGTCCTTGACGAAGCTCACGTGGAGCTTGGCGCGCAGCGGATCGCCCGCCTCGTCGAACAGCTCGTAGGCGATGTCGAGCGTCGCCAGCCGGCACGAAAACTTGAAGTTGCCCCAGCGGACCTTGAGGAAGTTGGGCTGATGGATCTCGCCGTTCACCTCCAGGCAGACCTTCTTGAAGTCGGCGATCTGGGCCCGCACGCTCTTGGGCGCGAGGAGCGACGCCGCGCCGAGCCGGTTCACCCCGGTCCCGTCCAGCACGAGGTCGAGGGAAAGACCCGACGGCGGCGTGTAGCGGTAGCCGGCCTGCACGCCCGGGGCATTGATGGGCTTGGTGCCCTGGGCTCCGTACGAGTTCGCGTGCGTTTCCTGGAAGCTGGTCGGATTGAACATGAGCTCCATGCCGCGAACCTTCTTGCTTCGCTTGACGTTGCTGTACGCCTCGATCGTCAGCTTCTCCAGCTTGAACAGGCTCGCGAGCGACACGCCTATCTCTCCTTGTTCTTCGCCAGGATGCGCAGGACCTGGCGCACGCATTCCTGCACGATCTCGTGCGTGTCTGCGCCGCCGGAGGCGGCCGCGGCGGGCGAGGCGTCCTCGCCCGGGGGCGCCGCAGCGCCCTCGGTCACCACGGTGCGGATCACCAGCTCCTTGATCTCGATCGGCATGGTCAGACGCGCATGATCTGCATGCGGGTATAGGCGAGCTCCATCGTGTCGATCACCAGCGCGGCGTCGCTGGCGTTCAGGTCCGAGGTCGCCCACTTCACCGGGTACGCCTTGAGGAACAGCCACGCCGCGCGCGGCAGCTTGTCTTCGCCGAGCAGCGTGACCAGCACGTTGGAGGTGGCGAACTTGAACAGCGACATGGCTGCGTTGAACTCCAGGTTCAGCGGCGAGCCGACGACCATGCCGCGCTCGAGCACCAGGTTGCCGTACCTGACGCCCTTCGGCAGCCTGTGCGTATACAGGTTCTGCCCGCATTCGTTCACGGTCTGGATGTCGACCTCGGCCGAGAGCCCCGACACCTTCTGGAAGCGGATGTCGATCGGATTGGGCAGCACCCCGCCGGCGAAGAACAGCACGCCGAAGCGCATGCCGATGATGGGATCGCTCATGCGCGCGCTAGTGGTGCTCGACCGAGATGCCCGAGGCCATCAGCGTCAGGGTCTCGATCGCCGCGTCGTTGCCGCTCGCCTGCAGCGAGGGCGCCTCGAGCTTCACCGCCAGCGCCTTCCTGATCTGCCAGGTGACCACGGGCTTGCCCGCCTCGTCGCACAGGCTCACGCTCAGGCTCTTCTTTTCGCCCGAATCGAGCCACTTGTGGAGCGCGGTGGCGCCGGCGACCACGCCACGCTTCAGCGTGACCTGCACGTACTTGTCGTAGCGAAAACGCGTGATCGCCTCGCCCTCCCAGCAGCTCAGGCCGTGCTTGTAGACCAGCGTCTGGTATTCGCGCACGAGGCCCGAGACCTCGCTGAAGCTCATCGCCGCGTCGCCCACGCTGACGCGGAAGTGGTAGGCGGCTAGCGGATACCTCGAACGCTGGCTCGCCGCGGATTCCGCCATGGGCCTGGAGCGCCGCCGGCCTCAGGCCTGCTCGACCAGCACGCCGTCGGCCATCAGCTCCATGCTCTCCACCGCGGCGTCGTTGGAATTCGCGGTGAAGCTCGGCGCGTCGAGCTTGGTGGGGAAGGCATTGATCACCTTCCAGCTCACCACCGCGGCGCCGGTCTCGTCGCACAGCCGCACGTAGATGTCCTTCTTGTCGACGCGGTTGAGCGCGATGGAGTTGATCCAGGCGAAGAGCGTCGGCACGCTCACGCCGGTGACCACGCCCTTCTTCAGCGTGATGGTGGCCGACTTCCTCTGGCTCGGCATGTACATGCGCCGCGGGCCGACGCCGCTCGTCGCGCTCTCCACGTAGGTGCTGGTCTCGTAGCCGATGCTCAGGCCGGTCACCTCGGAGAAGCCGACGGTGTTGCCGTCGATCTCCACCTTGTAGTTGTAGACGGGCAGCGGATAGGTGCTCTTGATCTGCTCTTTGGTCAGGGCCATGGTGGTTTACGCCTCCGTTGTCAGGCCGTCTGCATCTTGTGGGAGAACTTGAGGACGATGAACTCCGCGGGGCGCACCGCCGCCACGCCGATCTCGACGTTCATCCGGCCTTCGAGCACGTCCTGGGGCGTCATGGTGGTGCCGAGCCCGACGTGGACGTAATACGCTGCTTCGGGCTTCGCGCCGGCGAGCGCGCCCTGCTCCCAGAGCCCGTACAGGTAGCTCTCGATCATCGCCTTCACCTTGAGCCAGGTGGACTGGTCGTTGGGCTCGAACACGGCGAAGGCGCTCGCCTTCCTGGCCGATTCCTCGATGGTGATGAACAGGCGCCGCACCGAGACGTAGCGCCACTCGTTGTCGTTGCCGGCGAGCGTGCGCCCGCCCCACACCAGCGTGCCCCTGCCGGTGAAGTCGCGGATGGCGTTGATGGACTTTCCGGCCGTCGGGTCGACGTTCAGCGTTTCCTGCTCGTCGTTGGTGATCCTTGCAACCGGGCCGAGCACCGCCATCACGCCGACGTTGGCGGGCGCCTTCCATACGCCGTGCTCGCGGTCGACGCGCGCGTAGATGCCCGCCACCGCGGCGCTGGGCGGCAGCACGATGCACTGCTCGTCGAGCGCGGCCCTGGCCCGGTTGTAGAGCGCCGTTTCCTTGTTCTTGACGGTCTCGAGCGTGTCCGAGGCGCTTGCGGCCGCTGGAACAGGCACCGGCGTCCTGGGCACGTCGGCGGTCGCGAGCGCCGCCGAACCGTCGCCGCTTTGGGAGATATCGAACCCGGCGGCGCGGCCCGATTTCTTCCATTCGCCCCACGCCTCGACGATTTCGCTTCCGCTGGCGCCGTTCGCGTCGGTGATCGTGAGCGTGCCCGCCGCCACCGAGAAGCCCGGTTCCGGCGTCTTCTTGCCGAAGGTCACCGCGACCCCGGGCGCGCTGCCCGCCGGGCCGGTGAAGCTGACGCTGACGCCGTTGCTTCCCCCGAGGTTCAGGCTGCCGCTGACGGTGGCGCCCGCGGACGCGCTGCGCTTGATGCTGACGTCGGCCTCGTTGTACTCGTAAGGGATCGAGGTCTGCAGATAGGGGTGATAGGCCGCGCCGTACATCAGGTTCGCCGACAGGCTGGAGTCGTTGCGGAAGCCGCTCGCATCGCCTTGCATGACGTCGAGGATGGTGAAGCGGTCGCCGAGCTTCCTGCATTGCTTCAGCGCCTCGCCGCACACCTCGTAGTAGCCCGCGGCGGGCAGCAGGCAGGCCGCGTCGGTGAGCACGATGAGCGTGGGCTCGTCTTCCCTTTCCAGCGCCGCGAGCCCGGCGATGAACCGCGCCTTGCCGGGCGCCGATTTGTAGTTCCCCACCGATACCACGTAGCAGGGTCCGCCGCCGTTCCTGAAGTAGTGCGCGAGCGCGTAATAAAGGCAGAACCTCGGCTGGTCCCCGCCCTCGAGCTTCACCGCGGGATTGCCCGCCGGCACGCCCCTCTCGTCCACCGGCTGCGTCACGCTGAATTTGGCCGGCTGCGCGCCGCCGAACGCGGTCTCGAATTCCAGCATGGTGGCGATGCGCGCGACCACCGGGTCCGCGTTGTCCGCGGGCCCGATCGCGGTGTAGCCGATAAAGGCGGGAATTGCGGTCGCGACCTCGGCGACGGAAGGCGGCAGCGTTGCGATCTCTTCGACGTATACACCGGGCGTTCGGTAAGTGGGCATGGCGGCGGGTTCTCGCTATGGATGGTTTCAGAAGGCTTTCAGGTGCTTGACGACTTGGTGCAGCGCATGCCTAAGGCGAAAGCCGAAGAGCGTGACGAATCTCATCGGCTCGGCACCTGCGCGATGGTACGGACGACCTCCTTGGTCATCGGCAGCGCCTCGGCCTGCGCGTCCTGGAACACGATCATCTTCACCTTGTAGAGCGCGCTCGGCTGGTAGGCCGAGCGCAGCGCGCCCCAGATCTCGTTCTGCTCGGCGAACGTGGGCGTGAGGAGCTCGACGACGAGCTGGGAGATCTCCTCGCTCAGTCCGGGCGCGTTCTCGCGGTTGAAGACGCGGTGGTTCTGGAAGTAGCGGATGACGCCCGAGAGCGACTGCAGCGAGCGCGCGTAGTTGTCCGCGAAGCGAGCCACGAACAGCACGTAGAGATTCATCCGGATCTCGGGCTCGATCCGCTGGCGGCTGCCGTCGGCCGCGATCCTCGCGTAGAGGTCGGGCGGGCGCAGCGTGGTCTCCTCCTCGATCCTCACGAGCAGGATCGACACCGCGCCGGACTTGAAGCTGACAGTGTCGTCCTTCTCCGCGCCGACGTAGACGAAGAGATCCTCGACCGCGCCGTCGGACGCATCCCGCGGCAGCGCCTTGTTCAGGCGCTCGCGCAGGAACTCGATGACTTCGCCGATCATGCGAACGATGCGGTCCGCCGCTGACGCCCGGCGCGCAAGCCCGGCGGCGGATACCCCCCCTCAAAAAGAAACTGCTGGACCGCTCTACCGAACTGCGCTTTTTTTTCTGTGCTGATCGAAGTGCGCTCGGATGCTACCCCAGCACAAACGCCGAGTGCAACAGCGCGCGCCGCTCTGTTATCGTGCGTGCGCGCGGCCGGGAACGATGCAAGATGCATTCACAACAAGCGGCGCGACGAATAGATAAACGCGGCTGCGCCGAAGAACCGAGTCGGCACAACAGATTGCGAAGGGGGCTGAAGATGAAAGCGCAAGAATTGTCCTACGACGCCGCGCTCAGGCAGGAGCTGGGCGAGCTGGTCGACGCCGTGGAGTTGCCGGAGTTGAGCAAACGCTACCTGCGCGCGCGCTGGCTTGAACAGATGCTGTGGGCCGAGGGCCGCGCGAAGAGCGCGCGCGACCGGCACTACGCGTTGCGCATAGTCTCGATCGTCGGCGGCGTGGTGGTTCCCGCGCTGGTCGGCCTGAACGTGCAGGGCGAGTTGCAGGCGCTCGCCGCCTGGATCACCTTTGGCGTAAGCCTCATCGTCGCGATCTGCCTCGCGCTGGAGAATTTCTTCCGCTGGGGCGAGCGCTGGACGCACTACCGTCGGCTCGCCGAGCTGCTGAAGAGCGAAGGCTGGCTGTTCCTCGAGCTGGGCGGTTCGTACCACGAACTCGGCGGGCACGCGAAGGCTTATCCGGAGTTCGTCAAGCGCATCGAAGCGCTCCTCGCGAGCGACGTGGACCTGTTCATTACGCAGGTGGCGCGCGACAAAGGCAAGCCTGCGGCGGAAGCAGGCTCGGACGACAAGCAGCCTTCAGAGCGCTAGCGGCTTGCCGAGGTACTGCAGTTCTTCGTAGGGCGTGAGCTTGCGCGTCGCGCGCTTCTTCGCGATCTCGAGAACCTCCTCGAGCGGCCCGCACGCCTCGCAGGGATAGGCATCGCCCGCGGCGCGAATGTCGGCGGCCCAGAGGCGCACCGTCGTGTCGCGGCTCGCCGTGGCGACGAGCTTGCCATCGGGACTGAACGCCACGGCGAGCACGCGATCGCGGTGGCCGCTGAGCCCGCATACCAGCTCGCCGGTGGCGCTGTTCCAGACGCGCGCGGTCGCGTCCCATTCGGTGGTCGCCACGTACTTGCCGTCCGGGCTGAACACCGCGCCGCCGAGCTTGCTGCCATGCCCGCTCAGCGTATGCCGCAGCTTGAAGGACGGAACCTCCCAGATGCGCGCCGTGCCGTCCCAGCTCGCCGTGAGGAGCAAGCTGCCGTCCCGGCTGAACTGGGCGGTGCGCACCTCATCGCCGTGCCCTTTCAGCACTGCGACGCTGGCCCCGCCCCAGGCCTGCCATACGCGCGCTGTGCCGTCCTCGCTCGCCGTCGCGACCAATCTGCCGTCCGGGCTGAATGCGACATCGCGGACGTCGTCCGTGTGTCCAACCAGGGTCAGCACGCCACCGGTGACCAGGTCCCAGATCCTCGCCGTATGGTCGGCGCTGCCCGAAGCGACCAGCCGGCCGCCCGGGCTGAAGACCGCGGTGTAGACGCGGTCCGAGTGCCCGCGCAGCGAGCCGCGCATCTCCCCCGTGTGCGCGTCCCAGATGCGCAGGGTCTTGTCGTTGCTCGCGGTCGCCACGCGGCCCCCGTCGGGACTGAACCTCGCGTCGCGCACCCAGCCCGCGTGGCCTTTGAGCACGATGAGCGATTTTCCGGAGGCTGCGTCCCAGACCCGCGCGGTGTTGTCCCGGCCCGCCGTCACCACCAGCGCGCCGTTCGGGCTGTACCGGGCAGCGAGAATCGAGTCGTGGTGGCCGGCGAGCTTGCGCCTGATGCCGCGCATGCTCAGGTCCCAGATGCGCGCCGCGCTGTCCCCGCCGGAGGTCAGCAGATGCGTGCCGTCCGGGCTGAACTCCACCGAGCCCACCGCTCCCGTGTGACCCCGCAGCACGGTCCAGTCCTGGCTGGTCACCGCCGCCCATATGCGCGCCGTGCGATCGCGGCTGATCGTGATGAGCCTTTTCTCGACGGATTTCGTGTCGGGGCTGAAGGCCACGCCGTTGACGCCTTCCGTATGGCCGCGCAGCTCGGCCACGCTGAGCCCCGTGGACAGGTCCCAGACGACGCACAGGCCATCGGCGCCGCCCGTCGCGAGGTGGCGCCCGTCGGGGCTGAAGTCCAGGGCCTCGACCGTGTCCGAATGCCGGCGGAGGTCCTCCAGCAATTTCTTTCCCGCGGGGTCCCACAGGCGGACGCTGCTGTCCTCGCTTGCGCTGGCAAGGCGCCGGCCGTCCGCGCTGAACGCCACGCGGGTCACCGAGTCGGCGTGCGCACCGAGCAGCGTTTCGCCTTTTCGATGCATCGTCTCCCACAGCCTCACCGAGCCGTCGTCGGCGCCCACGGCGAGGGTTGCGCCATGGGGGGCGAAGGCAAGCGCGCTCACCTGCATGCCCGCGCGCGCGAGCTCGCCCACCAGCTTGCCGCGCGCATCCCATAGGCGCACCGAGCCGGGGCCGCCGGTCGCGATCGCGCGGCCGTCTCGGCTCACCACCGCCACGTTCACTCCGGCTGGCTGCAGCAACGCCTGAGGCGCGTCGGCGTCCGCGGAGGCGCGCCAGAGCATGACGCTTCCTGCCGGCCCGGCGCTGAGCACGAGCGGCGGGTCCTCGTCGCTCACCCATGCCGCAGCGAGGATCGCGCCGCCGGGGCCGGCCGTCTTGCTGCGCAGCGTGCCGCTATCGACCGCCCAGATGCGCGCCATCCCGTCGCCGCCCACGGTAAGAAGCCGGTCACCCTTCGGGCTGAATGCGAAGCGCTGCACGGGGTCGAAGTCGGCATTGCCCAACTGGCGGACGGTCTCGCCCGTGGACGCGTCCCAGATGCGCACGGTCCGGTCGGCGCTCCCGGTGACCGCGAGCCTGCCGTCCCAGCTCACCGCGAGCGAGGTCACCACGTTCCTATGGCCGCGCAGCACGGCGCGCACCCGCGATTCGAGCAGGGCCTTGCGCAACGCGTCCTGCGCCTCGGGGGTCGATTGCGAATCGAAGGCGCGCACGGCGATCTGCATCGCGAGGTCCGGATCGACCGGCAGCTGCTCGACCGCCCTGGAAGCGATGTCCCGGGAAACGTGGATCTTGCGATGCTGCTCCGCCTCGCGCCACTGGAGCAGGGACAGTGCGGCGAAGACCAGGAACAGAAGCGCGCTGGACGCGGCGGCGAAAAGCAGCCGGCGTTGTTTCCGCACGCGCGCCATGAGCTCGCGCTCGCGCAGTGCCGAACTGTGGCGGATGAACTCCGTGACCGCGGGCGAGAGCTCGTCGGGGTGCTTCTCGCGCCAGCCGCGCGCCTCCTCGATCTGCGCGCCGTGCAGGAGCTTCTCATCGCTGCGTCCGGACGCTTCCCAGTCCGCCACGCTTTGCAGCAGGCGCGTGCGCCAGACGAGGAATTCACGGTCCTCCGCAAGCCAGGCGTTGAGCCGCTGCCACTCGAGGACCAGTCCCTCGTGCGCGAGCTCCACCGTGTCCTGCCCGCTTGCCGGATCGCTTGCCGTAACCACCAGCCGCGCATCAGCCAGCGCCTTGACCACGGACCAGTATTGATCGCCGAACTCGGCCATCATCGCGCGCCGCCGCGTGCCGTGGCCTGCGCCCGGGCCGCCCGGCGCCCACAGGCGCGTAAATACCCGCCGGGCCTGCGCCTGCTGCTGCGCGTTCAGCCCGCCATAGAACTCCTCGGCGCGCTGCGCGATCGTTCCCTTGATCGACCGGATCTCCTCGTAGGCGGCATGCGTGAGGGTCCGGTCCTGGCGCTTGTCCCACAGCCGGGTCAGGGCAAATTCCAGAAGCGCGAGGTTGCCGGGCTCCTCCTTCAAGTCGTCCAGGATGCGCTCCACCAGCCCGCGCTCGAAGGCGAGCGCAACGCGGCGTGCAGGCTCGACGATCGCGCGCTTCATTTCCTCGCGCGACATGGGCTCGAGCTGGACCGTGCCGCTTTCGAGGAAGCGGGCGAGCTCGGGATTCAGGGCAACCGCGTGGGCGTGGAAGGAAGCGCGCAGCGCAATCAGCACCGTCAACGGCGCCCGGCCGATCGCGCCGAGCAGCATCCCGACGAACCGTCCGCGCTCGCGGTCCGTCGTCTGGTTGAACAGCTCCTCGAACTGGTCCACCACGAGCAGCAGTCGGTCGGTGCCGCCCGACCGTGCAAGCGCCCGGCTGACCACGGCCTCCAGCGTAACCTCGCCGCCGCGCAGGCGGTCGCCGAGCTTCTTCGCCTCGGCGATGCGATCAGTCTCGCCGAGGTCGGGCTCGAGCAGGCCGATCAGCGTCGCCGCGAGGCCTTGGAACGGCTGGTCGGTGACAGCGAACGACACCATGTCCCACGTCGCGCTCGGCGGACGCTGCGCGCGCAGCAGCGGAAAAAGGCCGGCGTGGATCAGCGAGGACTTGCCGCTTCCCGAGGGCCCGACCACCGCGACGAAGCGCTGGCGCAGCGTCGCCTCGAGCAGGCGCACGGCGCTCGCCTCGCGCCCGAAGAACAGGCCTCGGTGCTCTTCCGTGAACGGCTTTAGGCCGCGGTAAGGGCACAGTGCGAGCGCGGTCTCCAGCGTCTCCTTCGGGGCCGCGCCGCGGATGGCGCGCGCGAGCGCGTCGATCAGGTCGGGATCGCCGGTGTCGTTGCGCAGGTCGATCCAGGTATTGAGGAACAGGAATCCCGGCGCAGGGTCGGTGCCCGGCAGAAGCACCGGGATCACCGGAAAGGCCCTGCCCGCCTGCTCCTCGCGCACCTGC
>Ga0209519_10001308_pt1 | contig 10913 bp, 8 predicted proteins | sample Rifsed13ft1_FD_184005 | JGI IMG/M metagenome (GOLD analysis project Ga0209519, IMG submission 184005) | Soil microbial communities from Rifle, Colorado, USA - sediment 13ft 1 (version 2) | ecosystem: Environmental > Terrestrial > Deep subsurface > Rock core/Sediment | place: Rifle, Colorado...
AAATCTCTCGGTGCTTCATAGACATTATTAGCTCTTCCCAAATAACATGGATCATGAAAAGTGATTCTTTTTCCCTTGAATTGTCCTCCTTCGATTGTCAATCTTCCATCGTCTAACAGCGATTTCAAAAATTCCGTATGATGAACCACTTCGTATTTCCCTCCTAATTCAGGATATTCATTTTTTAAAGTATTAAAACAATGCGGACAAGCAGTAACAATTTTTTTTGCTTCGTATGCATTTAAAACCTCAATATTCATCATGGCCTGCATTTGAAACAAAAACTCATTTCCGGCTCTTTTTGCAGGATCTCCAGTACAACTTTCTTCGGTACCAAGTACTGCAAAAGAAACATTCGAACGATTTAAAATTCGTACAAATGCTTTTGTTATTTTTTTTGCTCTATCATCAAAACTTCCTGCACAACCTACCCAAAATAAAACTTCTGGTTGCTTCCCTTGAGCTAGCATTTCTGCCATTGTTGGCACTATTAAATTTTCTGACATGATTTTTTTATTGATTCGGTTAATCTATTATTTGATGATTCGGTTAAACTATAAACGAACAACTAATTAAACTTTAAAAAATTAGTTTTCGTTTTTCCAATTCAAACGGTCTTGTTGGTTGTATTGCCAAGGCGCGCCATTATTTTCTATATTGGTCATCATAGCATTTATTGGCATTGGCGCAGCACTTTTCTCCATAACCAAATAACGTCGCATATCCATAATTATTGATAGCGGACTTATACTTACAGGACACTCTTCAACACATGCATTACAAGAAGTACATGCCCAAAGCTCTTCTGGTGTAATGTAATCGTTTAGCAATGATTTGTTATCGGGAATAAAAACTCCTTTATTTGCGTCTATATTTCTACCTACTTCTTCAATTCTATCTCTGGTGTCCATCATAATTTTACGAGGAGACAATTTTTTCCCTGTAATATTTGCTGGACATGACGACGTACAACGACCACATTCTGTACAGGTGTAAGCATTCAATAATTGAACCCAATTTAAATCTTGTACATCACTAGCCCCAAATTTACTTGGAACTGCATTTTCATCAACTGGCGCTGCCGCAAACGGATCTGCGTTTGGATCCATCATCATTTTCACTTCTTTGGTAACTGACTCTAAGTTATCAAACTGCCCTTGAGGATTTAGATTTGCATAATAAGTGTTTGGGAAAGCCAATAGAATGTGTAAGTGTTTTGAAAAATATAAATAATTCATAAAAATCAAAATACCAGTAATATGCAACCACCAAAATATGTCCGTAAGAAGCATAACCAATTCATTTGACATTCCGTTAAACAACGGTTCAATAAATTGACTTATAGGAAATGAACCTGCTTTGATAAAATGAGAAAAACCTCCAGGAATATTTTGCAAATGCAAATCAGTCGCATTCATTAACAAAAATAAAGTCATCAGAACAACTTCAAAATACAGAATATAATTGGCGTCATTTTTAGGAGAACCTTTCAAATCTGAACTTACAAATCTTTTTAATCTTATAATATTTCTTCTTGTCCAAAAAGCAATTACAGCCACTAAAACTAATAACGCCAATATTTCAAAAGACGCAATCAATACATTATATACTGGTCCTAAAAAAGCAAAAACTCTGTGAGTACCAAATAAACCGTCAATGATTATTTCTAACAATTCAATATTGATTATTACAAAACCAACATATACTATAATATGGAGTACTCCTGCTATTGGTCTTTTTACCATTTTTGACTGTCCTAAAGCAATCATGGCCATATTATTCCAACGTGCTTTAGCGTTATCTTTTCTGTCAACCGCTACACCCAGATTTATATTTCTGATAATTTTTCTAATATTATTATAAAAATACCCAAAACCTATAATTAATAAAATAGCGAATAGTACATTGTCTAAATAGCTCATCATTGCTAATTTTTTATTTTTGTTATTGTATCATTTGTTGGTGCAACGTAAGGCTTATTTTTCTTTCCGAATAAAGAAATATTAACATATCTCGTAGGTGAAAGGCGAATATCCTGCAGTAGTAATTCTAACTCTTTTGTAGTGGCTTTTATATTATCATAAAAAGCTTCATCTTTCAATAATTTACCTACGGAGCCTTTTCCTGCTTCTAATTCACTTACAATACCGTCAACTTTAGCTAAGGTTTTATTTAGATTTTTTATCGTTTTACCCAGATCAGCTTTATTCAAAGAATCAGATATTTTTGAGAAATCGCCTGCAATTTTATTGAAATTAGTAACGGAAGAATTTATCTTCATTCTATTATCATCTAACAAAGAATTTACACTTGCAGACACCTTATGAAATTCTGTTACAGTTTTAGACAATTCTGATAAAGTAACTTTCAAATCTTGCTGACCCTGTTTGTCTAAAACATTATTAACGCCCGTAAGAAGTTGGTCCGTGTGCAACATTATCTTCTCAAACTTTTCCTGAAGCGGCGCTAATTGATCACCAACTTTCTCGGTTAGTCCAATTTTTACATCTCCACGAAGTTTTTGACCATCTTCAGCTAGGGATTTATCGTTAAAATTAGGATAAATAGCAATTTGCTTTCCTCCAATAAATCCTGGCTCATAAATTACGGCTCTACTGGATTTAGAGATTGGAAAATCAGTTTTCAATTGCAGTTCAACTAATAAATTCCCATTTTCCTGATTTAACGTGATAGCATTTACTTTTCCTATTACCAAACCATTTAATGTCACAGGTGATGATGTGGCTAATCCCTCAACATTTCTATATTCAACATAAAAAGTTTTGTAATTTGTAAAAAGATCTCTTCCTTTTAGAAAACTGTAGCCCCAAATAAATAATAAAATAGATGCAATGACTAATACGGCAGTTTTAATTTCTCTTGTTATTTTCAAAATTTAAGTATTTTGCACAAATTTAATATAAAATTTTAAACTTGTTATTATTATTTAACGGCTTCTTGCATACTAATTTTTTCCCCATTTTTAAAAGCTACCAGATACGCTGAGGGAAATCCTTTAGATTTTGCAATTTCTAAATTGCGTTTTGCTGTAACATAGTCTGAAGTCGAACTATAATTATATTTATAAAAAGTTCCTTTTTCTGTTGACAATGAAACATTTTTCAATCCTTTAAAATTAAAGGGTAATAATTCAATGTTCTTTTTAGAGGTTGCTATCTGAACTTTAAAAACCACTCCAGCCGATTCTTTATCATCTGATTTTTTTTGCACTGATACCGTTTCTCTGGATGATTTATCTTTTAAAAGAACTGAAGTATCTTTTTTTTGATTTTTCGTTGATCGTTCCGATAATGGCTCTTCCGATTCAACCTCAAAATATTGTTTTTTGTAACTAATAATGGCTGTTGCAATGGCTTCTGCCATTTGATCCTGCCCTGATTCTGAATTCAAGTAAAGCCCTTCTTCTTTATTGGATAAAAACCCCAATTCAATCAATACGCTTGGCATATAAGCCGCATCTAGAACCCACAAAGGCGTTTGCTTAATACCTCTTGATTTTCTATTTAATTTTTGGGTGAAATTCTTTTCGATTTTTGATGCCAAACTGATGCTTCGATTCAGATATTCTTCTTGCAAAATTTTTAGGCCTATCAGCGTTTCCGGTTTATTAGGATCGAAACCTTTATAAGATTTTTTATAATTTTTCTCTAATAATATTACTGAATTTTCATTTTTGGCAATTTCGAAATTAGTATTGCTACGGGCTAAACCCATAACAAAAGTTTCAGTACCATAAGGAGTTGGATTTTTAACCGAATTACAGTGTATTGAAATAAACAAATTAGCGTTAATATTATTAGCTCTTTTTGGTCTTTCTCGTAATTCTACGAAAACATCATTTTTTCTTGTATAAATAACTTGAATATCAGAATCTCTTTGAAGATATTTTTGAACCTTTAATGTTGTTTTAAGAGCGATATCTTTTTCAACAAAACCATTGTAAGAATTACCAGGATCTTTCCCACCATGCCCTGCATCTAAAATAATTACAAAATTACGGCTGGACTGAGAAAAAATATTTAAAGAAAAAAATAGGAATATAATCAGTAATATGGCATTAATTAATCTCGATATTTTCAAAATTCAGGTAGTTTTTTTTTATAATTTAAATGCAAAAATTTGTTGGTAAATTAATTTTTAGTTGCTTCTTGAATACTGATTTTTTCGCCATTTTTAAATGCAATTAAAAAAGCATAATTAAAACCTTTCTGTTTGGCTTCTTGCAGTTGTTTTTTTGCCTCTTCATAATCAGCAGTTTCCCCGTACATATATTTATAGACACTATTCTCATAGGCAACAGAAATATTTTTCAATCCTTTGAAATTCCGAGGCTGTAATTCCACTTTCTTAATACTTGCCGAAAGTTGCACTTTAAATAAAGCTGGTGAATTATTTGTTGATTGAGTTGTTTTTTTAAGTTCGGTAGAATTCACTTTAGGTTTAACAAGCGAAGATGAATCTATTATTGGTTTATCAATAATTTTTTGTGATGGTTTAGTTTCAAAGGTTTCCGGCTCACCATTTCCATAATACTCGTTTTTATAACTTATGATAGCCGAGGCAATAGCTGTTGCAATTTCATTTTGACCTTCTTCAGAATCTAAAATATTTCCCTCCTCAAAATTAGAAATAAATCCCATTTCAATAAGAATTCTAGGCATGTAGGCTTTGTGAAGGACCATAAAAGGTGCTTGTTTAACTCCTCCTCCTCGAATTTTTTTGCCTAAAGTTCCAAATGCATCTTCAACTTTACTTGCTAATGAAATACTGTTATCTAAATATTCTTCTTGCATCAAGGTCATTCCAATCATCGTTTCCGGAGAATTAGGATCAAATCCTTCATACTTTTGTTTATAATCTTTTTCCAAAGTAATTACGGAGTTCTCTTTTTTTGCAGCATCCAAATTGGAAGCCACTTTACTCAAACCCATTACATACGTTTCCGTACCAAATCCTGCTGTATTTCTATTGGCATTACAATGTATAGAAACAAAAATATTGGCATCAGCTCTATTAGCAATATTAGCACGCTCTACTAAATCAATAAATACGTCTGTTTTTCTAGTATAAATTACATCTGTTTGAGGAGTTGCCTCCAAAATTTTTCCCACTTTAAGCACCACAGCCAAAGCAATATTTTTTTCTACATGACCATTATAAACTGCACCAAAATCATGAGCTCCATGACCAGCATCTAATGTTACTTTAAAAACATTAGATTGACTATAGGCGGAAAAAGAAATTACTGTTAGAAAGAAAGTAACCAGTATTTTAATTTTAAATGTAATATGCATAATTCTTGAAATTAATTTAATTAAAACTCTAGGGGCATAAATTCTTTATTTGATTATTTTTGACAAAAAATTATATGTAAGTTTGACGTGTCAAAAAACAGGCCATAATTTTACAAAAATAGCATTTAAACCTTTGCATACAAACTTATTTAATATCGTTTTATTATCAATTTTCCTATCATTTGGATCAGGTAAATTATATTCTCAAGATATAACAAAAAAAACAACTGTTATACCTACTAGTAAACAAACAGATAGCCCCAAAACTGCTGTTCCTAATATCGGAAAATCGTCTACAATTATTAAAAAAGAGGGAGATTCGATAAAAATCGATACTATAAAACCCAAAAAAGCATTTCTTGATGGCAAAGTAAAATACAAAGCCGAAGACTACGCGAAAATTGATCAAAAGAAAAAAATTATTACCTTATACAACAAGGCAGAACTATATTATCAAGATGTAGAATTAAAATCCGGTATTATTGTGATGGACTATGAAAAGAATGAAGTATATGCTGGTCGAATAAAAGATTCAACAGGAATTTATACTCAATATCCAAATTTCAAGCAAGGAAGTAATGTTGTAGAGCCAGATTCCATTCGGTTTAATTTTAAAACTAAAAAAGCTTTGATTTGGAATTCAAGATCTGATCAAGGGGAATTTAAAATAAAAGCAGAAATTACAAAAAAAGAAAATGATTCAGTTTATTTCCTAAAGAATGCGCGCTTCACCACATCAAAAGATGTAGACAATCCAGAATATTATTTCCAAACCAGAAAAGTGAAATTTATTCCAGGTAAAAAAGTAGTTACAGGACTAACAAATATGGTTATTGCGGATGTTCCAACACCTATAGCTTTGCCTTTTGCTTTTTTTCCTATGAGCAAAGAAACCAGATTATCCGGAATAATTTTACCTAGTTATAATGATTCTAATACCAGAGGTTTTTCGTTACAGAATGCTGGTTATTATTTTGCGTTGAGCGATAATTATGATTTAACCGTTTTAGGTGATTATTACACCAATGGTAGTTATGGAATGCGTTTTGAATCCAGTTATGCCCAACGATATAAATTTCGAGGCAATTTAAATGTTCGGTTTGAAAATTTGATTAACAGTGAAAGAGGTTATCCAGATTACTCCAAACAAAAAATTTATAACATCCAATGGTCACATGCCAAAGACTCTAAATCGAGTCCAAATTCGAGTTTTTCGGCATCTGTCAATCTGGGAAGCAGCAAATATTTTCAGCAGTCCATAAATCAGGCAAATGTGGGATCAAACCTTAATAATACATTAAGCTCCTCTATTTCATACAGCAAAACATTCAATTCTGTGCCACAAGTTAGAATGTCATTGACTGCAACCCATTCTCAAAACACACAAACAGAAGAAATTAATATGACGCTACCTACACTACAGGTAAGTGTTGATCGTATTTATCCTTTTGTAGGGAAAGATGGTGCAAAAAAAGGTTTTTTCAAGAATATCAACCTGCAATATAATTTGAGTGGAAAAAACAGTATTGTAACTACTGACTCTTTATTCTTCAAACCACAAATGTTTAGAGATGCTAAAACGGGTATTGAACACACTATCCCTCTGAGCACTAACTTTAAACTGTTTAAATACTTCAGTGCTTCTAGCTCCTTGAATTACAGAGAAGTATGGTATACCAAAACGATTACACGAAATTATGATATAGATCAAAGTAAAGTGGTAGATAATACAATAAATGGTTTTGATGCTTTTAGAACTTATTCTTTTTCATCCAGTTTAGGAACTACAATCTATGGTACTTTTAATTTTGGCGACGATAAAAAAATAAAGTCGATTAGACATGTCATGCGACCATCTCTTTCTTATGGTTATACTCCAAGTTTTGAAAAATATTATGATAGTTATGCTTCTGATGCAACCGGAACTATGATCAAACAATACTCTCGATTTGAAGCTGGAATCTTTGGAGCACCTGGTAATACTAACTCCAATACTTTAGGTTTCGATTTAAGTAACACATTTGAAGCAAAAGTTAACGATAAAGATTCAACGAGGACAGAACCTAAAAAAATAATGCTTCTTAATAATTTGAACCTTTCAACAAGTTATAACCTTAATGCTGACGGAGTAACCTCTCTTGCCTTTGCACCAGTCAGAGTTAGTGGCGGTACCCAACTATTAAAGAACAAAATGAATGTGAATTTTGGCGCCACATTAGATCCTTATGCAATTGATAATTCAGGAACCAGAATTAATGTTTTCAATATTGACAATGGCGGAAGTTTGTTCCGAATGACAAGTGCAAATATGACTTTAAATTATTCCATAGCTAGTACAGATAAGGACAAACCCAAAGAAAAAAATGTTCAGAGTCAAAGAAACGGTGGACGTGAAGATGATTTATTTGGAACAAATACTGATTTAGGAGACAGCAGAAAAAGTCAATTTGGCGATGAAGAAGAAAATGGAGAGGATAAAATATCGGAGTTTTTTGCTGCCAAATTACCTTGGGACATGACTTTTGCTTACTCTTTAACTTATGGAAATAATAATAGAGAAAAGAAAATCATAGGAAATTCATTAATGGTTTCAGCCAATGCAGACATTACTCCAAAATGGAAAGCAGGTGTGTCAACAGGTTATGATTTTGTTCAAAAGGGAGTAACATTTACTCAATTTCGTTTTGAAAGAGATTTGTTAAGCTGGAGAATGGATTTCAATTGGACGCCATTTGGAGAAAATGCTAACTGGGGGTTCTTTATTGGAATAAAAGCTGGTGTGTTAAGCGATATTAAATGGGATAAACGCAGCAGAACCAACAGATAGTTACTCCTTTAAATTCTTACTAACCGAAAATAAAGAATATTCATTGATTTTCTAAGAAATTATTCAAACCTAATATATCATTTTTATGAAAAAAATAATTTTCACCGAGAATGCTCCTGCACCAATCGGTCCTTACAATCAAGCAGTTCTTAAAGGAAATACGCTGTACACATCAGGTCAAATTGCTATAAATCCAGCAACTGGGGAATTAGTTACGGACACAATTGAAACCGAAACTGAACAGGTTATGCAAAACATGAAAGCAGTTTTAGAAGCTGCGGGAATGACATTTGAAAACGTGGTAAAAACAACTATTTTCATAATGGACATGAATGATTTCGGAAAAATAAATACTGTTTACGGTTCTTATTTTAACGAAAAAACCGCTCCAGCTCGTGAAACGGTTCAGGTGGCTTGTTTGCCAAAAAACGTAAATGTGGAAATTTCTATGATTGCTATTATTTAGCTATCATTGACCAGTTCTTAGCTATAAGAAACCGCTTAATATAAATTGAAAAATCCCTAATAATTTGCTAATCTAAGCTAAATTATTAGGGATTTTTTAAAACTAAAAACGGAATACCGTTACTAAAACTACTTATTAGCAATATGATAAGCGATAAGACCATCAATTGGTCTTCTCAGAACATTGCCTAATTGCAATTCGTATTTATCAAACGTTTCCTGTAATTCATCTTTCAAATAAAAGGCGATAGAACCTACAAAGTGAATAGGAACTTCTTTGTAATTATCATATTGTTTAATATAGTTCTTTACGAAAGATTTCATTCCCTTGAATATAATTTTTCTACAAAATTCAGTGTCTTTATGTTGAATTAAGAACTTTGCAAAGGTCGCTAAGTAAGCGTTTGGATTTGGTTCTTTATATAATTGACTTTTAACCGCATCAGGTTCTAAATCATACTCTTTTTCAAATTCAAGAGCCAATTCTTTTGGCATTTTATTAAAATAATACTTTCTGATTAATTCCTTCCCAAAAACATTCCCACTACAATCATCCATTACTATATAACCTAATGATTGTACTTTTTGATGTAGTTCTTTCCCGTCAAAATAACTGCAATTTGAGCCAGTACCTAGAATACTAACAATCGCTTGTTCTCCTTTAGGAGTTGTAGCGTAAACCGCAGCATAAGTATCTTCATGTACAGAAATAATTGCGTTCAAAAAATACTTTTGAAAAATCTGCGAGAGCATAACTTTCATGTTTTCTGTACCACAACCTGCGCCATAAAAAAACAAATGGGTTGTATTTTTTTTATTTTGTAAGATATCAAAACGATCGTTTAAACGCTCAATGATTTCATCTTCTTCAAGTATTTCTGGATTCAAACCTAAAGTTTGTGTGGTAAATAATACTTTACCTTCTTCATCTATCGCAATCCAATCAGCTTTAGTAGAACCACTATCAACTATTAATCTCATTTTTTGGTTTTTTAATTGGTTTAGGGATTTCAATTTTTAATAAAAATTGAACAAAAAAATAAAATCCCGTTAATGTAAAGATAACGGGATTTTTATAAATATAAATAATTATTTTAAACCTGCAATATGTACAGATAAATCAATCAATTTACTAGAATAACCATATTCATTATCATACCAAGAGATGATTTTGAAAAAAGTAGAATTCAATCCAATTCCAGCATGAGCATCAATTATAGATGTTCTTGGGTCTGAAACAAAATCTTGAGAAACAACTAAATCTTCTGTATATCCTAAGATACCTTTCATTGTAGTTTCAGAAGCATTTTTCAAAACTGCCATAATTTCTTCGTAAGAAGTTTCTTTTGCAACTTTTACAGTTAAATCAACTACAGAAACGTCTGTTGTAGGAACACGCATTGACATACCTGTTAATTTTCCGTTCAAAGAAGGAATAACTTTTCCAACTGCTTTTGCAGCTCCTGTAGAAGATGGAATAATGTTGCATGAAGCTGCACGTCCACCTCTCCAGTCTTTTCTAGAAGGACCATCAGTAGTCATTTGAGTAGAAGTTGTAGCATGAACAGTAGTCATTAAAGCTTCAACAATTCCAAAATTATCATTAATAACTTTAGCTAATGGAGCTAAACAGTTAGTTGTACAAGAAGCATTAGAAACGATTAAATCAGAAGCTTTTGCTGATTCATGATTTACACCCATAACAAACATAGGAGCATCAGCAGAAGGAGCAGAAATAATAACTTTTTTAGCTCCACCTTTAATATGCTCATTTGCAGTTTCAATAGTGGTAAAGAAACCTGTACATTCAGCAACTACGTCAACATCTACTTCATTCCATTTCAAGTCTGCAGGATTTCTTTCCGCTGTAATACGAATATTTCTTCCGTTTACAAAAAGTTTTCCTTCTTTCACTTCAACAGTTCCATTGAAGCGACCGTGAACTGAATCATATTTTAATAAGTAAGCTAAATGATCTACATCTAACAAATCGTTTATAGCTACAACTTCTACATTATCTCTGTTGAAAGACTCTCTGAATACAATTCTTCCAATTCTTCCAAAACCGTTTATTCCTAATTTTACTTTTGACATTTTAATTGATTTTTTTTGTTTATTTTTCTGTAACTTCATTTAAAGTCTAATTTCCTCACAATAAACTTCATTTTTTTATTTATGTAGACATGATGTCTGATACTCTCAATAGTTCTCTATCAATTTCTGTTTTTCCTTTAATGGCTTGTTCCAATGGTGTCAACGCTACTTTGTCATTTTGTAAACCAACCATATAATTTGATTTGCCTTCT
>Ga0209519_10001327_pt1 | contig 10840 bp, 11 predicted proteins | sample Rifsed13ft1_FD_184005 | JGI IMG/M metagenome (GOLD analysis project Ga0209519, IMG submission 184005) | Soil microbial communities from Rifle, Colorado, USA - sediment 13ft 1 (version 2) | ecosystem: Environmental > Terrestrial > Deep subsurface > Rock core/Sediment | place: Rifle, Colorado...
CCCGAGTCCGGCCAGGCCTGACAGGCCGGCGTCTTGGCATGGCGCATGGCGTATAGCGCAGGTCCGGCGGGCTCCCCGCACTCCTGGCCGGTCATGCGCGGCCGTTCGTTCTCGAGATCACCGAGCACGTCGTCGTCGAGGACTACGCCGCGCTGCAGGCCGGCATCAAGGCGCTCGGCCCGGATGTGCGCATGGCGGTCGATGACGCCGGGGCCGGCTATGCCAGCCTGCGGCACATCCTCGAGCTCAAGCCGGACTTTGTGAAACTGGACCTGGGACTCGTGCGCGGGATCAATCGCGACCAGGCGCGGCAGGCCCTCATCGCCGGCATCGGCTACTTCGCCGTCAAGCGCAAGGTCCGTCTGATCGCCGAAGGCATCGAAACCCCGGCCGAACTCAAGACGCTCCTCGAACTCGGCATCTCCCACGGCCAGGGCTACCTGTTGGGGCGTCCCCAGGACAGCCGCGGGCCGGGACCCTGGCCGGTGACGATCTCGCTGCCCGCAGGATCCTGATCTGGGCCGTACGCGGAAGGCCCGCAGCAGGCGGTTGGTACGATGGTCGGCAGGTGGCGTGAAGCGAGACGGAAGGGGAGGGCGGCGATGAAGCCAGCGGACGCGGAGGCCCGGATCCACGAGTTCGTGGCGCACTTCAACGACGGGGATGTTGATGCCATCCCGCGATTCATCGGGACCGAGTTTTATCAGCATCGACCCGGGACCGGGGAACCCGGCGCGGCCGATGTCATCCACGGCCTGGCAATCGAGCTTCGGCGCGCGATGTCCAACCTGGCGATCGAGGTCCACGAGGTGGTCGAGGCCGACGGCGGGCTTCGATGCCGGATCACGCTGTCGGGAACCCATGATGGCCCGCTGTGGGGCGCTCCTCCGACCCAGCGCCGGCTGACCTGGCCGGTCTGGCTGACCCTGCGGCGGGTCGCTGACCGCTTCGCGGTCAGTTTCGATGATGTCACGCCGCCCGTGGCGGTCGGCCTTCTCCGGGAGCTCGACATCGTCAACCCGGCCGACGAGATGGACCAACCGATGAAGCACCCCGTCGTGATCCCGGAAGTGATCGTGCGGTTGGCGTTCACCGGGCAGATGGCCGACAAGCCGTGCGCCCACATCGACCAGGTCCGGGTGATCGAGCCTCAGGCGCACGAATGCGCGGCATGCGTGGCGAGCGGCGACATCTGGCCGGCCCTCCGGATGTGCCTGATGTGCGGGTTCGTCGGCTGCTGCGACACGTCAAAGAATCGGCACATGAAGGGGCACCACGAGTCGACCGGGCATCCGATCTTCCGCTCCATCCGGATGGACGAGGGCTGGATCTGGTGCTACGAGGACAACGCCTTCTTCGGGCGGTCCCGCCTGGCCGTCGCCCGCTGATGGCTTACATGGTCCAGCAGCGGATCGTGTCAGCCATCCGCGAGGCGTACGCCGACCGCCCGGATCGCGATCGCCACCTGGCGGCCGCCAAAGGCTGTCGCGAGTGGCTGGAGAGCCTGGAGGTCGAAGCGGGGCTCCGGGCCTCGCTCGTGGAGCCGATCGCCGCGGTGGAGGAGGCCCTCGCCGCGCTGGAGCGCGAGGCGAGGGCCGTTGGCTGACCGGCCCCGGGGCCGATCAGCCTGCCCGGCGACGCAGATCCTCAGTCGATAACGTAGACGACCGACACCATCACCGTCACTTCGTTCGTGCCCGGCTGAACGGGCGTCGCGACGTCCCTGGCGGCCGACTCGGCCATGCCCCCGTAGTAGATCGGGTACGGGGTCGGGGCGCTCGTCTCGCTGATCGCGGCGACGCCGGTGATCGAAACGCCAGCCGCGGACGCCAGGGTCTGGGCCTTCGCCTTCGCCTCGGCCATGGCGGCCTCGCGGGCCTGCTTCTCGGCAGCCGTCTGGTCATCGACCCGGAAGCTGATGCTGTCGAGCGTCGTCGCACCAGCGGCGAGCGCACCGTCGATCACGTCACCCGCCTTGTCGAGGTCGCGGATCGTCACGGCGACCACGTTGGTCAGGTTGTAGCCCGTCAGGATCGGGGCCCTCTGGTCGGGTGGGTAGTCGTACACGGGGCTGAGCGACAGGGTCGAGGTCTGGATGTCCTTGTCCGCGATGCCCAGCTTCTTGATGCTGTCGATGACCGCGGTCATCGATGTCGCGTTGGCGTCTCGGGCTGCCTTGACCGTCTTGGCGGTGACGCTGACGCCGAGTCGCAGGTCGGCGATGTCCGGGCTGATGAGGACGCGCCCGGTGCCGCCGACGCTGATGGTGTGCTCGGGCGCCGTGGCCGGATCGGTGCCCAGGATCGTGCGCGGCGTGAAGGCCGGGCTGGCGATCGCGGCGACAAGCAGACCGACCGCCAGGCCGATGGCGAGCCAGCTGGCGCGGCGCCCGGGAAGGGGGATGGAGATCGAGGTGGTCGTTGGTTGCATCGGAGACTCCAGCGCTTCGGTATCCGCGGCGGTTTGGCCGCGTGACCCGAAGACGCCGGACGAGGCCGTCCGGTTTCCAGCTGCGACGACCCGCTGGACAGGACCTCAGCTACCGGCGGCCGAGTGCCCGGCGGCGCTGCTCGATCAGCCGTCCGATCATCGGCGTGAAGATGAGCTGCAGGGCCAGGTCCATCTTGCCGCCGGGGCAGACGAGCGTGTTGGCCCGGCTCATGAACGAGTCGTGCAGCATCGACAGCAGGTACGGGAAGTCGATGTCGCGCGGATTGCGGAACCGGATGACGAGGAAGCTCTCGTCGAGGGTCGGGATGTAGCGCGCGATGAACGGGTTCGACGTGTCGACCACCGGCACGCGCTGGAAGTTGACGTGCGTCCGCGTGAACTGGGGAGTGATGTAGTTGACGTAGTCCGGCATGCGCCGAAGGATCGTCTCGGTGACCGCCTCGGTCGAGTAGCCGCGGGTGTCCTTGTCGCGCTGGATCTTCTGGATCCACTCGAGATTGATCACGGGCACCACCCCGATCAGCATGTCCGGGTGCTGGGCGACGTCTGCGGCTTCGGTGACCACCGCGCCGTGCAGCCCCTCGTAGAACATCAGGTCGGTGTCGGGCGGCACATCCTCCCACGGCGTAAACGTGCCCGGCGGCTGGCCATATGGAGTCGCCTCGTCCTCGTCGTGGAGGTACTTCCGGACCCGTCCGCCGCCACCGGTCGAGTAGTTGCGGAACAGCGTATCGAGCTCCTCGAACAGGTTCGACTCGGGGCCGAAGTGGCTGAACTGATGATTGCCGCTCGCGGCCTCGGAGGCCATCTTCGCGGCCATCTCGGCCCGGTCGTAGCGGTGGAAGGCGTCACCCTCGACGAAGGCCGCGGTCAGGTTCTCGCGGCGAAAGATCTGCTGGAAGGTCCGGGAGACCGATGACGTCCCGGCGCCGGACGATCCCGTGACAGCGATGATCGGGTGGAGTTTCGACATCCCGCCTCCTAGTCAGTGTCCCGAAACAGCCCGCGCGAGCCGAACAACGGGGCGTCGTACGGACGGACATTGTGATCCCGGTGGTACGCCTCGATCCGCTCAACCTCATCCCGTGACCCGAACACGAAGCCCGTGCGCTCGTGGAGGCTCTCGGGCTGGACTCCCAGGACCGGCCGATCACCGGTGCTGGCTCGACCGCCCGCCTGCTCGATCAGGAAGCCGATGGGGTTTGCCTCGTACAGGAGCCGCAGCTTCCCGCTCCGGCCACTCGTGCGGTCATCGCGTGGGTAGAGGAACACCCCGCCCCGAAGGAGGATCCGGTGCGCCTCCGCGACGAGCGAGGCGACCCAGCGCATATTGAAGTCCCGGGCGCGCGGCCCACTGCTGCCGGCCAGGCACTCGTCGACGTAGCGGGTCACTGCCGGCTCCCAGAACCGCGAATTCGACGAGTTGATCGCGAATTCGCCGGCCTGCTCGGGGACGCGCATGTCCGGGTGGGTGAGGATGAACTCGCCGATCTCGCGATCCAGGGTGAAGCCGTGGACGCCGTGCCCGAACGACAGGACGAGCATCGTCGTCGGGCCGTAGATCGCGTAGCCGGCGCAAACCTGGCGCTCACCGGCCTGGAGGAACGCGGCAGGCTCGACATCGGACTCCGGATCCGGGTCCAGGAGCACCGAGAAGATGGACCCGACGGAGACGTTGACGTCGATATTGGACGAGCCGTCCAGTGGATCGAACGCCAGCAGGTAGTGCCCGCGTGGGTACTCGGGCGGGATTCGGCAGACGTCCTCGAGCTCCTCGGAGACCATGCCGGCGAGCGTCCCGTTGCGCTCGAACGTCCGAATGAAGATCCGGTTCGCCAGGACATCGAGGTTGGCCTGCTCCTCGCCCTGGACGTTCGTGGTGCCTGCCTTCCCGACGGCATCGGTCAGCGCCCCCTTGCCGACGACGTTGCCGATCCGCTTGCAGGCCAGCCGGAGGTCATTGACGAGCGCCGTGAAGTTTCCCGTCGCCCCGGGCACTTTGCGCTGCTCGGCGATGAGGAACTCGGTCAGGGTCTGCTCCTGACCGGATGCAGCCGCGGCAGCCGACCGAGCGGCCCTGTCCGCGCCGATCATGGCTCAGCCTCCGAAACAACCGGATCCGCGAAGACGCGACTGGCCCGGAAGTCCTGCGCCTCGATGGTCATCAGGTCGTCGCGGGTGAGCGAGCCGCCCCCGCGGCTGAACAGGCGGTTCGCCTGGCGGAGCCTCGCCCGATCGAGCGCGTTCCTGACCGAGCGCGCGTTCGCGAAGTTCGGCTGTGCCCGACGCCGCCCGATGTACTCGACGAGCGCCAGCTCGGCGTCCGGGGACAGTCGGTACTGCATCTGTCCGAGCATGAGCAGCGCGATGTCGTGGAGCTCGTCGGGAGCGTAATCGGGAAAATCGATGTGGTGGGCGATGCGCGAGCTCATCCCCGGGTTGCTGGCGAAGAACCGGCTCATCCGGTCCCGGTAGCCGGCCAGGATGACGACCAGGTCGTCGCGCTGGTTCTCCATGACCTGGAGCAGGATCTCGATCACCTCCTGGCCGTAGTCGCGCTCGTTCTCGGGGCGATACAGGAAGTACGCCTCATCGATGAACAGGACGCCGCCCATGGCGCGCTTGAGGACCTCCTTCGTCTTGGGCGCGGTGTGTCCGATGAACTGGCCGACGAGGTCGTCCCGGGTGACCGCCACGAGATGGCCTTTGCGCACATAGCCGAGGAGGTGGAGGATCTCCGCCATCCGCAGGGCGATCGTCGTCTTGCCCGTCCCCGGGTTCCCGGTGAAGCTCATGTGGAGCGAGGGCGGCCCGGCCGAGAGGCCGGCCTGCATGCGCAGCTTCTCGACGAGCAGGAGCGCGGCGATCTCCCGGATCCTCGTCTTCACCGGAGCCAGGCCGACCAGCTCCGCGTCCAGTTTGGCGAGGACCTCGGTGACGTGCGAATCCGCCAGCGCGGCCCCGAGGTCGAGGGTGTCGTCAGTCGGCGCCACGGGCGTCACTCGTAGCGCTCACCTTCGGGCCGGTCCGCGGCGTAGGCGCGGACCGTGTAGCGCATGGCTCGCCCGGCGGCCTCCTCGCGGATGAGCGCGAAGCCGGGCTCGCGGCTGGGCCGGTTGACGATGAACGACAGCCGCATGGTTTCGAAGCCACGCGTCGAGTCGAACGCGTTGAGCTTGATGTATTGACCCGGGAAGGTCCGGCGCGCCTCCTTCAGCTCGGTCATCACGCCGGCCGCATCGTGCAGGTCGAACATCGGCGGGCCGAACATCTCCCAGTAGATGTTCCGCGGGTGCGGGTCGTCCGTGTGCTCGATCGACAGCGCCCAGCCCTGCCCGAGGCAGTACTCGATCTGTGCACTGATCTGGTCGTCGGACAGGTCCGGCAGGAACGAGAAGGCTCCCTGGGTGATCCGCATGTTGGCCTCCTCAGCTCGGCGTGGCGGTCGGCACGAAGTCCGGCGTGTCGGTGCTGGTGTAGTCGAACGTCACGTCGCCCCAGGTGTCGAGGGCTGCCTTCAACGGCAAGCAGTCGCGCGCTGCCCGCTCGAGGATCGCGGGCCCCTCGTTCCAGATGTCGTGGCCCTCGTTCCTGGCCAGGACCATCGCCTCGAGGGCGACCCGGTTGGCCGTCGCGCCGGCCTGGATCCCCATCGGGTGCCCGATCGTGCCGCCACCGAACTGGAGGATGACGTCATCGCCCAGGTAGGTCAGGAGCTGGTGCATCTGGCCGGCGTGGATTCCGCCCGAGGCGACCGGCATGACCTTGCGAAGCGAGGCCCAATCCTGCTCGAAGTAGAGCCCGCGCTTGAGGTCAACGGGATTTCGCGGCTCGCGCAGGATGTTGTAGAAGCCCTGGACCATGTTCGGGTCGCCCTCGAGCTTGCCGACAACCGTGCCCGCGTGAATGTGGTCCACGCCGGCCAGTCGCATCCACTTGGAAATGACCCGGAAGGACACGCCGTGCGTCTTCTGGCGCGTGTACGTCGCGTGGCCGGCGCGATGGAGATGGAGGATCATGTCGTTCCGGCGCGCCCACTTCGACATCGACTGGATCGCGGTGTAGCCGATGACGAGGTCGATCATCACGACCACGGAGCCGAGCTCCTTTGCGAACTCGGCCCGCTCGTACATGTCTTCCATCGTTGCGCCGGTCACGTTGAGGTAATGGCCCTTCACCTCGCCGGTCGCCGCGCTCGCCCTGTTGACGGCCTCCATGCAGGACAGGAATCGATCCCGCCAGTGCATGAACGGCTGCGAGTTGATGTTCTCGTCGTCCTTCGTGAAGTCGAGCCCGCCTCGAAGCGCCTCGTACACGACGCGGCCGTAGTTGCGGCCCGACAGTCCGAGCTTCGGCTTGACCGTTGCGCCGAGCAGGGGTCGCCCGAACTTGTCCAGTCGCTCGCGCTCGACGACGATCCCCGTCGGCGGACCGTCGAACGTCTTGACGTAGGCGACCGGCAGGCGCATGTCCTCCAGCCGGAGGGCCTTGAGCGGCTTGAATCCGAACACGTTGCCGATGATCGAGGCGGTCAGGTTGGCGATCGAGCCCGGCTCGAAGAGGTCGAGGTCGTAGGCGATGTAGGCGAAGAACTCGCCCGGCGAGCCGGGCACGGGATCGACCCTGTAGGCCTTTGCGCGGTACGCCTCGGCCGCCGTCAGGCGGTCCGTCCAGACGACCGTCCAGGTCGCGGTCGAGGACTCACCCGCCACGGCCGCCGCCGCCTCCTCAGGGTCGACGCCCTCCTGGGGCGTGATCCGGAAGACGGCCAGCACGTCCGTGTCCGTGGGCACGTAGTCCGGCTCCCAGTACCCCATCTGGGCGTACTTGAGCACGCCGGCTCGGTACCGGTCCGCCGTGACGACCGGTGTTGCGCGATCACTCGCCGCTCCCACCGTGACTGACTCCTTCTCGCGGGCCTCGTGTCCGGGCCGGCCTCCGAGCCTACCGGTCCGCAAGGATGAAGTCCAATGCATTGTCTGCATGAACTGCATAAGATCAACGTATGGACAGGCATCAGTCGGGATCCGCCGCGCCATTCTCGCAGGCGTTTGACCGACTCGTCACGGTCCACCAGTTACGGCTGCTGGTGGAGGTGATCGATCGAGGGGGCTTCTCCCGCGCCGCCGAGGCGCTGGGCCTCAGCCAGCCGGCCATCTCGCATCAGATGCGGGCTCTCTCGACCAGCGTCGGCCTCCCGCTCCTCGAGGTCGTCGGGCGTCGGGTCCGATTGACGCAAGCGGGGACGCTGGTCTACGAGCACGCGAAGCGGATCCTCGCCGAGTTCGAGGACGCGGGTGCCGCGCTCGACGAGTTGCGGGGCCTGCGGCGCGGGACGATCCGGATGGCAGGCGACACGACCGTCGGGATCTACGTCCTGCCCGACCTCCTCGGCGCGTTTCGACATGAGTACCCGTCCATCGAAGTGCGCCTGGGCGTCGACAATCGGCAGGGTGTGTACGACCGACTCGTCGCCGGCGAGGTCGATTTCGTCGTCGTCGGGCGTCCCTGGGTCAACGCGTCGATCCCGCTCATCGTTCGCCCGTTTCTCGACAACGAGCTGATCGCGATCGCGTCTCCGCGCCACCGGCTGGCCGGCCGCGCGCAGGTGACGCTGGCCGAGCTTGCGGCCGAGCCGTTCATCGGGCGCGAGCCGGGATCCGGCACCCGCGAGACGGCGGAGGAGGCGCTGCGGGCCGCCGGCCTGGCGGTCCGACCGGTCATGGAGCTGGCGAGCAACGGGGCGATCAAGCGCGCGGTCGCGCGGGATCTGGGCGTCTCCATCCTGTCCCGCTATGCGACCGCCCTCGAGTTGCAGATCGGCCACCTGGTCGAGCTTCCGGTGGTCGGCTTTCCGCTCCGCCGGCAGTGGCACCTCGCCTATGCGCGCGACCGGCGTCTCGGACCCGTCGACGAGGCGTTCCTGCGGTTCGTGGACAGCCCCGCCTGGAGGGAGACGCTCGGGCGTCCCGTCACGACGGAATGAGGGCCGGGCGCGCGGCAGACTTCTATACTCGGCCGGCATGATCCCCACCGCTCGAGCGCAAGCCGGCAACCGGATCCGGGTCGGCGTCGCCGGCCTCGGTGCCGTCGCCCAGGCCGTTCACCTCCCGCTGCTGGCGCGGCTCCGGGACACGTACGAGATCGCCGCGATCGCCGATCTCTCGCCGTCGCTCCTGGCGACGATCGGCGCTCGCTACGGCGTGGCTCCCGAGGCTCGGGTCACGTCCATCGAGGAGCTGATCGCTTGCCCTGGCCTCGATGCGATCGTGCTGCTGACGTCCGGTTCGCACGGAGCGGCTGCGCTTGCGGCGCTCGATCGCGGGCTCGCCGTCATGTGCGAGAAGCCTCTGGCGACGACATTGGCCGAGGCCGACCGGCTGGGAGCATCCCCTGCCGCCGACCGCCTGCTCCTCGGCTATATGAAGGCGTACGACCCCGCGGTCGTCGAGGCACGGCGCGTGGCCATCGACGAGGCAGCGACGCTTGGCGATCTCCGCTCGATCGACGTGATCGTCCTGCATCCGACGGACCAGGCGCAGCTTGCGTTTGCCCGCCTCATCGCGCCGCCTCGTGACCTGGACGCAGCGGTCCTGGCGAGCCTTGGGGCCGCGACCGGGGCGCTGCTCGACAAGGCCCTCGGCCCGGCGGCGCACGAGCTCGGCGAGCTGTACGGCGGGATCCTGCTCGGGAGTCTCGTTCACGAGCTGGCCGTGATCCGTGCGGTGACCGGCGAGCAGGGGAGCCTCACGATCGACCACGTCGATCTCTGGCCGGAGGGCGCCTGGCCGCCGTCAATTTCCGTGGCCGCCCGGCTCGCATCCGGAGTCCGCGTGGCCATCGGCTGGCATTACCTCGACCGATATCCGGCCTACCGCGAGGAGGTCCGATTCCACTACCCGGGCGGTTCGGTCGAGCTCACCTTCCCGGCGCCATACAGGCTCCACTTGCCGACGAACCTGACGGTGGAGACGGGCGGGTTCGAGACCCGCCAGCGGAGGATCTTCGAGTCAGTCGGGGAGGCGTTCGAACTGGAGCTCGTGGCCTTCGCGGAGCTGGTGCGTGGCGGTGTCGCGCCCCGGACCGGGATCGTCGATGGGCGTGCGGACATCGTGACCTGCCAGCGGATTGCCGCGGCGTTCGCCGCACGACAGGGCCTGCGAATCGGCGGCGAGGCTGCCGCCAGCAGCCGATGACGGGCACCCCGCCGCGGTCGGACCCCCGCCCGGAGGGTCCTCACCCACCGGCGATCGTCCATCTCGTCCCGCACACCCACTGGGACCGGGAGTGGTACCAGCCATTCCAGGTCTTCCGGATGCGACTCGTGGAGCTGGTGGACCAGCTGCTCGACTCGATGGAAGGCGACGGCCGCCTCGCGTTCACGTTGGACGGCCAGGTCGCCACGATCGACGACTACGTGGAGATCCGGCCGGAAGGCCGGGCCAGGATCGAACGCCTGATTGCCGAGGGCCGCCTCGCGATCGGGCCGTGGCAGATCCTCATGGACGAGTTCCTCGTTTCGGGCGAGACGATCGTCCGCAATCTCGAGTTTGGCTGGCATGCCGCCGAGGCGCTCGGTGGAGCGATGCCTGTCGGCTACCTGCCGGACATGTTCGGTCACATCGCCCAGATGCCGCAGATCCTCCGCCGGGCCGGGATCAGCAAAGCCGTCGTGTGGCGCGGCGTTCCGGCCGCGATCGATCGCCACGCGTTCAACTGGCTTTCGCCGGACGGCTCGTCCGTTCGGGCCGAATACCTCGTCGGTGGGTACGGCAACGGTGCCTACCTCCTGGAGGTTCCGGATGGGCTGGCCGACAAGCTCACCCGATACGTTGCGGCAAGCGAGCCGTTCTACGGCGATCGTTCGATCCTCGCGATGTACGGCACGGACCACGCCGTCCCGTCGCCGCGGCTCGCCCAGATCGTCGCCGAGGCCAACGCCACCCGGGACGACCTCGCCGTCCGGATCGAGACGCTGCCCGCATACCTCCAGGCCTCCGACGCCGCAGTCGCCGATACAGACCCGGCCCTCATTCCGACATGGACGGGCGAGCTCCGCTCGGCGGCCCGGGCGAACCTGTTGATGAACGTCATTTCGGCCCGGATGGACATCAAGGCCGCGGCCGCGCGGGCCGAACGGATGCTCGAGCGCTACGCGGAGCCGCTGGCGGCACTCCACGGCGGTGCCTGGCCGGAGCGCCTGCTCGAGCTGGCGTGGCGGCGCGTCGTCGACAACTCGGCCCACGATTCGATCTGCGGCTGCTCCCTGGATGCCGTGGTCGACCAGGTCCTGACGCGCTTCGCCGAGGCCGAGCAGGTCGGCCGTGGCGTCCTCGCGACCGCGCTGCGTCCGATGGCCGAGGCCGCACGGCGCGGCAGCGTGGTCATC
>Ga0209519_10001329_pt1 | contig 10830 bp, 10 predicted proteins | sample Rifsed13ft1_FD_184005 | JGI IMG/M metagenome (GOLD analysis project Ga0209519, IMG submission 184005) | Soil microbial communities from Rifle, Colorado, USA - sediment 13ft 1 (version 2) | ecosystem: Environmental > Terrestrial > Deep subsurface > Rock core/Sediment | place: Rifle, Colorado...
GAGCGTTCGAGGCTTCGGCCTCGCCGTAGAAGAGCGCTTCCAGCTCGGGGTCTGGTACCCAACAGTCGTCCGACTCGCGCACGGCCCCGGCCAGGCGCCCCAGCACGCGCGGTCCGCCCGCCGCCGACAGCGCCACGAGCTTGGCCATGGGCTTCCCCGCCTTGGCGATCACGATCTCCTCCCCTGCCGCTGCCGCCTCAACGAGCCGGGAGAGCTGGGTTTTGGCCTGATGGATATTGTAGGTCTTCATCGGACTAAGTCTAGTCCGATCTACCAGCTAATGTCAAGTGCCACCGTTGATTACGATTGCTCAGCGCGGCTCCAGCGTCCTCCCGCCTCGCAGAATCGGCCGCCCGGCTAAGACCGCCGTGGGCTTCCCGTCCCGGAACCCGAGCCGCCCGTTCACCAGCACGTGGACCGTGCCCTCCGAGTACTGGTGGGGCTGCTCGTAGGTGGCGCGGTCGCGGATCCTGGCGACGTCGAACACCGAGATGTCCGCGTAGAACCCCGGTTTGATGAGCCCGCGGTCCGGAACGCCCAGGAAAGTCCACGCCAGCGACGTCATGCCGCGGACGGCGAACGGCAGCGTGATCACCGAGTCCTCAAGTACCAAGAGCCGGAGTTTCCGGGTGAACGCGCCGTAGGGGCGAGGGTGCACGATTTCGGCGCCGGGCGGGGGAGTTCGGCCATCCGTGCAGGTCATCATCCAGTCCTGTTTAGCCAGATACTTGGCGTTCTCCAGGTCGTAGAGATCCAGGTTCATCACCGAGGCGTTGCCGCCGGCCAGTATCTGCCGCACCGCCGCGGGCACCGGCAACCCCAACGCTAAAGCCACCTGGGCGAGCGTTTTGCCGTTTAGGTCCGGCCGCCGATCCACGAACAGGATCTTCTCTGGCCCGCCCCGGATGTCGAGCATCTCCATGGTCTCTACGTCGAGTGTGCGCGCGGTATCCGGGTTCTCAAACCGGCGAAGCATCGCCGCCTGGCCACCCACGCTGGCCCAGCGCGGGATAGTGTAGGCGCTGAGACTGCTCTGGGTCGCGGTGTAGGGATGTTGGGCCGCCATCACGTTCACACCCCGGGCGCGCGCCTCCTCGATGATGCGCACGGCCTCCGCCGCCTTGCCGTGGTTGTGATGCCCCTGCGGGTTCAGGTGCGAAAAGATCACCGGGGTCCCTACCAGCTCGCCGATCTCGATGGCCTCCCGCATAGAGGCTTGAAACCCAATGCTGCGATACGCCGCGCCCAGGTCCCGGTCGTGGGTGTCATAGATCCCGCTGTACTCGGCCGCGACCCGGTTCAGCTCCACGACTTCGTCCGTCGTGGCGTAGTAGCCCGGGACGTAGAACAAGCCGGTGGACATCCCGAAGGCGCCTTCCTCCATGCCGCGGCGAATGAACGCCTTCATGGCCGCCATCTCCTGCGGCGTGGGCGGGCGGTCTGCGGCTCCCATGGCCGCGCCGCGGGCGGCGCCCTGCCCTACGTAGGTCAAGGCGTTGACGCCCATGCCGTTCTTGAGATAGCCCTCCATGGTCTCGCGCACATTGGCGGGCCCGCCCCCGTCCACGCCGATCACCACGGTGGTGATACCCTGGTAGAGGAACGACAGCGCGGCCCTGCCGTGCGGGGTCTCCAGCTCGGCGTGGCTGTGCATGTCCACGAAGCCGGGGGTGACCAGGAGCCCGGCGACGTCAATCGTGTCTCGCGCCGTCACGCGGGCGTCGCGCGCGTTGCCCACGAACTGGATGCGATCGCCGGAGATACCTATGTCCTGCCGGACCCAGGGGTTGCCGGCACCATCCAGCACACGGCCGTTGATCAGCAGCAGGTCTAGAGGGCGCTGCTGGGCGGGGAGCGCGGCGGCGAAGACCAGCGGGAACAGCAGGAGTAGACGGCGCATCGAGGGCTCCGCTAAGCCGTCACCGCCGCCGGGGCCGGGCCCGCATCCACCAGCCGCTTGCTCACCGGATCAATGCGCAGGTTGAGTCCTTCCAAGGAACGGGCGCCTAACAAGACCAGGTCGCCGGGCTCACCGAAGACCACGTCATCGGTCGCCGTCTTGCCCTCGGCGTAGACGAACGCCGGTCCGGTCCATCGCTCCAGCACCGTCCCGTCGGCCTGCCGAAACCGCCACTGGCTGCGGCGTTCGATCCCAAGCGATTCCAAGACGTCGGCCGGAATCCAGGAGAGCTCCGCGCCGGTGTCTACCAGCACGGACCTGAGCGCGCGCTTCTCCCCAGGGCGCCGCGGGTTCTCGATTTCGATGTCGATGCGGAAGGTCCCCATCTCGTCGGTCATGATAGCTCCCGGGGCTACGCCGAGTAGTACCATTCTACCGCGTGTGGTGTCAATCTGTCGCGGCACCGGAACCGGCGGTCCGGTGGCAATGCAGGGTGTTTGCGTGAGCAAGGCGTCAGCCACGAAAGCGACGGCCGAGCGGTATAATGCTCCCCATGAGCCCGGACGCTCGCCGCATTCTGCTGGCCGATGCCGACGCCTTCTACGTGGCGGTGGCACGGCTGGTAGATCCCCATGGGGCCGGGAAGGCTCCGCTGCTCATTGTGGGCGGCAGCGCGGAGGGACGCGGTGTGGTCACCTCGGCCTCGTACGAAGCCAGGGCCTTCGGCGTCCACTCGGCGATGCCGACGGCCCGGGCCATCCGTCTCTGCCCCAAAGCACTGGTTGTCCCGGTTCCGTTCGAGGCGTGCGTGAAAAAGGGCCGCGAGATCCGGCGAGCCCTCCAGCAGTTCACGCCCGTGGTGGACCAGGCATCCAGTGACGAGTTCTACCTGGACATGAGCGGCACCGAACGCCTCTACCACGACGAGCCGCTCGCTGTCACCGCGGGGCGCATCCGCGACGCGGTTCTCAAGGCGACGAGTCTCACGGTATCCATCGGTGGCGGCACGTCCAAAGTGGTGGCCAAGCTGGCGGCCGGCGTGGCGAAACCGATGCCGGGGAGCGAAGGAACCGGCGTGCACATCGTAGAGCCGGGTCGCGAGCTGGAGTTCATGCGCCAATTCGCGCTGGCCGACATCCACGGCGTGGGCCCCCGCTTTCAGGAGCGCCTGGCCAAGTGCGGGCTCGTGAGCGTGGAAGACGCGCTGCGTCACGACGTGAAGGTCTTGCAACGGTGGCTGGGTAAGAATGGGGGCGCGTGGCTGTACGACCGGGTCCGCGGCATTGACGGGGCCCACGTGCCGGGCGACCGCCAGGCCCGATCCATCAGCCGGGATGAAACGTTCGCGGCAGACCTGAATGACGATGCGGCACTCGCAGAGCACCTCCAGCATCTGGTGGACCGCGCCACCACCGACCTCCGAGCCAGCGGTCTCCGCTCCCGCACGGTGACGGTGCGGCTCCGAGACGCGGACTTTACCGACCGTCAGGCGAGCCGCACGGTGCGCGAAGCCATTAGTACCGACCGCGCGGTGATGGCCGTGGCCCGGCCGCTGCTGGCGCGGCTGCGCGCGGCGCGACCGAAGCCGGCCCGACTCATTGGGGTGGCGTTATCTGGCTTGGTGGACGCGGAGGCGCCCGCGCAGCTCTCGCTGTTCCAACGGGAGCCGGAGGGACTGGCGGACACCAAGAGGGACCAGGCGCTCAGCCAGGCCATGGACAAGCTGCGGTCGCGATTCGGCCGGCGGGCCATTGTGCGGGGGCGAACGCCACGCCGTTGAGGCTCCTTGCCCTTCGGCCACTCGCGGCGTGAAGCTGTAGCGCTGACTTGACGAGGGTCGCACCGCCGCCCATGGTTTGGGCATGAAGCCATATGACCGTTTGACCATCATCAGAAACCGTCACCGGGCGCGTGACCTCCGCGTCTTCCGCGCTCGCGTCCAGGCCTATTTCGAGCAGGTGGCGGATGACGGTGAGGATCTCCCGGTCGACTGGGAGGGCGTCCGAGGATCTCGCGCGGCGATCAACCGGATGCTTCCGCGGGTCGTTCAGATCGTTCTGGCCGCTGACCTCGGTGCGTCAACCACCGCGTCCATGCGGAACCCCGCCGACCGCTCCGTCGAGATTCTCCACAACATCTTCAGCGCCCGCAATGCCGATGGCGGGGATCAGGAGATCCTCGATGTGCTCGACATGGCCATCGGTGTGTACGATGCCAACCAGTACGGGGCCCTGGCGCGAACGTTCAATCCGTTCCACTACCTGATGAGCGCGCTCGGATTCCTGGCCGGCCTGCCGCGACGCGCGCTGGTTGCGATCGGTGTTCTGCGTCCCCGGCCGGCAGGGACCCGTGCTGACCACCTGACCGGATTTGACGCCGCGCTATCGCGCCTCGCCGGCATGGAGCAACTGATCGAAACACGGTTCGCGGAGATGCGGGAGTGGCAGTCGCGGGTGTTCGCGGACAATGCTAATCAGATGACGGACCTGGCTGAGCGGCTGGACTTCCTGGAACGGGTGCTGGCGCAGCAGCACCCAGCGCAACAGCTGAACCCGGGCGGGAAGAAGGTGGTCACGCCCAAATAGACGACTCGATGAAGCTGCACGACAACCTGACGGGCCGGGAAGCAACGAGTCCCTGGCTTTGCCCGCCGTGGGTCCATGGGAGTGACTAGGGGCCCGAGAAGCCGATCGGGACTCCCCCCGGTGCGCGGACGATGGCCACGGTGACGCCCTCCATCACTCGCTCCGGCGCCATCATCTCCTCGGCCCCCTCCCGGAGCGCCTGCTCGAAGGCGGCCCGCGCGTTTGCGACGTGGACGTAGGGGATGCTCCCCGGCACCTCGGGTGGGTTGATCGGACGGATACCCCCACCACCCTTCTCGGAATACGCGAACAGGTGGATCTCGCCGCCGCCCGGCATGGGGAAGCTGGGCTTGAACGTCCAACCCAGGACCTTGGCGCACCAGGCCTTGGTGGCGGCCGGGTCGGTGCTGGCAAGGTCCGTGTGCGTGATCCAACCGTAGAGGCCCCGCGTAAATACGTGACGGCGCGTGGATGGCTTTGTGGCTCGTGACTTGGCTGGTCGCCGTGGTTTCTTCACCATGGCTATCGGCCTGCGGCAGCCTCGGCGGCGGCAATCACCGGACCGGCGGGGACCAACTCCTTCCTCACCGGATCAATCTTGACGTTCAGGCCCTCGAGCGAGTGGGCTCCGAGTAGCACCATGTCGCCGGGCTCGGCGAACACCACCAATTCCGGCGCCTCCGACCCGCCTGCTCTCACCAGGGCGTAGCCGATGTCCCGGTCAATGCGGCGGCCGTCGGCGACGATGAAGCCCTGTTTCCTTTCAGCTACGACCCCCAGCCCCTCAAGGACGCCTCGCGGAATCCAGGTATACTCGGAGCCAGTATCTACCAACGTGTCGGGCAAGGAGCGACTAGGCCCGCGCCGGTCGAGATGCTGGACCTCGATGGTGGTACGAAAGAGCCCCATGTCGTCCACGGTAACACCCCCTTCTACCGATGCGGCACCGATTCATTGCTGACGACATCAAATCTACGCAGCTTTCCGGGCCTTGGATTGCCCCCGCGATGCCACGTCTCTGGACGGACTGGGTTTCCAACCGTACGATTTGCCCCGACCTTGCTGAATCTCCAGCCATGCCCGCGTTAGTCTGGCACCCCCCTCCTGACCTGGTCGAGCACGCCAACATCACCCGCTTCATGCGCGCCCACGGCTTCACGGACGTCGGTGCCTTCATCCGGCGCACCACGGACGATCAGGAATGGTTCTGGGACGCCCTGGTCCGGGATCTCGGGATCGAGTTCAGCACGCCCTACACCCAAGTGCGTGATACCAGCCGCGGGATCCCGTGGACCGACTGGTACCTGGGCGGGACGCTGAACTTGACCGCCAACTGCCTGGACCGCCACCTCCAAGGGCCGGCCGCACATCGGCCCGCGTTGGTCAGCGAGACGGAAGACGGTCGCACGACGACATTCACGTTCCGCGAGCTGGCGGACGCCGTAGATCGCTGTGCCGCTGGCCTCGTCGCTGCAGGCATCCAGCGCGGCGACCGCGTGGGCGCCTACATGCCCATGGTGGCCGAGGTCGCCATCCAGATGTTCGCCTGCTTCAAGATCGGCGCCATCCTAGTGCCCATCTTCAGCGGCTTCGCGGCTCCCGCCCTGGCCGAGCGGCTCAAAGACGCTGGGGCCAGGCTCCTGTTCACTGCGGACGAGACCATCCGCCGCGGCGCCGCCGTGGCCATCAAGCCCAACGCGGACCTGGCCGCGCGCGACGTCCCGACGCTGGAGCGCGTGGTGGTGGTGCGCCGGGGCATGAGCCCCTTGATGTGGCACGAAGGGCGCGACGTGTCCTGGGAAGATTTCCTGGCGTTCGGCAGTGGCATCCCCGCTACCCAACCCATGGACTCCATGGAGCCGGCCCTGATCCTCTATACCTCCGGCACCACCGGCCGTCCCAAAGGCACCGTCCACAGCCACGCCGGCTCCCTGATCCAGATCGCCAAGGAGCTGGCCTACCAGTTCGACTTGAAGACCACGGACCGCCTCTTCTGGCTCACCGACATCGGCTGGATGATGGGACCGTGGGCCTTGATCGGCGGGCTGTTCCACGGCGCCTGCGTCGTCATCTACGACGGCGCGATTGACCGCCCCGGCCCGGATCGCCTGTGGGACATGATCGAGCGCCACAGCATCACCGTGTTCGGCATCTCGCCCACCGCCGTCCGCATGCTGATGCGATCGGGAGACGCACCCCTCGCGGGCCACCAGCTCTCGACGCTTCGCATCCTGGGCTCGACGGGCGAGCCGTGGGACGAAGCCTCCTGGCGCTGGCTGTTCGACCACGTTGGCGGTACCAACTGCCCCATCATCAACATCTCGGGTGGCACCGATCTCATTGGCGGCTTTCTGTCGCCGCTTCCGGTGCAACCGCTCAAGCCCTGCACCCTGGGCGGGCCGGGGCTCGGCATGGCCATAGACGTGTGGGATGATGACGGCCAGCCGGTCCGGGGGCGGGTGGGCTACCTGGTCGCCGTTCAGCCCGCGCCATCCATGACGCGGGGCCTGTGGAACGATTCCCAGCGCTACCTCGAGAGCTACTGGTCTCGCTGGCAGAACGTGTGGGACCACGGCGACTGGGCCTACGTGGATGAGGACGGCTACTGGTTCCTCCAGGGCCGAGCCGACGATACGCTCAAGGTCGCGGGGCACCGGATTGGGCCGGCGGAGGTGGAGGGAGCGCTGATCGAGACCGGTGCCGTGAGCGAAGCCGCCGCCATCGGCGTGCCGCACCAGATCAAGGGCGAGGCGATCGTCTGCTTCGTGGTGCTTAGGCCCGGCCACGCGCCATCAGACAAGCTACGCAACGAGCTGGCCGAGGCGGTGGTGCAGCGGCTGGGGAAGATTGACCGGCCGGAGCGGATACTCTTCGTGAACGACCTGCCCAAGACCCGGAGCGCCAAAATCTTAAGAAGGCTGGTGCGGGCCAAGTACCTGGACGAGAAGGACCTCGGGGATCTGTCGTCGCTTCAGAACCCGGAGGCCCTGGAGGCGATCGCTCAGGCCAGTTGAGCCGCTCATCGTCCGAGGACCAACGTCAACGCCCGGGAGACTCCGCCATGACCGAACGTCCGGAGCTGGTCCAATTTGCCGATCTCACGCCCGCGCATTTTGCAGCCCATCCGTGTTGGATTTTGAGGGCTCGGGCACCAGCGTCCGCGTGAATCGCTAGACTACTCACTGCCAGCGAGGCCTGTCACAGAATGAGCGCTCTCGAACCTCTCCTGACCTGCGCCGCCCGTTGGCGGGGCACCAGCGCGCTCCAAGATCCGGAGACCGGGGCCCCGGACGCCGCGCCCTCGACCGCGATCGTGACACCGGTGTTGGCCGGCAGGTTCGTCCGTTTGGACTACACCTGGGCGTACCGCGGAAAAAGCCAGGAAGGCTCGATGCTGATCGGGCACGTCGCGGAGTCGGGGCTGGTCACGGTTCACTGGATTGACACCTGGCACATGAGCGACAAGGTCATGGCGTGCCAGGGCCGGACCAATGAACGGGGCGTGATCGACGTGCTCGGCTCCTACGCCGCGCCACCCGGCCCGGATTGGGGCTGGCGCATCGTCATCACGCCCGGTCAGAAGACCCTGGGCATCGTCATGTACAACATCACGCCGGCGGGCCAGGAAGCGCTGGCGGTAGAAGCGTCTTACCTCTGGGCCTGATTGTCTGCGACGCTTTCACCGGCCGGAGCATCGGAACTGCTGAACCCCCAATGTCACCGGAGCCACCATGCCCCGTCTGGCTATGCTCGCCACGGTCGTCGCCACCACCGCGGCTGCCCAACAACCACCCGCGCCGGGCCCTCGTCTCACCGAGCCGCAGCTCGTGGCGGCGCTCCAGGCGCACCTGGATAGCCTCGCCGCCGCCGACCGCTTCTCCGGCGTGGTGGTCCTGGCACGAGGCGACACGCGGGTATTCGAGCGAGCGTATGGCATGGCCGATCGTGAAGCCGGCGCACGGAACGTGCTGGACACCCGGTTCAACCTGGGCTCCATCAACAAGGCGTTCACGCAGATCGCCATCCGGCAGCTTGCCCAGGCCGGGAAACTGGCGCTCGCCGATACGCTGATCCAACACCTTCCCGACTACCCCAACCGTGACGTGGCCGAGCGCGTCACCATCGCGCAGCTCTTGGAACACACATCGGGGATCGGCGGGAACATCTTCGCGGCACCGGCCGGCGGATCGCGCAACGACCTGCGCCGTACGGCGGACTTCATGGCCTTGTTCGCGCATGAGCCCTTGCAGTTCGAGCCGGGCAGCCGGCAGCAATACTCCAACGCCGGGTACGTGGTCTTGGGCGCGGTGATCGAACGATTATCCGGGATGAGCTACTACGACTTCGTGCGGGCCAACGTGTTCGAGCCCGCGGGCGTGACCAGTACCGGCTCGTACGCCCGCGATTCCTTGCCTCCCAACAGCGCCGTCGGCTATACCCGTGGGGGCCCGGGCAGCGAGGCACGGGGCCCGCTGCGCCGGAACACGGAGACACTCCCCGGCCGCGGGAGCGCCGCCGGCGGCGGCTACTCGACCGCCGAGGATTTGTTGCGGTTCGCACAGGCGGTGCGCGAGGGCCGGATTCAAGGGGGGCCGCCCGGCGGGATGGGCATTGCCGGCGGCGCACCCGGCATCAACGCGATCCTGGAAACAGATATTGCGGGCTACGACCTGGTGGTGCTGGCCAATCTCGATCCGCCGGCCGCCGAGGACGTGGGGCGGCAGATCCGCACATGGCTGGGCGTCAGAGACGAAGAGGGGCCGCGAGTGATCCGGAGACGGCCTTAGGGAACCCGGAAGTAATCAGCCCCCTACGGCCCGCGAGAAGTACGCGCGCAGATCAACGGTCAACGGCTCGGCGGCGCCTGGAGGCTGCCAGGTCAGCTGGTCTCGCAATATCTCCGGCCGGGCCTCTCCGGGCCGCCAGCGTTCGATCAGCCGCGCGTCCAGATCTACGACCCAGTACTCGTCCACGCCCGCAGCTTGATAGCGCTGCCGCTTGGCCCCGCGGTCGTACTTGGCCGAAGCGGGTGACAACACCTCGACCGCCAACATGGGCGTGTCCAACTCCTCCCAGTCCGCCTTAGAGGCCGCGCCCGAGCGGAAGACGACGAAGTCCGGCAAATAGACGTTGTATTCGTTGAGGAACACCGGAGCCCAGTACTGGTACACCTCGCCGAGACCCATTGCGCGGACGAAGTCGTCCACGGGCCTTGCCAACTCGGCGACGGCACGCGCATGCCGCAGGGCGGGGATACCCGTTACCACGAGCTCCCCTTCGATGACCTCGTACCTCTCGCCTTCCCTGAATTCCAGCTCGCGCCAGCGAGCCACGGTCCAAGGTTCGTCCGCAGTGCGTGGCATGGACATAAGATGACGGTCTCCGCGATCGAGGAACAGGTGGGCACGGCATACGATAGGACGGGCGGCCTTCGCGGAGGGGACCATTCCTACGCGGGCCGGCTCTAGAAAACGCCTGAATCGAGCCGGCGGGATCTACCGAAAGGTGTTAGGCCAGCTGTGCGAACGCCTCCGCGGCGGCTGCTACCCCACCGGTAATGTGGTCGTCCGGCGTGGAGAAGGAGATCCGGAGATACCCGTCCTGCTCGAAGGCCGCGCCTGACGCCGTCACCACACCAGCCTTCTTCAGTAGATAGGCCGCGAGGTCGTCCGAGCCTTTGATGGTGGAGCCGTCCGGAGCCCGCTTCCCAATCAAGGCGTGCACGTCCCAGAACGAGTAGAAGGCGCCGGCGGTGGGCCAGACCTTCACTCCACGAAGCTTGGGCGCCTCGCGGAGCAGCAGATCGCGCTTGCTCTGAAGATCGTCGCGCAGCTCGGTGCTGTACGGGCAGGCAATGCCCGCCAGCGCCGCCTGCTGCGTCGGCACCGCGGGACCCGACGTGAAGTGGCTTTGCAGGTTGATCATGGCGCGCGTCACGTCGGCCGGACCAACCGACCATCCGATCCGGATCCCGCCGGTCCGCCGGAAGTTCTTGGAGAGCCCGTCCACCTGAATCAGCCAGGGCTTGGTCTCCTCGTCCACTCGGGGCGCCGGGTATTCGACCCCGTCGAACATGAGCCGCCAGTAGAGACGATCGAGCAGGAGGTAGACCCGGTGCTCCACGCACACCCGGAGCAGCGCCTCGACCTCGTCTGCGTTGTAGACCTGCCCGGTGGGATTCACCGGGCTATTGAGCAGGAAGACCTTGGCGCCCGGCTCGCGCTCCAGCGCCCGCTCGAGGTCGTCCCCCGTGATCTTCAAGTAGTTGGCGTCGCCGGCCCGGGGCGAGACCACGACCGCCCGCGTCGAGGCGGCCGCCGCCTGGGGCAGGTAGCTCACCCAGGG
>Ga0209519_10001330_pt1 | contig 10830 bp, 10 predicted proteins | sample Rifsed13ft1_FD_184005 | JGI IMG/M metagenome (GOLD analysis project Ga0209519, IMG submission 184005) | Soil microbial communities from Rifle, Colorado, USA - sediment 13ft 1 (version 2) | ecosystem: Environmental > Terrestrial > Deep subsurface > Rock core/Sediment | place: Rifle, Colorado...
CCCCCGGGTCGAGACGCTCGATCGGCTGCTCGAGGGCTGCGGCTACGGCCTCGAGCACCTGCCGCGACTCGGCATCGGCATCGACCGGCCGCAGTTCCACGAGCGCCTGGCGTTATCGCCGGGTGATCGGCTGATAAGGGCCATGACAGAAGATCGGCTCATGCTGGAGTTTCGGTCGAAGCTCCGCCGGGTCGCCGAATGACTGAGCTCGGACGGTTCGATGCCGAGGAGCTCGTCCGGCGTCTTCTGGAGGCTGACGTCAAGTTCGTGCTCATCGGCGGGCTCGCGGCCCAGGCGCACGGGTCGACTTCGCTGACGTCGGACCTCGACATCGTGCCATCCTGGGATCGCGACAACCTCCGGAAGGTCGCGCGGATCCTCTCTGACATCGCCGCCGTCCGACACGGTGTCGCCGCCGACGCACCCCCGCTTCCGCCGCTCGACGAGCGAACGCTGCTCGCCGGCGCGGTCTTCACGTTGACAACGGAGTACGGACGGTTCGACCTCCTTGCGAACCCGGACCCAGGCTTTGACTTCGACTCGCTGATGCGGACCGGGGCCGAGCACGAGTTCCTTGGCCATCGGCTCCAGGTGGCCTCGCTCGACGACCTGATCGCGATGAAGCGAGCCGCCGGGCGGCCGAAGGACCGGGTCGAGCTGGAGATCCTCGGCGCGCTCCGCGAGGAGATGGACCGCGCCGGACGGCCCTGATCCGGCCGGTCCCGGAACCCAGCGGCGATCCCCATCGTCCTGACGGCCATGAGCACCCTGATTCGCCCTGCCCATCGAGCCCGCCCGGCGGCGTCCGTCCTCGGCACGATGCTCCTCGCCACGGTCGCGGCCGGCTGCGCCTTCCTGCCCGGCCCGACGACCTCGCCAGCCGCCTCGCCCGCTTCGCCGCCCGCCTCGCCGGCGCCATCCCAGTCCGCGGCTCCGCCCGGTCCCCTCGTCTCGGTCGAGACCCGCGGGGGCATGTGCCTCGGCGGGACCTGCGGGGCGATCGTCGTCCTGGGCACGGACGGCCGCGTCCGGACCGCCGCGAAGCCGCCGAATGAGCTCGGGGCCGTCGCGGCCGAGGATCTCGCGGGCCTCACCGCGTTGATCGAGGCGACCGACTTCGTGGCGATCCGGGCCCACCCCTTCACGGGCACCTGCCCGGTCGCCTATGACGGCCAGGAGGTCGTCTACGAGTTCACGACGAGCGACGCCGTGGAGCGCATCGAGTCGTGCGTCACGGAGGTCGACTCGCGGCATCCGCTCTTCGTCGGCGTCACCGCGGTCCTCGGCGAGTTCATCTCGCTGCCGCTGGAGTAGTCCGGAGCCCGTGGGTCACAGCGTGTCCCGGAGGGCCGCGTCGATCTCGGGATAGGCGAACCGGAAGCCCTCCGCCTCGAGCCTGGCCGGCGCGACCCGCCGCGAGCCCAGGATCAGTGTCGCCTGCTCGCGAAGGACGAGCCGCAGCGGCCAGGCCGGGACGGGCAGGATCGACGGACGGTGGAGGGCCCGGCCCATCGCCCGGGCGACGTCGGCCTGCCGGACCGCGCCGGGCGCGGCCGCGTTGACGATCCCGGCGAGCCGATCGTCCTCGAGCCCCAGCCGGTAGACCCGGACGAGGTCGTCGATGTGGATCCAGCTGAACCACTGGCGCCCGCCGCCGATCGGGCCGCCCAGGAGCAACCGCGTGGGCAGGGCGAAGAGGCGCAGGAGCGGGCTCCCCGTGGCCAGGACGAACGCCGTTCGGACCGAAACGACCCGGACGCCCGCCGCCTCCGCCCGGGAGGCGGCCGCCTCCCAGTCACGACCGAGCTGGGCCAGAATACCGGGTGTCGAGGAGACGTCGTCGACCTCCGTGGCGGGCACCGCGTCGAGCCCGGTGTAGACGTCCGTCCCCGACGCATTCACCAGGACTCGCGGCCGGTCGGCGGCCTTTAACCGTCCGATCGCCCCGACGAGCGTCGCCGTCGCGCCGACGCGACTGCGGACGATGGCGGCGCGCCGGCCCGGCAGCCACCAGGGGAGCGGCCCGATCGGCGCGCCGCAGACGTTCACGACCGCGTCGGCGCCACGGAGTGCCTCGACCGCGGACGCCGGATCGGCCGGATCCCAGGACGCGACGCCCAGCAGCGCCCGGCGGCTGAGGACCGTGACCTCGACGCCGTCGGCCCGCAACGACGCGGTGATCGCACGGCCGATCAGGCCGGTCCCGCCGGCCACGACGACCCCCGTCATGCCGGCGCCTCGAGGCGCGCCGCCCACCCGAACATCGCGGGAACGGCGAATCCCAGGGCATTGACCGTCCCGTGGATCGCGATCATTTGCCGGATGTCGAGCCACGGCCAGCCGGAGGCCTGTCCGATCGCATAGCCGGCGGCGAGTGGCATGCTCACCAGCAGCGAAGCCCCCGCGACGCGGAGGAGCCGCCGGCCCGGCCCGGGGGCCCGGGCGACCCGAAGCGTCCCGACCGCGATCGCCAGGCCACCGCCGGCGACAAGCAGCGCCCCCGGCAGGGCGGCCGGGGTGAGCCCTACAAACGACGCGGCCGTCAACGGGATTCCGGCGATCGCGAGCGCGACACCGACCGTTGCGGCTGAGGCGCCGTTCGACGCCGCGAGGGCCCCGGCGAGGACCATCGCGAATCCCGCGAACGTGAAATGCGTCGCGGTGAGCCGGACGATGACCGGGTCAAGGTGAGGCGGCCACCACGTCCCGAGCCGGTCCTGGACAAGGAAGGTCGCCGCAACGGTCAGGAATCCTGCCGCCGCCAGGTGCGCGAGCTCGACCGGCTGTCGCGACGCGACCAGCCGCCTTGCCGCCGCGAGGGCAAGGATCGTGGTGACGGTTGCCCAAGGGATGACGAGCGCGGCGGCGACCGCGCCCGTCGGGAGCACCAGCGCTGCGGCCGCCAGGATCCCCGTCGCGAGAGCGACTGGCCGCGCGCGCCGCGACGGCCCGACCGCTCCGGGCCCGAGCAGTCGGACGCCGACTGGCACGACCACGATCGGCCCGAGCCCGAACAGCAGCGCGACCGCGTCCATTCTCAGCGACTGTCGAGGGCCACGGAGGTGACGCAGACGTCAGTCGTCCGGGATGGGCCAGGAGCATGATTGGGGTGTCGAGGATGCCCGGGTGCGGCCACGATCAGGGTCCTTTGTGCTACTTTGTCATAGCAAGTTATGACCGCTGAACCAGCTACTGTCAAGTCGCATGTTTCTGTCGCGGCCCCGTCGCCGGCGGCGGAGGAGATCCGGCTGCGCCTCGCCGACGCCTGGGGCGAGATGGGCGCGGCCTGGGGGGTCGCCCCGGCGATCGCCCGGGTCCACGCCTACCTGATGACGCGGCAGGCGCCGCTCACCGAGCGCGAGGTGCGGGAGGCGCTGGGGCTGTCCCATCGGGCCGCCAGCCTGGCCCTCGCCGACGCCGAGGCTTGGGGCCTCGTCGAGCGCGTCGCCGAGCCCAGGCGGGTCGGCCGGCGGGGGCCAGCCGGGGCGGCCTACCAGGCCATCGGCGACCATTGGCGGTGGCTCGGGCGAGTCGTGGCGGAGCGGAAGGTCCGCGAGGGAGATCCGATCATCGACGTCCTGGAGCGGACGGCGAAGGATGTGATCGCGGCCTCGGTCACGAGCCCCGAGGATCGCGACCTGGCGGCGCTCCGCGAGTGGATCTCGACCTTCCTCGTCTTCGTCCGGCTCTTCGACCGGGCCGTCGGGCTCGTTCCCCGGCTCGAGCCGCGCGAGCTCGAGCGGGCCCTGCGGCTTCTCGGCGAGGTCCCGGACGCGACGGTCCTCCGGCTCGTCCGTCTCCTCGACGGCCTGCCCGACGACGACGTCCTCGACCTCGTCGAGGTCGTGAGCAAGCTCTCCCCGACGGCCGCGCGCCGGGCCACGAAGCTGATGTCGGGGGTCGTCCGAACGGTTGGCGGATAGCCTGGGATTCGTGGATTCCCGCTAGAGCGTGACGCTGCCCTCGTAGTTGTCGATGATCCCGCCCTCGATCGGGTCGCCCGTGAGCCCGCCCGCACCGTGCATGCCGTCGACGGAGCCCCACGCGTCGACGACGCTCCAGGTTCCCACCGAGCCGTCGGGGCCGAAGCGAGCGTTCAGGCGGAGGACAAAGCCGTTTCCGGACCCGCAGTCGAAGAGCTTGAAGCCGGCGAAGATGCCCGGTGCCGGCGTGACCTGAACGTGCGCCGGGCCATCCTCGACGGTGCCGGACGCGCAGCCCGGCAGCCCATAGGCGGTGAACGTGTCGACGATCTCGTCGAACGTCGTGGTCGCCGTGATGCTGATGGCCTGCCGTTCGACCGCGGCGACCGGCGCGATGGCGGTGAGGCCGAATGCCGCTGAAAGGAGCAAGCCGAAACGGATCGATCGGCGCATGTCACGCCCTCCCAGGTTCGGACTGCCGTCCGCGTGTCCCCGGCACTCGAAATGCCAGATCTTCATCCCGTGCCGTCAAGGTTTGCATCCGCGCACGAGGGGGATCGCCAGAGCCCGTCAGCCACCGACGATCGCCCTGCTCGCGGCGCGGCCAGGGCGAGCCGGCCACCGAGGGGTGGCACGTACTCCATCGCTCGATGAGGAGCTCGTCCACGGCCGTGCGATAATCGCCGCGCTGCGGCGACCCGGCCCTGCCCGAACGGGCGATGACCCCGAGGCAGGCGGACCGGCGGACCCGCAGCAGGACCTGAGGAAGCAGTCCCACATGACCGTCGAGACCTCCACCTGGGCGACGAAGAAGGGTCTCGCCCAGATGCTCAAGGGCGGCGTCATCATGGATGTCGTCACTGCCGAGCACGCCAAGATCGCCGAGGACGCGGGTGCCGTGGCCGTCATGGCCCTCGAGCGCGTGCCCGCGGACATCCGCGCCGCGGGCGGTGTCGCCCGGATGTCCGACCCGGCGATGATCCAGTCGATCATGGACGCCGTGACCATCCCCGTGATGGCCAAGGCCCGGATCGGCCACTTCGTCGAGGCCCAGATCCTCGAGGCCCTCGGCGTCGACTACATCGACGAGTCCGAGGTCCTGACGCCGGCCGACGAGCGGAACCACATCGACAAGCACGCCTTCAAGGTCCCGTTCGTGTGCGGCTGCCGGGACCTCGGCGAGGCCCTCCGACGGATCAGCGAGGGCGCGGCGATGATTCGGACGAAGGGCGAGGCCGGAACCGGCAACGTCGTCGAGGCCGTCCACCAGCTACGTGACGTGCTGGCTGAGATCCGGCGCCTCCAGGGGATGCGTGAGGACGAGCTCTTCGTCGCGGCCAAAGAGCTCCAGGCGCCCTACGACCTCGTCCGCGACGTCGCCGCGAGTGGCCGGCTACCGGTCGTGAACTTCGTCGCAGGGGGCATCTCGACGCCGGCCGACGCGGCCCTCGTCATGCAGCTCGGGGCGGAGGGCGTCTTCGTCGGCTCGGGCATCTTCAAGAGCGAGGACCCGGCCCGGATGGCCAACGCGATCGTCCAGGCCACGACCCACTTCGACGACCCCAAGATCCTGGCCGACGTCAGCCGGGGCCTGGGTGCCCCGATGCGGGGCATCGCCATGGAGCAACTGCCCGAATCCGATCGCCTGGCCATCAGGGGTTGGTAGGTCGCCACGCCGGCGACGGCGGGGCCAGGCCGATGCGCATCGGGGTCCTCGCGGTCCAGGGGGCGTTTGCCGAACACATCGCGACCCTCGCCACGATCGGTGTCGAGGGCGTCGAGGTCCGCCTGCCGTCCGATCTCGAGGACGTCAGCGGTCTGATCCTGCCGGGCGGCGAATCCACCGCCCAGCGCCGGCTCATCGATCGCTGGGGGCTGCGGGAGCCGATCCTCGAGCTCGCCCGCGCCGGCGTACCGCTCTTCGGGACCTGCGCCGGGATGATCCTGCTGGCCGGCGGGATCACGGACGGCGACCCGACCGTCCTCCCGCTCCTCGACATCGATGTCCGGCGGAACGCCTTCGGGCGGCAGCTCGACTCGTTCGAGACCGAGCTCGCCGTCCCGATGCTCGGCGACCGGCCCGTCCACGCGGTCTTCATCCGGGCCCCGATCGTCGAGCGCGTCGGGCCCGGGGTGGACGTCCTCGCCCGCCTGGACGACGGGCGGATCGTGGCGGTCCGGGAGCGGAATGTCGTGGCGACCGCCTTCCACCCCGAGCTGGCCGGGGAGACCCGCTTCCACCGCCTCATCGCGACGATGGCGGCCGAGCACGACGATCCCGGCGAGGGCTCCGGGCGCCGGCCCCACCCCACCCGCCGGACGGGCATGGCCCGATGACCCACCTCCGGCCGGCGAAGCCGTCGGGCAAGGTCCGGGCAGCCCGGATCACGGACCTCGCCGCGCTCGGTGAGCTGTCCCGGCTGTGCGAGGACGACGCGGCCGGCGGTCGGTCCCTGGGGCTGCCGGTCAGCGGTCCGCGGATCGGCGTCTTCAGCCTGTTCCGGCTGCCGCTCGGTGCGTTCCGCCCCAACGACCTCCTGTTCGTCTACGAGGAGGATGGCCGCGTCGCCGGTCTCGTCCGCGTGGAGCGCGAGAGCCACCGCGACGACTGGACGATCGTCGAGCTCGACGCGATCGCCGGGCTCGCCGGGGCCGGCGCCGGCGACATTCGCTTCCGGCTCGTCCAGCAGGTCCTCCGTGAGGGCCAGAAGCGCGGCGCCGCCCGGTTCCACGTCGCCTGCGCCGATGCCGGTGGCAATGTGGAGCTGTTCATGCAGGCCGGCTTCGCCCGCTACGGCGAGGAGCGGGTCCTCCACCGGCCGGCCGCGACGCCGCTGCCCGAGCCGTGGTCCGAGGAGCGGGCGCTGGCCACCGGAATCCGGGCCGCCCGGCCGGTCGATGCGGTCGCGCTGATGCAGCTCTACGCGTCCGTCACCCCGGCGCCGGTCCAGCGCCTCGAGGGCTTCCGGATCCCCGACTGGGAGCGCCAGGGCTCCAACTGGCGCGTGCCCCGGAGCAGCCTCGCTCCGCTTCTCCGCTTCGCCGATATCGAGGCCTACGTTCTCGAAGCGCCCGACGCGCCGGAGCTCGACGCGTTCATCCAGATCGGGGTGGCGCGCGAGGCGCAACCGCACTACCTGCGAGTCCTCGCTCGGCCGGGGGTCGATCTCGGTGAGCTCATCGAGTTCGGCCTGGGCGACATCCGGTCGCGGACCGGCCGGGGCGGCGACCGGCCCGACGATCACGGCGTGATCGCGCCAGTGCGAACCTACGAAGCGCCGATCGATCGGCGGCTCGAGACGACCGGTTTCGCGGCGGTCTCGACGGTCACTCTGCTCATTCGGGAAACCCTCGTCCGCGTCGCAGAGCCGGTGCTCGTCCCGGGCGGCGTCCGCAGCCTGGAGGTCACGCGTGGCTCCTGAGGAACGCCCCGACCGCCGCGAGACGATCGACGACCTCGATGCGCTGCTCTCCTCGCTGCCCGACGAGATCGTGGAGGCGATCCACGCCCTGCCCGAGGTCGAGGCCGTCATCGAGGTCGTCCTCGACCTGGGCCGGCGGCCCGAGGCTCGATTCCCGGATTCCGAGGTGACCCTCCTGGAGCGGGAGATCACCGACAAGGACATCGCCCACGTCGTTGAGCACATCGGGACGTTCGGGGACGACAACCGGGCTGGCATCGAGCGGACGCTCCACCGCATCAGCGCCATCCGCAACCGGAACGGCAAGATCGTCGGCCTGACCTGCCGCATCGGGCGAGCCGTCTACGGCACGATCGAGATCATCGCCGACTTCGTCGAGAGCGGGAAGTCGATCCTCATCATGGGCCGGCCGGGCATCGGCAAGACGACGATGCTCCGCGAGGCGGCCCGGGTCATGGCCGACGACTTCGGCAAGCGGGTCGTCGTCGTCGACACCTCGAACGAGATCGCCGGCGACGGCGACATCCCCCACCCCGCCATCGGCAAGGCCCGCCGGATGCAGGTCCGGACGCCCTCGATGCAGCACGAGGTCATGATCGAGGCGGTCGAGAACCACATGCCCCAGGTCATCGTCATCGACGAGATCGGGACGGAGCTCGAGGCGCAGGCCGCCCGGACGATCGCCGAGCGCGGCGTCCAGCTCATCGGCACGGCCCACGGCAACAACCTCGACAACCTCATGCTCAACCCGACGCTCTCCGACCTCATCGGCGGCATCCAGAGCGTCACCCTCGGCGACGAGGAGGCCCGCCGCCGGCGGACCCAGAAGAGCGTCCTCGAGCGGAAGGCGCCGCCGACCTTCGACGTCATCATCGAGATCGTCGATCGCGAGCGGGTCACCGTCCACGCCGACGTCGCCGATACCGTCGATAACCTCCTCCGCGGCGACCCGGTCGCCCCGGAGCTCCGCTGGCGCGACGACGAGGGTGTCCATCGCTCCCAGTCCCGGCCCAAGCCGTCGCCTCGAGAGGCCGTCGGGTCGGACCGCTTCTCCGGGCTCGTCGGGTCCGGATCGTCGTGGCGGATGGAGCCCGGCTGGCGCGGCGAGGCCGGCTACCGGCCCGGCTACGGCGGCCTTGCCTTCCCGAGCGCGGATCGGACTGGCGCGCGGCCGGGCTACCGGCCGGGCGCGTCCGGGTCCTGGCGGCCGACCCGTGGTGGCTCGGGCGGCCGGGGCAACGGCGCGCCGGAGGGCGTTCCGGGCGGCGGCGGCCCGGCAGCGCTCGTCGACGCGCCGTTCGTGGCCGGCGAGATCGCCGACCGCGGGCCGCTCGAGCGCGGCAGCGTGGCGGCGCCGGAGCCCCGGGCGCGCGACGCGCGGGAGCTCTCCCGGCAGCGCGAGTGGCGGCAGTCGGCGGCCAAGGCGATCGATGCGCTCCGGGTCGACGAGGGCACCGCCCCGGTCAACCCGGCGGACCTCGAGGCGGATGACGAGGCGCTCGCCGACGTGGCCATCGCGGCCGCCGCCGAGGAGGCCGGCGAGGACGGCGCGCTGCGGGTCGCCGGCGCCGAGGGCCTGCCGACGCTCCGGGTCATGCCCCAGGGGATCAGCCGCAAGCGCCTGGAGCAGGCGATCCGCGAGCTCCAGCTGCCGGTGATCATCGCCCGCGACGTGGACGAGGCCGACGTCGTCATGACCCTCCGGACGGAGTACAAGCAGAAGACGCCGCTCATCCGCGAGGCCGAGGAGCGGGCCCTCCCGATCTACGTCCTCAAGACGAACACCATCCTCCAGATGCAGGCGTCGCTGACCTCGATCTTCGCCCTCGAGGTCGACCCGCGCGACGCGGCCCTCCGGGAGACGGAGGAGGCCATCGGGATCGTCCTCCAGCGCTCGGAGCCGGTGGAGCTGTCACCGCAGAACGCCTACATCCGGCGCCTCCAGCACCAGATGGCCGAGCGGGCCAACCTCGTCTCGCGGTCGCGCGGCCGGGAGCCGTACCGCAGGGTTCGCCTCTACCCTGACGCCGCGAAGAGCGCCTGGCGGTAACCGGTCCCGGCGCGCTCCTCGACGCGGCCTGGGCGTAACCGAATCGGGAGCCGCGCGTCCCATATTCCGACTCGACGTCAATCGGGTCGGGGATCGAGGAGTCTGGACGAGGGAGGTCGGCCATGCAGGCCGCTCGGCGGTTGTACCTGTATGCGATGTCGGGGGTCGCGCTCGCGGTCGTCGCGGCGGGACTCGGAATCCTCCTCGAAGTCGCGCTCGCGCAGAGTGGGCTCCTCGAACGAGGGCCGAACGCGTTCTCGCCTCCTCCCCGGGAGCGTGTCAGCCAGGCCGTGGCGATGCTCGGTGTCGGGATTCCGGTCTGGGCAGTCCACTGGCTGTTGATCCAGCGCGGACTCGCCATCGGAAAGTCGGATCGCCTCGCCGAGCTGGGTTCGGCCATCAGGGCCGGCTATCTGACGCTCGTGCTCGCCGTCTCCCTGGCGTTCTGGGTCTCATCGGCGAGCACGTTCCTCGTATCGCTGATCTGGTCGGCCTCGGGCGGCGGGTCGTCGTCCCCCTACCTCGGACTCCCCGACCCGGTCAGCGGCGTCTCGACGGCGGCAGTCGCCTTCATCGTCTGGCTCTACCACGGTGTCGTTCGCCGGGCTGATCTCGGCCAGGGACCAGTGTCCGGCGCGGCGGCATGGCTTCCCCGCCTCTACCTCTACGGCGTGTCGCTCGGTGCGCTGGTCGCGTCGATCTCAGGGCTGCAGACCTTCGCGACGAACACGTTGGCGATCCCCGAATTCGATGAGGGTTACGCTCGCCTGAGCGCCATCCAGGGGTTCGTGGCGTTCGGAGCGTGGGGCGTCGTCTGGACCGCGCACTGGTGGTATGCGACGCGCCTCGCCCACTCAGCCGGCTGGCGAGGTGTCGAGGAGCAGACGTCAAGGACTCGCCTCGCGGCGCTGGTCGCCACGATCGTGGTCGCCGTCGGCTTCTCGATCGTCGCGATCGCCGACCTCGTCCAGGCGGTCATCGGCCCCGCGATCGGCGAGGTGCCGAATGCCAGCGACCGCACGCTCCAGTCCGCCATCCGGCCACTCGCCGGCGTGATCCCATGGACGATCGCCTGGTGGGCTCACGTCAGCTGGCTGCGCCGCGAACCGGCGGCAGCCAACCCGCTCCGTGCCCTCCACCAGGCTCGCCTGGCGACCCACGCCCCGGCCGCGATCGCCCTCGCCCTCGGCGGGACAGGCCTGGGTTGGCTCCTCGGCCTGGGAATCGACATCGCCTTCGGCGGCAACCGCCGGTCCGACCCGGACGGAGTCGCGTGGACCTTCGAGCTGGCTCGCTGGCTGCCGATGGCGGTCGTCGGCCTGGCGATCTGGGCATGGCACTGGTCCGGCGTCCTCGCCCGACGGCGGCGCGACCCGGAGGGCGAGGCCAACTCGACGATCAGGCGCGGGTTCCTGTACCTGACCCTCGGCGTCGG
>Ga0209519_10001341_pt1 | contig 10812 bp, 7 predicted proteins | sample Rifsed13ft1_FD_184005 | JGI IMG/M metagenome (GOLD analysis project Ga0209519, IMG submission 184005) | Soil microbial communities from Rifle, Colorado, USA - sediment 13ft 1 (version 2) | ecosystem: Environmental > Terrestrial > Deep subsurface > Rock core/Sediment | place: Rifle, Colorado...
TGCCAATACCGTACTATCCTATGAAATAGCCCCAGCACTGGTACTTAAAAGCAGTTTTGGGTATACGGACCTGCGCCATACTGAAAGCCGTATTGCACCCTCCAACATCTACAATCCTTCCTATGGCATTGGCAGTGCTTACTCGGGTATATACCTGAATAGCAGCAGTCGCAGTTCCTGGATTGTCGAGCCACAAATCAACTGGAAAAAAGAATTAGGCAAAGGCCAACTTGATATGTTGTTAGGTGGAACATTCCAAAATCAACGTTCTAGCCGTCTCTTTCAATCTGGGACAGGTTTTAGTTCAAACAGCCTAATTTATGATTTGGCATCGGCTGCCAACGTACGAGTAAAGCTGAATGATGAAACTTTATACAAGTATCAGGCCTTTTTTGGCAGGATTAACTACAATTGGCAAGAACGTTACATCCTGAATCTTACAGGAAGACGGGATGGCTCCAGCCGTTTTGGTCCAGGCAATCAATTTGCCTATTTTGGGGCAGTGGGCGCAGCTTGGTTATTTTCTAATGAATCCTTTCTTAAAGATAATTCTTGGTTTAGTTTTGGTAAAGTACGCGCGAGCTATGGGACTACGGGTAATGACCAGATAGGCGACTATCAATTTTTAAATACCTATTCCTCATCAGGCACCTCCTATGGTGGTGTTATTGGCCTACAGCCAACGCGTCTTTTCAATCCTGATTTTGGTTGGGAAACCAATAAAAAAATGGAAGTGGCTTTGGAAACGGGTTTCTTGCATGATCAGGTTTTTCTAACAGCAGCTTGGTATCGCAATAGATCTTCCAATCAATTGGTAGGTGTTCCACTAGCAGGTACCACAGGATTTTCGGTATTGCAATCTAATTTGGATGCTACAGTAGAAAATACAGGGTTCGAATTTACATTGCGTAACCTCAATTTTAGTACTAAAGATTTTAACTGGAGCACTAGTCTTAATTTGACGGTAGCCCATAATAAACTGTTGCGCTTTCCAGGCTTGGAAGCATCATCCTATAAGGAGCAATACCGCATCGACCAACCGCTTAACATTCAGTTGCTTTATAAATATACTGGGATTGATCCGCAAACGGGCGTGTACCAGTTTGAAGATGTTAACAACGATGGCAAAATAGCGTTTCCTGATGACAGACAAACTGTGGTTGATCTCAATCCGAAATATTTTGGAGGACTCCAAAACCAACTGGGTTATAAGCGTTGGAAACTCGACTTTTTATTTCAATTCGTAAAACAAAAAAACCGCAATTATCCGACAGGTTTTTCGGGTCAAATGTCAAATCAGCCTGTAAAAATGTTGAACAGTTGGCAACAACCAGGAGATAATGGACCGTATCAGATTTATACCATAGGATACAATGATGCTGCCGTTACCGCCGACTACTTATACAGTGAAAGCGATGCGGCTATTAGCGATGCCTCTTTCATCCGCCTTAAAAATATTGCATTGTCCTATGACCTTCCGCTGAATGTAAAAAACACCCAATGCAAGATTATGTTGCAAAGTCAAAACCTGCTGACTTTTACTAAGTATGAAGATGGTGATCCTGAATTTACCAATTATGGATACTTACCTCCTTTAAAAGTCATTACTGCTGGAATTCAACTCACCTTTTAATTGTACAAAAATGAAAACGATATCAATTCAAACCATTTTCACCTCCCGCCCCCTTTTGCTCACCTTGTTTTTTGGTTTGGCATTGGGCATTAACTCCTGTGATTCATTCGTAGAAGTGGAACTTCCTAAGGCACAACTGACCAGCGTTACCGTTTTTCAGGATGTCGCTACTGCAAATGCAGCCCTATCAGACATCTATTCTAAAATTAGAGACAGAGGGCTCTTGACTGGTACTGCGTATGGCATTTCGAACCAGCTGGGGAACTATGCCGATGAACTTACCTCTTACGGTGCTCCTGCTGATCCAACATTGGATTTCTATAAAAATTCACTATTGCCTTCTAATACTGCTGTGGCTTCATTTTGGAGCACAACCTACAATCAAATCTATGCGGCAAATGCAATAATTGAAGGGGTTCAGGCATCAACTGCACTTTCTGCAGATGATAAAAAACATTTGGAGGGAGAGGCGCTTTTTATACGGGCATTGCTCCATTTCTATCTGGTGAATCTATTTGGGGACATTCCCTATATCACAACTACTGATTACAGAAGCAATAGTGTCGTAAACCGTATGCCAACCGATGAAGTCTATGTGAATATCATAGGCGATTTAGAAGCCTCTGCAAACCAATTACCAGAAGAATATACCAATTCTTATCGAATACGCCCCAATAAATATGTGGCAAAAGCCTTATTGGCAAGAGCCTTTTTGTATCAAGGTAAATGGGCTGAGGCAGCCAATGCTGCTTCCGCTGTTCTAAATAATACCGGCAGCTATGTCTGGGAAGAGGATATCGACAACGTCTTTTTGAAAGAGAGGAAATCAACTATTTGGCAATTAATGCCTGCGGCATCAGGAAAAAATACAGATGAAGCTGCCACTTTTATCTTTTATTCCGGGCCACCGCCATTGGTTGCCTTGAGCGAAGATCTTGTGAATTCTTTTGATTCCAATGACCTGCGAAAATCCCATTGGATTGCCAATGTGACTGACGGGACCTCAACGTGGCACCATGCCCATAAGTACAAGGAATTCAGCTTTACTGCTTCCTCTCGAGAGTATTCCATCGTGCTCCGTCTTGCAGAACAATACCTCATCAGGGCCGAAGCACGAGCAAAACAAGGCGACCTTTCCGGCGCTAAAGAAGATCTGAATAAAATCAGACTACGAGCAGGCTTAGCGGAAACAATTGCAGTCAGCCAACAGCAAATCATTGAAGCGATTGGACAAGAAAGAAGGTGGGAATTTTTTACTGAGTATGGACATCGATTTTTTGACCTGAAACGCTCTGCCACGATCAACAATACCTTAACAGGTCTAAAACCGGGATGGGACAGTACGGATGTTCTTTTCCCACTACCACAAACTGAATTAGCTACAAATCCTAATCTGCGACCACAGAATCCAGGATATTAAATATGATGATAATAATGATACCAAAAAAAAATAAAATTAATAGAGTTCAAATATGGGCTCTTGACGCGTTGCGCTTACCATTAATTCTTTTTGTATTTTTTATTTTGCCATTAGTGACCTGCCCCTCTTGGGGGCAGGTGGTGCAAAAAAAACAATTGACTTCTTCCGATTATCATTTATGGGGCGAGCTACAATTTGATAAAATCTCCGACAATGGTACATGGGCAAGTTATAGAATGGGCTATCAAAACGGTGCAGACACCTTGTTTGTTAGAAATACTAGCTCCTTAAAAACCTACGCTTTTCCAGCAGCAAGCCATAGCACTTTTGCTGGCAATAAATGGTTTGCCTGTCAGGTTAACCAGGGATTGAGGCTATTAAATCTAAAAACCGGAAAACTGGAAATCATAGATGATGTTTCCCAATACGCTTTTTCCTCTGATGCGAGTAAACTGGCACTACTTAAGAAAGCAAACACAGGAGAAAGTGCGCTGTTAATAAGGCAACCCGAGGGTACTTTATTTGAAAAAATTAATGGGGTACATGATTTTAAAATAAGTCCCAATGCAAAAGAACTGGTCTACTGGGTCAATAACGACAACAAAAATGCAATAGGACTTTTGAGTCTTGGAAAAGTGTTTCAAAACACACTAATAATTAAAAACAGTGACGCTAATTTTCATGATTTTATGTGGCAAGAATCGGGAAGAGCATTTGTTTTTTTTAGTGGTTCTGACTCTACTGCCGCAATTAATGGTCTTTTTTATTATAATCTCGACAATAAAACAGTATTCTCTTTGGATACTAAAACCCAATCGGGTTTCCCAACTGATGCCTATATAGTGAACAACTCAAGCTATAGATTGTCCATTTCGGATGATTTGCAAAAGGTGTTTTTCGCCATAAAATCAATTCCAACGCAACAGACCAAGCCTGATATGGATGTAGAATTATGGAACGGCAATGCCAAATGGATTTACCCCATGCAACAGAAATGGGGACAATTCCAAGACTATCCGCACCTTGCGGTTTGGTATCCCATGGAAAATCGATTTGAGCCTATTTCAACCACCGAACTTCCCAAAGTGATGCTTAACGGAAATCAGCAGTATGCCATACTATCAAACCCTCAGGATTACGAACCTCAATTTGAATACGAAGGTCCCCGCGATTTTTATATTGTTAATCTTTCCACGGGAGAGAAAAATATTTTACTCAAAAAACATTCCAGTTTTTTTTCAGACCTGTTGCCTTCACCTGGAGGGAAATACGTCTCTTACTTCAAAGGAAACAATTGGTGGGTTTACAATATTGCCACTAAAACGCATATGAATGTCACTCAAAATATAGGAGGGAAATTCGCAGGAAAAGTACATGTACTCAATAAAGATTCGGCTTTTGGCAACCCAGGCTGGAGTGGTAATGACAACGAAATACTAATTTATGATCAATACGATATTTGGTCCGTAAAGCCAGATGGCACCTCCTATAAAAGATTGACTCATGGAAGAGAAAAACAAATTCAGTTCAGAATCGCTCAAACCTATAGCGGTATAGGGTTAAAAGAAAATTTTGATGGCTGGAAAAGCAACTTTATCAATCTGAAAACAGAGCTGGTGTTAAGGGCGGAAGGAAGCAATGGACAATCTGGTTATTTCAAATGGAAAAGCGGGTATGAAGAAAAACCCCTTGTTTATGGCCCTCATCACATTGACCAATTTACCTATTCCGAAAAAGAACAGAATTTCATCTATCAGGAACAGAATTTTGACCGTTCTCCAAAGCTGATGTTTCAAAAAGGTACTGTTACTCCAACGCTATTGTTTCAAAGCAATCCTCATCAAAAAAAATACAGTTGGGGGAAATCGGAGTTAATGGAATACCGAAATTCAAAAGGGATTCATTTAAAGGGAGCATTGTTCTACCCCGCGGATTATAACCCTCATAAAAAATACCCGATGATTGTACATGTATATGAAAAACAGTCTGATGAACTACATCATTATGTCAATCCTTCACAATTTACCGAAGACGGAAAAAACATCACGGTTTTCACAACACAGGGGTATTTTGTATTGTATCCTGATATCCAGCTCGAAGTTGGAAACCCAGGAATAGCAGCGGCAGATTGCACCGTATCGGCAACCCAAGAAATCATTGCCCGTGGGTTGGTTAACCCTGAAAAAATTGGTCTAATAGGACATTCATTTGGAGGCTATGAAACTTCCTTTATTATTACACAAACCGGGCTTTTTGCAGCAGCTGTGGCTGGAGCAGGAATTACTGATTTGAATAGCTTTTATCTGACCGTCGGCTGGGATACCGGAAGACCAGACATGTCTCGTTTCGAAAATGACCAATGGAAAATAAACAAATCCCCTTTCGAAGATCCACAAGCCTATAGCCGTAATTCTCCTATGACAGAGGCAACTAAAATCACTACACCTCTACTTTTGTGGACTGGAAAAGAGGACAGGCATGTCGATTGGCATCAAAGTGTCCAATTCTATTTGGCATTACGTAGATTAAATAAAAAACATATGATGTTACTTTATCCAAACGAAGGACATGCCATTCTAAAGCAAGCCAATCAAAAAGATCTCTTTGAAAGGGTACAGCAATGGTTTGGGTATTATCTAAAAGATGAAAGAGCAGCAAATTGGATGATTAATCAGTAAATAGCTTATTTATGAAGAATCCAAATTTAAAAATAATGCAGGAATCAATTTCAAAAGTACTAAAATCAATATTTGGAAGATCAAATAAAATTCCAAAGGCGATAACATGGGAAGTCAAAACAAAAAAAATAGGCTTTAATTCCTATGAAATTCATATTATCGCATTCGTATCCTTTCCTTGGTGGATTTACCCTCAAGAATCAACAGCAGATGAGGTATTCGCAACTGCCCTAAATTTTGAAGAAAATAGCTATATAAGTCTAATTGGTAAAACTAAAGAAATTGGTGCATTGCAAGAAGTTTATAATGAAACTGCAAAGGCAAAAATTAATTTTTATTCCTCTGCAGTCATTTTTGTACAAGAAATAATTGCCTTTAGACAACCTGAATTATTAAATGTTAAAATTATTTTTACCGCTTGCACAGCTAAAGGATGTCTAAAACCGCAAGAAATACAATTTAAAATTGAATTAGATTAAATATTTCCTGTTTCGAAAACATCAAAATTGATAACTGGAGTACTGAAAAGTATAACTGGAATAGCAATTTGAAACATAAAAAAATAAGGAATTGAAAAAAGGGTGTATCGAAAATCAAAGAGAAGATGCTTTTATGTAATGAAAAAAACAATGCAGTTCCGATGTGGAACCGCATTGCTTTTTGTTTGTCCAAATAAAAATTACGGACGATAAAGAAGCTCTACACAGTTGTCTTGACTATCTTTACCAAAAGCTTGAACTCCTGTGGCGCCATTGGCACGGCAAACTGGCCCAGGAATATCACTACAGTTTACAGGAATACTACATGCACCTTGTGGCCCATTAATATACCCTGTACGGGGCGCAACACTATTTGAATCACTTTGCATCGAAGTAGTCAAAAAGGCGCCTGAAATTCCCATCACTACAACTGCGAAGGGCATCATCTGTTTTAAAAATGTCTTTTTCATAATTCTAAATATTAAATTAAACTTGATCTACTATTTTCTACAGGTGTTCGATCTTTTTCCTGATACTGGCCGGTATATTTTGCATGTATCAAGTTTTTTCCTTTTCTACACTTTTTATTTCGTTTTGAAGAATTGCTTTCAATTCATAAATTACAAGCTGCTCACCAATTAAAGCATACAAATGGGTAGAAGTAACAAATAAAGATTGAAGTTCTTTACCATCAATTTTGTAGATGGGGAAGCTCATCACATATGCATTCTTTTTGAGGTCATACACATCTATAATAGAAGCTTGTTTCCAGAGTGTATTATTTTCGTAGCGCCCAGGAACCATAGAATGCACGAAAAGAAGGTTATTGCAGATGGCTGTATGAGCATTAACCGTAAGAGGTGGTGCCGCCATCTTTCGTTCGGTTCGCCCTTTTAAGTAAGCTATTTTTATTTTAGCATGTGCTACAGTATCTATCGTGCTACCCCTATAATCAAGCGTCGAATTTTTATTGGCTACAATAAACTGGTTGCGGTAAAAATAGACATACACAATCCTGTTGAGTAGCGTACTGTATTGGAGCATGCCATCCGTATCAAAAATCCCATCGATTTGTTTTTGCAACAGTTGTGGTGCATAGTGAATTTTTGCCGGTCTTCCTGCAGTAAAAACACCAACAATATGCGCACCTTTTTTACTATTGTTGGACCTAAATGCTATTATGCTGCTATCAATTGGTTCCGCTAAAGTGAAACTGGGACAGTTCTTTAGCTCCTTACTTATCTTCCAGTCTTTAATATTCCCGCTAAAAATGGTCGGTACGGTACCATCCATCAAATAGAAATAGGGCGCTCTTATTACAACTTTTGCCATCCGGAATGGGATATCTGTCTGGTCAAACGCTATTTTTACTATTTGTCGATGCTGTAATGCGGTATCCATCGACAAGACATGCAAAGGATCGGTATAATTCCCGAGATAGACTCTGTCATTGATATAGCCTGCAAAATAATACGAATTGAATTTCAAATCAGCCGTATGGGTTAATGCTATAGGATGATGTGGATAGCGTCTAATAAACGGGTTTTCATGATGCATAATCTCTTCCGAGGAAACAAATAAAACAATAACTGAACCTACACTCAATAGTAAGCCGAAAAGAATTGTTATAAAATAAGATGATGGTTTCATTCTTCCCATAAAACTGTTGTTTTGATGACTGCCTAACAACAGTCCCATAACACCAAGTAGTATAAATAATGAATTGAATACTAAGTGTTCAGTCCAACCCAATTTCTCCAAAATGCCACCACAGGAACAAGGAACAAAAGAACTGAAATTTAAAATAATGATGATATAAGTAGTAAACATAACCATTAGGCTGAAAGCTGCAAATAGTCCCACTAACCGATATCTTGGAATTAGCAATGTCAAGGCTATCAAAATTTCTATAATTGGGACACCCCATGAAACCCAACTCGCAAAGGCACTTAGCAGTGGCGATTGTCCTAATTGCACTTGAAAATTTTCGAAATCTAATAATTTGCTTACTGCAGCATAGATAAATAACAGTACGTACATTATAGAAATGGTTTCAATGATACTATTTTTTATGTGTTGGCTGACTTTCATTTTATAAAGTGATTGATATTAGTTATGTAAAATTCTCAAAATAGAATAACATAAGCAGTATCAAATCAAGATATTGACTTATCAAATCAGGATTACTTTATTTAAAGTCAATTATATGTTTAATAAACACCGCAGGTATTATTAAACTGGAGACTGTCTTTCCAAGTCAGATGGAGAATACCCAAACTTAATTTTGAAAGCTCTTGAAAAATTGGGATAGGTAGAAAAACCAGCCATAACAGCAATCGTCTTTAATGGTATTCTGGTGTACTGTATTAAAAGCTGTGCCCGCTTGAGTCTTTCATCATTATAAAATTGTTGTATGGTCGTCTTAAAGACATGCTTAAAGCCATTCTTTAATTTGTATTCATTAGTACCAAAAATGCGGGAGAGTTCTTTTAGGGTTGGCAAAGCTGAATCTATATTCGCCAATATATAATCATAAACTGCCTGAGTTGATTTTACATCTAAATAGTTTTTGATTTTCAGTTCTTCAGCTGTCAACATTTCTCTTACACCAATTGCTTTTTCGGTAGTGTCTATTCTATTAGCAGAAAAAAAAGTAATCATCACTTCTGTACTTCCGACTAGATTGCAAATAGTACAAGGAGCTGGAATACTTAATTTTTCAGCACCAACTAGTCCAAGTGAAATAATTGTGTTATTGGATTTATTCTCTACTATATCATTCCATAGCGTTTTAAATAAAGGAACTGATTCTTTTGAAAGAAGCGAAGTAAAATCTAACTCTAGTAATTCATTGGAGGTACATCCCAAAAGTTCAGGCACATTTACACTAAAGTCTTTTATAATGAATTTATTATCTACCATAAATGTACTTTCTGCAATATATTGATAACTCTGATGCGGATTACTATAGCCGCTATGGAATACAGACTCTTTCATTTCTTCGGCCATCCAATTCACGAGCACAGCTACTGCTTCTAATTCATCATCAATTCCTGTTCTTGGTATGCGGTACGCAAAATTTCCTTCTGCCATTTCCAAAAGCATTTTACAGATCGCATTGATGCGCTGTTGGTCTATTTCCTGATCCATATTTGATAGATTAAATTGTTAAAATTTTTACTCTTACACAAATGCACGCAAAAACGCTAAAGCTTTTGCTCTGTCACTAAAGACTTTTGTAGGTACTTGAGGCTTACTGATTTTAAGGTAAAATGAAATCATCACCATTGATAGGGTACGCTGCACCACTATACCAACTGCTTTAGTCAGAACAGAGCCATGTTGCGCCAAATAATCTCTGGCGGCTTTGTCAGAATCGGCTATGCCGCTAACATCACACAAAACTGGATAGGCTTTCTCCTTTTGCATTTGCATTCTATCCATTACAATACGCTGTGCAGCCACTAAATTAATGACCACGCCGGGCTTATACTCAAAAAAAAGTATGTTTCCGCTAATCCAGAATAGTGCAAATTCATTTTCAAAATAGTCTTCCATAGGTTCTGCTCTTATAATGGGATCTGGCAAATTAGCTATTTCTTTTCATACATTAGTTACCCAAAAAAGGTAAAATGTAATGGTAATCAATCATTTTATTTTATAGATAGCAATTCGGGATTATTACTTGTCAATTCGGGATTATTTACTTTACAACTTCTATTCTACGCATTTAAAATCAGAACTTTATCCTTTCAAAATTTAACGGAACCATTTAAAAAAAACAGAACCATTTAATAACTAAAATAGAATCCTATGGCAAAAATAAAACACAACAATTTTATCGATACTGTCGATGAAATGTTAGCAACGGCAAAAAGTGAGGGGACAATTCATCTCTATGCAGAAGACAAATTCTTTACTGGTAGGAACCTTAAAATTAATGGGAAAGGACTATTTCATTTTGCCACCACCAGTTATCTTGGATTGGAATACGATCCTAGACTCAAAGAGGCGGCAATTTCTGCTATTACTAAATATGGTACGCAATTTCCCCTTTCTAAAACCTATATTTCTCATCCATTATATCATGAACTGGAATCCAAAATTGAGGCGATGTATGGACTTCCTGGAATTGTAACCAAAAACAGTACCCTTGGACATTTCGCAGTCATACCAACTGCCGTGCGAGATGAAGATGGAGTGCTATTAGACCATCAAGTGCATTGGAGTGTACAGAATGCCTGCCAACTCTTAAAATTAAGAGGAATTCCTGTGGAAATGATTCGGCACAACAACCTACAAATGCTGGAAGACAAGATAAAAGAACTGGCATCCAAATGCAAAAAAATATGGTACATGGCCGATGGTGTTTATTCCATGTTTGGGGATTATGCTCCGATACCGGAGCTACTTCAACTCTGCCAAAAATATACTCAGCTGCAACTCTATTTTGATGACGTACATGGTATGAGTTGGAAAGGGAAAAATGGCACAGGTTATGTTCTTGACACACTAAAAGAACTACCCGAAAACATCATGATTGTGGGTACCCTAAGCAAGACCTTTGGTGCCAGCGGAGCCGTCTTTATCACCTCTGATACT
>Ga0209519_10001345_pt1 | contig 10800 bp, 8 predicted proteins | sample Rifsed13ft1_FD_184005 | JGI IMG/M metagenome (GOLD analysis project Ga0209519, IMG submission 184005) | Soil microbial communities from Rifle, Colorado, USA - sediment 13ft 1 (version 2) | ecosystem: Environmental > Terrestrial > Deep subsurface > Rock core/Sediment | place: Rifle, Colorado...
CCACGCGTTTCATGCGCTTTTTGCCTTCTTTTTGTTTTTCGAGGAGCTTGCGTTTGCGGGTGATGTCGCCGCCGTAGCACTTGGCCAGCACGTTTTTGCGCATGGCCGGGATGCTTTCGCGGGCGATGACGCGGCTGCCGATGACCGCCTGGATGGGAACTTCAAACATGTGCCGGGGGATGAGCTTGCGCAAGCGCCCAGCCACCTCGCGGCCGCGCTCGTAGGCCTGCTCGCGGTGACAAACCATCGAGAGCGCGTCCACCGCTTCGCCCGCCACCAGGATGTCGAGCTTGACCAGGTCCGATGCCCAGTAGCCGGCCCATTCATAGTCGAGCGATGCGTAACCCCGCGAAAGGGACTTCAGGCGGTCATAGAAATCGAGCACGATTTCATTGAGCGGCAAATCGTAGGTCAGCATGACGCGCTGCGGCGAAAGATATTCGAAATTCTTTCGTATGCCGCGCTTCTCCTCACAGAGCTTGAACAGGCTGCCCACTGCTTCTCCGGGCGCGATCATCATGGCGGTGATGACCGGCTCTTCGATCTTTTCGATTTCATGCGGGGGAGGGAAGCGGGTGGGATTGTCCACCTCGGCCACCTCGCCGCTCGTGCGGGTGATGCGATAGCGGACGCTGGGCGCTGTTGTGATCAGGTTCAAGCCGAATTCGCGCTCCAGCCGCTCCTGCACGATCTCCATGTGGAGCAGGCCGAGAAACCCGCAGCGGAAGCCAAAGCCCAGCGCCGCCGAACTTTCCGCTTCGTAAGAAAAGGCCGAGTCATTGAGCCGGAGTTTATCGAGAGCGTCCCGCAGCGGGGCATAGTCATCCGCGCTTACGGGGTAGAGGCCGGCAAAAACCATCGGTTTGATTTGCTCGAATCCGGGCAGGGGAGCCGAGGCGGGTTCGTCATCGGCCGTGATCGTGTCGCCGATTTTCGTGTCGGCCAGCCGCTTGATGTTGGCGACGACAAAGCCGACCTCGCCCGTTGAGAGTTGCTCGACCTCCACCGGCTTGGGCGTCAGCACCCCAAGGCGTTCCACCTCGTAAACTTCCCCGTTGGACCACAGCCGGATCTTCATTCCCTTGCGGAGCGTGCCGTCCACCACCCGCACCAGGACAATCGCGCCGCGGTAGGGGTCGAACCAGGAATCAAAAATCAGCGCTCGCAGAGGGCCTGCCGGGTTACCGCGCGGCGGCGGGACGCGGGCGACAATCGCCTCCAGAACATCGTCGGTCCCTTTCCCGTGCTTGGCGCTGATGAGAAGAGCGTTGCTCGAATCGAGTGCCAGGATGCTCTCAATCTGCCGGCGGACTTCCTCGGGCTGGGCTGCCGGCAGGTCAATCTTGTTGATCACCGGGATGATTTCTAGGTTGTTCTTGGCGGCCAGAAGGGTGTTGGCGACGGTTTGCGCCTCCACCCCCTGGGAAGCATCCACCACCAGCAGCGCGCCCTCGCAAGCCGCCAGGCTGCGGGAAACCTCGTAGGAAAAGTCCACATGACCCGGCGTGTCAATCAAGTTGAGCTGGTAGGTCTGCCCGTCCCGTGCCCGGTAATGGAGCCGGACCGAGTGGGCTTTGATGGTGATGCCTCGCTCGCGCTCCAGGTCCATCGAGTCAAGGACCTGGTCGGACATTTCCCGGGCCGTGAGTGCCCCGGTCGATTCCAGTAGCCGATCGGCCAGAGTCGATTTTCCATGGTCAATGTGCGCGATGATCGAAAAGTTTCGAATGAAACCTGGTTCCATCTTTTCTTCAGGCAAGGGCTCTCAGGGCGTCTCGGCGATGAGCCCAAAGCCAACGATTTTGCCACAAGCATGGAGGATTTGCACCCGGCAGGGTCGATCCGTTCTGTAGTAGTTCTGTAGGGGCAAGCTTCAGCTTGCCCCGATTTGGGGCGGTCTAAAGATGTATGGTATCAGGACATCCGTTACACCTGGCAGTTAGAGTCTTCGGTCGAGGAGAGCGAAGACATGCCATGGAAGAGGACGGATGTGAGCCAGCAACGGGTGCCGTTTGTGGTGCGGGCGGCGAGCGGTGGTTTGTGTGCGAGGCGTTGGCCAGTCGGTGGGTGCGGGATCAAACCGGTCGACAGGCTGCTGCTGGTGAGCTACCGGCACATGTACATTCGGGAGATTGACCGACGGCGGCGCCTCAGCCGACCGCTGGTGCTGAAAGGCGAGGGCGGCTAGCGGCCGCCCGGTGGGTGGGGCACTCCAGTCGCCCTCCGGGCTCCTTGCGTGCCCCACCCACCCCAAACTCAGGGGATGCAAGTGTAACGGATGTCCTGATAACCGGTGTAACGAATGTCTTGACACCCAACACTTCAGCTTGCCCGATTTTGAGGCGGCCTGAAGGCCTGCCCCTACATGGAGGCATCTCGATGGCCGAATCGCTTTGCAAAAGGGAAGGCTTGGGGTATAAAGTTTGCGTTTGCCCGGTCCTTGATCTTCTCGCCCGGCGGGGGAGGAGACGGTCCCCAGCAGGAATTCCCGAGCAATGCCGGAAGAACTGGAAAAGCACCTGGAACGCGCCAAGAAATTCCTTTCCCGGAATCGGGTAGAGGACGCCATCGAAGCCTACCGCGCCGCCTTGCAACTCGATTCCGGCAACGTGGAAATCCTCCGCACGCTGGCTGAACTCTACACGCGCCTGAATGATGCTGGGCGAGCAGGCGAGCACTGGGGTTTGCTCTTTGACCGCTATACGGCAACCGAGGACGCCGCCAAAGCGGTGATGCTCTATTCCAAATATCTGCGCTTCGCGCCCCAACCTCCTGAGCGACGGCGGTTGCTCGCCATCATGATGGAAAAGCAAGGCAAGCCGGAAGCTCCCGAACACTATGCGGCTGCGGCCGACGCCTTCCAACGCAGCGGGCGGGGCGAAGCGGCGCTCGAGTGCTGGGAACGAATGGCAGCGCTGCAACCGGATCGGCTGGAACTTCAGTTGCGGGTGGGCGAGCTGGGCGAGAAGATTGGCCGCCAGGATTGCGCGGCGCGCGCCTGGCGTCGCGCCGGACAGCTCGCCCTTGCCGAAGGCGACACCCGCAAAGCACGCGAGTGGCTCGAGCACGCGAACGAGCTTGTGCCGGGGGATCGGACGACGTCACTGGCTTTGGCCGAAACCTACCTGGCCAAGTCACAGTCGCAGCAAGCGGTGCACCTCCTACGGCCGCTCGAACCTTCCTGCATCGACGACCCGGGGTTCTTGTCCACCTACGGCGAAACGCTTATGCAAGAGGGGCATCTGGGTGACGCGGAACGCATCCTGGAGCGGCTCTATCGTCTTCGACCCAACGGCTTTGATCGCCTCTTTGAACTGACCAGCCGCTACTTCCAGGCGAAGCAAACAGGCACCGCGATGGCCCTTCTTGGCCGATTGCGGCAGCGGCTGAGCGAGGCGCGACGCTTGGCCGAATTCGAGGAACGGCTGCACAGCCTCTGGCAAGACAATCGCTCCAGCGGCTCGCTCGGCGAATACTGCGCCACCTTCTACCAGGAACTGAACCGCGAAGTGCGGCTGTTTGAGGTGCTGAGCCAGCTCTTTGACGTCTATTTCGCCGAACGGAAATTCGACCAGGCCACCGACGTCCTCGAACAGTTGGTGGACATTGATGCTTACGAAGGGGGCCAGTCAGGGCGGCTCGAGGAGTTGCAGGGGAAAGCCGACCCGCGGCGGTTGAGCGTCATTCGCCAGCGGATCAATCAAGCTTCGACTGTCCGCGCGCCTCAAGCGGCGACGGCCACCGGGAGCGAAGGGGCGGCAGAAGCCGTCGCGCTTGATATCGAAAGTGAACGCCAGCGCAACCAGCTCGAAGACATGATGGTGCAGGTGGAAATTTTTCTGCGCTATTCCTTGCGGGCGAAGGCGATCGAGAAACTCGACCGCATTGCCGAGCTCTACCCTGAGCAAGGCGAACGCAATGAGCGCCTCCGGAGCCTCTTTGCCCAGGCCGATTACTGGCCCAAGATCACCCAGCCAGCCGTCCGCACCGAAGAGCCGACGACGCCGGTGAGCGACCTGGCCAAAATTTCTGAAATCACTCACGCCATCTATCGCCAGGCCGTCCCGAAAGGGGTAGTGGCCACGGCCGTCAATGAAATCGGAAAGTACTTGCGCGTCAGCCGATGCCTGGGAGCGATTGGCGCCCCCGGCGGGTCGCCCACCATGGCCGCGGAATTTTGCGCTCCCGGAATCTCCGCTTGGTCGGCGAGCGACATCTTGAAGTTGCTGTCGTTGGTCGGGCAGCAGGCGCCGGACGCTTCCGGCGTGGTGGCGTTGGAAGCCGGTCAGGTGCCCGAGCTGCGCCATCTGGACATCGAGTCCGGTCTGGCCGTCACGCTGGTGGACAAGGAGCAGCAGGTTCCGGCCGGGGTTTTGCTGATTGAGCAGTCGGGTGAGGCGCGCCGGTGGAAGCCCAGCGAGATCTATATGCTCAAGACGCTGGGCGACCAGGTGGTGATCGCCGTGAACCATGCTCGGCTGCGATCGCTGATGAAGACGCTCTCTGTCTCCGACGAACGAACGGGATTGCTCAGCCGCAGCTCTTACTTGGATTGTTTGCTGTCGGAGATGGGCCGGGCGAAAGTGCAAGGCACCCCCCTGGCGGTGGCGGTGGTGGAAGTAGATCACGGCCAACAGATTGCCCATCAGTTTGGGGAGATGGCGGTGAACACGGTGATGGAGCGGCTCGCCCAGGGCGTGCTGGCCAACGTTCGCCAAAATGACATCGCCATCCGCTATGGCGCGTGGTCGATCGCGCTCGTCTTGCCGGACACGACTGCCGCCAACGCCAAAGGGTTCTACGCCAAGCTCGGCCGGGTGACCGGCAACCTCAAGCTGACGGCTGACGCCAAGCCGGTTTCGCTGAGCGCGGCGATCTGCGAGGCGGCCGTGCGGCCCGACTACGAGGTGGAAGACGCCGTCACCGACCTGATCAACCGGGTTGAGTTTTCGCTGGAGGAAGCACACCGCCGCGGCGGAAACTGTACCATTGAACTTTGAACTCGAAACGCGAAAAACGAAGCCCCTTACTTGGCAATTTTTGTTTTTCGAATCTCGAAAGGACAGCTTTCTTAGTCCACTGTTCGAGGACAAGTGGAAAAGAAAATGGAAATCCGTGATGTCGTGATCGTGGCTGGCGCGCGCACCCCGATGGGCCGGTATCTGGGCGCGCTCAAAGATTTCACGGCGATGGAACTGGGCGCGATCGCCGGCCGGGAAGCCATTCGCCGTTCCGGGATCGAGCCGGAAGCCTTCGATCACGTGGTGTTCGGCAACGCGCTGCAAACCTCGGCCGATGCTCTTTATGGAGCGCGTCACGTTGGCCTGAAAGCCGGACTTCGAGTGGAGACGCCGGCGCTCACGGTGAACCGGCTCTGCGGTTCGGGCATGCAGTCGATTGTCACCGCGGCGCAGATGATGCTTCTTGGCGAAGCGAAAATCGTGCTCGCCGGCGGGATGGAATCCATGAGCCAGGCGCCCCACGTGATCCGCGGCGCGCGTTCGGGTCTGCGGCTGGGCGAGGGAAAGCTGGAAGACTCGCTCATGGCGGCGCTGCTCGATACTTACTGCGGCTTCACCATGGCCGATACCGCCGACAATTGCGCCAAGCAGTGGGGCATCACCCGCGAGGCTTCCGACGAGTACGCGCTCCGCAGCCAGCAGGCCGCCGATGCCGCCTACAAAGCTTGCCGGCTGAAAGATGAACTGGTGCCGGTTGAGATCAAGAGCGGGAAAACGACCACCTGGTTCAGCGAGGACGACCACCGGCGACCCCAGACAACGCTCGAGGGTTTGCGAACCCTGCCGCCGGCTTTCCGAAAAGATGGTCTTGTGACGGCGGGCAACGCCAGCGGGATTGTGGATGGCGGCGCGGCGGTGGTATTGACCACCGCCCGGCATGCCCAGGAGCGCGGCCTGAAGCCCTTGGGGCGGCTGGTGAATTGGGCGGTGGCGGGCGTGGAGCCGCGGATCATGGGAATAGGGCCGGTTCCGGCTACGCGCGCCGTGCTCCAGAAAGCCGGCCTGAGACTCGAAGACATCGCTCTCGTGGAAGTAAACGAAGCGTTCGCGCCGCAATATTTGGCGGTCGAGAAAGAACTGGGCCTCGACCGCGACAAGACCAATGTCAATGGCGGAGCCATTGCCCTGGGGCATCCGCTGGGCGCTACCGGTACGCGACTGGTTCTGACGCTGCTCCATGAATTGCGCCGGCGCAACGCGCGCTACGGCCTCGCCACCGCTTGCATCGGCGGCGGCCAGGGAATCGCCGTGCTTGTGGAATCGCTGTCCTAATGCCGTTCCCACTGAATCTGCCCGGTCCTGAGCGATGCGGGAAGGGAGGCCGCACACCGCCGGGTGCGAGGCGGGCATCTTGGGAAATCAGCAGGAACGGAACCGGAAGCTGAAAGTCGCGACAGGTCGGGCTCAAAAACTCGATTCCTGCCGATCCTTTCATCCCGAGGCTTCGGGAGGAGGCATCCTGTGGAGATTCAAAAAGTAGGGGTGGTCGGTTGCGGGCTGATGGGCAGCGGCATCGCTCACATTGCGGCGGCGGCCGGCTATCCGGTTGTGGTTCGTGAAGTAAGCCAGGAATTAATCGACAAGGGTTTGAAAGCGATTGAGAAAAATCTGCAACGCCAGGTGGACAAGGGCATTCTTTCGGCGGAAGCCAAGGCGGCCGCGCTGGGACGGCTCAAGGGCACAACGCAACTCTCTGACGTGGCGGGCTGCGATTTGATCATCGAAGCGGTGACAGAAAATTTTGACGTAAAAAAATCCATCTATCAGGAATTGGACCAACTCTGCGGGCCGAATGCCGTCTTCGCGAGCAACACCTCGTCGCTCTGCATCACGGCCATGGCGGCCACTACCAAGCGGCCGGGGCGTTTTCTGGGGCTGCATTTCTTTAATCCGGTGCCGGTGATGAAGTTGGTGGAGGTGATTCGGACGATCGCCACCGAGAGCGAGGTTTTGGAAGCCGTCATCCAGTTCGCACACCGGCTGGGCAAGACCCCGGTGCGCACCTCTGACCGAACCGGTTTCATTGTGAACCGGTTGCTTGTGCCCTATCTCCTGGATGCGGTTCGGGCGCTCGAGGAGGGGGTGGGGACGATTGAAGACATCGATAATGCCATGAAACTCGGCTGTGGCTATCCCATGGGTCCCTTCACGCTGCTTGACTTCGTCGGCCTTGACACAACGATGTACATCGCTGACATCATGTTCGACGAGTTCAAGGAGAAACGTTTTTCAGCGCCCTCGTTGCTGCGCCGGCTTGTGCTGGCCGGATGGGCTGGTCGCAAGACCGGCAAGGGCTTCTACGACTATTCGAATCCGGAGAAGCCAATTCCTAGCAAAGGACTGGAAGCCAGGGGCTGAGGTGGCGGCACAGCGCCTGTAGCTCGGGGAGGACGTCTTCCGTTCACCTGAGGTCTTGGCATCCGGGAAACTGCCTCGGGTGATGCCGCCGACGCGCCACCTGAGCTACCAGCTTTCCTGTCCCGTTTGGTACGAAGACCATTCATCGAAAGGATTCATCTCCATGTCCTACGAGAATCTGCTCTTTGAAAAACGCGCTCCCATCGCTTTTGTCACGGTGAATCGCCCAACCGTCCTGAACGCGCTCAACCGCAAGACGGTGGAAGAGTTGCTGGATTGTTTCGTCAGGGTTCGCGATGACGCCGAAGTGCGGGTGGCCATCTTGACCGGTTCGGGTGAAAAGTCGTTCGTCTCCGGCGCCGACATCAACGAGCTTGCCCGGCAAACGCCGCTGGAAGGCAAAGAGTTTTCGCTTTTCGGCCAGAGCGTATTTGCCCTGATGGAGCACCTGGGCAAGCCGGTCATCGCCGCGGTGAACGGCTATGCCCTGGGCGGCGGCTGCGAACTGGCCATGGCCTGCACGCTGCGGTTGGCGAGCGACAATGCCAAGTTCGGCCAGCCGGAGGTGAAACTCGGCATCATGGCCGGCTACGGGGGAACGCAGCGCCTTGCCCGCCTGGTGGGCAAGGGAATGGCGATGCAGATTCTGTTGACCGGCGATCTGGTCTCAGCCCAGGATGCCTTGCGCATCGGATTGGTGAACCAGGTCACGCCCCTGGCGGAGCTCATGCCCGCCGCCGAAACCCTGGCGAAGAAAATCGCCGCCAACGCCCCGCTCGCGGTAAAATTCACTATGGAGGCAGTTCACCACGGCATGGAGATGCCGCAGGAAGAAGGCCTCTTCCTCGAAGCAACTCTCTTCGGGTTGTGCTGCGCCACCGAAGACATGCGCGAAGGAACGAAAGCTTTTTTGGAAAAGCGCCCGGCAAAGTTCACCGGCCGTTGACCCCGTCCCGGGCGGGGCCAAGAGGTCGAGTGGACGAAGGAAAAGAACGGGGTGAAGAATGGAAAACAAAACAGGGAAAAGCTTGGCTGGCCATCTCGATGCTCGAGGCATGAAGTTTGCAATCGTGGTCAGTCGCTTCAATAGCTTCATCACGGAACGGCTGCTGGTCGGCGCCATGGATGGGATCGAGCGATGCGGCGGAAACCCTCAGGATGTGACGGTGGCGCGCGTGCCCGGGTCGTTTGAGATTCCCGTCGCTGCCAGGCGCTTCGCCGAAACCAAGGAATACGACGCGGTCATCGCTCTTGGTGCTATCTTGCGCGGAGAGACAGCCCATTTCGAATTTCTTGCCCAGGAAGTGACCCGGGGCCTGCAAATCGCTTCCGTCGAGACCGGCGTTCCGATCGGCTTCGGTGTCCTGACCTGCGACACCCTGGAGCAGGCGATTGACCGCGCTGGATTGAAGAGCGGAAACAAAGGTTTCGAGACGGCCCTCAGCGCCATCGAAATGGCCAACCTCATCCGCCAGATGGGAACCAAAAAGGCTGCCGGTCGCTAAATGGGCCGGCGGCGCCAAGCACGCGAGTGCGCGCTCCAGATGATGTTTCAGTGGGAGCTGGGAGGGGGAGATCCGTCTCAGGTAGCTGAAGTTTATTGGGCTGGCGTGAATGTCGGCGACGAGACGCGCTCCTTTGCCAATCAACTCTTCTCCGCGGCCGTCGAGAACCACGAAAAGATTGACGACCTGATCGGCAAGCATTCCGAGCACTGGCGCATCAAACGCATGGCGGCGGTGGATAGGAACATCCTCCGCGTGGCCGTTGCCGAGCTGCTTACCACCACTGAGACCGACGCAGCGGTGATCATCGACGAGGCGCTCGAGATCGCCAAACGTTTCTCGATGCCCGATTCCTTTCAATTCATCAACGGTGTTTTGGATGCGGTGCGGAAAAGCCTGGGAACGGGGTAGCGAAGGCGGCTGCTCGCCGTGAGCCCGCTGCGGCGGACGGAAGGCTCTTTTGGCAACCTTCGGAGGTTGCTGACCTCACCCGAGCTTGCTCGCCGGCCTCCCGCCGCCGTTCCCTTCAGGCTGAGCCTTCCCCGATTGGATCGAGGCGAGCACGACGACCGTCGGTTCAGCGCCCTCCCGATCATACCGTGATCGTTCCCTCGAGAACCCTCACGGCCGAGCCGCCGACGCGAGGAATCAACTGGCCCTTTTGGTTCCTGAGGATCACGACCTCGATCCGCGATGGCCGGCCCATCTCCATTCCCTGTTCGATGTGGATCGTTCGCTCGGGAGCAAAGACGCCGTGCTCGACCAGATAGCTGCCGAGCGCCCCGGCGGCCGAGCCGGTAGCCGGATCTTCAATCAACTCCGAGGGCGCAAAGCTGCGCGCCCGGGCATCGGCCCAGCCGCGAATGTCGAGCGTGAAGACGTAGGCGACAATCCCTTTCGGCCAAAGCAATGCCAGCAGCTTGTGCGGAAACATGCGCACCTTTCTCAACGCCGCTCGCGTCTTGACCGGAACCATCAATTGCTTGAGCCCGGTCGAGACGAATTGAGGTACCAGGCCGTTCCCGCCAATCGCCGATTTTGAAATGCCCAGGGCAGAGGCCAGCCGCTCCACGTTGATTCTTCCCGGGAAAAATTTTGCCGGTGTTTGTTCCATGACCACCCGCTGGACCTTGCCTTCCCGCTCGATGATTTCCACGGGCAGGACGCCCGCGCCTGTCTCTTGCATCACGTGGGTGACGCCTTCCATGCGCGGCACGACGCCCAGCTCAGCCAGCAGCCACCACGTGCCAATCACCGGATGGCCGGCCAGCGGCAGTTCCTGTACCGTCGTAAAAATGCGCACCCGGCAAAGCGCTCGGCGGTCACGCGGTTTTTGCACAAACGTCGTTTCCGATAGGTTCATTTCGCGGGCAATGGCTTGCATCTGCTCCTGGTGGAGGTCGTCGGCGTCGAGCACGACGGCAAGCGGGTTGCCGGTCAGGGGCTTATCCGTGAAGACGTCAAGCTGAAAGAAGCGCAGGCGTTTCAAGATGGGCTCCTCGGGCGCCAATGCCCCCCGTAGCGGACGCGGCCGATCAAAGCTTCACTTCTCGCGCCAGGGCAAGACGCTTTTCCACAGGCGGATGGCTATAGAAAACCAATTCGATCAAGCGGTTCGGTCTTGGTTCAGCCAAATTTTGCGAGCCGAGCTTCTCCATGGACGAAATAAATGCCTCGCGGTCGCGCGTCGTCTCGAGGGCAAAGCGATCCGCTGCTCGCTCCATCTGGCGCGAAAAAGCGTTGGCCATCGGCAACGCCGCCAGGGAAAGCGCGCTTCCCACCAGCATCAACAGCGGCAGGTTCGCAAAATCAGCAAGCCCTGCAAAACCGAACCATGGCGTGGCCAGGAGCAGCACCCGGTGCGCGGCATAAAACGATGCGAAAGCCAGCGCCGCTTCCAGCGCGAGCCCCCGCCA
>Ga0209519_10001348_pt1 | contig 10780 bp, 10 predicted proteins | sample Rifsed13ft1_FD_184005 | JGI IMG/M metagenome (GOLD analysis project Ga0209519, IMG submission 184005) | Soil microbial communities from Rifle, Colorado, USA - sediment 13ft 1 (version 2) | ecosystem: Environmental > Terrestrial > Deep subsurface > Rock core/Sediment | place: Rifle, Colorado...
CCGCCACGAGGTGGGCCCGTTCCCGGAGATAGCTCCGGCCGAACAGCCCGTTGATCACGACCCCCACCAGGGGGAAGGCTGGTACTAACCAGATGTATTGGATCATCGACGTCTCGTTCACGGTTCACCGTTCACAGTTCACAGACGGAAAATGCAGAGGGTTTCTTGAGCTGTTGCCGTGAACTGTGAACTGCTCTAGCCTTTGAGCAGATGCACTTCATCGACATTGACCGTCTCGGCATTGCGAAAGATGGCGATGATGATCGCGAGTCCCACCGCCACCTCCGCCGCCGCCACCGTCATTACGAAAAAGACGAAGACCTGTCCGTCGAGGGAATGGAGAAAGCGGGCGAAGGCGACGAAACTGAGATTGACTGCGTTGAGCATCAGCTCGATGGACATGAAGATGACCAGGGCGTTGCGCCGCGTCGCGACGCCGACGACCCCGACGGCGAAGAGGAAGGCGCTCAAGAAGAGATATGCCCACAGGGGGACCATGGGCTTACTCCAGCCTCCGTTTGGCGAGGACCATCGCCCCGACCATGGCCGCGAGCAGGATCACTGATGTCAGCTCGAAGGGGATCAGGTATTCGCCAAAGAGGACCCGGCCCACCGCCTGGGTATTTCCAACCATCCTGAGGGTCTCAAGATCATAGGGGCCCCGAGGTCCCAGGATGATCCGGGGGCCCACGCCCAGGGCCAACTCGACCAGCAGCGCTCCTGCCAGGACGAACCCGGCGAGGACCCCGACGCGGTTGAACTGCACCGGAGGGTGCGATTCGGGTCGCAGATCCAGCAGCATAATGACAAAGAGGAAGAGGACCATAATGGCGCCGGCGTACACGAAGATGTGGACGGCCGCGATGAGCTCGGCATGGAGAAGGACATAGAGCCCCCCCTGGGCAAAGAGGGCGAGGATCAGGCAGAGGGCGCTGTAGATCGGACTGCGCTGCAGCACCATCCCCGCGGCGGCCACCGCAGCCACGAGAGCAAAGATGAGAAAGAGGGCCCACTCCATCCGTCACCTCAGGCAAACATGAGGAGCGCCGCCGCCGTGAACATCACGTTGACCAGGGCCAGGGGGAGCAGGACCTTCCACCCGAAACCCATGAGCTGGTCGTAGCGGAACCGCGGTACGGTGGCACGCAGCCACATGAAGAGGAAGAGGAAGCAGAAAACCTTGAGGACAAACCAGAACACGGGAGGCAGGAGCGGCCCCTGCCACCCCCCAAGAAACAGGGTGGTCGCCATGGCGGAGGCGCCGATCATGTTGGCGTACTCTGCCATGAAGAACAAGGCGAACTTCATCGAGCTATACTCCGTGTGGAACCCCGCCACCAGCTCGGTCTCGGCCTCGGGCAGGTCAAAGGGGGCCCGGTTCAGCTCGGCATTGCTGCTCACCAGGAAGATGACGAACCCGAGAAACTGGGGAATGACATTCCACCGGGGAAGGATCCCGTACCAGCTCCCCTTCTGAGCCTCCACGATATCGACGAGACTGAGCGACCCGGCCATCATGACAACCCCGACGACCGAAAGCCCCAGGCTAAGTTCGTAGCTCACCATCTGGGCCGAAGAGCGTAAACCCCCCAGGAGGGCGTACTTGCTGTTCGACGCCCATCCGGCGAGGACGATGCCGTACACGCCGAGCGAGGTGACGGCAAAGACGTAGAGAAGCCCGACGTTCACATCGGTGATCACGAAGGATGGCCCGAAGGGGATCACGGCGAAGACGATCAGGGCAGGGATAATGCTGATGGCCGGGGCGAGGCAAAAGATCAGCCGGTCCGCATTGGCGGGGACGATATCCTCCTTGAACATGAGCTTGATGCCATCGGCGATCGGCTGCAGGAGCCCGAAGCGACCGACCCTGGAGGGGCCATAGCGGACCTGGATATCGCCGATCACCTTCCGCTCGAGCCAGGTGAGATACGCCACGGCCAGGAGGACCAGTCCCATCACCAGGGCGATCTTGAGCACCGTAGCGACCAGGAAGTCCATCATCCTTCACCGATGACCGATGACCGATGACCGTAAAGAACCAATGGGAACCTCCTCAGTCCGCCGTCGTCAGTCGTCGGTCGTCGGACAACTGTAGGCCGAGTGGCCCGATGGTTTCATATTCGATGCCGCGAAAGGCGGGATACTCGCCCGAAAGGCAACGCCAGATCTCCTCCGGGGTCCACCGGACCCCGGAGCCGCGAAGCCCGACGGCCACGCGGTTCAGAACTTCCCCTAAGGGGAGAATCTTTCCCTTGGGCTCGATGGCCTTCCGCACCCGTTGTATGCGACCGGCAAAGTTCACGATCGTCCCCTCTTTTTCTGCATAGCCTAGCGCGGGCAGGACGAAATCGGCTCGACGGGATACAGCCGACTCTCGAACCGCCCAGACCACCAGCAGCTCGAGATCCACGGACCTCTCCAGCTCCGCCCGGAGGGACGGCTCTTCCCAGGGATCCAGCTCGAAGAGGAGGAGCGCCTTGAGAGTACCCATGGTCGCAGCCTTGAGCATCTCGCTCGTCCCCCATCCTCCCGGTCCAGGGCCAATGCCGAGCAGCCTGGCACCTTGTGTGTTCGGGCTCTTGTCGGTCCGCCTGAGCAGATGATCCTCGGCTTCGTCCCCCTCCTGCGTATGCACCGGAGTGACGCGGTAGTCCAGGTGGGGTGTCCCCACCTCATGCCGAAGGAAGGTCACGGCCGCGTACAATTCCTCGATCGTCAGCCACGTAGAGAGGAGCCCGCCGATGGCCTCGGGCCCGTGCTGATCGAGAATCCCCCGGAGTCGCTCAACGAGGGCGGCCACGGCCTCTTCCCACGTCACAGGCACGTACCCATCCCCCCGCCGCATGAGGGGGGCCTCGAAGGCGCACCGCCCCCGCCGAGGATAGGCCTCGAACCGTCCCTCGTCACACATCCAATAGCCGTTGACCTCCGGGTTGTACCTGGGGCGAATCCGCAGCACCTCCTCACCCTCCGTGCGGAGATGTCGAACATCCAGCACGATGCTACACCCCCGGCTACACGCGGGGCAGGTACTCTCCACCTGCTTCACCAGGTCCCAGGGGCGGGACTTGAACCGATAGTCCTTGCTGGTCAGGGCGCCCACCGGACAGAGGTCGATGACATTGCCGGAATACGCGTTGTCCAGTTCCTTTCCCGGGAAGAGGACGATCTCCGCCTTGTCCCCCCGGTTCCCTATCCCCAACTCACCCGTCCCGACGATATCCCGGCAGAACCGCACACACCGGGTGCAGAGGATGCACCGCTCGGCATCAAAAATGATGTGAGGGCCGAGGGGGCGGTGCTTGTCCCGATGGACTTTCTCCTCGGCGGTCCGGCTCGCGCCGGTGCCGTACCGCATGGTGTAGTCCTGGAGCGGGCACTCCCCCCCTTTGTCGCAGATGGGACAGTCCAAGGGATGGTTGAGCAGATAGAACTCCAGGACCCCTCGCCTGGCCTCCTCCACCTGCGGGGTCCCCGTATGGACCACCATCCCTTCGGTGACCGGGTTCGCACACGCGATGACGAGCTTTGGGGATTTCTCCACCTCCACAAGACACATCCGGCAGACCCCCTCGATGGGCAGCCCGGGGTGATAGCAGTAATGGGGGATCTCGATCCCGAGCCGCTCTCCTGCCTGGATGATGATCGTTCCGGGCGCGACCGTTATCTGCCGGCCGTCGATGGTCACCGTCACCAGTTTCTGCGATGGTTCACTCATGGCGATTCAAACCGCTCAGTCCTCAGCACTCAGCATTCAGTCCTAAGTTCGGAACGGGCAGCCCCCCTGCGCTATGTGTGCCTCGAACTCCTCCCGGAAGTACTTCAGATAGCTTTCCGTAGGCATCGCCGCCGAATCGCTCAGGACGCAGATCGTCTGTCCCTTCATATTGCGGCAGACACCCTTCAGGGTTTCGAGGTCGGCCAACCGCCCTCCCCCCTGTTCGATCCGCTTCAGCATCTTGTGAAGCCAGGCGGTCCCCTCCCGGCACTGGGTACACTGGCCGCACGATTCATGGTGATAGAACCGGTTGACCACCTCCCCGACCTTCACCATGCACGTCGTCTCGTCCATGACGATGACGGCCCCGGAACCCCCCATCGATCCGGCAGCGGCGAGTGATTCGAAGTCCAGGCCGACATCCAGGTGGTCTGCGGTCAGGGCCGGAGCGGAGCTCCCCCCCGGGATTATCGCCTTGAGTCTCCGGTTGTCCGGGATCCCGCCGGCATACCCAAAGATCAACTCCCTGAGCGTGGCATTCAGCGGCAGCTCGTAGTTTCCCGGGTAGCGGACATGACCACTCACCGAGAAGATCCGGGTGCCGGTACTCTTTGGGGTTCCCAGATTGGCATACCATTCCGCCCCCCGGAGGACGATGTGTGGGATGTTGCAGAGGGTCTCCACATTGTTTACCGCGGTCGGACATTGGTAGACGCCCTTCACTGCGGGAAAGGGGGGGCGGATCCTGGGTTCGCCCCGCTTGCCCTCCAGGGATTCGATCAGGGCTGTTTCCTCCCCACAGATATAGGCCCCGGCCCCCCGATGCACATAGACATCCAGATTCAGGCGGCTACCAAGGATGTTCTTTCCCAGGTAGCCCCGGGCATAGGCCTCCGCGAGAGCCCGTTCCAGGACTGTCAGACCGTCCAGGAATTCGCCCCGAAGATAGATGTACGAGACCTCGGCCCCGATGGCGTAACTCGCAATGATGATCCCCTCGAGTAGCTGGTGCGGGTCCCGTTCCAGCAGCTGGCGATCCTTGAACGTCCCGGGCTCCCCTTCGTCGGCGTTACAGAGAAGGTATTTCGCGACGCCGGGGTCCTTGGGGATAAACCCCCACTTGACCCCGGTAGGAAAGCCGGCGCCGCCCCGGCCGCGAAGACCGGATCGCTTGACCATGTCGATGATCTCGGGAGACTGAAGATCGCCTAGGGCCTTGGCTGCCGCCCGGTAGCCACCCCGGTCGAGATAGGCCTCAATGCTGCCGTCGTAGCCCGGATCGAGGAGATTGCGGTGCAGGATCTTTTCGGGGGCGCCGGCTGGAGCCGGTCCAGGCGAGGCCGGCCCCGCCGAAGAAGGGTACCGGTAGGTCTGCGAAAGTTCCCCGCGGGCGAATGACGCCAGGAGCTCCTCCAGCCGGGTCCGGTCGAGCGGCCCGTAGTGCCGTCCGTTGACCTGGATCACGGGCGCGCCATCGCAGGCGGCGAGGCACTCCGTCCTCCCCAAGGTGAAGCGGCCGTCGGGTGTGGTCTCGCCTTCCCTGATCTGCAACCGCCCCTTCAGATGATCGAGAAGCGATTCCGCCCCCAAGAGGGTGCACGAGAGATTGTGGCAGACCTCGATGTGACATCGACCGATGGGCCGAAAATGATACATCGTGTAGAAGCTGGCCGTCTCCCAGACATCGGTCGGACGCATCTCGAGAAGCCTCGCCACATGCTCCATAGACTCGGGGGTAAGGTACCCGAGCTCCTCCTGGACCAGGTGTAGGAGCGGGAGGAGGGCTGACCGCTTTTCCGGATATCGCGTGAGGAGCTCAGCGCATACCTGGTGGAGCTTTGTCGACAGCATCCGTTCATCCCCCCTCGAGATCCCGCGCCGCCGGGAAGGCGCCATGGTCACGCCTGGCCGCACGATGCTCTGGCTCGTCCCACTCGAGCCCGCCCTTGCGCCAGACATAGACGAGCCCCAGGACCAGCACCAGCAGGAAGGCCCCCATCTCCAAGAAGGCGAACCATCCGAGGTCCCGGTAGATCACCGCCCAGGGGACGAGAAAGATGATCTCGATATCGAAGATGATAAAGAGCATCGCCACCAGATAGAACTTGATGGAGAACCGCTCCCGGGCGAGCCCCACCGGGGCGATGCCGCATTCGTACGGCTCGAGCTTCACCCGATCGGGCCGCCTTGGACCCATCAGCGACGAGAGGAGGACCGAGCCTCCCGCGAAGAGGACCGCGGCGACGATGAACAGGAGGATGGGAAGATACTCGATGAGCATGTGAATCTTTGTACTTACTCCCCCAACATGAGAGGCCCCGGATTCCGGGGCCTCCGCCCTTATTATCCCCCTTTGACAACAATCGCGCTAAAGGGATTCGCGAATAGCAGGATCAAGGCAATCAACAGCACATAGATGGCCAAAGACTCGATGAAGGCCAGGCCGATAATCAGAGCAGTTTGGATCCGTCCTGCGGCGTTCGGTTGGCGGGCCATCCCGTCCAGGGCAGCAGATATCGCCCGCGCCTGTGCTAAGGCGGCCATGGCCGAGGCGAGAGCCATTGCGAACCCTCCGGTCAGAACCGTCACCCAGAAGAATGTCTGCTCGCTGACTGCTCCGGCCCTCTCCGCAGCCCAGGCGAAGGTCGCAGATCCAACTACCGTGAGGAGCCCCATCACGATGCCCGTCAACTTGGATTGCATGCCCATCCCTCCTTCCAGAAACCTCCGGTTGATTGACTCGATGAAGCCACCCCCCGCCCCGAATCTTGCCGGTCCCTGGCTTCTGCCTCTCCCTCAATGCGCCTCGTGGTGAGCTGCTTCTACCGCCCCGGCGATATAGATCGTCGTGAGCATCACCCAGACCAGGGTCTGGACCACGCTGGTAAAAATCGCCAGCCCCATCATGGGGAGCGGCGCGACAACGGGGACCAGGAAAAACAAAAAGAGAATCACCGCATCTTCTCCAAAGATGTTCCCGAAGAGACGAATGGTGAGGGAGACCGGCCTGGAGATGTGCCCGATGACCTCCACCATAATGAAAACAGGAATCATGATCGGACCCATGATGATCAGCAGCGGCTTTGGCAGCTCTCCCACCGGTCCCAAGAAGTGCTTGAAGTAGGTGAGGGCCCCGACCTCGCGGACTCCGATGGTGTGATAGGCGAAAAAGGTCACAGCGGCCAGCGCTGCCGTGGTGTTGATGTTGGCCGTGGGGGACTTCATTCCGGGGATCAGCCCCAGCAGGTTGGAAAAGAGAATGAAGAGCCCCAGCGCGCCAATCAGTGGGAGGTATCGGCGGCCGTGATGTCCGATGACGCTATCGAGCAGCCCGTGAAGGATCTCGATGGTCGCCTCCATGACATTCTGGAGAGCGCTGGGGACCTCCCGAAGGCCGCGCGCCACCCGGTATGCCAGGATGGCCAGGACAAGGATCACCAGCCAGGCCATCGTCACATGGTCAGGCACAAAGCGGCCTGGCAGGCCCGGGATGAAATTCGGAATCATGAAGAGCGCGAGATGCTCAATCGCCTCCACGATCACAACCTCCGATGGAGACCTCGGATGTTACCAGGACCCTCCGTCTTACTTCATCAGGCCCATGAGCGAGGCCTGGGCCAAATCCAAAAACGGTCCGGGGTAGATTCCCATGATCAGTGTTCCCAACACCGCGAAGATCAACGCCGCGTAGAGGGGTCTCGACGAGCTCACCGAGACGGGCCCTGGAGATTCTAACATGTACATAACCATGGCCACGCGCATATAGTAAAAGAGAGAGATGGCGGTATTGACGGCCGCGACCACGGCCAACCAGATGTACCCGCTGTTGATGGCGGCCCCGAAGAGGTAGAACTTCCCCACGAAGCCCGCCGTGGGTGGGATCCCGGTGAGCGACATCAGAAAGATCACCATGGCTGCAGCTGCCACGGGCCTGACCCGCGCGAGACCCGCAAAATCCTCGATGAGGTCCCCTTTCACTGTCTCGGTCCGGAGATAGATGACCATGGCAAAGGCGCCAGCGGTCATAAACTCGTAGATGAGTACGTAGAGGAGCATGGCGGAGATTCCCTGCTCCGTTCCGACCACGAAGCCGATCAAGACATAGCCGATGTGAGCAATACTGCTGTACGCCAACATCCGCTTCATGTTCCTTTGGGCCATGGCTAACACATTCCCGACCGTCATGGTCAGGACCGAGAGGATCCAAAAGAGGACGGCCCAATCCCCCTGAATCTGGGGAATAGCCCCGAGGAAGACCCGAAGCAGCGCTGCCACCCCGGCGGCCTCCGAGCCCACCGCCAAAAAGGCGGTCACCGTGGTCATAGCCCCTTCATACACATCTGGAACGTACATATGGAAGGGGACCGCTGCAATCTTGAACCCAAAGCCCGCGGTCAGCATGACCATGGCGAGCAGGAGGGCAGGATTGCTCAGATTCATCTGGACGAGGGTGGCCGCCGTCTGCTTGATATCCAGGGTCCCGGTCAATCCATAGAGAAGGGCGATCCCGTAGAGGATCACCCCAGAGGTGAAGGCGCCCATCAGGAGGTACTTCAGGGCGGCCTCGTTGGACTTTCGATCCCGCTTGAGGAAGCCCGCAAGGACATAGATAGAGATAGACATGGTTTCCAGGCCGACGTAGAGAGAGAGAAGATTGCCCCCTGAGGCAATAAACATCATCCCCAACGTGGAAAAGAGGAGGACAGCGTAAAACTCTCCCACGGGAACGCGCTCCAACTGGAGGTAATTGATCGACATGAGGATCACAAAGAGGGTGGAGATGAGGAAGACCGCCTTGAAAAAAAGGGCGAAGTTGTCCACCAGGTACATCCCGCTGAAGGCAGAGACCGGCTCCCCAAGCTGCCAAAGCAGAAGGGCGCCGGTCCCCACGACGGCAGCCACGCTCAAACCCTCCATCCACCCCCGGCGGTCCGGGACCGCGAAGGAGAGAATCAGGACGATGATCGCCATGGTGCACAGGAACACCTCGGGCAAGGCGTGGAGCGTATCAACCCCCGGATTGAAGGCCGCCGTCATCGATTCACCTCTTCGGTACGGCCGAGAGGGTAGGGGAAGGCCCCCCCTCGACCACCTTGCGGGCTTTATCCAGGTGGGTGACCACCTTTTTCACCGACGGCTCCATCGCTCTGAGGAAGGGGGCAGGATACAGCCCAATCCAGAAACACAAAATGACGATGGGAATCAGGGTCATGGCTTCCCGGAAGTTGAGATCCAAGAGGTCCGAGTTTTCCCGGTGGGTCACGATCCCAAACATGGTCCGCTGATACAGCCACAGCATGTAGGCTGCCCCAAGGACGATCCCCGTCACCGCAAAGGCCGCCCAACGCCAGTCGACATGAAAGGCCCCCACCAGGATTAAGAACTCTCCGACGAAACCGTTCAGGCCCGGTAATCCAATGGAGGAGAACATGATGATGGCGAAGAGGGTAGCGAAGATCGGCATCACCGTGGAAAGACCGCCAAAGTCGGCAATCATTCGCGTATGGCGGCGGTCGTAGATCAGGCCAACGATAAGGAAGAGGGCTCCGGTCGAGAGACCGTGATTGACCATCTGCAGGACCGAGCCCTGGACCCCCTGCATATTGAGGGCAAACATCCCCAGCGTGACGAAACCCATGTGGCTCACCGAGCTAAATGCGATCAGGCGCTTCATGTCCTGCTGCACCAGGCAGACCATCGCTCCGTAAATGATGGCCACGATGCTCAAGGTCACCATGAAGGGGACGAAGTACCAGGTGGCTTCGGGGAACATGCCGAGGTTGAAGCGGACAAAACCGTATCCCCCCATCTTCAGGAGAATCCCTGCGAGGATGACCGACCCCGCCGTGGGGGCCTCGGTGTGGGCATCGGGAAGCCAGGTGTGGAAGGGGAACATGGGGACCTTGATGGCAAAGGAGAGGAAGAAGGAGAGCCAGACCAGATTTTGGAAAGAGACGAGGCTCGGAGACCACGGGTAACTGATTTTCATCAGCTCCAGGATGTCGAAGGTATACCGCCCGGTCTGGTTTCCGGCATAGAAGTAGACCGCCAGGATGCCGAGCAGCATCACGACGCTGCCGAAGAGGGTGTATAGGAAAAACTTGATCGCCGCGTAGAGGCGGCGGGCCGGATGTCCCCAGATGCCAATGAGGAAATACATGGGGACCAATACGATCTCCCAGAAGACATAGAAGAGGAAGAAATCCAGGGCGAGGAAGACCCCGATCATTCCGGTCTCTAGCAAGAGGAGAAAGATGTAGTACTCCTTCACCCGGTCGGTAATCGAGTCCCACGAGCAGAGGACCGAGAGGGCGCTCAAAAGAGTGCTGAGGCAGACCAGCCAAAGGCTGATCCCGTCCACCCCCATGTAGTAACTCACCCCCATGGCCTCGATCCAGGAGGCCTTCTCGACCAGTTGCATCTCCCCGCTGCCAAAATCAAATAAAACGGGAAGCCACAGCGAGACGATGAAGGTGAGGACCGTGAAGAGGAGGCTCACGCCGCGGATAAGTCCTTCCCGCTCCCGGCGAATGAAGAGGAGCAGGAGAGCGGCCAGCAGGGGGAGGAATGTGATCAGGCTGAGCAGAGGGAAATTCAGAACGTTCATGGATCCTCCTCCTCCGGTTCCGGGATCAAGGTCCAATGTGTAGGATCACGCCTGTACACGCCCGCCCTCTGAAAACAATCCACCTGAGACATTGGACGTTCGATCCTATAAGACCATATATAAACTGACAATCAGAAAGATCCCCAAGACCATGGCCATCAAATAATTCTGGACGAGCCCGGTCTGCACATACCGCCAGGTGGCACTACAGCCCTGAATGATGTCGGCGATCCTATTCACCGCGCCGTCCACGATCTTGATGTCATTCCAGTCAGAGCCGTTGCTCACCCGCATTGTCACGTCTGCCGTTCCATTCACCGCGCCGTCCACCACGTTTTCATCCACCTTCCAGAAGAGACGGCAGAACCGAAGGAACCCGTCCACGAAAATGGCGTCGTACAGCTCATCCACATAATATTTATGCCACAGGAGCCGATAGGCCCGCTGAAACC
>Ga0209519_10001355_pt1 | contig 10755 bp, 7 predicted proteins | sample Rifsed13ft1_FD_184005 | JGI IMG/M metagenome (GOLD analysis project Ga0209519, IMG submission 184005) | Soil microbial communities from Rifle, Colorado, USA - sediment 13ft 1 (version 2) | ecosystem: Environmental > Terrestrial > Deep subsurface > Rock core/Sediment | place: Rifle, Colorado...
GAGCCGATGACGGTCGTGCTCAGCGAGAAGGGCTGGGTGCGCGCGGCCAAGGGCCACGACATCGACGCCAGCACCCTGGGCTACCGCGATGGCGACAGCCTGCTCGCGGCGGTCAAGTCGCGCAGCACCCAGCAGGTCGCATTCCTGGATTCGACCGGACGCGCGTACTCCACGATCGTGCACGGACTGCCGTCGGCGCGCGGCAACGGCGAGCCGCTGACCGGGCGGTTCTCGCTCGCCCCGGGCGCGTCGTTCCAGGCGCTGGCCGGCGGCGACAACGACACCCGCTTCGTGCTGGCCAGTTCGCATGGCTACGGCTACGTGACCCGCTTCGAGAACCTCACCAGCCGCAACAAGGCCGGCAAGGCGATGCTGTCACTGACCCCGAACGCGAAGGTGCTGCAGCCGGCCACGGTCGGCAGCGTCGCGACCGACCGCGTGGTGGTGGCGACCAGCGCCGGCCACCTGCTCGCGTTCCCGGTCGCCGAGTTGCCGGAGCTCGACAAGGGCAAGGGCAACAAGCTGATCGACATCCCCAAGGCGAAGCTCGGCACCGAGCGCGTGGTGGCCGTGGCCGTGGTTCCGCCCGGCGGCACGCTCACGGTGCGCTCGGGCGCGCGCACGATGTCGCTGTCGTGGCGGGACCTGGACGCCTACGTCGGTGCGCGCGCGACGCGCGGCGGGTTGCTGCCGCGAGGGTGGCAGAAGGTCGAAGGGCTCAACGTCGAATAGGTGGACGACTCCCTTCGCGCGCGTTGCGTCCTCTCCCGCTTGCGGGAGGGGCCGGGTGAGCGGATTTGCGCAACGCCAGGCAGGCCGGCTCCACCCCGCGCAGCCCTGAAAGAAACACCCTGCCCCTGGGAACCTGTGAAGCCATGAATCCCGACTTCTGGCAACAGCGCTGGCGCGAAGGCCGCATCGGCTTCCACCAGGACGCCCCCACCCCGCTGCTGCTCAAGCACTGGCCCTCGCTCGAAGTGGCCACCAGCGCCAAGGTATTCGTCCCCCTCGCCGGCAAGAGCCACGACATGGCCTGGCTCTCAGCGCAGGGCCACCGCGTGCTGGGGGTCGAACTCTCACAAGCCGCTGTCGAAGCCTTCTTCGCCGAACACGGCCTGCACCCGCAACGCCACGATTCGCGCTACGGCATCCACTACACCGCCGGGAACATCGAGCTGATCTGCGGCGACGCCTTCGCCCTGGACGAAACCGCCCTCGCCGATTGCGGCGCCGTGTTCGACCGCGCCGCGCTGATCGCGCTGCCCGCACGGATGCGGCAACGCTACGTCGATGAACTCCATGCACGGCTGCCAGCGGGCTGCCGCGGCCTGCTGATCACCATGGAATACCCGCAGGAACAGAAAGCCGGCCCGCCGTTCTCGGTCGAGGAAGACGAGGTCCGCACGTTGTACGCACGCGACTGGCGAGTCGCCACCATGGAGCGCCGCGACATCCTCGCCGGGCAGGCGCGTTTCATCGAAGAAGGCGTCAGCGCCTTATCGACCGTCGTTTACCGGCTCGACCGGCGCTGACCCGCCCTGCACTAGCATGGGCCTTCTTCCGGCCGGATATTCCGATGAACCATGAACTCGATGAACTGCGCGGCGAACTACGCACGTTCGCGGCGGAACGGAACTGGGAGCGATTCCATTCCCCCAAGAACCTGGCCGCCGCCATGGCGGTCGAAGCTGCCGAGGTGCTCGAGCATTTCCAGTGGTTGACCGAGGACCAAAGCCGGGCGCTACCGGATGTGAAGCGGTCCGCGATCGCGCACGAGCTCGCCGATGTTTTTCTCTATCTGATGCAACTGGCAGACAGGCTTGACGTGGACCTGATCGCAGCCGCGAAGGCGAAGATGCAGTTGAATGCAGCGAAGTACCCTGCCGGGCCCGACGCGCGGAGCCTGGACTGCAGATAGAGTTCGCGGCAATGACCATGGCTCTGCGCCGACTGGTTGATCCAATGGCGGCTTTCGGTCTATTTCGTTGAAAAACTCGGTTGAATCGGCCGTTTGAACCTGATCAACCGACGTCCCATCAGGGGCGCTGATTTTTCGCAATGATGGGTCGCCAGCAAGCCGGGCAAGCGTCGTTGTTCTATGCGTTCAGCCTGGAGGATCACGTTCCAGCCAACCACTTTGCGCGGGATCGACCGGTTCCTCGATCCGAGCGAACTGCACCACACCTCGCTCCGCACTACCGCCACATGGGCCGGCCGTCGATCGAACCGGTACTGATGATTCGGATGCTGATCGTCGGCTACTGCTTTGGCATTCGTTCAGAGCGTCGACTGTGCGACGAGGTCATCTGAACTTGGCTTACCGCTGGTTCTGCGGGATTGGCCTGGAAGGCGCGATACCCGACCACTCGACACGCCAGGCTCGTGTTCGAAATGGTCCTGCAGCATTGCATAGCGGAAAAGCCGGCGGGCGGCGAAGGGTTCGCTACCGATGCCAGCATCATCAAGGCCGACGAATCGCCAGCGCGTCATGCCTGACGCTGAGGTGCAGTGGCCGGAAGAAATCACGCCGACGCGTCCCGTGCGCCCGGCCGCGATGGATGCTGCAGAAGAAGAGCGCAAGCCGCCCAGGAACGTTTCACTGACCGACCCGGCTTCGCTGTGGACAACGGCGCAGGGTGGCCCAGCGTTCTATGCCTACTCGACCAATTATCCGGTCGATGTCGATGCCGGGATCATCGTCGACGTCGAAGCTTCACCGGCACGTCGAACTGAACGAAGTTCTTGTTGGCGGCCACAGCGCGAAATTTACGCGAATGGCGCAGTGGTTGATGCCACGTTGCGAGCGGTGATTCTGAACACATTTTGCTGAACGCCCGAATCCGGACGCATGTCGCCTAAACGTGATGTGAATATGTGTACGCTGCAGTCGCACGATAATGGCAAACCGGTCGAAAGGCCGGGACGCAAAGCCACCGACCTAAAGGCGAATGCCCAAGGCAGCGAAGCTACCGAATGCAACTAGATAGCAAATTTTGGTCAGGTCGCAGAAGGCCTGTCGGGATAAGCCCAAGTTGCCGTGCCTCGCCATCCGCGAGTACCACTCCGCAATAAGAATAATCAGGGGTCCCACCATGAACTTCAAGCATCTCGCCGTCACCTCCCTCGCCCTGGGCGCCGCAGTATTCGCGGCCGACAGCACAGCGGCCCAGGCGACCGCCACCAGCACCGCCACTGTGATCACACCGATCGCTATCACCGCGCCGGTCAACCTCGTGTTCGGCAGTTTTGCTCCCGGCGCCGGCGGCACCGTCACCGTCAGCACCAGCGGCGCGCGTACGGCGAGCGGTCCGATTCTTTCGGCGGTAACCGCCACACCGACCGCTGCCAGGTTCAACGTCACCGGCGATGGCGCGGCCACTTACAGCATCGCGATCGCTCCGTCGGCCAGCCTTAGCACCGGCGGCGCCACGCCAGATACGATGGCGCTGACCACCTTCAGCGATCTCACCGCTGGCGGCGCCACGACCGGCAACGTCACCTCGGGCACCCTGGCCTCGGGAGCGCAATCGATCTATGTCGGCGGAACGCTGACGGTCGGCGCGACACAGGCGGCTTCCACCGCGTACACCGGCACCGTCGCTGTCACGGTCGAGTACAACTGAGCCGCACCCCACAACAGCGCGTAACAGCCGCCGAAGCGGCACGATCGTCTCGGCGGAAAGACCGGGCGGGCGCGTCCTCGCCCGGTCCCTTGCACCCGATGAGCTGGAGCCCGCACAGATGAAGTCGAAATGGCTGCCGGCAGCACTGGCGGCGCTTTGCCTTTGTCCTGCGAGCGCGGCCGAGATCGCGCTCGTTCCCACGCGCGACCTCGCGTTTGGTGCATTCGTGGCCGGCACAGGCTCGGTCACGATCCCAGCATCTGGCGCCCGCATCACCAGTGGCGGCGTGTTCGCCTTGAACAGCGACGGCGGCAGTGCTGCGCAGTTTTCCGTGACCGGTAACGAGGGCGCCACGTACGCCATCACTCTGCCCGCGGACGGAACCGTCTTCCTCGGCAACGGCAGCAGCAGCATGCCGGTCAACCGCTTCGTGAGCAGCCCGTCCCCCGGCGGCACGTTCTTCAGTACCCAGGTCATTTCCGTGGGCGCGACCCTGGATGTCATCGACGGTCAGGCGACGGGCTCCTATTCGGGAAGCTTCACGGTGATCGTGGACTACAACTGAGAGCGCCTTGCAGCGCGTCCGGCTTCAACACCACAAACGGAACAACGCCATGCCGACCTTCTTGCCCCACGCACCCCATTGCGCTGTCCAGCTGCCACGGCAGGCCGGCACTCGTCACCCTTGGATCCCCGCCGCCGCGGTTCTCGCAGCGGCGCTGTTCTGCAGCGGGCAGGCCATGGCTCAGCTCATGGTGCATCCCACGAGAGTCGTCCTGGAGAACAACCAGCGCTCGGCGCAGTTGGAGATCATCAACAACAGTGACAAGCCCACGGTGTATCGCATCTCGTTGGTGAACCGGCGAATGGATGAGATGGGCGGGTTTTCGCCGATCGAAGCGGCGCTGCCGGGTGAGCAGTTCGTCGACGACATGGTCCGCTATTCGCCACGGCGCGTGTCCCTCGCGCCGGGCGCCAGCCAGATCATCCGGGTGATGGCGAGGAAGCCCGCGGATCTTGCGGTCGGTGAATACCGCTCGCACCTGCTGTTCGCCGAGCAGGAAGACGCCGCAGCGCGATCGGCTGCCGCTTCCTCCCGCAGCGGCGAGATCGGCGTATCGCTGACGGCGCTGGTGGGCGTCTCGATCCCGGTGATCGTGCGGCACGGGACAACCTCGGCCGAGGTGTCGCTGAGCAGGCTCGCATTGGAAATGTCAGCCGATGGTGCGACACCAGTGCTGTCGATGGAGATGAGCCGCAGCGGCAACCGCTCGGTCCATGGCGACCTGGCGGTCGACTTCGTGCCCGCCGGCGGCGGTGCTTCGATCACGGTCGGTCGTGCAGGCGGCGTGGCTGTGTACACGCCGAACCTCCTGCGCCAGGTCAGGCTGCCGCTGCTGATTTCCCCTGGCGCCGCGCGCACCGGAGGATCCCTCCATGTCAGCTATCGTGAGCCGCCCGAGCGCGGAGGAGCCCTGCTCGCGGAGGCAGCGTTGCCGGTGCGCTGAGCCATGGCGAACCTGACTGCGCCCATGAGCTCCGGTGATCGCGTCGGGACTGCGGCGTTGCAAGCGGAATGACGCAGTGAGCACCTCGCTGGGCGTGGAGCCGCTCGCACTTGCACTCGCCCTGGCCCTGCTGCTGCCCATCCACACGAGCCATGCGCAGCAACCTGGCGCGACCGAGTCGCCACAGCAGGTCGAGGCCGATGTGCTGCTGTTGGAGGTGCTGGTTGAGCAGCACCGCCTCACCGACGCAATTGCCGCATTCCAGTCGCGCGAGCACATCCTGTTACCGCTCGGCGAACTGGCGGGCCTGCTCACGCTGGCGATCACGACCCAACCGGCTGCGGGAACCGCGAGCGGCTTCATCCTGGCGGAGGAGCGCTCCTTCAGCCTCGACGTCGGCGGATCGACTGTGGTGATCGGCGGCGTCAGCAAACCATTCGATCCCGCTCAGGTGCGGACCGAGGCCGATGATATCTACGTTTCCAGTGTGCTGCTGTCGCGCTGGTTTCCGATCGAAATCGACGTCGATCTCTCGCGGTTGTCGGTGATCGTCCGTCCGCGCGAGCGCCTGCCGCTGCAGTTCCGCCTGGATCGCCAATCCGTCGGAGGGGCCGCGGGCCCAATCGTGGGCTATGTGGATCCTGGCTATCCGCGCCACGCGATTCCCTACCGCCTTTTCGGCATACCGGTCATCGACCAGACATTGGGCTTGGACTACCGGGGTGGCAACGGTGAAAGCCACGTCGGAACCCGTTACACCGCGTTCGCGACTGGCGACCTGCTGGGCATGGAAGGGGCTTTGTACGTCAACGCCGGCGATGGCCCGGAGTCGACCGAGGCCCGGCTCACCCTGGGTCGCCGAGATCCCGACGGGGGCCTGCTCGGTCCCCTGCAGGCACGTACCGCGCTGCTGGGCAACGTGGCGCTACCCGCAGTGGCGAACATGTCGCGCGGCAGCCCCCTGGGGGATGGCTTCCTGATAAGCAACCGGCCGCTGGCGCTACCGGACAGTTTCGGTCGGCACAGCCTCCAAGGTCCGCTGCTGCCGGGGTGGGACGTGGAGCTCTACTTCAACGATGCCCTCGTGGGGTTCCAGGCCGCGGGCCCCGATGGCCAGTACCATTTCGCCGATCTGCAACTGCTGTTCGGCGCCAACGAGTTCCGTCTGGTCTTCCACGGCCCGCTGGGAGAAGTGCGAGTGGAGCGCGAGACGTTCCTGCTGGAGCAGTCGCTCACCCGCCCTGGAGAGTTCCACTACAGCCTCGCCCATCATCGTGACGATCAGGGCAATGCACGGGCAGTCATGCAGATCGACTGGGGGCTGACCGAACATCTTGGCGCCACCGCTGGCCTGGTGCGTGCGCCCGTCGACGACGGGATGGACAACTATGCCAATTTCGGCGTGCGTGCGAACTGGCGCTCGATGATCGTCAGCGGCGAGCTGGCCAAGGCGCAGGACGGCGGTTCGCTGGTGGAGGCGACGCTGCGCACGCGGGTAGGCAAGTGGTCGATCCATGCCAGCCATGGCGTTCTTGACGACTTCACAAGCGAATGGTTCCAGCCCAGCGACGACCCGATAAAGAGCTTTACCCGTGTCCGCGGCGACGGGAACCTGCCGCTGGGCTCCTCGAGCGTGCGCCTGCCGGTCACGCTGGAGGCCAACCGCGAGATCCGGAAGTCCGGTGCAACCAGTCTTGATGCGGCGGCCCGCGTATCGGCACGGTTGCGTGGAGTTTCCACGACCGCGCAACTGCGCTGGAGGTCGACGGCCGGTCAGCCAGAGCAGGCCGAGGCCACGCTGCAGATGAGCCGTCGCTTGGGCACCGTCAGCCTGCGCGGTCAGGTCGACTACGCGGTGGCGCCCGACAGCCGCGTCACGGCGGTTACGATCGCCGCCGATCGGCGCCTGGGCCTGGGCTATCTTCAGAGCTTCGGTGTCACCCGCATTTTCGACACGGCCGAAACGCTCTATACGACGGGCCTTACCAAGAGTCTGGGCAACTTCGGGCTCGGGGTCGATGTCGGCTATTCCAGCAGTGGCGACATCGTGGCCAGCCTGCGTCTCTTCGTCGCGATGGGCAGGGCGTCCGGCGGGGCCTGGAACTTCGATGCACTGCCGATGGCCAACAGCGGCGCCATTTCGGCACGTGCATTCCTGGACACCAACATGGACGGCATTATGGACGCGGGTGAACCACCGATCCAAGGCGCTGCCTTCACCGTCAACGGCGCCCGCCACCCGACGCTTACCGACGCCAACGGCTTGGCTTATCTGGAGCGTGTGCCGGCAATGCGGCACGCGGATGTCGCCATGCTCGCCAGCACCCTTCAGGATCCGCAGTGGCTGCCGCGGCGTACCGGAATGCGCGTCCTGCCGCGCGCGGGAGCGGCTGCCGAACTGCAGTTCCCGGTGATCGTGACGAGCGAGATCGACGGCACCGTGTACCTGATGGAAAACGGCCAACGTCGGGAAATGGGCAACCTGCTGCTCGAACTGGTGGCTGCGGCCGGCGACGTAATCGCCTCGGGCCTCACCGAGTCCGACGGCTACTACGTGTTGAGCGGCATTCCGGTAGGCGAGTATCAGGTCCGAGTATCGCCCTCGCAGATGCAGCGCATGGGCCTTCGTGCAACCACGTCGCGAACGGTTTCGATCGAACCCGATGGATGGCTGGTGAGCGGAGTCGATATCGAGGTCGCCCAGCACTGAGCGATCCATGCCTCCGGTGAGGGGGTATTTGTTTTTCCTGGGGTCTCGCGGTCTCGCCCTGTCGCGGGCGGCGCCCTCACTCGACGCTTGACCATATGTCGTAGAGTTGAGCAGCGGGACTTTAGGAGTGGGGGACATATGGAGTTGCGCTTGCCCCGGAGTAAACGAAGATTCGGTGCGCTCGCCACGCTTGCGCTCTTGCTCTGGCCGGCTATTGCTGTGCACGCCGCCGATGCCGCCTGCGAGCGAAGCTCCGACGCGGCCACCGTAGTGCTGGCGGGCGATGCCAGTTACCCCCCGTTTCACTTTGCCACAGCCGACGGCAGCGCTAGCGGGTTCGACGTCGAACTGATGAGGGCGGTCGGCGCACACGCCGACCTGTGCGTGGTGTTCGAACTGGGCGACTGGAGCGAAGCGCTTGACCGGCTCGCATCGGGGAAGGTCGACGTGGTGCCGATGTTCGTCTCGGTGGAGCGGCAGAACCGGTTCCTTTTCAGCAAGCCATTCCTGCAGCGACACCACCTTGTCTTCGGACCGCGCGGAGCCGCGTTTATCGAGGACCTGCAACAGCTTCGGGGGCAGCGGGTGGCGGTTCAGTTCGCCGGACTCGCCTGGGAAGCGCTCTCGGCGCTGGACGGCCCGCTCATCGTGCCGGTAACGCAGGAGGCCCATGCGTTGCTGCAGGTGCACCGGGGCGCCGCGGACTACGCCGTGGTGCCGATGACGATCGGCTATCGGGCCTTGCGAGAACTCAGGATCGCCGAGGTGGTCGCGCTGAGCCCCCCGGTGCTGTCACGGGACTACGCCTTCGCGGTGGCGCCCGACCGGCCGCAACTGGTCGAGCAGATCAACGAAAGCCTGCGTGTGGTCTCCAGCAACGGTGAGCAAGACGAGCTTTACGTGCACTGGCTTGCGAACATGACCAGACCGGAGGAGAGCTATCGGTCAGGAATGATGATGGCTGGCTGGCTGGCGCTGCCGCTGTTGGTGCTGCTGTTCGTGCTCATGAGGTATTGGCGCAACGCTCGCAGGGAAGTGCGGGCGCAAGCGGCCTCGCGGCGCGATGCGGAAGCCCGTGCCTCCCACCTCGCATTCCACGATCCCGTTACCGGACTGCTGAACCGGAACGGGCTGCGCCAGAAACTGGTCGACCTGATGCCGCAGGGTGGATCGTGCGTTGTGGTGCGGGTGGACCTGCTACATATCGGCTCGGTGGAAGCCATCGCCGGGCATGAATTCGTCGGACGCCTGCTATGCGCGATCGCGCAGCGACTGACCGGGATGCCGGGCGCCAGCCTGGTGGCAACGGTCGGGCGGCGCGGTTTCGACGTGGTCTTCGCGGCGAGCGACCATGTGGTCGGCCCCGACGATGTGATCAGGTCAACGGCCTCCGTCTTGCAGACGACCTTCGAAATCGACGGCGTCCCGATCGATCAGACCTGTCGTTTGGGCGCTGCGGTATTTCCGGACGATGCCACCACCGTGGACGCCCTCCTGCGTGCAGCGGCCGTGGCGTGCTCGGCCGCACACGATATTGGCGCCTGGACTCTGCTCTACAGCCCCGCACTGGAGCCCGATCCGCGCAACCTCACACTGCTGGGCGACCTGCGAGAGTCGATCAGGGCGGCCACGTTGGGCTACATGATCCAGCCGAAGATCCAGCTGTCGAGCGGGCGAATCGTCGGTGGCGAACTGCTGGTTCGTTGGGACCACCCACGTTACGGAGCGCTTTCGCCAGCCGATTTCGTGCCCCTCGCCGAGCGGACCCGAGCCATCGGCGAGATGACCATTTTCCTGGTCGCCGAGGCCGCGACCTGCTGCCACACGTGGCTCGCTGGCGGGATGGCGGTCACGCTGTCGGTGAACGTCTCGGTGAACGACCTCTCCGATCCGGCGCTCGTCGAAAGGATCATCGAGCGGACCGCGGGAGTCGGCCACCTGCTCCTGCTCGAGATAACGGAGACCGCGTTGATGCGCGAGCCGGACCGGGTCATGACTTCGGTCGATCGATTACGGGATGCAGGGCTGCGCATATCGCTTGATGATTTCGGCACGGGGCACTCATCGCTGGCCTATCTCCGCCAGTTGTCCCCGGATGAAGTGAAGATCGACCGATCCTTCATCATCGACGTCCTTCGCTCGACCGCAGACCAAGCGATTGTTCGGTCGATGATCGGGCTGGCGCACAGCCTGTCTGCCTGCGTTACCGCCGAAGGCGTCGAAGACGCGGAAACCCAGGCATGGCTGACGGCCGCCGGCTGCGACCTCGCGCAGGGCTATGTAATCGCGCGGCCGATGCCCGTCGGCAGATTCACGGAACTGCTGGAAAGCAGCATGGCGATTCCGTGACGGAGCGTGGGGAAGGTGGCGCACCCTCTTGTCCATCGGGGACACCGTCGAGCAATACCCGGGCGAGGCTACCGGAAGGCATCAGGGGCCATGCCCCGCAAGGCGAATACCCGCTTCGGGTCGGGAGCGGTCCTGATACAAGCAACAGCTTGTCGATACCGCTCGATCGGTGTCTCAAAGTCCAGGGTCTTCCGTGGTCGCTCATTCAAGCTTCTTGCAACCTCATCCAGCTTGGTTTGGGAAAAGCCGGACAGGTCGATGCCCTTCGGAAAGTACTGCCGCAGAAGGCCGTTGGTGTTCTCGTTCGAGCCGCGCTGCCAAGGGCTCTGCGGGTCGCAGAAATAGACTTGGATATCAGTGGCCAAAGTGAAGCGGCGATGGTCGGCCATCTCTTTGCCGCGGTCCCAGGTCAGTGATTTGTAGAGCTCGTTCGGGAGCTGATGCGCAGTGCGGATCAGTGCGTCCACGACCGTTTTCGTGTCCTTGCGATCGACCTTCACCAGCATGACGTAGCGTGTGCTGCGCTCGACGAGTGTCGCGATCTGGCTATTGCCGCTGCCGCAAA
>Ga0209519_10001361_pt1 | contig 10729 bp, 11 predicted proteins | sample Rifsed13ft1_FD_184005 | JGI IMG/M metagenome (GOLD analysis project Ga0209519, IMG submission 184005) | Soil microbial communities from Rifle, Colorado, USA - sediment 13ft 1 (version 2) | ecosystem: Environmental > Terrestrial > Deep subsurface > Rock core/Sediment | place: Rifle, Colorado...
CGAGCTCCATACTTAGTATCCCTGAAGCTCCAAAAGTGTGTCCAATTTTCCATTTATTGGTAGTCAACAAAGGGAGTCTTTCACCAAAAACTTTCTCGATAGCTCTGTATTCAGTCAAATCGCCTTTTATAGTTCCCGGAGCATGCATAACAATTGCATCTACTTCAGAAACATCTGTGTTTTGCAACGCCATATTCATGGATTTTTGGAAACAAGTCGCTTCCGCAGAAATAGAAATATTATGTTCCAGAATTTCCGTAGCATAACCAATTCCTTCAATATACGCCAGTGCGTTTTCTTTTTTCCCTATTTCGAGACAACACACGCCGGCACCTTCGCCAAGAATCATGGTGCTTTGTTTTTTTTCTAAATCAAGAGCGCGATTGGGATAATCTTCGTTACTATTCGAATAAATTTTCAGCGCCCGCATTTGGGCAATTGTAAAATCAGTTAATGGTGCTTCACTTCCACCAACCATAAATTTATCAGCCATTCCAGCCCTTAGCCAAGCCACACCATTTAAAACTGCATGCAAAGCTGTCGAACAAGTAATAGAATGCGAAATTTCAGGGCCTGAACTTTGCAAATCATGACTCACCCAAGAAGAAATATTCCCCAGCGTTGTTGTAGGAGAAGCCAATGTATGCGCTTTTCCCGTTTCTAAATAGTCGCGATAATGCTTTTCGAACAAATCAGTGGCACCGCGAGACGAACCAATATTGATTCCAAAAACATCATTTGATGTCCAACCAGCATTTTGCATCGCACTTCTTGAAGCCGCCATAGCATACAAAACTGATCTATCTAAGGATTTATACTTATTGTCTGATTGCTTTAAGTCTTCAACTATTTGCTTTGAATCCGCATCAAGTACTGCGACAAGTGTTTTTTTATGGTCTAAATCACTCTCGGTGAAACAATGATTAACACTAAGATATTTTTCCCAAATCACTTTTGGGTCATTGCCTAAAGGCGAAATCGAAGTTAAAGCCGTTATAGATATTGTTTTAGACAAAATACTACTATTATTTGACCGTAAAGGTCGCAAAGTTTTTTGCAAAGTTCACGAAGATTTGAAAATTTATACCTTCAAAAGATGACTTTATTGTTATAAATTTAAACAATTTCTAACGCCTTTTCAACCACCTGATACACTTTTTGTAATTGTTCATCCGTAATGATATAAGGCGGCAAAATGTACACAATATTACCAACAGGACGCAGAATCACTCCGTTTTCGATAAAAAAATCATAGAGTTTGTTGCGTAAAGTTCCGTAATAACTGGCTGAACTTTCTGTTTTTATTTCTAAAGCAAAAATGACTCCCAGCACACGAGTTGCAGTTACTTTTGGATGGTTTTTTATATGTTCTTGAAAGTCCAAATGTTGCTGATTGACACGAATGATATTCGCTTGCATTTCAATGGTTTGCAACAATTCTAAACTAGCCAAGGCCGCCGCACAACCTGTAGGATTTGCTGTGAAAGTATGGCCATGAAACAACGCTTTATTAATATCGTCATCATAAAAAGCGTCGAATAAATCCTGCGTAAAAGTAGTGATTGCCATAGGAATAGTTCCTCCGGTCAACGCTTTGGAGAGACACATCATATCTGGTTTCTCAACCAAATAATCCATTGCAAACGTTTTTCCGGTTTTTCCAAAGCCCGTCATCACTTCATCCGCAATGGTTAAAACATTATTCTCTTGACAAATTCGCATCAATATATCTAACGATTCCGGTTCATAGATCACCATTCCTGCTGCTCCTTGAACTAATGGCTCAAAAATAAAACCCGCACAATTGTTGTTTTCTATAGCCGATTGTAACACATTGTAACTTTCTTGCTCCATTCCTTTAACCGGAACTGGAATCCGCACCACATCAATAAACATTCCTTCGAAAGCTTGGGTGTAGAAAGAAATCCCGCTTGCTGCCATTGCTGCAAAAGTGTCGCCGTGAAAAGCATTTTCGAAAGCAATTATCGTAGTTCTCTTTTCTCCTCTATTGAAAAAATACTGCAATGCGACTTTAATCGCGACTTCAACAGCCGTAGAACCATTGTCCGAAAAGAATATTTTTTGTTGGTTTTTTGGTAAAATTTCCATCAATTTCTCTGCTACCAAAATAGCGGGTTCATGTGTAAATCCACCAAACAATACATGTTCTAATGTCGTGAGTTGTTTGTAAATCGCATCTGCTATAAAGGTGTTCGAATGTCCGTAAGGATTGACCCACCACGAAGCGATTGCATCAATATATTCTTTGTCATTTTCATCCCAAAGCAATGCGCCTTTACCTTTTTTAATGGCAATGGGAAGTGCTGCAGTTTTGTGTTGTGTATATGGATGCCAAAGATATTGGCGGTCTCTTTCTGTTAAATTCATTTTGCAAAGATAAAAGAAGCAAGCTACAAGAAGTGAGAAAAACACAAAAAACAAGTCTTGATTCTCTCTTCTTGATTCTTAATTTTTATAAACTCAATAACTGTTCTCGAAACAAATCAGCATATTCTTTGATGACATTTTTATCAAAATAGGGTTCCTGCACAATTCTTCCTATGTATTTTACTCCCGTTTTACTCAGAATTATTTCTTCAGTAGCTTTATTTTCATCACCCGAAAAAATAATTCCTGCAATTGCTATTTTTCTGTTTTGTAAGGCTTCAATGGTCAATAACGTATGATTGATACTTCCTAAATAATGTCTAGAAACCACAATAACTTTATAATCAGGCTGAATCAAATCAATAACGCAATCCTTTGAATTTAACGGAACGAAAACTCCTCCTGCACCTTCAACAACCAAATGATTTTCTGTTTTCGGTTCGATAATTTTCTTTAAATCAATGCTAATTCTGTCCAATTCAGCAGAAAGATGAGGACTTGCAGGTGTGTTCAAAGCATAACTATTGGGATGAATCACCGTTTTTTCATTAGATAAAAAACATTTGATTTTATGACTATCCGAATTTTCTAAGTCACCCGCTTGAATGGGTTTCCAATAATCAGCTTCTAAAGCTTCTGTTATAATGGCTGACGCAATGGTTTTGCCTACATCAGTTCCAATTCCTGTTATAAATAGTTTCATAAATTGAGTTTAATTGCAAAGTTCGCAAAGTATTCACTAAGTTCATCATGATTATAAAAACAAAAAAACAACCCCAAAGTTGCTTTTTATTTATTCTTCTTTTAGTTGATCTAATACTTTTCTAAGTTCTTTGGCATACTTTCCATAAAAATGATTCACCCACCATTCCAAAGACAACCCCATAGACAAAATGACAAATATCACAACTCCAAATAACGAAATTAAATGTGAATTACTGGTAAACAAATCAGAAGATTTTGGAAGTTGAAAATACAAAGTCCCTATCAAAAATAAGATTACAAATGGTGTTAAAGCGAACCCAAAAGTTTTATACAATTCCATATTCAATCTAATATCAAAATAGGTTTCATACAAACTGTCTTTCGTATTTAGTGTCGTTTTATTCAGTCGTTTATAAAAAAGGTACAACTTTACCAAATAATAAACGCAAACTGCCACAAAAATGCTGAAAAGCAGATAAAAAGGAGCAAAAGCATTTTCAGGAAATTCATATATGAGAGGAACGAAACCAATAAATACAATTGAAAGGATTTGATAAATAAATTCCTTTTTTAAGTTTTTTCTAATTTTATCCAACGGCAAATTTGCAGATTGCAATTTTTCTAAATTCGTTGGAAGCGCGACATTTTCTGATTTGTCATTGTTCCATGCTGATTGTATATCGTTAAAATCCATATCCTTGCTTTTCTATTATTTCTCTTAATTTATTTTTAGTTCTATTCAGTTTCACTCTTGCATTTCCCTCAGAAATACCCATGTTTTCAGCAATTTCCCTATGGGAATATCCTTCGAGCTGATAAAAAATCAATGCTTTTTCTATTTTGTCCAATTGATTAACTGCTGCATAAAAATGATTGATTTGAATTTCTTTCAGGTCTGAATCATCGTCAATCTCTCGAATGTTTTCGGATGAAATTTCATTTGTTGGCACTTTCCTTTTTTCTTTTTTAAAGAAAACTATAGCTGTATTTATCGCCACTCGATACATCCAAGTAGAAAACTGGCTTTCATTCCTAAAAGTGTCATACGATTTCCATAACTGACAGATAATCTCCTGAAACAAATCTTGTTGATCATCTCGATTATCCATGTACATTTTAGAAACCTTATGCAAAATTCCTTTGTGGACTTCTATTCGGGTTAAAAATTCCTGTTCTTTTGTATCCAAAATCTTTCTAATTCAATACCGGTTTGACAGAATAGCCTGCTTTTCTCAATAAATTAATCAACCCTTCTTCGCCCAATAAATGTGCCGCCCCTACAGCAAAAAAAATACTTTGGCTTTTCATTATATTTGGCATTTTTACAGCCCAATTTGTATTTCGAGCCTCTAACAGCCATTTTTTTGAATTCTCGTTCATTAACTTTGGAGTAGTAATCTCTTTATACAATTCCGGAAGGTTTTCTTTTACGTAATTCTGAACCATTTTTGTAGTTTCTTCCCCGCTTGTCTCTTTCAGCATCGCAATCATTTCATCATCAGAATACGCTTTATTCAAAAATTGTATTTGTGCCTCAATGGTCTCAAGTCCTCCAATACTCTTTTTTGACTCTTTGGCCAAGCCAATAAATTCCATTTCATAAAATTTTAAATTCTCACACCCGAAAGACTTCATAGAGATTAAACTAAGTACGGTCAACATGCTAAAACTATCGACTTGCTGAATTGTCATTCCGGTATTTTCTCGCAATATAATATCTAAATCCGTTAATTGTTTTGAAGTCAATTTTTTACTCAAAGGCTCGGTTCCCATTGCAGCTTTTTGCATGAAAGCCAACTCATTTGGATCAGACAAATCAATTTCGAGAAATAAACTTTCTGAAGCATTGAACGCTTTCTTTGTTTTTTCCGAAAGGAAATAATCATTTCCACAAATCATGTGTATGGTCCCGTATAAATAAGACAGTTTTGGCAATCCATTTCCTGAGACTTCCCATAATAATGAATTCTCATTACTACCGGCGGCTTCTTTTTTTACTTGAGTAAAACTACTATTTGACATCAATAGCGATGCGATAACGACTAATGTACTGACAATTTTTTTCATTGTAATTCGATTTTTGATAGTTGATTTTTGAACCTTTATTTTTTACTTACTGTATTTTACCTTTAGGACAGAAAATACTCCTGCCAAAAAGAAGCATGACATCATTAGTAACATATCAAATTTTGGCACCTCGTAAACATATTGTTTTACTAAAGCATAGCCTAATCCTATTGAACTGATAAAAATCATTACAGGTCCAAAATCATTTCTTTCGCTAATTTTTTTTGTTGATGTTGTTTTCATAGTGGTTTTAGTTATTTGATTACGATTCGTAAGTAATTAAATAAGCAAAACGTTACAAAAAAAATTAATTAATTTAAAGAAGTGAGTAAATACAATGCATCACAGCCGAGATTTCTTCTGGCGAATTATAACTGTGCAAACAAAAACGCAAGCGTTCCTGACCTTCTGGAACAGTAGGCGAAAGTATCGCTTTCACATCAAATCCTTTTTCTTGTAGTTGACTAGCGATTGCTTTTACTTTTTCATTTCCTGGAATAATCGCCGATTGTATGGCTGATTTGCTTCGGACAAAAAGTGGTTTTAAACTCAACAGATTTTTCTGCTGATTGAAAAAAACAATGTTTTCTCTTAATTTTAAAATTGAAGCTGAATCGTTTTTTAAATGCTGGTAAGCGATCAAAATCGTAGCAACGGAATGTGGCGAAAGCCCTGTAGTATAAATAAAACTTCTGGCAAAATTTACTAAATAATCTCTCAATTCAACCGAACCTAAAACCGCTGCTCCATGACATCCCAATCCTTTACCGAAAGTCATAATGCGTGCAAAAACATGATCTTGCAAGCCTAACATTTGAACGAATCCTTCGCCTTTATCTCCAAAAACGCCCAAAGCATGAGCCTCATCAACAACTAAATAACAATTGTATTTATCGGAAAGTTGCACTAATTCTTCGAGATTTGGACAATCTCCATCCATCGAAAAAACAGATTCGGTAACGATATAAATAATGGCGTTTGGATTTCGTAAAATCAACTTTTCTAAATCTTCAAAATCATTATGATTGAATTTATAGGCTTTGGCATTCGACAGTTGAATTCCGTCCCGAATGGAAGCATGACACAATTCGTCGTATAAAATCAAGTCGCCTTTTTGCGGAAGCGAACTAAAAAATCCAACATTGGCATCGTAACCTGAATTAAAAATCAAAGCCGATTCCGATTTATGAAACTGCGCAATGTAGTTTTCTGTTTCTGGATAAAGTTTATGATTTCCGGATAATAATCTTGAACCTGTTGCTCCGTTTTGAATGATTTTATTACTAATTAAATACTCATGCGTTTCATGAAAAACAGCTTCTGATTTAGATAATCCTATATAATCATTGGAAGCAAAATCAATTAATTTACTTGACAAAGGCAATTGTCGTAAAGCATTATTTTGCTTTCTTATTTCGAGTTTAGCGGATAAATTTTTTGGAAATTGTCTCATATACGGCAAAAATAAGCATCTTTTTTGGTTTATAAATTTGTATCATTATTGTTTACTGATTTTAGAAAATTATCATGTATAAAGTCACATTTACTATTTAAAAAAATGTACAATATTATAATTACAACAAAATTCTTCAATAATTAACATTTGAATAAATAGGAATCAAAATAAAATTAATAAATTTTTCCGAAAACGGTTTCGATTTTGTTTTTTGTTAAATTTATGTTAAAAAACATTAATTTTTTTAATTTACGGTGTTTCGTTATTAAATAGTTTTCTACTTTCGACAAATATGAAACGAATTGCATCACTTTTCTTACTAGCAACATTGTTTTACAATGTCCTAGGATACTATACGATGTTTGCCTACCAAAAAGAGCAAACATGGGTATCTAGTATGGAGAAAATTCCAAGTTCTGAGTTTCAAGTACTACGATTAAATGCTTCTGTATATTCATTTATTGAAGACACTGATTTTGAATATGTAAATGAAAATGTGATCATTAAAAACAAAAGCTACCACATTTTCAAAAAAAGAATTCAAAACAACATACTCAGTCTATACTACTTGCGTAACTCCTATGGAGATGTAATCGGTAAAGATTTAAATGAAATTGTTGACAATCAATTATTCAATAGCACGCCTTCAAAAGAATCACCGGCTAAAAAACTGCTCAAATCTTCACTTCCGGATTATATTCCAAACAATCCAATTTGTATTGATTTTTCAGTAAAAACCGATTTGAATTCTATTGAACCAATTATTACTCCAAATAAAGAGTTAAATTCCGGATACATTTCCTTATCGTATTCACCGCCCGACTTCGCCTAAATTTTCTTTCATTTTAGTGGATCATTCTCTTTTATCTGACATTTTATAGTCAAGATAATTCACGATTGTTTTTTGGCTAAATCTATACATTTATTACCCTTTTTAATAGAAATTGTTCTATAGACACGAAACAGTCTTTTGTGTTTTCTAAATTCACTTTTTGTGAACGATTTAGTAGATATATTTTTAATTTCTATTCTGGTATATTTTGTACAATTAGCTTTCAGAATCATGATTTAAATTCATTTTTAATTTCAAAAAAGGATTTTTAAAAGAGTTGTATGCTTGAAAGAAAACTTAAATATTTCCATTTCTCTCTGTAAAATCAAATCAACCTTTTTGGGCGAAAGCCAAAAGCGAATCTCGTTTTACAACAATAACACCTATTAACTAAATTGTATTTTTTTGATGCCCGCTTCTTTTTGGAAAGAAGTTGTGTTGTCCTATTTTATATCATAAACCATTCTAAAAACCAAAAACTTGAAAAATTTATCCGCTTTACAATCCGTCTCTATTTTTATCTTATTTCTTACAATTATTTTTAATGCCCAAAATATTTCTGCACAAGGTTGTGTTGCGGTTCGCCAAATGGGCGGTCAAAACATGAATTCATCCAACTCTTATAATTTAGACAAAGGGGAATTTCAAGTAGGAGCAAATTATCGCTATTTTCATTCTTGGAGACACTTTGTCGGAAAAGAAGAACAGCCACACCGCCAAACAACTGGAGGCGGATTTGATGAAAACGGAAAAGAACGCGGAAATGCAGTTAATATCTACTCTCATGCCGTAGATTTAAACATTTCTTACGGATTAACTGATCGCATACAATTGAACGCCACTTTGCCTTATGTAAATAACGAACGTTCACAAGTATTGAGACAAAAAACACCTGTTATAGACACTTTAAGATATAGTGTTTATGCAAAAGGAATTGCGGATGCCCGATTGAGTGTTAACTATTGGGTTTTTGATCCTAAAACAGCCAAAAAAGGAAATCTTATGGTAGGATTAGGTGTGAAATTAAATAACGGCAGTCATGACGAAAGGGATGATGCGCCACAGACGGACGGAACAATAAAAAACGTTGTAATGGATCAAGCCATTCAACCGGGTGACGGAGGCGTAGGTTTTTCAGTAGAACTGCAAGCGTTCCGACAATTGACTGGACGGCTTTATGGTTTTGCTAATGGATATTATTTGTTTAATCCACGAGAATCAAACGGCACCTTTAAATCTGATCCAAAACCCGGTTTGGAAGGATACAACATTTATGCCTCTCCTGATCAATATTTTGGACGTGCCGGCTTTATGGCTGCAGTTGACAAAAAAGAAAACTTCACTGTTTCGTTAGCTGGAAGATTTGAAGGAATCCCTGCTTATGATGCTTTTGGTGGTCAAGTTGCATACAGACGTCCTGGATATGTAATTGCTGTTGAATATGGTTTCTCATATAGAATAGGAAATCACGGATTAAGCTTATATATACCTTACAATGTTGTTAAAAACCGTATTCAAAGTGCTGCTGATATAGCTGCTCAAAATTTACAAAATTCAGTAATTACAGATCCAAACAAATACGTACATGTACAAGGTGATGCTGCATTTGCAGATTATTCAATCAATGTCGGATATTCTTATCGTTTCAATTTAAATAAAAAAATGACTATGACTATGAAGCATTAGATTTTAGTAGAAAGAAAAAAAATTACTTATCACATTCTATAATTAAACCATTTTTTTGATGAAAAAATTTTATCTGAGTTGCCTGCTGTTGGCACCTTTATTTATGAATGCTCAAACAGAGATTGACGGTATAATGATGAGCAAAAACAATTTTTGTTTCGGAGCAGTTTACCAATACAGTAGCTGGGACGAGTATTGGGAAGGAACCTTTAAAAGAGAAAATCTTAATCTTGGTACTGTTTCAACAAAATCAGTTGCCATAATGGGAAACTACGGAGTTTCTGATAAACTGAACATTATTTTCAGCCTCCCGTACGTAGAAACAAAAGCTTCTGCAGGAACAATGGAAGGAGAAAAAGGATTACAGGACCTATCTTTAACTGTAAAATATATGCCTTTTGAAAAAACAATTGGAAAAGCTACCTACTCTTTATATGCTTTAGGAGGAATTTCGGCTCCGGTCTCTGATTATTCAGCAGACTATTTACCATTAAGTCTTGGTCTAAAAAGCAAGACAGCTTCTTTACGATTAATGGGTGATTACCAAAGGGGTCGTTTTTTCACCACGCTATCTGGAGCTTATGTAAAAAGAGCTAATATAACTATTGACAGGGATTCCTATTACACTACAGAAATGCATTATACTAATGAAGTTAATATGCCGGACGCTATTTCGGTAAACTACAGAATAGGTTATCGCTCAAACAGATTAATAGCCGAAGCTGTGCTTGATAACTGGGTTACTCAATCTGGAGGATTTGACATTACGACAAACAATATGCCTTTTCCAAGCAATACCATGAATGCATTAAAAATTGGTGTAAATAGTAAATATACAATTAAAAAAATACCGGCATTATCTATTATCGGAGGCTGTAATTTTGTTACAAAAGGCCGAAATGTTGGACAATCAAATACCTTTTACGGTGGTTTATTTTATATTCTTAATTTAAAAAAAACAGCACAAGAAAATGAAAAATAAAATACAAAAAATAGCTTGTAGTAGTCTTTTGGTTTTGTTTATTACGTTGAACTATTCTTGTAGTGACGAGTTAACAGAACGCAACGAACAATTTCCTCAATTGAATCCGGCAAATACAGATGAGTTAGCTGGAACTTGGAAAACATTCTTATTGACTACTCCGGATGAATTCTCTTTGGACGCACCAATAGCAGCAAATGCACCGGCTTTTACTAGGGAGATTAATGAGATAAAAAGTTACCAAGCCAATATATCAGACGAACAAAAAAGAATAATAAAATATTGGAGTGCCGGAGGTGTTCTGCGTTGGAATGAGATCATGCGAACATTGGTTGCAAGACACAATCGTCCACCGTATCAAAACGAAGATGGAACCTATCCTGCTCCATCTGCAGCAAATCCATTTGCGAATCCGCAATTTCCATTTTCAAATCCTCCATACGCAGCAAGAGCTTATGCTTATGTAAGTGCGGCGCAATACGATGCGATGATTGCAACTTGGCATTATAAAAAACTTTATAATAGAGCCGCACCTTTTACCGTTGATGCGACATTACCGGTTTTAATCCCAAAAAGCGCTTTGCCTTCTTATCCATCTGAAGATGCTGTTTTA